>LKMJ01007839.1_pt1 | contig 10051 bp, 13 predicted proteins | sample 643391 | NCBI WGS metagenome assembly LKMJ01 (sample SAMN04112250, study PRJNA286221) | soda lake metagenome | biome: soda lake; feature: Kulunda Steppe; material: water; isolation source: sample PL-Br10 brine of Picturesque Lake | place: Russia: Kulunda steppe | collected 2010-07
GGAGGGTCACAAGAGGGGGGGCGCGGAGAGGGCGCGGCTGGGGGGCGCTGATGGGGGCGTAGGGAGGGGCACAGATGGTGGTACAGGGAGCGGCATAGATTGGGGCACAGGGAGGCACAGTTGGGTGCAGGGAGGATGGGGTTCTCATGTGTGCAGGGACTTGGGTTAAGGCACAGGTGGGGGGGTACAAGTTGGGTTGCAGGGAGGGGTACAGGTGTTGGGGCAGGGAGGTACAGGGGCACCAAGTGGCAATGCTGGTGAGCGCAGAGAAAAGTGGCGCCGGTGCACGCTCTGCCGGTGATGGGATGACAAAAGGGGGGCAGTGCGCGTGTGGTGCCATCTTTACACCTTGGTGCAAAACGTGCACTGACCAGATCCCACAGCATTGCCCTATGCGAGGCTCGGCAGCGCGTCGCAACCTCTTTCTTGCCAGGTCTTCCAGTGTGTCCTTCACCTTTGTAACCTCCCTTCTTTGGTAAAGGTCCAGCAGCACTGCCTATGTCCAACTCAACAGCACATCCCACTTTGCTGTGTGTGTGTCCTAACCAGGTAGTGGAGCGCTTCCTGCAGCTCCGGGCCCGCCTTCCCGCTGATCAGGTTGCGCAGTACTGTCGCCAAGAGCACTTGAACGAGACGGACTCCCAGCTCCTAGCACAGAGCCTTGCAGAAATGGTGCGCGCGCAAGGGCCTTGTAGGTACAGCGTGTGCATGGGGTCATATGGCATGAATTGTGTGTGCAAAAGGGCCAAGCAGGAGTGTGTTGTGCGCATGCAAGGGACTAGCAGAAACGGCGATGTATGAGTTAGGGCTTGTGAAGCATGTGCCCAGAGGCCCCTCCACGGAGAGGCAGGCCGCGCCAGCTGCACAGGCGGCACGACCATCGTCCCACCCTTTTGTACACACACACACACACACACACACTCTGTGAGCGCAAATGTGGTCACTCTCCTCTGGAAGCAATAGAATGAGGTGCAACGAGGTGCACGACCATCGTCCCACCCTTTTGTACACACACACTCTGTGAGCGCAAATGTGGTCACTCTCCTTTGGAAGCAATAGAATGAGGCGCAAAGAGGTGCCCACCACATGCGCGCCATGCTGCTCCCATCCTGTTGCCCAGCGCAAGTGCCCGCCACAGTGCCATGCCATCCTTCTTGCATGCAACGAGTACCCACTAGGATGCCATGCCATTGTGCGCCCATGCCAAAAAAAGCCCGCTCTTCCGCCAGTGGTAGCCGGTGGCGTCTATCCCTGCTGACACGCGGCGTGTCCGCCTTTTGTGACCTGTGGCCTCTGTCCCTACTGACCTGTGGCCTTTGTCCCTGCTGACCCGTGGCCTGTCCGCCAGTTATGACCCTTGACCTGTCTGCCGGTTGTGACCTATTTCCTTTGTTCCTCTGCTGACCTGTGGTCTCTGTCCCTGCTGACCTGTGGCCTTTGTCCCTGCTGACCCGTGGCCTGTCCGCCAGTTATGACCCTTGACCCTGTCTGCCGGTTGTGACCTATTTTCTCTGTTCCTCTGCTGACCTGTGGTCTCTGTCCCTGCTGACCCGTGGCTTCCGTCCCTGCTGATCCGTGGCCTCTGTCCCTGCTGACCCCTGCCCTTGGCTGCCCCTGCCCGCTCTCATGCCCTGGCACACAGAACCACCTGCACGGACAGCGCCTGGCAGCCTGCAGCCTGCAGGCGTCCGACCTGGTCAAGGGCGTGCGCATCCTCGTGCGCCGCCACTTCAAGCACAGCGCCCAGCGTGCCGGCAGCCAGCGGCTTGGTGCGTAGGGACCGCATGTAGTGCTTGGAGCAGATTTTGACCACCCCCCTCCCATTGCCAGTGACACAGTGACCTCTTATGAACTGCATGTAGTACGCTGAGCAGTGACCTATTATGAACTGCATGTAGTGCTTGGAGCAGATTTTGACCACCCCCCTCCCATTGCCAGTGACACAGTGACCTCTTATGAACTGCATGTAGTGCGCTGAGCAGTGACCTATTATGAACTGCATGTAGTGCGCAGAGGCGATGAGGGCCCCCCCCCTTCAATAGCCAATGACGAGTGGAGGGCATAAGGGGTGGGGGGGAGCATACGTGCGCAAAGGGCATATCTTCACTGTCTGGCTTCTTGGTTGGTCGCCTTTTTGTTTACGCTTGCCGGTGATGGGAGCAGGGCACGCACACGTGCCATACTCTGCTTGCCGCTTGGTCACCCCTCTGCCTTGGTCACCCTTGCCTTGGTCACCCCTCTGCCTTGGTCACCCTTGCCTTGGTCACCCCTCTGCCTCGGTCACCCTTGCCTTGGTCATCCTTGCCTTGGTCACATTTGCCTTGGTCACCCTTGCCTTGGTCATCCTTGCCTTGGTCATGCTTGCCTTGGTCACCCTTGCCTTGGTCATGCTTGTCTTGGAGTACACACCCCCTTGCTTTGTGCAACCCCTGCTTTTGCCGTCTGCACCTCCTTTGCCCCCCTGCTCCGTCCGCCTGCGCTTCCTATCCCCCTTGCCTGGGAACGCCCCTGCTCTCCGTACCAGGCTCCCCAGCCGCAACCTCAACGTTGAGCTGCCCAGTCAACAAAACCACAGCATCCCCTACAAGCTGAGAATGTGTGCTTTTCTCCTGTGCTCTGGCTGCAGATGGCAACGATGGGGGTGGGACAGCAGGGTGGGCGGGTGGTCTAGGCCCTCAGGACCCACGACCTGCTGGGATGTCAGCCGCAGCAGCTGCCACAGAGGCCGGCGCAAGTGCAGGGCAGCTGTACCTGGGGGGTGATGACGCGGTTGGGGAGGCAGAGGAGGAGACGTCTGGGTCTGAGCAGGGAGGGGATCAAGGGGAAAGCGATGGCGATGAAGATGGGAGCGGTGGCGGCAAACGGGCGGCGCGCAGAGGGGGATCCGGAGCGGCAGGGGGGCGACGCCTTCGGGACAGGCGCAAGGCACCCACGCGCTATGGTGGGCGCATGCACAAGCAAAATGACAAGCACACACACACACACACACACACACACACATGCGCGCACATGCACACACACGCGCCTACACACTCTCCCTCTCTCTCTCACACACACACACACATAACAGTGCGTGAAACCTTACACGACCCTTGACAAACACACACACGCATTGCCTTGGTGGGTGCGGGCCAGGCGGGCTGGGTGGGCACAGAGGGGCACTGTGTGGCACGCGCTCCGTGAGGGGCGCATGAGTCTCCATGGGGGGCGCATGAGTCTCAGTGAGGGGCGCATGAGTCTCCATGAGGGGCGCATTGTCCCGTGCTTGCCTTTCCTGGCCCTCTCGTCACTGCGCCAGTCCACTCACTGTGTACACTGTGCTCACTCACTGCGTGTGAGCCCTACTCACACAGTACCATGCACGCGCGCTCGCTGCCTGCTTGCCCACTCCAGTCGATGCCGTCCTGCCTGGCACCGATTCCGAGCCAGAGCCTGAAGTGCCAGAGAGCAGTGATGAGTATGTGGCGTCAGAGGAGGAGCAAAAAGGTGTGGGTATGCTGCGTGAGAACGATGCACGGCTCACGACCTCAAACGCACAACAACCATACACCAAGCCTACTCCTGGAAGCGCCAGAGCACCCAAGAGCAAGTGTACGAAGGGCTGCATCTCAATCATTCACACACACATGCACATGCACGCGTGCTGCACAGTGGGGTGAGGGAGATTTGTGGCCACAGCCACACTGGCATGCACCCACAGTATGGCCCACACCGCGCGCTTTTATGGGTTCACGATCTAAGCTCTGCCTCCATCGTGGCGCCTCACCGCTGGGTGCGCCTCCTGCCTGCACCAGTGTGATGAGGCCTGTGACAGAGGAGCCGAGGCGCACCCATGCTTCTAAGGGACCCTCGCTCTGCATGGAACAGACCAGGTTGAGATACTTAAATGTTGGAAGAGTTGGAATGTGCAACACAAGCGCTAGGCAAGGTGCCAAAAGCTTGTAGCACAGCAGCATTGCCTGAACCCTAGCTTATTCCTCAAAGTCCATACACTGATAAGCTGCACCCAACTTTGAGATGTGAGGCGCCCTTTGCAGAGGCCTGTCTCAGCATCAGGCAGCTATTTCATGTGGCTCAGATGAGCACAAGCCCAAGCGCTTGCGCAGTTTGGAATGCTTTAACTAGTTACGGCTCTACTGTCTCTTTGTTATCAACTGTATTACTAGCAAGCCTTATCAGTCTAGTTTCACAACATTGACATCATGGGTGAGCGCAAGCTCGGGCCCTTGCGCCATGCGCACACCCATGTGCATACATCCTGGCAAGCAAAGGGGGCCGCAGGGCCTGTGGGGTCTGGGCAGAGGGAAGGCAGTGGCAGTCGTGGGCCAGGGGCAGTGGCAGTGGCAGGGGCAGTGGCAGTGGCAGTGGCAGTCGTGGGCAGTCGCAGTGGCAGTGGCAGTCGTGGGCCAGGGGGCTTGGACCGTGCTGGAACATGTGCACATGCTGGCTGCATGCATCCCACAGACGCATGCACAAGAACACACTAGGGGCAGGGGCGCGTGCGCCGGGGATGCACTACTATATGTCATCCTTCACCTTTTTTGCGTGCTGGCCAGGCCATTCCTGAAAAAATGCTGCGCACGCCTCAGGCAAGAGGAAGCGGGAGAGAGGGCCGCCGCAGAGGGCCAGCAGCGGAGGGGAAGACGGAGGCCAAGAAGAGGAGGAAAGCAGCAGCGGGCCATCCAGCAATGATGAGGTGTGCTTTGCGCCCAATGTAGCTGCGTTGCTCCTCGCCTTGCTCCCTGACCTGATACTCCATTGGGTTGGCCTGGTTCTTCTCCCCCCTCCCTACTGTGTCTCACCCGGTCGGCTCCTTTGCCCTCCTCCTTGCTCTCTGATAGATCTACAAGGGTGGCCCCCTTTGCTTGCCAGGAGCTAGCCTGAGCACGCTGGGAGGATGGTCAGGGCAGTCGCTGCATGCCAGCTGTCCGTATGGATACCAGCTGTCACGCTGCATGATATACCGATGCACAGGCCTAGATACCAGCTGTCACGCTGCATGATATACCGATGCACAGGCCTAGATACCAGCTGTCACGCTGCATGATATACCAGTGCACAGGCATGGATGATACCAGCCGTCATGCTGCATGATATACCAATGCACAGGCATGGATGATACCAGCTGTCACGCTGCATGATATACCGATGCACAGGCATGGATGATACCAGCTGTCACGCTGCATGATATACCGATGCACAGGCCTAGATACCAGCTGTCACACTGCATGATATCCCGATGCACAGGCATGGATGATACCAGCCGTCACGCTGCACAATATCCCGATGCACAGGCATGGATGATACCAGCCGTCACGCTGCACAATATCCCGAGGCACAAGCATGGATATCAGCTGTCATGCTGCGTGACCTCTCGGTGCAAAGATTGGGTGCCTGCCATCACAGTGCTGTTAGCAGTCACGGTGCACAGAAATAAGCAGTCACATTGCTCTCCTGATTGTTGCCCCTTATTAGTACTGCCGAGGCCCCGCCCTCAGGCCTGTGCGCGCCTGTCACTAATGCAAACCTACATGCTTCACTGGAACAGGGGACTAAGGGGTCAAGGGGGCGCATATGCTTCATGCACGTGCGCACGCTTGCAGACATCTGAGGAAGAAGATGAGGAAGAGGAGGATGAACCCAGTGACGTGATTGACTCCAATGACGAGGAGGAAGAAGGGAGTGGGAGAGGGAAGCATGGAGCGGGGGGCCGGGGAGGGGCAGGCAAAGGCAGGTGGGTCTTCCAAATATTCTTTCTTAGCTGTGCTTGTGTGGGCTTGACCGTGAGGTTGTGGACATTCCACCAGTAACTGCTCAGGGGCAGTGCGCCAGAAGGGCATCTTACAGACGCGTAAGTTACTCACATATTGCGCCTTCACTTGCACTTACTTACCTGAATATGGCCTTGTTGCGCCTTCTCCCTGTGCTATCTTGCCAATTTGTATTAGGCTGCGTATCCACCTGGATCCCATTCGTGTTGGGGTCTGTTTGGTGCTTTGCATGTGTTGGGGGTCTGTTTGATGCTTTGCATATGTTGGGGGTCTGTTTGGTTCTTTGCATATGTTGGGGGTCTGTTTGGTTCTTTGCATGTCTTGTGGATTTGTTTGGTTCTTTGCATGTGTTGGGGATCTGTTCGTTGCTTGCATGTGTTGGGGATTTGTTTGCTGCTTACTAGGCAAATAAATCTGGGGAGAGGGCTGTGCGAGGCAGCCATTGCCGGCAGAGAGGTACGTCACTCATAGGCATTACTGATGCCCAGCTGCTGAGCGAGGCGCACCACTGCCATTGCCTGTCACAGCGTGAGGTGTGCTCTTGGTGGCTGATGGCCGCCCTGATGCCATGCTCAGGGGCTGCCCCCAACTCCGCCTGATAAGGGCATATAGTGCAGCAACCCACCCCTTGCACACAGCCCACCCTCACAGCAACCCGCACATCCAGGAATCCAACCCATGCAGCAATGTCAGCTTAGACAAATCTCAACCCCCCACGCAAGATCCTTGGCGCCCCAAAGGACAGCAGCTGTGTGCCCGTGTGCCATAACCTGTGCCTGCGCCTGCCAGCCAGCAGCACGCATCGCTGCCACATCACGGCGGAATGGGGGTGTGGTAACAACCCCTACGGAATGGGGGGTTTGGCAGTCTCCCCTGCGGAAATGGAGCACCCCTGCGCAATGGGAGCACAGGACCGCCCCTGCATAATGGGGCTTTGGTAGCACCAGCGCATCGCCCCACGCACCTGCTGCGTCCCCGTGCCTTGCCGCCTATGCTTGCCCCGCAGCAACCCCACCCATGCTTGACCTGCAACCACCCCGCCTGCCTGCCTAAAGCACACTTGCCTGCCTGCCTGGGACGACTTGCGCGCACAGGAGGGGCAGTGTCAAGCCCCAGACAAGCACAGCAAAAGCCGCTGGGGGCAGAGCCCACAAACAGAAGAAGCGCCTCAAAATGGGGGACCTGCCGCTCTTCAGGCGCGGTTGTGTGTGTGTGTATGTGCGCGGGCGTGTGCGCGTGTGCGCGTGTGTATGCGCATGTGTGCATGTGCATGTGCATGTTGTGTCCTTGTGTCCGTGTGCAGTACATGCATACCTTTGTTTTTGCGTGCATTTGGGCATATGCTCACTCTTCCTGCAAGCCTGAGCCCAGCCCTGGGCCCTGCACCCGATACCATTGGGCCCTGCACCCGATACCACTGGGCCCCTGCCCCTCTGTGTGCTCCTGTGTACCCTGAAGTCTTGTGTGTTGGACCCCAAGTCTGAAATCTATGACGCACAGTGACCTACCTGCGCCCCCCTGCTGGTGGCTGTCAGCAGGAGCATGGCAGTGCAAGATGGACTCACTGGCTACCCTTTGTGCTGGTGGCTGCAGGCAGGAGCCCGTGCACCAGCCCGCTGCCATGGGTCGTCGCCAGGCGCCCGCCCCACAAGCTGCCCGCCCCAAACCCAGGTGTGGGAAGCTCCTTGGGAGAGGTGCAGGACTTGGCTGCTAGGAGTATGGCTGCCAAAGGCATGGAACCTCTCAGAACAGGTGCAGTGCATGTGTGTTGAGTGTGTGGCGCTTCCCAGGACAAAAGCCTGAATGCCTCTGGAGAGGGGGCGCCTCTGGTGGACGAGCCAGAATGCCTCTGGTGGACGAGCCAGAATGCCTCTGGTGGACACGCCTGAATGCCTCTGGTGGACACGCTTGAATGCCTCTGGTGGAAAAGCCTGAATGCCTCTGGTGGACAGGCCTGAATGCCTCTGGTGGAAAAGCTTGAATGCCTCTCGTGGACAGGCCAGAATGCCTCTGTTGGACAGGCCAGAATGCCTCTGGTGGGCACGCCTGAATGCCTCTGGTGGACAAGCCTGAATGCCTCTCGTGAGGCGGCGCCTGCGTTCTTGGCAGGGTCCTTTCTGTGCATGGGGGCTTGCCGGTGCTAGTGGGTACTGCAGGCGGCGGACAGAAGCCAGCGTTTTGGCTGATTTTTTTTGTAACAAATGGATGGGGAGTAAGGTGCATGCCTGTGTGATGCAAGGCATCCACGGGGGTGAAGTTAGATTTGACGTTCCATCTGTATTCCTTACACCCTGCTGGTAGGATTGGGAATTAGGTGTGTGTGCCTCTATGATGCACAGCAACAATAGGGTCAACATCCCACTTGTTTCCCTTGCGCCCTGCTGGTAGGACGAGGGAAGCAGGTGTGTGTGCCTATGTGATGCATGGGATCAACAGAGTTGATGTCTTGTCTGCTTTCCTTGCGCCCTTACTATCTCGGTTTGAACCCACGTCAAGAACTCAAGATACACCACCAACCAGATCATGTGCGCTTGCGCGCTTGTGTGCATTGCGTGCTTTGTGTGCATTGCGTGCGATAGTGTTTATTGCATGCCTTGTGTGCATTGCGTGCCTGCATTCAAGAGGTGCACCAGACTCCTCTGCAACATGTGCATGCAGCAACGCAACTGGATGGCGGGCCAATTTCAATTTCCGGACGGGTATGTCTGATAAGGCCGCGCGTGACACTGGGTACTTGGTGAGTCTCACGTGCGTCGGCCCCCACACCGGGTGCTGCTCAGAGTTGGCGTGTCAGATCTGGATGTGTGACTCTGGATGCCTTTCAAAAGCTCTGTAAGTCCCTCCTCTTCACAGTTTTTCATAGTCTGCAATGCCTTGCAATTAAGTTGTGCATTGCTGATTTCATGCATGCATGCTTTCCTGGTGCCTGATACCTTGACATCTGGCTTTGTCCTTTAGTTATAAGCTTGCGTTTGATCAGGAACCAGTTGGCTTGCATTTGATAAGTAAGTGGCTGTTACATTCAGTCATGTTAGAAACTTGAGACATCTAGGAGAGTTTGAAACTTCATTAGGTGAGGATTACCACCGGGTAGCCGCATCCAGCAAATGAATCTTGATCCAGTGTGTTTTACAAGGCCGGCGTGACTTGCAGTGCCTACCCTTCGAGCTCCTCCTTTTCTCCTGAGAACGCAAGTTGATTCCCTGCATGGGCCACACTCTGGACTTGCAGGTCAGCCTCCAAGCCCCTTCTCAGGATGAGGCGCAAAAGGCAGGAGCGCGCCCATGCTATGAGGTGTGTAATAAAGAAGCGTCCAGACAGCAATGTGCGGGCCCAAGGATATGTTAGCAAGTGTGCAAGACTGAGAGGGGATGTATCAAGCCGTGCTTCTGTGTCTGTGAGAAACTGTTCGTAGCTGAATGTACAGCAAAGTCGCCCTCACCCTCTGTGAATGAGCACCTGCTAGCCATGATTTCCAGACTGGCTGTGATAATGAAAAAATGCCCTGATGGATGAACTGAAGAAGCACAACCACAGACTTCAAAGCTGGTGTTTATGGCAAACAAGTTTCAGATGCTGGCGTGGATGCCACTTATACATGAATTTGCTTCTTTTACGTTGGCTTGAAGTCTTGGAAGGCTCTGCCTCTCATTGCAGCCGCTCTACTTGCTGTTGGCATCTTAGACACTTGGCATTTTAGGGGTGTGCTTATAAAAGGAACCACAGAGGCAATCGATTTTAAAAGGAGCTTGCAAGGTCTTGCATACTCACCCTCTGAAGGTCACTTACATTCATCAAAATAAGCACATGCTCTCATTCGCTCACGTGTAGGTGCGCATGTACGCAGCACCATGCTGATGCACATGCACGGACACATGCACACGCACATGCAGAGATATGCTAATGCAATACGAATGCGTGCATGCGAGCCGCAGGTGGCTGTGGTGCGGCGCTGGCGCTTCAAGCTCAGTGCATACGGCCCCGTCTCCCGCCTGCTAACCACCCAGGCTAGGGGTTTGCTGCCCAACCACGTGTACGACACCCGCCTGCTGGCGCTGGCAACCTTGCACGTGTCCTGGTCGCCTGCAGCAGTTGTACCTGGTGGGTGACACATAGAGTCCTGCGGCGTGCGGGTGTGAGTGCATGCACATGTGGGGCCATGTTTCCTGACAGCCCGCACAGCATTGGATGGGGCTTTGGTGGCTTTTCTGTTTGTCTTCCTGTGGCTCTCTTTTCTCCCTCCTGCCCTCCCTCTCCCCCTCCCCTCCGCCCTACACTCC
>LKMJ01007840.1_pt1 | contig 10051 bp, 8 predicted proteins | sample 643391 | NCBI WGS metagenome assembly LKMJ01 (sample SAMN04112250, study PRJNA286221) | soda lake metagenome | biome: soda lake; feature: Kulunda Steppe; material: water; isolation source: sample PL-Br10 brine of Picturesque Lake | place: Russia: Kulunda steppe | collected 2010-07
CACGATCTACGTCACCGACGAGCCATACGAACAGACGCTCCCGGCCGGCGCTGCAATCTACCGCATCACTCTCTATGGGAACGTCAACCACATCGAGGACCTCAACCTCCACGACGACAAGGACCTGGGCGACTGGGTGGCCTACATTGATTCAAAATGTGGATGGTCCGAACGTCCAATAGACATCATTGGAGCGCTTCAGGGTGCACTCGCTGAAGCTGTTCAAAATGATACTCTCGAGGGGACGCACCAATGAGGAATAATCCCCACGATGACCGCGGAACAACCGACGAAATTACACCAAGGAGTACAACTACTACGTCAAGTACTCTCACCGACGTGGAGGTTGTTTTCGAATACACGCCGATTATCGGCCGGCGTCAACGTGTGACGATCATCCCCGATACTGGTGGTGAAGCTTGGCGGATCGAACACGAACACCGGAATGGTGAGTGGCGAGAAACGGGCCGGGAACCGATTACTGAATCAGATCTCTACGTACGAGGACAACTCGAGGAACACAACACCCGTGAGATCGATTCAGACTCACATAGCCTGTCTACCGTTTTCGACGTCTCCAGCGCACGTGAGTCGTTCCTCGTTGGCGAGAAGCACTACTGCGATATCTGCTCAAGGCCGTTCAACTCCCTCGACGACCTCGCGAACCATCACTGCCGATCTCACCCTGAGAGTGGCTAGCCCCATTAGCACACCATTTCGGGATCGCGTTGCCTATCGAGGGTAGGAGATCATGACCGATCCTCATCGCTCGAGGTGAGGTCGTGACCCAAACCGCCGAGGTTCTGATCACAGCGACCTGACGGCTAGGGAGTGATCCATTGCAAACCCTCAGGGCGGCTCTCAAGTCCCCGGTCTACTGCCTGCAGCAGCGTTCCCGATTCCGATCATCAGCCAGCACCAGCTCCGTCGCCCACCCTACCACCGACCCAGACACCACATGAGCACGAACACAGATACCGTTGCACCGACTGCACAGACGATCCAGACACTCGCTGACGAACTCGAGGCGCTTCGTGAGCGCGTCAGAACCCTCGAGTCAGACCTCACCGAAAAAGACGAGCGCATTGCACACCTTGAGACCGCCCTCGAGGAGACCCGGGTAGAAAACGAACACCTTGAGGAACGCCTTAAGTCCCTCGAGGAAACCCAGACACCCATCGGGGCACGCCTGGACGCCCACGAAAAGAAACTCAACGCGAACAAAGATCGCGTCGGCGAACTCCAGGCACGCGAACTCGAGAAGGGAGCACACCTCCTCGAGGATCACGTCGATGAAGGCGAGATCGACGTCGTGGATGGCCGCCTCGAGCGCATCCGCAAAGACGACGGACAGCGCTACTTCCGACTCCCAGAGAGTGAGGATCCACTCGAGCGTGGTGGGAACGTCGCTCTCTCACACGCGGACCTGCTCCCGATTCAGCAGCTCGCGAAGATGGACGAGGATATGCTCCGTGCAACGACGTCCTCACTACCCTCACGACTCGCTGTGAAGCTCTGGAAGGCGCGTGTCGACTCGACGGTTGGTGACAACCCCTGGCGGAACGGGAGCGCTGGCGTTCGTGAGTACGTCAGTGCCGGCGATATGAAACACTGGATCCGTCGGCAAGAGACGGGCGTCAGTGATTCCTATGCGAAGAAGTTGGTCTCGAGGACGATCGACGCGTTGCTCGACCTCTCGAAGAGCCGGCTAGCGGTGAAAAAGAGGCGGCAACGAAAGAACGGCCTCGAGTACACCGAGCGGCGTGTTCTGCTGATGGACGACGCCGATCTTCCTGGTGTGAGTCTCAAGACCGGAGACACCTGACGTCCACACTCGAGGGTGTCCCCCGGTTGCTCACAACTCCTGAGAAGGACGTACTCTCCACACTACACTGAAACCCTGCACAAAGGCGGCGGTTTGCTCGGTACGGCTACTTGTGGGTACGTCACTCGATCGGTCATCGTCGGTCTTCCTCGAGTGACCCTCCTGTGGATGTGTCTGAAGACACCAGGTGTCTACGGATTTTAGTGATTCACTGCATTGGGTCACTATAGCTCTATCACATGTTCATGAAAAGCTGTCTTCGCGATTCGATAGACAGATTTCGGATCTGATGAAGTCGACAATCGTTCTCAGAGCAGTTACATCGTCTTCGTTATACTGTTTGAGTTGACCCCAGTTTGGTTCCTCGCCGCTAAGGAGATATCGCGTGTATTGACCCCCAACCTCAAATCCATCGATAGTTGGGTCTTGATATTCAAACCCGAGTTCACTCGCTACAACGTCCAGTTTGTATTGGTCAAAGGGGCCAAATAGTTCCTGTTGTATACTTATTCCGAGATCGTGTGCACGTTCGAGATGCTTGACTCCTTCAGCGATACCATGTTCCTCGAATCGTTGTTTTAAACACTGTTCGTCGAAGTGGTTCCCTCCGTAATAGATGATGGGGTCGGGTTTGTGTTTATCAAGATACTGGGAAAGCTCACAAAGAAGTGCCGCCTCGTTGTCAGGGTCGAAAAATTGTCGGTAGGACTCGTTCTGATAACTATAGGTACCTACCAGCCAGGTTCGGGCTTGTTGAAGATCGGTCTCTATGTCTAAAAGGAGTGGATTCGTCTGATGAAGCACGTCGAAAGCAGATTTGTTTAAGATCATGATTTGCTCGTTGTCGAAGGCCTGTCGATGGGCAATCCACCGGTCAACGTGCCACGATGAGGACCCAGGCAGCCCTTCGAGCTCGGTACGCCGATCTTCGGTAATTTCGTCAGGGCTGGTGATACCCAATTCCCTGAACTGCTTAACTCGTTTTTTCCTAACTTGTACGAGGTCGGTCAGTTGGCTTTCTGTCAGATCGTGAGTGTTATAAAAATCGTATTCGATAGATTTGTTCGATGTGTCGATGGTGATGAGTGCATACCTTCCTGGGTCAGTTGGACCATCGTGTGACGCTATGTTGATGACGGTGCCGTACTCGAGGGTTTCTGCTCTCCCTCCAAATTGGTGACAATGACCGCAGACGGTAAGAAGGGGTTTGAAATCTTCTATGAAGGCCTTGACGGCTTTCGATCCGATGTGTTGCTGCCCAAACCGTTTACCGATGTCGAGAAGACCGAAAGGCGGTGTGTGGGTAACGAGAATGGGCGTGTGGTCTTCATAGGCGGTGCGTTGTTCGGATAGATGTTGCTGAACCTCTTCTTCGGTATAAGTGAGGAGACCAGGTCCTCGAGTTGATCCTTCTTGACCAATGAACACGAGGCTTTCGTGCGTGTATGGCGCTGTATGGAGGTTGGTCGTATATTTTGGGTCGAACTGAGGGCCGGTCGGTGGTGGATCGTCATTTCCGCGGACATAGATTGATCGTTGGTGTTTTGTAAGGCGAGCAAGTTCCGAAAGATGGTCTGTATTAGTATCTGAACATTTGAAACGAGCGAGGTCATCTCCAGCATAGAGAAGTAGATCTGGGGTCGGTTCTACGGTTTCGAGGATGGTGTAAAGGTCATCGATGGGTTGGGAGCGCCAGTCAGATACGGCTAGTATATGAATCATTTGTATGATGAAGTTGATGTACTGTTGTTTGTTGATTGTTTAGTTGTATCGTGTGATAATAGTCGCCCCATCATTTTGTGGGCTTTATTTTAGCACTTTTTTGTAGACCTCTTAGACGCGTACTAACCAGACCGTTAACAATCTAAGTTTGAAGACTCATCCTCAACTGTACCGACTCTCGGACTCAATCGCTTCTGGATCGGTCCAATCAAAAAGCGTCGTCTCGGTACTGGATTCTAACTCTCGCTCGAGAGTTCGTGGATTTGGCGCTGGGAACGCTACAACGGGATCGGTCTGAGATACTGTCGAAACGATCTCTCCGAGCTCTTCAAAGAGCTTCGGACTATCGCATCCAGTAATCGTACACCAGCCCCTCGTTCGGGTAATGGCAACGAATGCCTCATTACGCCGCTGCGTGATGTTTCCTCGTCGATCCTCGTTTGCAACATTATCGATATGAGTGACGTAGACCATGGCAGCCTCGTTCCCCTTCGCTCGGTTGACACCAGCGATCGTAACGGTGCCTGGATTCGTGAATGACGTCCCCTTGTGCTCGGAACTAGATTTTGCGGACTCTTTCCAGACGCAGTGAACAGCGACGTCGTGATCCTCGAGCACGTCTGCGATTTTGCCACCTTCTTTCCGGATGTTGTCTCCGATCGGCACGACGAGTATCTCGTGGGGCTCGAGACCACGAACATTGATATCTTCTTGAATTTGACTTGCAATCCATTCCCGTTCGGCTTCCCGACTGCTGTGTTCTTCGAAGCGCACAAAGGGACGTGCTTCTTTAAGCTCGTTCAGTGGATGTGGAGAATAGTCCAGGGGACGAGTGAGTTCGATCGGTTGGCCGACCTTTCTAAAGTCGCCGGAAAGTACTTCATAGCCGATATTCTGCCAGCCATCTTTTGTTGTGATTGCTTGAATCGCATCACCATCTCGTTTTAATCCCATGCCGAATACGTGAGCCGTCATCAAGACTGATCGAGGGGTTCGGTAGGCCTGTCGCATGATTTGGCTTTTCTGAATCCCACCTTCGTACGTCCCTCGCAGATCGACTTTTGGATCGCCGTTATCGTCAGTTCCGAAAATCTTCGTTGGCTCTGGGATGGATAATGAACTGAGATCCTGGGCCTCATCATATGCCCAGATGAGGCGCTTCGGTGGTTTCAACGCGGCTCGACAAAGCCGGTAAAAGTTCTTATCGAAGTCCTGGGCTTCGTCGATTAAAATTGCATCATACAGTTGTGGAATATCTTCTTCCTCGAGGAGTTCCTCACAACAGGCATCAAGGAGTTCTGGTGGACTTCCTCCATCGGAGATCTCTCTGGCATCAAACGGCGTTCGGTGCTTCCGACCAACCTCGAGACAGAGGTTGTAGTACATTCCCGGGAGCGTTGTTTTTCCACCCCATCCGTGGACGAGATGTATCTTGTCCCAATCGGGTTTGCTCTCTGCAAATTGCCAATAAAAGGTTTCAACGAGTTCTGTAAGGTGTTGGTAGAGCGTTTTTGTGAAGAAGGTGATGGCAATATCCCATTCTGGGTGACGAAGGTGCATTCGGGCGGCTTTCATCGCAATGAGAACCGTCTTGCCCGAGCCAGCGATACCGCGTATTTGTTGTGGACCAGGTGGGATCTGGATCCCAATCTCTTCTTGTTTCTGGTCAAGGCCCCGCAATCCTTTTTCGACACGCTGATACAACGCCCCCTTATTCGCAGTGCTGGTTACTGGAGGCGTGTAGTCCTCGGTGATCGCATGCCCACCACTGAGAATTGATCGTCCGTCTGCATATTCCTCATCCGTGAGTGATCTCCTAATACTAATATCGTTGAGTCTGCGTCGAAGCGCCTTCGGAGAAAGCTCATCACCTGTAATGACTTTCGGCGTCGACGGAAGTTCGTGGAATCCACGTGCTTCCCACTCTTGCCGTGTGATATTTGGCAGGGCGACAAACTGGTTTGATGGGACGACGACCTCGCCGTAATCATTGACCAATGACGTATCTCCACGATTGAAATATGACCGAAGGTGCATCGCTTGCTGGCGAGCCTGACCAAGTGGTGTGGATTGCTCTTGCCCCATCCCCTGAAGGTACCATGTATAGCCATCGATACGATCGATATGCCCAATCTGGTACCCTTTGCATTCAATGACCAGTAATCCGAGATCTTGGTGAAACAAAACGAAATCCGGCTCCTGATCGAACTGTCCGCTGGTTTTGTCGATAATAGGGTACTTATAGTACGCTATACCAGTATTGTCTGACCTAAGCGCCTGTTTGAGCCCTTCCCACACTTCCTGTTCAGCGTCTTCCCCTGATTCATCAGAAGGGTCCAAAGAGGCGATAAATTCCATCTAATTGGATACTCATGTGAGTCGTCAGTTATAGTCTTCTATCGATATTTACGCACATATTAGAATTGATTATAACCAGGAATAGGGTCCTTTTGAAGAAGGGTGTATGAACGTTATTAGCCACTAACAACTGTATACCAACCCATGACAAAGCGTATTCAGTTCAGCAACTGGGAAACAGTGGTCGACGAACTACGCCAGTTTGGGAAGACCGGAAACGTGACTACCAGAGACGATCGGATTCGGATTGATTTCGGATCGGCACACATTGAGGTGTCTCAGGATGGCCACGTCAGCACGGGAATGCCGCTCCACGGTTTCGAACAGAGAGGAGCAGTCGGTCTTGCCGTGAACCACGACGAAGGCTCTCTCACGATCGAAGCCGACGACGTGACCTATACATTCAGACGACCTGGAGGGTGAAAATTTGACAAGCGATCGAGCATCTTCTTGATCGGCTCATCGAGATTTGGCTAGGCATGTGACGTCTGGACTCGATCTTCGATCCACTCCAGCATAGCGAAGAAGGCGTCCAGATGATGTTCACTCTCTAGTGAGGACGTCCCTACATTTGTGGATGCGTCTGGCGGCGGATGGTGATGCTCTCGAGATGCCTCTGATTTCAGGTGTTGGTCCGACCGACAGTGCCAGGTCTCGTCTTCACAGCTTTCGAGGAGCCGCCTGGTGGTGACGAAGAAGACCCAGCGGAAGAACGGTCTCGGGTACACCGAACGACGAGTCCTGCTGATTGACGATGTCGGCGACACTTTCTACCCTTTAAGTGCCTCTAGTCACAAGGCATAGATACGAAGGGACTTTTGCCATGTATCTGATCGGCGAGCGGTGCTCTCGTTATTAGTACTCGAGTTCACCTTTGGTGTTGACGCTGTTTTCCTTGTACATTAGTCGCCGTGGCGGGATGTGATGGCAAAAGCAGTGACGGTGGGATATTCTTAACCGATTGGGCGGCAAACTCTTCAGGTACGGAATTGAGATGTACGATACAACCGATCCACGTCCGCCGCTGCCAGAGTGGATCCTCGAGTGCTATACAGTGCTCTGTGAACGGGAAGTCGATGACGAAACCTCGTCATTCTCTCGAGAACAGGCCCTGGACACCCTTCTGGATGCTGAAATACCGGAACTCGAGCCTGAAGACATAGACTATGCGCTCACTCGGCTTCTCGAGCGTGGATATCTCTATACAGTTGATGATGAACTGCGAGTGACCACCCCACCTCAATAGTCTCATCTGGCTCTGTTGAAATTCTCAAGGACTGATAGAATTCTACTGCTGAATATAGAGCGTGAGTTCAGTGCGGGTGCTCGTCGGAATCGTATCTGCAAATATTTATCCAACAACTTTTTTCGACGGTTCAGATGATAACCTCATGAACGCTCTTGTGAAGCAGATTGTTGATGCTGAGAGCTGTCGATGAAACTCGGATAGGGCAAGGGTATCGCGCCAGCGATACCCGAATAACATGTTCCCAATGCACCGGTTTATCTAGGAATCGGCCGCAGCGGACCTGCTCCAACAGGATCGCTGGTGTAACGGCGTTGAGTGCCCTCGCTGCCGGTCTGACCGCACGGTTAGAAACGGTAGCTATCGGGTCTATTAACGGTATTTGTGTAAGAATTGCGGTCGCACGTTCAACGACAAAACTGGCACAATCTTCGCTCATTCGAAGCTCAAGCTCAAAGAGTGGTACTTCACAATTCACACGTTCTTACAATTTAATACTAGTGTTCGCCAAAACGAGGCTGAACTCGACCTCTCGTATTCAACGCTGAGAGAGCGCGTCGAGCAGTTCGCCAGAACGCTCGACGCGGCCTTACTCTCCCTGCCTGGCCCGGTCGAAATTGACGGAGTGTACGTGTCTGCAGGACTCAAAGGCGGCGAGCGTGATCAAGAGCCGCGCCCACGCTTGGCGGGGCCATGCGAGCGCGGCTCGTACGTCGGTGACAAATCATCAGTATTGACACTCGTTGACCGTGGCTGGAACAATCACTAGGTGATTCCTTCGAAATCAGCCGACGAATCAACCGTGCGTCTCCTGCTTGACAACCACAAGCAGGAGTGGCTAACCGTCTATACCGACGGATTTCGGGCATACGGGCCACTTGATGACGACGACACCTTCAACTGCAAAACGTCGTCCACAGCGACGGTGAATACGCTGACGAAGACGTTCACATCAATACCTGCGAGAGCCACAGGTCACTGGCGATGTCGCGTCCTCCGCGACTGAGTCTGTTATTGGCTAATGGATCACGGAGTTAGTTATAATATCTATTAGTATAATCCATCTAAAACATGGTCAGTGATACTGATGCTATTATCGAACAATTCAAGCAACTCGTTGCAGAAATGGATGAGCCACCTCTAAGCGAACAACTCGCTGAAAACGAAGAATGCGACATGATACCACCAGAGTTTCACGACTTAATCGAGGGTTTCGATGAGCGACTACAATATCGTGCTGACGCGTTTGGGGCCTACGTCAAGATTATTCAAGTGTTTGAACAGAGACACAAGGACGAATTGTCAGAGGAAGGCACTGAGTTTTTATCAATGTTGATCGACATCGGCGACTTAATGGTAGACGGATTCTCAGAAAAGTGAGATTGCCTCCGATCGGAGTAGTTAATTTCAACTACGCTCTAAAGAAAATACCGTTGAGGGCTCGCTCCCTTGCATTTACAGAAATTACGCTCGGATTTAGGCACAGAGCTATTCGCCTGAGATATATGCTCAACTACCTGTTGAATAATCATCGCTCATTGGGATCTGGAAATCAACAACCTGCTTCTCATGAGCAACCTGATGAAAGTCACCAGGGGACAAATCGACAAGGAGATTCTTCGCGATCTGGTAGCGCTGCAGGTCACGCTCACGCCTATTTGGATGTGCCAATCGCTTCCTTCCTGATGTTAAAGGTGCTGAGCCGAGCTAATAGTTATTTCCATACCCACTCCCGTAGCCTCCGCTAAGTTTACGCCTGCAAAACGGACATTTTGACGTTACTAGACCGGCTGAACAACTTTTGCATATTGAGTATGCTCTGCATCCAGGGGTTGCACATGTGGCTGTTGGAGCATGTCTACCACAGTCGTCACATATTCCCATAGCAACCATTAATTCATCATACATATTAAACTTAATGCAGTACTCAACTTTATCTTGATACTGCTACTGAGTGGTCGTATCAGTCTCACTCAGACCAGAAACTTGTGCAAGATATGCGCCCTGTATTCAGCATAACAACTAAAACGTATCATCAGTCGAAGGGTTCAACGGATCCTCCCATCTCAAATTCCGTCAGTCAGAGTTTCGGGGGACGGTGGTTAATTGGTGGGTCAACCGTGGCACCCCCGAGTGTGTCCCAGCGAGAGAGACAAGATACCGATGGTAGCCTCCTCTCGCTATCCAACGGTCATGGGCACGTACTATTCAACAGTTTGGTTCAATACTCGAAACGTGGCATCTCTAGATCAACACTTAACATGCGAACAGGAGACCTTTCGATAATGGCGACCACCTACCTCGACCAGCCACACACACAGAGGGATATCTTGACGTCGGAGATTACGAGCTCTACTATAGACGATTCGGCACCGGTGACGACGTCCTCTTAGGGCTGCACGGCGGGCCCAGATCGCCACACGATTACCTCCTCCCACTCGCCGAACACGGCAATTAAGAACGGTCGGTCGTCCTTTACGACCAGTTCGGTGTCGGCCGATCGGCAACGCCAACCACCAGAGATTTCGACCGGTACACTGTCGACCACTACCGCGCCGAAGTCGATGCCGTGCGTGAGGCCCTCGGTGTCGACTCGATCGACCTCTACGGCCAATCCTGGGGCGGCATGCTCGCACAAGAGTACGTCCTTGAACACCCCGATCGGGTGAACAAGCTCGTGCTTGCAAACACGCTCGACGACACACAGTCTGCATACAAGTCGATGCGTGGGTTCGTCGACGAGCTCCCCGAAGAGATGCGTGAAACAATCGAGGCTCACGAAGCCCGTGAACCACCTCGGGGTCAAGCCCCGAGGCACTCGGCCTGTAGAACCCAAAACAAAACCTGGACCGGTCTTGCTGACCGACTCAAGATTAAATAACTCAAGATCGTCACAGCGA
>LKMJ01007841.1_pt1 | contig 10050 bp, 15 predicted proteins | sample 643391 | NCBI WGS metagenome assembly LKMJ01 (sample SAMN04112250, study PRJNA286221) | soda lake metagenome | biome: soda lake; feature: Kulunda Steppe; material: water; isolation source: sample PL-Br10 brine of Picturesque Lake | place: Russia: Kulunda steppe | collected 2010-07
CCAGGCAATGGCAGCAGCAACAGCAGCCGTTGCAGCGGCACACATTGGTAGCCAGCAGCAGGCGCCAGATCTGCTTGGCCAGCCTGCCAGGAAGAGGCAAAGGTTGGTGGGGGGCCGTGCATGGCGCAATAGCTTTGATGAGTGTGAAAAAGATGAGGGTGACCACACGGTGGAGATTGGCAACAGCGATGAGGAGGCCAGGCCCCAAAAGAGAGGCCGGGGCAGACCTCCCAAGACAAACAAAGCCACGTCACAGCTCCCCAATGCAGCAGAAGGGGGCTTAGGCCGAAGGAGAGGCTGGCCACCCAAGCATCCCAACCATGCAGCCAGCAACTCAGCCAGCCAGCTAGCCAGCCAGTCAGCACAGGAAAATGTCCAGTCCATCCATGTCCTCATCCTGCTGCTCATCCTGCTGCTCATCCTCATCCCACAGCCACTCGACAAACTCAACAGGATGAGACAGGACGTCAGGAGGTTCACCTTGTCTGCCCCTGTCCATTTACCAAGATACAAATATGGATGTTCTGGCCTTCTTTGAATTTTCAAGGATTAAGAAGAATCTCATAATCAATCACAATTGTTGTAAACGCGGGGGTGATTAATTCAGAATTAATTCGAGTGATTAATTCAGAATTAATCACAAACCATTGTAAACGCACCGTAATGCGAATGTAAAGAGGGAATGACTTATCCTAAAAGGCTTTATTTTAATAACGGGGAAAAGCCTGATGCCCAAAACTTCAAAGTAATCGCAAACCATTCAAAAGCATTATTCTTCGAGTGGTAAAGACATTTGAATAATTGCAAAGAACATCATGGACTTTTGCTCGGGATGAGCTGCTAGGGAGGGGCGTCCTGTCCGTCCACTGAAGGATGCGTTCGGTATCATTAGCCTCGCGAGCGGCCACGGGCAGTCAGCTCAAGGGTTCCATAGTCTCGCATCAGGTACAAGGCTAGCATGACTCTAGATCAGCGTTTTCTCACTCAACGCCTGAGGTTCAGCCTGCAGCTTTGGACATTCCAATTTTGCAGCAATCAGGCAGACTTGCGGTGCTCACTGGGAGCTTGTTGACGTCAACACCTCTAGCACAAACGGGTCCGTCCATGCAAAGCCGCTTACTGAGCACTGAAATGCCTACACTGGTAAGCACAAAAAACCCAGCCCCGGGGAGCTGGGCGCAACTGATCAGTACAAGCAAAGACATCTTCAATCATGGAATGTCAGCACTTGACTGCCACATGTGCCCTGACAAGCCCGACATGTCTACCAACAACAACAGCATGGAGGAAAAGAGAGAGGATGCCATACCTGTGTGCATCTGCTGCACCAAGAGGAACAAATTTCAGTCGCTGCTCCTGCCTTGCAAAAAGCAGGCGCACGAGGTCATCCAAGGCCCCTTGGCGCGCTACACAACCAGTGACAACAAGGCAGGGCAATCCCCGCCGACAGCTGTCCTGTGCCATGGCATACTTGGGAGCAAGCGCAACATGTGCGTATCCACCTCCAATGCTGCTGTAACTATGATGTGGTAGGCTTGGGGTCAAGTCACAGTCAAGAGTGATTGAGCAAAAATTCGTTTAGGATCAAGGAGGTGTGCCCGGCACAAGGTGGGGCATAAGGGCAGCAAAGCTATTAACTGATACCACAAGTTATGACAAATTGTGTACATTTGTTAAATGTAAGTCTGAAGACTGTATTCTTCAGCTGCTGTTGTTCTCTTGACAGTCAAGCTCCTGTTTCGCTGATTCTGCAGGCAGTCTTACGCCCGCATGCTGGTGGAAGGCTTCCCCAGCTGGCAGGTGTTGCTTGTGGATCTGCGGTGTCATGGAGAATCAGCCAGCCAGAAGTTTCTCCCCCCACACACGGTGGAGTCATCTGCAGGTGGGACATTGGATGAATTTGCATAGACAACACACAGCCTCTTGTGGAAGGCACCATCACTCTGATAGCCATTCTGTGTGCCATATGGACTGCAGCACTTGGGCTGTAGGCTTATGGACCAGAGGTTATGGCCTTTTTTGAAAGCAAGTGGGTCCCTTTTGAAAGTCTGCAACTTGGTGGCTGGGCAGGTGATGTGCTGCGCCTCTTGCGCCAACTGAGGCTCTTCCCTCACATGCTCATTGGGCACAGCTACGGCGGGAAGGTGGGTCCACTGGAGCATTGCATGCATTACTGTGCGTGCACCTGCAGCTTCCCTGTGACCATGTAAAGCCTTTGCATGCTCATGCAGTGCTGCAAGCCAGCCTGTGCGCTGTGTTTTTGCCTCCAAGGACAAGCTGCTCGTGTCTTGTAATGTGATAAATGCTGGAAGCGCATAAGGCTGGGTGCATTTTCAAAGGGCTTGGTTGTCAGGAAGGGCTGTGGCGGAAGGGACACATGGGGCCCCCTGTCCCTGCAGCAGTCGTGATGGCTGCATGTGGTTTCTAGCAGAGTGCACACTCTGCACACACTACAATCTCTTATTCATGTAGAGTAAATACGACGAAACTCTTGTTGTATGTGTGCACAGGTCGTGATGAGTATGGTCCAGCAATTTGGACCACGCCTGCCCCGGCCAATAGAGTTGTGGTGCCTGGATTGCCTCCCTGGGGATGTGCGGGCTGGAGAGGCAGGGGGCAAGGACCACCCTGCCCAACTCATCCGCACCCTGCAATCCATGCCGCAGCCACTGCCATCACGTAATGCTGTGGTGGACTACTGCATGGCACGAGGTGAGCAAGCCGTGGCACACACGCGCCTCACCCCTCATGGGCTAGGGCCTATTGGCGGACTGGATTGATAGCCTGCTTTCTCTTGCGTGCTGAGCTCTCGTGCCACCAAAAACAGGGTCATGGGACCCGCAGCTTTCTTGCGCTAGGGAGCCACCAAAGAGACTGCTCCCCAGCTTGCGCACGCAGCAGGACTGGATGTCTAGAGATTGTACCGCACCCATGTGCATCTGCACTGCACATCATGGCACAGAATGCCATGGACCTCAGATTCTCCAAATGAGGGCTGGCAACAGGAGGGGTCAAGCGCTCTCCTTCGTATGCCTGTTGCTCAACGTTTTGTGACAAAGCTTTGGCACCATAGGCTTGTGGTTGAGCGTGTCTGTGTGTCCCGCCAGGGCCTGAAAAAGAGTTGCCAAACCAAAGAGCATAGCTCCATCCCTTGTTTCCCTTAGTCTGGTCCACCTTTGTCCTCCTTGCCAACCGGCCCAGGTTTCTCTCAACCAATTGCACAGTGGGCAGCCACAAATGTCAAGCCCACCGCCAACCCTGCGTATCCTCAACAGCAAGATTGGTATTGGAGCTTTGACCTAGACGGCATCGCAGACATGTATGGGTGAGTGAGCTTGCTCCCGTTCTCACAAAACAACATGACTAGAATGTAGGGTATGACTCTATCATGTGCCAACAATTATAAACCAACTTATGATGAGCATTGTTCAGCCGATCAGGCACTTGTCTGACAGGCTTGAGTGCAAAGAATGCTAAGAATGGTGATGGTTTCCCACACGGCATCTAGCGATAGCCTACCATGCAATCAGGCATTGTTGAGCGCACATCTTGAAAAGCAGATTTGCTCTTGTTCAGTGCCTGTGATGTTTCCTCCCCTCTGTCTTCTCCATACCAACCTGTCAATCCCACCTTGTGCTCCCTCCTTGACCATGCCGTGCAGTTCTTATGAAACCACCTCGCTCTGGCCGTTGTTAGAATCACCGCCTGAGGGCCTGCACATCAGTTTTGTGAAGGCTGAAGGGTCCAACTTCAGGTACTGCTCCTTGTAAGAATGCCATCGTACCTGATTTGAGGGCCACAGAGATCTGTACTGATGCCAGGGGGGCAAAAAGAATGAAATTGTGCATCTGTCCAATCTGGAACTTGAGTCCTATTGAGGCAAAGTGGTGCCTAAGAAATCAAGTATTACAGCACACAAGAAGCAAAAGGAACTGCGTGGCAGCAATGCAAGACTCTTGAGCAGATCAAGGAAACTACATGACCTGGCCTTTGGGAGCACATATCAAGTATTTCTATGTCCTCATTTGCTTTGCAGGTGGTCAGGAGGTGATGAAGACCGAATCAAGGCCTTGGGACACCCTGTGCACCTGCTCAAACGTGAGTGTCTTGCTCGACTTACTTAGAACACCACATTAACTTGAAAAAAACTTTGAGCCCAAGGCGAGGATCTCGACAGTCAAATCCAAAAAACGAAAGGATCACATGACAAGTCATGACTGCTTGGTCGAATGTAGCGCTCAGTCAGGTCAGCAAATTTAGATCTATTTGACCATAAGCTCGGACAGCAAGCACTCGTTTGGTCACATCTAAGTGAATAGTAGACAATCACTGATCAGACCAGTCTTGTCTGCTGCCCCCTTGGCAGCTTGCTTTACATCTCTGCAATGTTTTGTTCCAGATAAAGCTTGCAGTAAAATTGCACATTACGTGATTATTAAGGATGGATAAATAGGGTGTCTCAAAATTCCAAAGAGGCTTGTCGAGCCTCTGCAGAGCCTCAGCCTACATAGAGAGAGCCTTGGTGGTGCATAATCGTTAAAAAACTGCTTTCACAGATGCAGTCAAACGCCCTGGAACTTGTTCTTAATAGTAAAAACAAGTATTTTTAGTTGGACCGGCCCTCCTGGAGGCCCGACTGAGTCAGGTGAAACCCGAACAGCTGGTCCAGCACCCCCACCTGCCCACCCCCAAAACGTCCCTACAACGCATCGCTGCTCAGTCTGAAATTTTACAATTCGTTTACACTGCCTCCTGGTTGTCCTTAAAGAGCTGCAGGCTGCTTGCCAGTTCTGCCTCTACCAGGGATGGAGCATTCGCATATTTCAAATCATTCGCGAATTCGAGTTTTACCGAATCATTCGCCGAACTGTAAAACATCAATTTGCGGATTTTCAAGACCCTCCCCAAAATGAGCCCTGCGATGAGCCCTCGACCTGTTTCGCTCCGTTTTGCACCTTGTAGCGGCCCCACGTTAACAGCATAGTCTCAAGCATTGTTGTTTTGGAATCAGGGGTTGGGGAAGAGGAGAGAGGGCTGACCCTCAGGCGTGAGTTAATGCCTCCCCCTCCTCCGCCTGCTCTTGAAGCTCACAGGCAAACGTTTGATCGAATAATTCGGCGTATTTCAAATTTTTTACCGAACCATTCGCGCATTATAAATCAAAAGCAGGCGAATGCTCCATCCCTGGCCTCTACACTCTTGCTGCATTGCCTGCTGTTGCATCGCATGTAGATAAGCTTCCTTGTATGCTCCAGAGTGAGCCTGGATCGAAGCTTGCTGTACATCAGCCCTTCAGCTGACCAGTTGCGCTCGCTGGCATAGGCTGTTGAGTGCATGCACAGCAAGCGCACTGCTACTCCTGTCACAGCTGGGAAGCTCCTCTTTGCCCACAAGCGCCAGAAGTTGACACGCTCAATGATGGGTGGCAAGCTGCCGTCTTCTATGGGAGGAGCCAAGCAGCCAGCTCACTCAAAGTTTTCTCGAAGGGTGCCAGCTTGGCACGCGTGCATACACCGCACAACACCCTCCTTATGCGCACAGAGCATAGGCAACAGCCACTTGTTAAGATATGCATACGTGCACCCTTTCAGTTGTTAAAATACACATGCCATCATGCAAGCAAAAACATGTACATGCACGTACGCAAATTCCATTCATGTGCAAGTCTTCTCTCTCAACCAAGCTCCTCTCAGAGAGCAGGGCCCGCGTCTCCTGCCATCTCCACCAAGCAATCCTGTGCGTCCTGCAAGCGGTCCTTCTTCCGTGCACACACGCTGTCTCGCTGAGGCAGAGGTTGTTGTAAGCCTGCTTTTTGGCCTCGTTATCTTCGTCCTTGCTGTTGTCTTCGTTGGAGGCAGGTCTGATGGATGCCAGCTTGTCAAAGGGCAGCATGAGCAGCTCATCAGTTGCCTGCAAATGCAGTGGGAGTGCACACCATGATGGTTGGACTGCCTAGGTAATCCTATCGCAACAAGAGCATACCATGCAATGTGAACCTACTCCCACAATGCATGCATCCCCTTTCCCATCCATGCATCCCTTCACCTACTCAAGTGAAGTGGATGGGGTCAATCAGTTCAGCTGCTACCTACTATGGCGTGTAGTGCGTCTTCATTTGCTCCATAAAGCGCTGGATTTTTCCCTTGGACAGCTCTGCCGACACACCATGCTTCTGGGTCCAAGCTCTGATGTGCCCTGTAAGCTATCCCATCTGCTCATCACCTACATACAGGACACAATTAAAAACAGGTTTCAGTAAACGATGCTAACAATGAATTCACATGCTCTGAATCCTTTAACCGACCTGGCTCAAACTGGGCATGTCTCCCTCCATCTGGTGGATGGCATCGGTGAAGGGCTGTCAAATGGCTTAAACGTGCCCAAGGTCCGTAAAATAAGTGCCGTTGGTCAGGGCTGCAAATTCTTCTGCATGCGTGCAGTTCCTGCAGGTACGAGACACCACACGAATGTCTCTGCAAAACCATGCTTAACTGTTCTCCTAACCCCACATGCAAGCACTCACTCAGTGCTCCCTATAATATTGTGCTCTCTGCAAGGTCACCCACCTGGATACCTCTTCCCAAGTTTCTGTGCCCTGGAATGTCAGTCGCAATTGCCATCGAGTCCTTGGCAACTAACATGGCGGTTGCAAAGCGGGTCGGGCAGTGCACTGTCACACCTTTCACCAGCCTGCCTGCACATGGGATATGGGGGCAGGTACAGATATTGGCAGCCAATTAAACTTACATGCCCATGATCTCATTTATTTGGAAACGCAGTCCTTGCATCCGCTGTTTGTCATTTTACCTGCATCAGTTTGCACCTTCGCCAGAGCTGAGCGAACAGAGTTGCTACCATTGATGATATTGGATGCCATCAGCGCCCTCTGAAGCACAGCTGATGTGCCTGGGCTTGGCCCAGCCCCTCCATTTATTGCGCTGTGTCTTACCGATGTCATTCAAGAACAAGCCTGTGGCATGGGCAACACATCCCAGAAAAAACTGTATGGGTACAAAGCTTGGAGCTCTCGCATGGCTGACCTACAAACAAAAAAAAATTACACAAATGTAAGCATGCAAATCTGACCCTTTCTGTGTTGCAAATAAGTCTCGTTCATGCTACGCACACTACTCACATTTTGGCCCTCGTGTTGTCAAGGACGGCTTCCCAGGCACTTATCCTCCCTTGCAGGGATGCAGTCCTCCATCAAGGTGATGTGCAAATCCCGGATGTATTCAGCTGCAAAATGCACAAAAAATTGTGTTGAATTACTGACCTCCTGCATTTCTCTGCATCCTCCGCCAGTGCGCTACCTACCTGTTTTCACATCTTTCTAGTTGACGATGACTGAAAACACTGATCCACCACCAGGCAGCAACAGTATTGTTGTATTGCAGAGGGGATTGCCTCTGTTGACTGCTCATTTCGACCACGTGTCTGTGCAGAAAGCGACATGTTCTTTTTTTTATTTTTTCAACCTGCAAGATTTTTTATCAGCACATAGAACTGTAAGACACAGAAAGGCTGCCACGTATCACCTGCCTGCAGCTCCCAGCACCCACCAGTTCCTCAGTGTCCAAACTCGTCTGTGTATAAGCCCTGTCCAGCATGGATGTCGAGATGGTCTTGCTGCAGACAGAGGAGGCAATGTTATCTTTCTTGCAGACACAAAACAAGCTGCTCAGGCAAGCTATTTGAATCCTGAAATCTTCTCACAAGTACATTTGCAGACCCCAAACTCACCGCATTGGTTGCTCCACTCCAAGCAGGTAAAAGCATTTCTTGAGGACCCGGACCTCAAGAAATGCTTTTCCCTGCTTGGAGTGGAGTCCTCAATGAGCTTGAGGGGGAGGGAGTTCTTGAACAAGAACATGGCAAGATGCTTCCTCCCCAGCTCGCGCGTCTTCTTCACGTCGTCAATCCACAGCTGACCTGACGGCAGCGTCGCCTGGCATTTAAATCAATGCCGCTGCTGATGCCTCCTGTCTGCCCGTTGCTGCTGCTGCCTGCTGCCCGATGCTGCTGCTCTTTGGGAATCAGACCCTCCCTCACCCCCAAGTAATGACCCTTGCTGACTGTGCTTTTCAGATGCGTCTGAAGGGGTTTGCATGGGCTGAGCGGCTGCTTGCGCAGCTTGCGCTGTAGCTTACACAGGACGGGATCTGCATCACTCTCAGTGACAAGCAACACACTTATGCGTTGCCACCACCAAGACTTCCCATAGGCCTCCTTTTTCTTTTACAAGTTCAAATATTGCATCTGCCATCAGTTCATCCTGCCCAGCGAACCTTCGTGAGCCGAGGCACCTGTTTCCCATGTCTGCCATGGTTGCATCACCCTCAGCGTCGTCGCAATAAATTAACATGGGCGTGCTTTCATGTAATAGTATCCTTGTAGATTTTTTCATAATAATCTTTGAGAACGTCTTAGGCGCTATTCTGGTGAAAGAGGGTCACCGAGGCTTTGAAGCTGTTGGCAAAGAGGCTCGCTGAGGCTTATTTCTGATATAAAAGAATCTTTGCAAGCGAGATGGTCAATCTTTGACAACAGCTTCCTGCCATTGAGATGTATGCAGGGGCTGGCCATTGGGTGCACACTGACAACCCGCGGGGTCTACTTGAGATAATGTAAGTGCCACGTAATCTGAGGCAAATTTGCTTGTGCTTAAAATGTTCCTGCTCATCTCTGTATGTCAGATAAATCATACTGCAGAAGTGCTAGTCTTGGGGCCGACATGCGGTTAGAAAATAGCCTAGTTCTTGAACTTCCAGTCGTATATGGTATTGCTTCCTCACAAATGGCTTGCCTTCCTTGTTCTTATGGTACATCGCCCCAAACGCTTGTCCCCAGCTGCATGACAACATCAGACTGCAACTGACCCCTCTGATCATCATACGCTTGCATGGATGAGGTGCAGTTCTTTATTAGATTGTGCAGCCATGCCTGGATGTTTTTAGACTGCCTTCATCACTCAAGACACATTGTCATGTACCCATTTACATCCTACGCACGCCAATCGTGAACTTTGGCTTTGTTGCAAGTGTGCATCTTAATTCACACCATTGTAAATATCCATGCATACAGGGCACCCTCCTTTGGAGGAACAGTAGATCTACACTTGCAGCGCTCTCAGCGGTCGGCTTGAGCCATTGCTTGACAGGGAAAACATGCTTTGAAAGTCAGAAAGGAAACCCTGCTTTGCGCCATCATTGCTCAACCCTTTGGATCCTTGTTGCTATGATGCATGAGGTTCTGAAGACATTTTGTTATAAGGAGTAATGGCTTCTGCATCTTTGTTGACCTGCATTACATTGCTCCATTTCAATTGCTTTTGTTGTTGTTCTGCCACAGCACTTTCTAAGATTTCTCTATGAAAGTGCAGTCGGACCAGCACATGAACTTGGCTAAGGTATAGGGTTGCTGACTACTGGTTTTGTAACCTGTATTGATAAGCACACGGATTGGCAAATCTAGTTCCAAACTAGACTTAGTACGAGTCGTACTACGGATATGTACTGTAATCAGCAACCATCCTCAGGTGGTGTATTCTGAGTTTGAAGTGCATCGGAAAGGGACTAGAATTTTTGTGAGTTGATATGCTGTTGACAATTGAATCCGATTGGCAAGGTTCCTGTTCATGCTGGTCGGCCCTCAAACCCCTTTTAGAGTTGTAACCTGAGCTACTCTGAATGCTCCCGGGATTGTGCACTCCTGGTGCTAGCACCAGCCATGAGGGTCACATAAACTTTATGTATTGAATGTACCTGCCGGTTCAGCAAGTAGCTGCCCTTGCCTCAAGGTTCAAATAAGACCTCAGATTGAAAGGGTGATTGTTTTGAGGTGGAGGGGACATACAGTGCTTTGGCCCAAAGTTTGCAAGGTTACAACTTGCAACTTACAAGAGAGGCCCAAAGTTTGGAAGGTTCGTCGGAATGTTGTTTTTCGTTACCAGCTGTGGTTTCCACAGTTACTGACTTGATTACCAGCCTGGTAACCAAGCCAGAAACCCACTGGTAATGCTTTTTTGGTAATCAGCCAGCAATGGGTGGG
>LKMJ01007842.1_pt1 | contig 10050 bp, 12 predicted proteins | sample 643391 | NCBI WGS metagenome assembly LKMJ01 (sample SAMN04112250, study PRJNA286221) | soda lake metagenome | biome: soda lake; feature: Kulunda Steppe; material: water; isolation source: sample PL-Br10 brine of Picturesque Lake | place: Russia: Kulunda steppe | collected 2010-07
TGAACACAGGTACCCTTGTGCGTCGAGAGTTAAAGTGCACCACCTCTGATTTTGATGTGTTCACAATCAGTCCCTTCCTTAGAGCGTAGGCGCTCAGCCTATCCAACATCATCTGCAGTTGACCTGGTTCATTTGCACTTAAGCTCAGATCCTCTGCATACAACATGTGTGTCACGCTAATATCAGCTATTCCTGTCACCGCCCCACGCACGTCCCGGGCTATGCAATCGACATCATAGATGTACAGAGAGAAAAGCAAAGGTGAAAGAGGGCATCCTTGTTTGACACCACAAGTAGGCCGTACCCTTGCTTGCTTAGTCCCATCCACCAGCACATAATCGTCTGCATCATACAGATTTTGAATGATGTTCAAGAGGCAGGTGGGGAAACGCCTTACCAAGCAGTAGAAAGTGACTTACTAAGTAGTAGGAACGAGAATGATGCGTCAAAAGGCTCCAAATGCAAGATAACTTCTGGAGAATACCGGCTATCGATTCAAATCAACATATGATCTAAAATTTCCGCATTTCCAAAATTATGCGCCTGGATATAGAATACACGCGTTTCTGCTGTCGGGCTCAAGGGACCTAGGCCCAAGGGGCCTCTGGTCCAATGGGCGACTTGCCTTTGAAAGCTCTAGTGGGCTCCATGATGCTCAGATAACTTACTTCAAATAAGTTTGTTTTTTGCCTTGTTGCCTTGAAGGTCACAAGGTAGGGTGCCATTGATCAATACTACTCATGAGTAAGGAAATCAAAGACATCTGACTAAGGAAGGCGTGCAAGATATAAGGGGCTGTCACAACGAATTGTAGTCAGCGATAAATCGTAGTCAGAGTGCCTGAGTTAGTTGATGGGTGTTGTTTTTGAGGTGTTTTCCTAGTTTAGCTCTCTTTAAATTCCCCCTTACGCCCCTGGATTTAGCCTCTCCTGTGGCTTGTGTATCTGATATGGTAATTCACCGATGACGGCAATTTGGCGTGACAGGGCCTTTATAGAAAAGGACTGGCAGAAAGGGAAAAAAGAAACTAATACTTATTTCTGAGAGAGCCCACAGACAAGTCTCGATTTTCCGTATTTAATTTTCCAAAAGGAGTAATCAACTTAGGCTATATTATGTACTACCTGAATAAGTAAGTACTGTACAAGCACATGCGATTACTAAGCTACCATAAGAATAGGGCATTCGAGCTGAATATTGTGCATATCCTTATTTTCGTATTGCCTACACATTCATCCTTTTCTTTTTCTCGGAAAATGTATGTCAATCAGTGCACACAAGAGGTGCAATTTCTTGATCATGCTCAGGTTTTTACTTGACAGATGATTATTGATCTGGACAGAGGTTGATTCAATTGCAATCCAAATGTAAAATCTCAAATGTATCCCAAATGTAAAATCTCTGGTAAAATCTATTGGCATTCACCAGGCCCTGGCATCCGCCACAACCTGCATATGGGTTTATCTAGATAGGGTTTCAAGTGCTTGGAAGGGCATTAGTCCAAGGGCAGATGCAACGCAAATGAAGCTAACTTGCAGATTTGGAGACTTGATTGGAACATGGACTGGTAATTCTCTTGCACGATTCAGGTGAAAGGGGCTCTGAATCAAATGTGATTCAAATGCAGATATCAATGCTTGGCCCATCCAAAAATGCTGCTTGAGCCCCATTTGAATCATGCTTGAACCCAAGTGAACACCTTTTATCTTCAAATGGGTGATTCAAGCATGATTCAAACGAGTTTCCATTTGATTCGGTGAGGAATCAGTGGACCACGACTTTCTGATGGCACTAAGGGCAAAATGTACTCACATAGCCACGGATAGTGCCTGTTCTCTATCTCAGATTCGGGAACACCTTTTTTTCCTGGATTACATAGGAAGCACTCGCATGTCCAACTATTGGAACAAATTGTCTCCATGATCAGCAAATCAGACACTCCCATAAACCTTGGCTATGTCAAAGCCCACATTGTTGTGTTTGGAAATGAATCTGCCGACGCTATAGCAAAACATGCTGCTCTCCATAACTATGGGCACAACGAAGCATTCCCACAAGCATCACCTGACGGTACCGGTAATCATTTCTCCCATGTATACTGGCTCGCAGAAGAGGAAAATGAGACTACCCACAAGAAACTGCTCACCTCCACGAACCTTGAAATTAGCAATTCATTTTCACAGATATTGGATGGCTCGACAAAATCTGGTCTTGCCGGCACATGTAGTCAACAGGACATACCCCAATGGCTTCTACCAAACCTTTCAGCAGATGAACTTTGATCATGCTCTAGACCAGATGCTATTTGTGTACTGCCAGCTGGAATGAAGGGTGGTCATCAAAGAGACATTCAGGCTATACACCCTTCGCGCTGGGGATGTTACACCTCATAGAAGCCAAATATTGTGATGACAAACTGCCAGAGCAACAGCTAGCAAGAGCAATGGAAAAGCATATCAGGTTGAAACACGCCCTTGCACGGCAATGCCACAAAGTGAGCCTACATACCATCCTAATTGGAGTGATAAGGACCACCTATCAATGTCAAACTGAGCTACCCCTCAGTAAACTTGGCCTTTGGAGTGAAAAAACTCATGATCTAAACACTCATTCATTTTGATATGCAACAAAAACAAGTAGAAGATTGAAATTTAACACAGGAAGAACATATAGCTCTTCAAAATCCTCCCAAACCCCCCAAATTACCCTTTTTTCTAGTTTGATGTTAGAGGTTTGCCTGGCGCTTGCACCACATGTAAGCCTCTTCCTTAATTCATGTATAAAGGGGATACCCTGTTGCCATAGTCTTCTCTTTCTTTCTTTCTTTCTAGGCCACGCTTTCATAATAGAAGTAGCCCTATGACGGGCTCGTGGCATAAGCACTCATCCAAATCTAACTCACAACTTACACCCCCTATTCATTCTATGACACCTAAAGCATGCTTCACAGAAACTGCAAAGCAGGTCATCGCGGTTGTATGCCATTTTTTATTTCGAACAAGCTTAAAATTGTCCAAGAAACAAGCCGTGGGGTCATTTACGCAATTGCCAGATGCCTGTCCATCTTTAAAGACTTATATCATGCCGATGAATGTACATTGTCAGATAGCGATAAGACAGCTTTTGGGCAGCCGTCTTTTGGTGTCAAAAAAGGATGTCCTCTCTCCCCTCTGCTGTTTGCCATTTACTTAAAGCATTGACAGCGTGGCAGACGGGGTGAAATACGTGCTCACTGGCACTCCGAATTTTCTGGTGTCCCACATTGTGTTCCTGATACTGTTCGCTGATGGCCTTTCCCCCATGCCCAACGACCCTAAACACATGCAGACCATGCTGAATAACCTAGGAGTGTACGCACAAAGAAAGCCTCTAACTGTAAATTAAAAACGTCTGAGGTGTTTTACCTCTTACACAAACAATCTGCCCCCTCTCTTTTATGATGGCACGCAGCTCCCCCCCATAGAATCCTTTACAGACTCCTTTAATTATCTGGGCATCATTTTTGACAGACATACCAGTTTGAGTACTGCAGCTGATGCAGCGCTGCATCCATTCACAGCTATTACTTTCCGCATCAAGCAGTTTCAACTGTATAAGTTATATGGGAGCATGACCTCACTAACAGACTACACGTCTACATGTGTCTCCTTAAAACATATGCAATCCCTGCCGGTTTGTATGTAAGCCAGGTTTGGGCCACCCCTTTTTAATGACAAGCCTATACAAATGCGTCATGCGCGAGTGTGGTCTAGAGTCTCTAAAGTTCAGCAGGTTCTGGGAGGCTGTGCGTCTGCACAATACTTAAACTCATAGCAATAGCTCCACCTCGAGAAATTTTTTATAAGCTGACATGCAACTGAGCTCACAATGTGATGATTGCTGGTTATGCCACATCTTATCTGCTATGAATGTCTCACATAATCCTACGTGTTCAAAGAAAGGCTGTTGAAGAGTGAGCCCATTGATCTCGGTCGTTTTGTCGCGGACGTCAGGGAGAGGCACTTGAATTATTGGGCACCTCATTCTGGTTCGCATCCATCAGAGCGCAACAATAAATGCTCCACTTATCATCTACTAGCATGGTGCGCCCTCCCTACAAAGAGGGCCCTGGCCACGCGTTTACCATACATCCTCCCCAGATACATGTTTCTTGACCTTCCTCAGGCCGTTATCTGCAGCGTGGCACATTTCAGACTTCGTGCCCACTGGCACAACCTACGAGTTGAAACAATGACCTAGACACACAATACCTCCCCTGCTTGTGACTTGTGCAATGCTAATGACGCACATCTTCAAGTTGAAGATGAGCAGCACGTCCTCTTTCACTGCGCCCCCTCGCACATGGTCTCTTAATGCAGGAGTTATGCATCCCTGTTTCCTCCCACAGGTTTCCACAATGTTACAGCAGACAAGGTGTCTGCTTTTCTGAACCAGAACAACTTGTTCTGTTGAATAAGGTGTATATCTTCGTGCACTCATTGCTTTTTATTAGCAGGCTAGCAGCCGTACTTCTTGACTGAAGGCCTTTTCTCGTTAACCCTTAAATCTTACTTGGAGTCCGTGCATCTTCTCACCAATTGTTTGAAACTGACACCTAGCTTTCACCCTTCCGCTTTTTTCACTTCACGCTGGCAAGCATTTGGACTCCAAATTGGCACTTTTTGGGGCATCATCCTTTGTCGCAAGGAGTGCCTTTCTTCCTAAATATCCATTGCACAAAGTTTGTGCCTTCCTGATTCAAATTCAAGTTGGCTGACAGGCTTCAGCTAAGCTGCCTTCATTTGGCAGAACAGCTATACAACCTTACACTCTCTGCCATGCTCGTGTTCAGTGTTTGCGCCACTTAGATTAGGTCCAGGTTGCAGGCCTTTTAGGTTTCAGCTCAGCTGCCCTCGTTCAGTGGATACAGCTATGCGGCCTAACCTTACCTACCGTGCTCGGGTGTCATGAGTCATGAGGGATGGGTAAATAGGGCTTGGCACACCCTCACCAAGGCTCAGTAGGGCCTCTTTAGAGCCTGTTCGAGCCACTGCAGAGCCTCTCTGGCTTTTTATATCAGACCCTATTTAACCATCCCTACTCATGACCAATCAGCTAGATGACAGGGTTGGCGGACAACTTAGGGTTGAACCTACTAGTAGAGTGAAAGTGTTGAATTTTGTCATGCCAGATTACTGTTGTTGACTGATCAACAGTCTCACATCACCAATTCGGCAAAGACACAATATGGTGTGACAATTTGCAAGCCTTGTGGACTGAGTGCTCCACGTCAAGTGCTTTGTTTATACAGCAGCCCTGGGTGTGACGGCCTGAGGCCTAAAGAAAAGGTCACTGTGCCACAGTCTTGCACTGTAGGCAGCCATGGCTGGCCAGCACATCTTGCAAGTGTTTGGTGCAACCCCGTGGGGTGCTGCCTTACAGGCTTCAGTGCAACAGCCCTCAGACAGCGATGTTAAAACCCTGGGGCTCTAGCTTGCCTTTTATTCATGTCTTTAGGGCGCTGCTCTGGCAGAGTAGGAGGGCAGCCCCCAGACTCAACCAGAGCAGTGTCCTGCAGGGCTTCATCATTACAGATGACTCAGTATCATCTCGATGTTGAAGTGTCAATAGGTCAGGCATCCTTCAGTTTGACCTAAGAGCAAACCACTGGCCCGTAACACATTAATCTTGTACAACAGCAAATTTTCCGGGAGAATTGCAGATCATGCCCTTTTTGCATCAAGAGGACCATGCCCTAATTGCATCAAGGGGGGTTTGAAGCATCAAGCCAGAAGAGTCACTTTAAAACAGCAGTGTATTGAGTCCCAAATTCTCAGAGGGCCCTATGCAAACCATGGGTCAACGCAAAGACACTTGACCATATAAGCAAGTACAACTAATGCAAAACAAACTGAGTCTAAACAAGGCAGGAGGCCTTGGCAAAGGGGCTCGGAGATGAAATAACACGCTCAAACACCTACTGAAGGTCTGCAAGAGGCATCGGAGAGTAACTTACAAGCTGTCTTTCAAACGGAAGATTTACACATAGCTCTGTCGGTGGGCAGGCCATTGGTGCTGCCAGAGTCCCGATTCTACTAGACCTGTAGTCGCAGCAGTAGATGCAGCTCAGCTCTTGGCCACCTTCGCCAGCAGCTCCTTCATGTCCTCCCTGCATTTGGGACATGGGGAATCAGTGGTTCAAGGAAGTGTGTGTAGGCCAGGATGAGTAATCGCCCTGCCAGCCTGCACATGTTTGCAATGGCTTAATAGATGGTCCTCACAGGACTGACATCCTCAAGTCAGCAATGCAGAGCCTTGATGTCTTCTCGAGTGTGCCATGCAAAGGCATACTGCCCAGGCAGAGGCCGAGCTATGGCCAGGCAGGCCGCACCAAGCCAAGGCAGACATGCTCAAACCTTGGGGCCGCACCCGGAGAGCAGCAGAGGGTTGCGCCAAAAAGGCGGCACACGCACACTGTGCTGTGAGGCCCTACTCACCGGGGCAGGTTGCTGCTGACTTGCAGCTGTTGCAGCGTGCTGCCAGAGCGGGCCACGACGAGGAAGCCCCCTGGGATCTCTGTCTTGGTCAGGAACAGCTGCAGCTCCTGCACAAGTGTGCGCACGCGCAGCACCAAAGCGCGCACACCGCATGAACATTGCAGGGCGTGAGACGCGGGCGCAGCGCCCCCAGAGGAGGCCAGCGAGGCTGTCAGGAAGCACTCATGTACCCTCTTAGTAGTGCACTAAGGCTGTCAGGCGGCATTGGGATGCCCTATGTTGCAGAGGCTGCGCTATTCCACCCATCATCAATACGTCATCCATTGACGCCTGCAAGGTGAGTGCTGCGCCGCACTTCTGCGGCCTGGTGGCACGTCGGCGGCCGCGACCGTGCTGCACTGGCCTCTTGGCAACCGTGGGTGTGTGCTTGGCTGCGTCCGAGCTTGCATGATCGAGTGTAAGCGCGCGCGCCTGCACTAAGTCACTGCCACGGCACAGCACGCTGACGAGCCACTGCACCAGAGTCTGGGATCAAGACCTGCGCAGGACCATCTCCTTGCGTGCAACCACAGCATACGCAGGGAAGCAGGGCGTGACCCTCGAGGACTGAACACGACTGAGAGCGCATGGCATGGCACGCGAGGACTGAACACGACTGAGAGCGCATGGCATGGCACGCGAGGACTGAACATGACTGAGAGCGCATGGCATGGCACGCGAGGACTGAACATGACTGAGAGCGCATGGCATGGCACGCGAGGGCTGAACACGACTGAGAGCGCATGGCACGCGAGGACAGAACACGACTGAGCGCACATGGCACGCAAGGACTGAGCGTGGACAAACACGGTGCTCATGACTTGCTCCAAACAATGCTCCTGATGGAGCAAATTAAAAACCCTCCTCCCCTGCCCTAAAACAGGCAGGTCCTGCCCCAGCCCGCCCCTGCCAGCGATGCCCCTGCTGGCTGCCCACACTGCCCTCTGTGGAGTACAGTGGGGTGCATGGGCACAGCACAGCACAGCACATGCACGCGTGCGCGCACGTGGCGAGCAGTTCTCGCCTGCAGCTAGTCTGCACATCCATACGAGAGTGCTCGGGGCCTGCACCGACCTGGGCAAACAGGTGGTGCTCCACTGCCTGCTGCATGACGGCCACTTCGCTGATGGCCTGCTGCGTCTTCAGCTGGTCGATGACACGCTGGATGTCCTCAGGGATGCTCTTGGTGGGGCCCCACGACACCTGCCGTCCACAACACGTGCACGGGCATATGCATGTATGTGGAGGTGTGTGTGTGTGCGCGTATGTGGGAGCAGGTGCATTTGTGTGCCTGCATGTGCGTCAGTGCGCGCGTATATGTAAGCGCGCGCGCGTGTGTGTGCGCGCTGTGTGCTTTCAGCTCTTGGCGGGGCCAGAGGGCACCTGCCACTCAAATTTGCGTGCTGTGCCCATGTGCGGTGCGTGCTGTGCCCATTGTTAGCATGGGGCCCCATGGCACCTCTGCGCCCCGGCTGGACAGAGGCAGCCTCGCGGGCAGCCCAGTTCACCCGCAAGCGCACTCAAGCGCACGGATGACAAAGGCAGGCTCGGCCTGGTGAGGCTTCTCAGACAGAAGCACCACGGCCGGGCAACAGCGAGGCTTTCCTTGCGCATGCGCTCGCACGGCAGAGGCGTGGCCTATTGCATCCCTTCCCTCAACCCTGCCGGGTTGGTTCGTCAACTGAGTGTTCATGTTCTTCTTTTCATTCCTGTGTGAGCACGCGTGCACATGCGCATGTGTGCGCATGCGCTCCTTGCTGAGCATGCTGCGGCTAGCCCACGCCCCTCCTCCGTGCACCACCCAACGCCCCGGCATGGCTGCCCAGTAATCAGCAGCTCCAGCATCATATGGCCTCTCCTCTGTGCGCCACCCACGCGCACGGGTGCTGCTCCCTGCATGGCTGCCCTAAGACTTCAGCATCCCCAGCATCATATGGCCCTGGTGTCAGCGCTTCACCACACACAGGCACGTCAAACCCTGCACCCAGCCCCGCCCACCATCACCTGAGGGGCAAAGGCAGAGGCTCTGCACCCGCCCCTGTAAGCAGTGGCACTGCCCAGCAGCTGTGCAGGCACGAGGGGCCTGGCGCAGAGGGGGCCTCTGTGGCAGCATGGTTGTGCGCGTGGTGTGAGGGGCTTCAGGAGGGCGGGGGCACTGACGCAACGCAGAGGGGCGAGCACATGAGCTCGCAGCCACAGCAGCAGACAGACAGAGCACGCCCTCTTGATGGCTTTCAAGCACCAGCGAGGGCCACAGCAAAAGACGGACAGAGCCCCCTGAATGGCACTCATGCATCAACCCGCGAGGGCTGCCCGCGTGTCCTTGTGGAAGGCGTGGGCCGTGCTGCGCACCCTTCTTCCCCCGACCCAGAGTGTATGTGCACGTGCGCGCTGCACGCACCGTGTCCAGCGTTTGCGTCAGCGGGTCCTGCTGCAGCTGCTTGATGGAGAAGCTGACGCGGCATGCCAGGGGGTCCACGTCTATGACTTTCACAGCCACCATGTCGCCTGCAGCAGCCAACGCAGCGCAGCAGCGCAGGCCACCTGTACCGCGCTGCCAGGCCGCCAGGGCATGCGGATGGCCACAGCTAGGGGGGCAGCAATAAAGCGCTCAGCACACACACACACAGAAAAGGCAGGATAAAAAGCTCCCCGAGCGTGCTTTTTGCGCAATCACTTGCTTACTTTGTGCGGGTGATCACTCAAGTATGTGTGTGCGTGTGTGTGCGTGTGTGTTTGCATGCACGTGCGCCTGGCAGTGTATGCAAGTGTGTTGGTGTGTGGATACATGCGGATACAGGGCCTACAAGCGTGCACAGGAATAGCTGCGGCCCCACCACCCATCTGCCTGCACAGGGACGGACGCAGCCCCACCACCCATCCACCTGCACAGGAACAGCCGCAGGCCCACCACCCATCCACCTGCACAGGAACAGCCACAGGCCCACCACCCATCCGCCTGCACAGGAACAGCCGCGGCCCCGCCACACGCATGCACAGGGACGGGCGCGGCCCCACCACCCACCTTCCCGGATCACATCGTCCACAGTCATGATTCGGTCCCAGCTCAGCTCACTCTTGTGCACCAGGCCAGACACGAGGGGTGTGTCTGTCAGTGTCACAAACGCGCCAAAATCCTCCACCTTGCTCACCACTGCGCGCTTGCTCTCGCCCACCTGCCGCGCACGCAACCACGGCCACCCACAGGGCAGGTGCTTGTCTGTGGGCACAGCCTAAGCCGCCTAGCAGCGCGGGCTGGGAGCATGCAGTCACGGCCACCCACAGGGCAAGGACCTTGTCGGTGGGCCCCCCGCTTAGCTGATGGTACATGGATTGCAGTTTTTACCAGTGGCTGTCCAAAGCCTGTGGGCACACCGCAGCAGTGGCCTGGACCTCCCCAGCATTTGCCATCCCCACCAGCACATCAACCTCCCCAGCATTTGCCATCCCCACCAGCACATCAACCTCCCCAGCATATGCCACCCCCACCAGCACATCAACCTCCCCAGCATATGCCACCCCCACCAGCACATCA
>LKMJ01007843.1_pt1 | contig 10050 bp, 6 predicted proteins | sample 643391 | NCBI WGS metagenome assembly LKMJ01 (sample SAMN04112250, study PRJNA286221) | soda lake metagenome | biome: soda lake; feature: Kulunda Steppe; material: water; isolation source: sample PL-Br10 brine of Picturesque Lake | place: Russia: Kulunda steppe | collected 2010-07
AGCCTCTTTTTCAGTCCTGTGCGCAGTATGACCCTCCTGCCACAAGAATTCCGATGTCCTCAAAAAAGGTCTGGTAGATTTTTCCCATCTCACAACGTTTGACCACTGATTAATAAGTACCGGTAGGTCTCGCCAGGATTGAATCCATTTGCTGTACATTTCACTGATAATCGCTTCAGAAGTTGGACGAACAGCGAGCCTTTCAGTGAGCTCTTCATTCCCTCCCTTTGTAATCCAGGCAACCTCAGGAGCAAAACCTTCTACGTGCTCAGCCTCTTTTTGTAAAAGACTTTCCGGGATAAATAAAGGGAAATATGCGTTTTCATGCCCTGTATCTTTAATCCTTTTGTCAAGAGCATCTTTTATGTTTTCCCAAACGGCAAATCCGTAGGGCCTTATCACCATACATCCCCTTACAGGGGAGTAGTCCACCATCTCAGTCTTTAAAATAACATCCAGATACCACTGGGAATAATCTTCTTCCTGCGAGGTTATCTCCTTTACAAATTCTTCGTCTTTTTTGGCCATATCCAAAACCTCCTTAATTACTACCTGGTTCTTATAGAAAAATTGATTTTTAAAATTACAATAATTGGGATATATCCTAAAGCTGTAAAAATTATTATCATAAACTCTATGAAAAACGCCTTCTCACCTGTACTTAAAAGGCAAAAAGACGGTTTTATTATAGCACAAACAAGTCATCAAAACAATTTGTCATATTTTTGTCTCTTCTTTTTCAACCCTACCATCCTGCAGTGAAATAACTCTTTTTGCATAACTGCAGTTAGAAGTGTCGTGTGTAACCATGATAATAGTTTGGCCTTCTTCATTCAACCTAGTAAATGTCTTCATCAATTCCCTTCCAGCGGCACGGTCGAGACTCCCAGTTGGTTCATCAGCCAGGATAAATAAAGGCCTGTTTACTAGGGCCCTGGCAATAGCAACCCTCTCTTTTTCTCCTCCTGAAAGCTGACCCGGCAGCCTTTTGGCCTTATCCAAAAGCCCCATCTCTTTAAGAACCTGCGTAGCTTTATTTATTTTTTCTTCCTTATGCATTTTCACAACAGCAAGTGGTAAAAGAACGTTTTCAACAGCAGTTAGATAAGGGATTAGTTGATAATCCTGAAAGACAAAGCCCACATACTTTCTCCTGAAATCTGCAAGATCCTCTGAAGAAAAAGAATATACATCATAGTCATCGATTATAAGCCTGCCCTTTGTAGGAGAATTAAGGCCTCCAATAATCGAAAGCAAAGTAGTCTTCCCTGACCCGGAAGGGCCTACCACTGCCAAAAACTCACCTTTATTGACTGTCAGCGATATATTATCAAGAGCTCTTACCTCTTTGTTACTGTCACTGTCATCACCAGTATTATATACTTTTGAAAGCTCTTCCATCTTAACTATCTTCATCAAACTGATAGCCTCCTAAATATATTAAAATGAATCAATTTGCTCTCCAGTATTAATCCTACAGCAGCCTCAGCGCTTCGGTAGGATTCAGATTAGATGCCTTATAAGCAGGATAAAGCGTTCCCACCAATCCCATAAACACTGACAAAACAAGGGAAAACAAGAGCAGTAAAGGTTCAAAACTAAGTTGCACATTTATCTGTCCAAGGGAAGGGCCTACCAATAAAGCGGCAAGGCTTCCTGCCACATAACCGAGAATTCCCCCGGCAGCACTTAAAATAAAAGCTTCTAGCAAAAAGATCTTCATAATGTGGCTTTTTCTGTAACCTATTGCCCTAAAGACACCTATCTCTCTAACCCTCTCATTTACAGAAGACATCATAGTTGTTACAACTATCAAAATCCCTATTAATATAACCACCGTTGAAACAGCAAAAGAAAAATTCGAAAAACCCTGCATAGTTTCATCCCTGGCTACAGCTTCTTCTCTAAGTGCCATCACCCGGGCTCCTGGCAGCTTTTCTGATATTTCCTTTTCTATGGTTGTTATCGGACACTCGGTGCAGTAAGCACTGACCTCTATAAGAGAAAGTTCTCCTTTTTTATCCAGTATATTCTGAGCCCTATCAAGACCGATAAAAACAATTCCATCCTCCTCGGAACCCATTTCCTCCAAAACAGCCGAAATTTTAAAACTCTCGCCTTCAATCTGTATATTATCTCCTAGCCTTTTACCAAAAGATTTGGCTGCACCTCCCCCTAACACCGCCTGATCCTCATCCATCCCATCATAAATATAATCAGCTTTGGATTTAGCACTTTCTTCAAAATTCCACCAGGGCTTTAGCCGCAGTTCTTTTCCGAAATCCAAACCTACTATAAGCCCCTGTTCATTATCAATCTGTCCCGGGCCAATAACCTTGGGAGAAATAACATTTAGGCTCGATGCGCTGTGAATGCTCTCAATCTTTTCTACAGCATCCTCTTTTAGTTCTTCCACATGATAAGTAACTCCAGGAAGAGGTACCCCAGCATAAGTTAAGCTTAAACCTTCGGATTTGGGAGATATTATAAGATTTGCTCCAAACTCATCCATCTGCTCCCCGATTTCCTGTTCCATTGACAAATTTATCTGATACAAGCTGGTTGCGGTTGCAACTGCAATTACCAGGCTAAACATTATAAAAAATATTTTTAGTTTTCTCCTCTTCAGATTATTAATTGCTATCTGGACAAGACTCACTCTCAATAACCCCTATCTTTAATATATTTATTTTCCATAGAAAATCTAACTATATACAATCTTAGTATAATATCAGAACTGATCTAAATCAATTACTATTTGCCCTTTAATAAGCTCATACTCAATCTTTTTAGGCAGATACCCATCAGAAGCAGCAGGTCCTTCTAATTCATCTCTTGTTTCAAGATCATATGCAACAAAACAACCGTTACATACTAAAGTATCACTATCAATAAAATACTCTTTCCCGCCACATGACTTACACCTTTTTTCTCCCACAAAAATCCTGCCTGATGGACTAATATAAGACATACCCAGGATATCAGATCTCCCACTAGGAACATCTTCTGAAACGCTGAAGGAAACAAGACCCTTTTGATCTACTTTTTTCAAAGGTAGAGTAAGTTCGCCATCTTTAATTTGAACCATAACTTCTTCCATAAATATTCTTTCACCATCATAGCAACGTTCAGAGACAACAGGTTCATCTTTGTTTTCTTCAGTCATTATAGAACCTCCATACCAGGCCTTCAAACCAAATAATGAAACAACTAATAGAGCTATAATCACTACTAAAAATAAGTTTTTCCTTCCATAAAGCATAAAACTAACACCCCGTGCAAATTTTTAAATTATGACTCTTTATTCTTTTCTGTGGTTCTTTTAACCTTTCTTCATCCTTATGCTTTATTTTCCCGAAAATTTGCTCACCGCTACATCTCAATGATTTTAGTAATTTTACTATTTTTACAGTAAAGTTTATATTTTATTTGTACTACTGTCAATTGTAGATCTTAATGGATACATGCAAAAAATCTTATAAGCAGTTTTTATTTTTTTATGGCAGGGATTAACCTTTATTAAAGCGAAGCTATATTAAGCACTTTACTAAACTACTTGAAACAAACTACTTAAAAGAAACTACTTGAAATTGGAGGCAAAACACATGAAAAACCACCTGTCAATTTTACTTTTTATTACGGTTATTTTTACTTTAGTACTTGCACTAGGAATACTCATATCAGGCTGCGTCGATGACAAAGGAGATGAAAAAACTGAAGCAGAAAAAATCAAAGAAGAAGATTATACGCAGGATGAAGATAACAAGGAAAAAGACAAGGAAGTAAAAGAAATTGAAATCGATTACGAGGAAGTTAAACCAAATGAGTTAGGAGAAATCATGATCCTCATGTACCATGATATTGGCGATGAATTAGGTGACTGGAAAACCTCTAGAGAAAAGTTCAGAGAAGACATGGAAAGGCTTTATGAAAAGGATTACCGGTTAGTAGATCTAATTGATCTTGTAAATGGTGAAATAGATATACCTGTCGGTACTACTCCAGTAGTTTTGACTTTTGACGATGGGCATAAGGGACAGTTTAACGTGATTGAAGAAGATGGCAAAAAAATAGTAGACCCTGAATCTGCAGCCGGAATTCTGCTGGAATTTGAAGAAAAATACGAGGACTTTACTTTGGCAGGTAATTTCTATATCAATTATTATCCCGAACCTTTCGGAGATCGGGACAATCTATCTGAAAATCTTCAAATACTAATAGAAAATGGGTTTAGCGTTGGAAATCACGGTTACGCCCATGAAAACCTGCGTAATGTAAGTTCGCCTGAAGATATTCAAAAAGAACTTGGCAAGATGCAAAAAATCGTTAAGGAAGCTACTGACGGTTACCGGTTGGAAAGCCTTGCCCTTTCTTATGGAGGTTGGCCAGAAAACGAAGAGTGGCACGAATATGTATATTCAGGGGAATATGAAGGCATCACTTATAATCATAAGGCTGTATTAAATGTATCTTGGAGCCCGGAAATATCCCCCTTTCACAGTGATTTTGATCCATTGGATTTAGAAAGGATAAAGGCAAATGACGGTGTAGACCAGGAAATGGATAGATGGCTAGAAGGATATGAACAAAACCCCCAAAAAAGATATATAAGCGATGGAAACCCTAATACGATAGCAATTCCAGAACAAGAAAAAGAAAAACTAAATGAAGAAGTAAAAGAAGAATACGAAATCATAACTTACTGAAAAACACCAAATTAAAAAATGACTATCAGTGATAATAATAGCAGTAGAACTAACCACACTACAAACAGGTCAAAGTTATAGTTATAAGGATTTAAAACTTGATAGAAAGGATCTCCCTTGGTATCGTAATCTGCCTTAATCAGGGCAAAAAACATCTTTCGACCCATATTTTTTAATTTCTTGGTGTAATAATTAAGTATTCTTATCCAGCCAACATAAATAAAATTCAGGATGTAACTTACCCCTCCCTGGACAAATACTCCTATTTGAGGCAAGATATCACTATCAAAACTGGCAAGACTGCGGGAAATAGCCATCCCTGGCTTACCACCCTCAACAAAGGTTTTATCAAACAATCCGTCAAGAACAGCACCTATCACTTGAATAATATTCAATAGTATTCGCATGAGAGGCCTGTAAAGGTTCTCAACAAACCCGTCTAGAATTGCACCCGAACCCTTAAAAACATAAAGAATTTTAAGAGCTAAAGGCTTATAAAGGTTGTCAACAAATCCATCCAAAATAGTCCCCGATGTTTCAATAATATTTAAAAGTGCCTGTACCACCGGCCTGTATACCAGGTACTCTATGCTCAACCAATGAGGAAACTTCATCTCAAACAGTCCGGCCCTATTCATAAAGTAATAAATTACAAGCCCAATAGCTACAGGTCTAGTGACATTCAACAAATCTTGCAGCACCCAGAGGTTTATGTCTGCCAGATAAGCAACATTGTCAGCTTCAAAGGTAAATGTTTGAGATAAAGGAATAATTATTCCTCTTAATACCTTATGAGGCATAAATCCTATCACTAAAATAATCCCGGCAAAAGCAGTAAAAATCATTCTTTCCAAAAAAGTTTCCCCATCGATATCATCATAAGACTCTTTTCGAATGCCAAAGAAAATTCCACGGGTTATCTTAAAAATATAGGTAACAGTCAATGTACAGGTTATAGCAAACATTATCTCCGCATAATAAAGTGATTCATGTCCTCCGTAATAATATGCATCTTCAATGGCATGGTGAACAAGTGTCTTACTGGCATAACCATTAAAAAGCGGTACCCCCGCTATACCACACGCTGCTACGACAAAAGCAAAGGCAGTAAGAGGGAATTCTTTTATAAACCCCCCAAGTTTTGACAGTTCTAGCTGATGGGTCCTGTGATATACGGCTCCTACCATCATAAACATACCGGCTTTGAAAAAAGCGTGATTTAAAATATAATAAATAGAACCAGTGAAGCCCATCATTCCTTCACTTCCCATATAAGCAGCACAACCTATCCCAAGGAGTATAAATCCCATCTGGCTGATACTAGAATAGGCAAGAGTACGCTTAACATTAGATTGAAACAAGGCCATAAAAGCAGCAGAAAACATTGTTGTTACCGCTATCCAGATGAGGATAAAGCCCATGGCACGCGTATAGTCGTAAATATGTCCTTCTATCGGAGAGGCAAAAAGTAAATTTGTTATCAAAAGTATACCATAAGCTCCTGTCTTAATCATGATCCCTGATAAAAGTGCGCTGGCCGGGGAAGGTGCTACAGGATGGGCCTTTGGAAGCCATATATGAAGGGGTACCATTCCCGCTTTGATCCCGAATCCTATAACCATCAAAAACACCGCCAGATATCCCGGAAATCTTGCTTGTTCCATTAATCCGGTTAGAGAAGCAATCTCCGTTGTTCCCATATAGCCATTAAGAATAATAATACCAAGTAGCAGGGCAAGTCCTCCTGTTATCCCCAAATAAAGGTAATTTTGACCTGCACTTAAAGCTTCTGGCTTTTCCTTGTGTACTACCAACATGTAAGAGGCCACAGACATCGTCTCAAAAAACAAAAAGAGGGTAAATAAGTCTCCCGCCAAAAAAACCCCCAAACATCCAGCCTCAGTTAAAAGTAAAAAGAAATAATAGCGACTACGGGAATGCTCATGTTCCATATAGACCCATGAAAACATAGTAGCCAAGAACCAGACAAAAGAAGATATAAGGGCCATAAAAGCTCCCAAGGGAGTTACATGAAATTCTAACCCAAGCATCATGAACCATCCCACGCTGTAGGACACCGGCTCTAATAAAGTTTCCAAAAAAAGCAATAATGAGAAAAAGAACGCACAGAAAGCAACAATCCCGGCGAAAATGTCACGCCAAAATTCTTTTATAGTACCCAAATAGAAAGCTACAAAAGCTCCCAATAAAGGAACCAAAAAGATACCCAAGATTAAATGCTCACTTTGTATATTTTGGAGTAAAAACATATTAAAAATACTCCCCTTTCTTACTGTTTAACTTAATACTCTTTCAGAGTAAGCACCGAACCCAACCCGACGCCCCAAGAAACTTCAATGTTTTAATTTAGTAGCATTTGTAAACCCGTTTTAATTAATTGCAGGGGCCAGTTGAAAGGCATCAAGTTAAATATTACATTTCCTCCCGTAAGAAAAACCATTGGTAGCAGCATATAAGCTGATTGTTCATGCCAAAAACCTTTTAACTTTGATATAGGAGTCACATTTATTTGCGAGCCTACTGACACCAGTGAAAGGGTTTCTTGTACCCCCGCTTCTTCTTTTCCTCCCCAAAAAGCCTTTATAACGATGGGAAAGTAATAACAGGCATTCAAAAAGCTACTAACCACCAAAATGATTACAGGAATAAGCAGGTCTTGTTCCAGAGATCCTACGAAAAGATACCATTTGCTGACAAATATATTAAAAGGAGGTATCCCAACAGCAGTCAAAGAAGCCAGGGCAAAGCAAAACATAGTCAAGGGATATTTGTAGCCCACTCCTCCCATTTCACTTATCTTTTGCAGCCCTGTTCCTTTAATTATTATTCCAGCACATAAAAACAGGGTCCCCTTCATAAAAGCATGGGCAAAAATATGAAATGTTGCACCTACAAGAGCTGACTCTGTCAATAATGACATCCCGAGAACAACATACCCCATCTGTGCAATTCCCGAATATGCAAGACGTCTAATTATATTATCCTGGGAAAGGGCAATAACAGAGCCAAATAAGATAGAAAAGCAGGCAAGCACTATCAGATAATAATTCCAAGTTACCCCTTCCAAAAAATTAATACCAAAAATATCTCCAAAAGCCCTGAGAAAACCATAAGCACCGGTTTTTAACATAATCGTTGAAGATATGATCGCAGCTGGCAGATAAGCATACACATAAGCATCTGCCATCCATACATGGAGTGGAAACAAAGCAGTTTTTATTCCAAAAGCCACAACAAAGCTTATAAAAGCCACCATGGCCAGTGTAGAAGTTTCCTCCAATAACCCATCCCTTCCAAAAGCAACAGTTCCAGTCTCCTGAAGTATTATTACCAAAGAGATAAACAAAGCTAATCCAGAAATTATAGCCATAAATAGAAACTTATAACCAGCCCGCATGACTTTTTCTGTTTGACCATGGACTATAAGGAGGAAAAAAATTATAGACATAAATTCAAAAAACAAAAAGAAGGTAAAAAAATTACCAGATAATGCTACCCCGTAACATCCACCAAGATTTAGCAGCATGTAACTAAAAAAGCGGTTTTTCCCAGGCAAATCTTCCAGGTATTTAAGCGAGTACAATACTATTATAAAACCCAAAAAGGTAAATAGAGAAATCATGTAAAAACTGATAAAATCCAAACGCAAAGATAGTCCTAGGGGAGGTAAAACATCAACATAGTAGGCTAAAATTTTCTTTGTCGGATTAAAGAAAAAATGAAGTACCCACACCGCGAGCATAGGTATAAAAGTAGAAACGATTATCAGTCTATTACGAAGACACTCTTTTCCCTCCAGGTATAGAAATATAATTAATCCAACCAGCATAGGAACTAATATTATAGCCATTTTTAAAAATAATGGAACCGCTGTATATAAACTCATAGTTATTACTCCTTCACCGCTAAAATACTTGATCTACCACCATTTGTACCAGGGGAATAGTGGTCTTGTGTGCAAATAAACCCAAAAATATGCACATAAATGCCAGCATCACCGTGGGCACAAGCATTGTCTTTGGAGCTTCACTCCCTGTTGAGGCAGTAAAAACTCCCTCACGAAAAAAAGCATTAAATATAGGCGGAAGATAGTACAAGGAATTAAGCAGAGCACTCCCTAAAATAACCAGGACAAACACTGGTTTATCTGCTTCCAGGCTTCCTTGTAAAATAAACAACTTGCTGATATACCCGTTAATAGGTAAAATACCGATCAGACCAAGACCCGCTACTGCAAAACAGAGCATAGTTAAAGGCATCCTTTTCCCTATGCCTGTCATTTCGTCAACCTTACTTATACCGGTTTCCTTAATAATAATACCGGCGCAAAAAAATAGGATTATTTTTAAAAAGGCGTGATTAATTAAATGAACTACACCACCTAAAAGGCCTGTCGCCGAAAAAAATAGAGCCCCTAAGGAGATGTAACCCAGTTGACTAATGGTGGAATAAGCAAGTCTCAATTTTAACACATTTTGTCGCAGCGCCATGATCGAGGCCACAATTATTGTAATAGAGAACACCACCGGCAGTAAATGATATGGGTCAAGTTCTAGAAGTAAGCCAGGATTAAAAACATAATAAAGCGTCCGCACAATTCCAAATACCCCGCTTTTTACAACGGCAACAGCGTGAAATAACGCACTTACGGGGACTGGGGCTTCCATAGCAGCAGGAAGCCAAGAATGAAGGGGTAGAACTGCTGCTTTGGTGCCAAATCCTGCTATTAATAATACTAGTAAAACAATCAGTACTTCTAGATCTGCCACTGCAGTACTTAATATTCCGCCTCTGACAAAAGGCACTTCAGGTATTATCCCCTGTAAAATCAAAAATGCCAAAAGAACTGAAGCACCCCCTGATAAACAGTAAACAATGTATTTTTGCCCTGCTTCATAAGCTTTCTTACTTCCTTCCTGAATAACAAGGGGATAAGTAGCAAGGGTTAAAAATTCAAAAAAAATATAAAATGTAAAAAGATTCCCCGCAAAAGCAATACCCATCACAGCACTCATAGAAATCACATACCAGAAATAAAACTGGCGCTGATTTTGTTTGCCAGACATATAGCCTGAAGCATAAACTACAGCCAATAACCAGAGTGTTGATGCAGTTAAACCAAAGACCATGCCCAGTGGATCAAGGTCAAGATATATTGAAAGAGCAGGGAGCAAACGAACTACCTGCAGTGTTATTACCCTGCCAGCTAAAATTGAAAAAAACAGGGACCAAACTACTATTACGTTTATCAGCACTACCAAAAATACTGCTAGTTGACGAGTCCACTGCCTGTTTCCCGGGATAAAGTAAATTATAAGAGACC
>LKMJ01007845.1_pt1 | contig 10049 bp, 12 predicted proteins | sample 643391 | NCBI WGS metagenome assembly LKMJ01 (sample SAMN04112250, study PRJNA286221) | soda lake metagenome | biome: soda lake; feature: Kulunda Steppe; material: water; isolation source: sample PL-Br10 brine of Picturesque Lake | place: Russia: Kulunda steppe | collected 2010-07
GCGGCTCTGCAGTGTCCTCCTTTTGCACAAAGCATGAGCACCACAGGGCAGGCGGCTCTGCAGTGTCCTCCTTTTGCACAAAGCATGAGCACCACAGGGCAGGCGGCTCTGCAGTGTCCTCCTTTTGAACAAAGCATGAGCACCAAAAGGCAGGTGACCCTGCCGGCGCACCAGGAGCAGGGCGGCAGCGTCTGGGGAGAGGACTGGTGCTCCATGAGAGGGTCCAGGACCCTTCATGTGGTGCACTTGGGGCTGCGAGGGCAGGCGTGGCTGCAGCAGCTGCGCGGCGTGCAGCCTGCAAGCCTGGGCAACCTGCTGCTGCGTGGAGGGAGGGCGGGGCGCATGCGGCAGGTGCTGGTGCCCATGCTGCTGCTGGCGCTGGCCTTGCTGCTGCTGCTGCTCCTGCTGCGGTGTTGTGAAGGGAGGGGACACCTGCTGCTCCTCCGGCGCTCCTGGCGCCGGCGGCGTGCTTGCTGACAGTGAAGGTTCATGTTGGGGCAAGTGTCGTGGCAGCTGCGGCCCTGCAGCTCCCACGGCCAGTGCGGCAGCTTCCAGCTGGTGCTGTGGCATGGCAATGGCGGCGGCTACGGCCTGCTGGGCGGCGTCCAGCCAGGCGCGGGGCGGGGCCACGCCTAAGCGCAGCGCACACTGTGGGCGGGGCGGGCAAGAGAGGGAAGGACGGCTAATGCACAGCCCTGGGCAGCGTGTTGTTGAGGGGAGTGCTGCAGGCTGCTGCCATCTCCCCGTTGCCACACCCTGCACGATGCAAAACGTCCCGGGGCCCCCACAACAATCACACGCACAACACACACATACACACACACATACACACACACACAATCCAATGGTCCCCAAAATACACTGACAGCCCCACAAGCAAAACCCCCCAAGGCTCCTGAAGGTGCAAGCTCGGCACCCCGGGCTCCTAATGCAATCGCCAACCTGGCTTTGGCACGAGACGGCGCGCTCAGAGTACAGGGAGACGACCCATTTGGGTGGGAAATCCCTGTTGATTTTCACCGCGCCCCACGCATCCCTGCTTATTGTTTAGGGACGATTTGCTGGACGTTTGCGCCAAGATTCACGCAGCCCCGTGAGACGAATGGGGCCGCCCCACACAGGAAAGTGAGCCAAAAGATGCACGCAGCTCTGAGCTTGAGGTGACTGCGGCCGACCCACACAGGAAAGTGAGCCAAAAGATACAAGCAGCTCTGAGCTTGAGGTGACTGCGGCCGACCCACACAGGAAATGAGCCAAAAGTATGAAGGGTGATAGAGGAAGCATAGGGCGCAGGGGGAAAGGGGAGGGCTTGGGCACCTCTTGAACCCTGCGTGCAGTTCCAGTTTTCATGCGCTCTGACACACGAACACACACACTCGCACACACACACACACACACACACACACACACACACACACACGCACGCGCACACACACGCGCACACACACACACGTACACATGCACAACACACACAACACATTCACATGCACAACACACACATTCTAGCCCTGTTACAACCTGCTATGCACAGTCAGAGCGCCTGAGATGAGCCTGCTATGCACAGTCAGAGCGGCTTGCCTCACCTGCACCAGCGTCACCACCTCGTGCACATCCCATGCCCCCGGCGCACTTTCCTGGGCACGACCATCACCGCCACCACTGCCGCCACCGCTGCTCAAAGCACCCTGCACCGCGCTGCTGCCGCTGGTGCTGCTGGCGTCTGTACCCATATTATGTGCAGCACAGCCAGCACCGCCGACCACACCCATGCATGCAGCGGGCGCGGGCCGCGACAGCTGGTGGTGCTCCCGCCCCTGCTGCTGACTGCCTTGTGCACCCATTCGCCGCTGCTCCTGTGGATCCTGCTGCCGCTGCTGCTGCTGCTGCTGCTGCAGCCGGCGTGGCGGTGCCCGCAGCCCCAGCCGCATGCTGCGCGCCAACAGCGCCCGCAGCACAGCTTGTGCCGAGATCAGCCCCGCCCCTGCTTGCGCTCTCCCAGGGCCGCCCGCCTGTCCTCTCATCCCCATCGGCAAAGGCTCAAGGCTTGACTGCTGCTGCTGCTCTGGCTGCCTCTCCCGCTGTCTCTCCTGCTCTCTGTGCGCCCACCCCCGTCCTCCCACCTCCTGCTGCAGCGCGCAGTGCTGGGCCTGCAGGTGCGCCAGCCCCGGCAGCAGCCGGGCCAGGCCCACCAATGCGCCCTTGTCCAGCCCTCCCTGCTGGTGTGCCAGCTGCAGGGCACAGTGCAGCGCACGCTCCAGCTCCGCCGGCACCAGTTCCACGCCTGTGGGGCCAAGGCGCGCATGGGCGTGCACTGGTGCACGCAGATGTGCAGGGATGCGCCCCCAGGTGTGCCCAGGCATGTGCTAGTGCGCGCAGATGTGCACAAGTGCGCCCCCAGGTGTGCCCAGGCATGTGCTAGTGCACGTAGATGTGCACAAGTGCGCCCCCAGGTGTGCCCAGGCATGTGCTAGTGCACGTAGATGTGCACAAGTGCGCCCCCAGGTGTGCCCCGGGCATGTGCTAGTGCACGCAGATGTGCACAAGTGCGCCCCCAGGTGTGCCCAGGCGTGCGCAGATGAGCCCAGGTGAGCCCTGATGTGCACAGATGTGCGCTGGCATGCAAAGCCGTGCCCAGATGTGCGCAGGCGAGAGCGCAGTCGTCCGGGATGAGTGCAGGTTTGTAGACGGCTTAACTGTGTGCCTAGGCGTTAGTCAAGACTTGGATGTGCGCTTGGGTGCGCGGGTCCCAGTTGGTTCAAATACCTGATCTAACCCCTCGCTGTATAGGACAGCACCTAGGGTCAGTACTGAAGCAAAGGCTAGAAGGCAGCACACACACACACACACACACACACACATCTTTCTGCTCAGATCGCATGGCATGCCCTGTGCAATGCACCGCGACCAAAGCCGCATGAGCTGCTCACCCATGGAACACAGAGCTTCCAGGGCCTGCGCCAAGGCCCGGCCACTGACGCTGAGAGGGCCACCCCCGCCTTTGCGTGCGCCGGGCGCAGCAGAGGGGTGGCCATCCTTGGAGGGCGCATGGAAGGATGGAGGCTCCTCGCCCACAGCCCTTTCCGCGTCCGCGCCTGAATGGCCAGGCCCTGCGCGCAGGCTCCTTTGTTGGGCTCCCGCGCTGGCGCTGAATGCCAAAGGCACAGGCGGTGACGGTGGTGGTGGTGTAGGTAGCAGGCAGCCCAGCTGGTGGGCCAAGGCAGACTGCAGGGCAGCCCAAAAAGCAGTTGGCACGCCCCCCACGCTGCCACCACCACCACCGCTGTGAGGGTCACCGCCCGGGGCAGCAGCAGCAGTGGCGGCGGCGGCGGCGGCGGCACGGCCTGCAACGGCCCCCGCGCCCCGGCGCGCTTGCCTGCGCGCTCTTAGCACGGCCTTTGCAGCATCCGCATCCCGCTGCACGGCCTGCAGCGCGGCCATGGCGGCCAGGCACGCCGCCACCTGTGTGCGTGTGCGTGCATGCGTGCATGTGTGTGTGTGCCTGGGCATGAATCACTGCAGGGGTGCAGCAGTCCGCAGAGGTGGATGCGCGTTGGAGAGCCAGGAAGGCATGGAAGGCAGGAGGTGAACGGGCCAGCGACACAGCTGGATCCACACAGGAAGCAGCAGCTGGATCCACACAAGAGGCACACAGGCGCAGCTGGATCCTCACGAGGCAGCAGGGCCCTGGCAAGAAGTGGCAGAGAGCCCAGCAGGATCCTGGCAAGGAGGCGGCAGAGCCCAGCCTGGCACTGACAAGAGGCTGCAGAACAAAGCAGGATCCTGGCATGATGCGGCAGAGAGCCCAGCAGGATCCTGGCGAGGAGGCGGCAGAGCCCAGCCTGGCACAGACAAGAGGCTGCAGAACAAAGCAGGATCCTGGCATGATGCGGTAGGGAGCCCAGCAGGATCCTGGCGAGGAGGCGGCAGAGCCCAGCCTGGCACAGACAAGAGGCTGCAGAACAAAGCAGGATCCTGGCATGATGCGGCAGAGAACCCAGCAGGATCCAAGGAAAGAGGCGGTGGAGCTCGGCGTGGCCCAGACACGAGGGGAAAGGCCCACCGCCTCTCCTCTCCAGACCACTGCAGTGGGCAGTAACGGGCAGGTCAACAATGCAGCAGGATCTTGGCAAGACCGGCCCACACCTCATCGCCAGACAGGCCACTGACGCCCTGCTTGACCACCTGGAGCAGCCTCAGAAGCACCTGCAGCATCATAGGGACAAGGCGCGCGTCAGGAGCAGCACAGGCACACCAGAAGGTGCAGAAGAGAGGGCAAGGCAGGGAATGGCTGATTACTCCTCACACGCACGCACGCGCATGCGCACATACACATACACACACACGCACGCACACAGGTATGAGCGTGCACAGACATTCACTCACACATACACACAAGCACACAAGTACAAAGGGGCTCAAACACGCATGCACAAAACACTCACCTCTGGTGGTAAGCTCTGGCCCATGCGTGAGCAGGAAGACAGAAGCCACACAGCGCTCCTCGCTGCTGCTCGGCCCTGCACGGCACACGGGCGCTCAGCGGGGTGTGCATACTTTCCCCACCTCTGTGGCAGTTTTAAAGAATTGGGGGCACCAGCATCGCTTACTGGATCACCAGGATCGCACAGCTACTGGGGATGCACAAGAGCGGTGGCGCAAGGTCAAAGGCCAAGCATGCCACAATTATGAACATGTCAGTGACCCTCGAGGACGTACGCCCGCAGTGCAGAAGCCGGCAACCACACGTCCAACAACCAAACAAGCCCTAACCACACCACCCACTAGCCAAAGAGGCTGCCACATGCATGCGCGCCCACATGCAGAGCCCCTCTTGCACCACCCACAAGCAGGAGAGGCTGCCACATGCGTGCGCCCCCACACGCATGAGCAGCGGAGCTTGGCTCGCGCATGCGCGCCCGCTCGCACGGCCCCAGCCGCACCCACACCTGCATGCGCGGCGTGAACAGCTGGGCGGCAAACGAGCGCTGCAGGCCCAGCGCAACAGGTGGCGGCGCAATTGGTGGCGCAGTGACGGTTGGTGCGCCGGCACCCGCGCCCCGGGCCGCGCGGCCCTGGGCGCTCTGGCTGGCGGCGGCGGCTGTCGTGGCCCAGCTGCCGGACACAGCGCCTGGCCAGCCCGCCACGGCCTGCGGCGGTAGCAGCGGCGTCTGCCGGGCATGCCGCTGTGAGGCTTGCTGCAGCTGATGTAGCCGGGCCTGCTGCGGCAACGGCTGCTTGACGCTGGGTGAGCCACCTGCAGGCCCGGACACCAGTGCTACTGGCGCTGCTGCTGATGGCGGTGCTGGTGGCAAGGAGGGTGAGGGTGTTGAGGGTGTCGTTCCCGCTGCTACTGGCCGCGCCTGCAGAGGCCGATGCACAGCGCCCCCCGCGGCCACAGGCATTGGCGCAGTCATATGCCTCGGCTGGCTCCACTGCACAAATGCTTCCAGCAGCGTGCACACCTGCGCGCAGCAGTGGCACGCTACATTGCACGCACTCACCCGACAGCCCAGTTGTGAGGCGACAGCGGCGGCATCATTATCATCATCATCAGTAGCAGCAGCAGCAGCAGGGATTGTTGGGGCAGCAGCACAGGGTGCACATGCCGCTTTGCCTCCAGCCCCTCAGCACCGCGCCGTTTGGTGCGGTTGGTGGAATTGATTCGATTGAGGCAACTGCTTCGGGAGGAGCCGGGCCGCGCCCACAAGAAAACACATACCAACTGACTCTCAAGTAGCAGCACTGCACTGGCCTCACCTCACGCGCAGAGAAGGAGCCGGGCCGCCGGCCCCACAGCTCCTCAGTCAGCACCTCTGATAGCTGCGTGGGCGGCCGCGCGCCGGACGCCGACAGCGCCCACACTACAGCCGTCACCTGCGTCGTATCACGGGGCACAGCGCACGATAAAGATAAGGCATGAGCGGGCGGTTGTGGACGCATGTTAGTGCCCACAGCACGGCTGTCACCTGCATTTGATGGCAGGGCAGGGCATGCAGTGGTGGGCACAGGGTTGGGCGCAAACCACGCGTGTGCGTGTGCACATGAGTAAGCGCACATGCAACGGGTATGTTGTACTCTCTTACAGGAAGAGCCTGCAAGTGTGCGCGTGCATGCTATGTATTACGTCCCACACAGGCGCAAACCTGTAGGACCTTCAGGGCCCACATCATAGTCTCCTGTGCCGGCTCAGCTGACCAAGTGTGGTGGTGCGCACGTGCTTCTTTGTGCATGCAAGTGTGCACATGCATGCAGACATTGTGCATGCGTGCTCGGGCAAGCTTTTGTGCACCTATGTGCGCACACGCAGCAAGGGAGGTGAGCCTGAGAGGTTCCCTGGGCCTGCATGCACGCTCAAGCAAGCACCCTTGACCATGATTTTTTGAACACATTCTCGGGGCTTTTACATGGAGTGGCTTTTGCATGGATCAACCCCCCGCCCTTCCCAGCTTGCATGATTGAGCACATGCAGTAACCCAGCTAGCCAATGTCCTTGCACTCCAGTTCTCACGCGTGCGCACACACATGCACGCACACAAGCGCGCACGCCCATGCGCACCTGTGCTGCCGTCATGCTGGGCAGGCTGCGCAGGAGCAGGGGCGTGAGGGCGGGCAGCTCCTGCACCAGCAGCGCCGGGTGCACCTTGGCCAGTCCCCACACTGCGTTGCTCACAGCCTGCGGGGTCAGGCGCACACCAGGCTCCCCACCGCCTGCCGCTCGGTGGTCCACTGTAGCGGGGGACCCTTGTTGAGGCGCCGCGCACCCCAGCACGCGCGCCAGCAGCATGTGGGCAAGGGGCAGTGGGAGGGCACGGCTGCCGCCGCCAGCGCGCGCCACGGCCCAGATGCAGATGGCGGCGTGGCGGGGACGGGCTGACGCCAGCACCCCCGATGCATGAACAGCCTGCACGCAGCAGCCAAGTAGGTTTGCATGTGAGAATGTGTGAACGTTTGCATTTGTGCGGGCACACGCACAGAGAGGGGGTTGGGGGCTGCGTGCGTGCGTGTGTATGTGTGAGTGTGTGCGCGTGCGTGTGTGTATGTGTATGTGTGTGTGCATGCATGTGTGTGCGCGTTTGTGTGTGTGCGTGCATGTGTGTGCGCGAGTGTGTGTGTATGTGTGCGTGTGCATGTGTGTGCGCGTGCATGTGTGTGCGTGTGCGTGTGTGTGTGTGCATGTGTGCGCCCGTGTGCATGGGTTCCCAGTGCTCAGCACTTGGGGGACCACAACGTTCTTCAGAGTCAGCAGCATATGCCTCCCAGCAGCCGCTGACCCCTGCGCCCAGGGCGCACCTGCCGACCCCCATAGGACCTCCTCACAGGTCAGCGGTCGCTGCTGTTCCACCACACCTTTTGCAAGGCTTTGCGCCACTACACCTTTTACAAGACTGTTTGCCACCACACCTTTTGCAAGGCTGTGTGCCCCCGCACCTTTTGCAAGACTGTGTGCTACCAGCCCGCTGGCTGTAAGCAGGTGTAAGTGCGTACCAGCATGCCCCGCAACACTCACGTGCAAGAAGTCTGTGAGGAATGCCAGCAGCTGGGGCCGGCCCTCAGGCGGGGGTGATGGGGCACGTGCCAAGGTGCCAGCGAGCATCAGCTGCGCAGGTGCTGTGTAATGTTGAGATGGCAAGGCCTGCTGTGATGAGGGGCTGTCTGCACTTGGTTCTAGGCTGCGCCACGCCGTGCTGCCCCTCTCAACATCCCCCACCCCACCCCCTGAGCTGCTGCCAGCAACCTCGCCCTCTCGCCTGCTCAGGCGGCCGCCGCTATTACTGCTTTGGCGGCGGCTGGCAGAGTGGGATGCTGGGGGCAGGGTATTGGCCAAAGTAGCGCAGCGCACACACACAGCGCTCACATGGAAGTCTGTGAGGGGCACGTGAGGAGGATGGGGGGCAGAGGGAGATTGTCCTTCGGCGCCTGGCAAGCTCTCTGCAGGCTGAACACCTGATGCGTACCTCTGTGCATCTAGTGCAACCCCATTATCGCCACTGCTGCTCTCGGTTGCAGCGCTACTGCTGCTGCTGCTGCTGCTGCTGCTGGGACGCATCCCAGGGCTGCGCACACCCTGGCCGCGCTTGCTGCTCGCGCCAGGCACTTGCAATCCTGTGGATTTACGCAGCAGGCTGCCCAGCTGTTGTGTGGTGGTGCAGGCAGTGATGCGCGAGGTGAGCAGGCGGGAGGCATCCTCTTGGGCTGAGCCGTGGCGTGGGCCTCCTGCGCTCCCACCGCTGTGGCCACTGCGCTCATGCCCCTTCCCAGCAGCAGAGTGCTTGGTCGTGGCTTGGCTGAGACTCCGGGTTCCACTGCCGACTGAGGCAGTGGTGCCCACTGGCTGGGCAGTAGGTGAGGAAAGGGGCGCTGGGTTGGCAGTTGCAAGTGGGCGGCACTGGCGCAGCTTGGGCCATGCATGCACAAATGGGGCACATGTTGCCTGTGGGCATGGTGTGCTGGAGTGGGAGGGGCAGCCGCAGGCAACCCTAGTCGGGGACACGAGGCTACCCCGCTGCATGTGCTGCTCTCAACAGGTGTGGTGACTGCGACTTGACAGCCGTGCTCCTACACCTAAGGCCATATTTCCTGCTCGTCAAAACATGTTCCTAAAAAAATTGCCTCATTCTTAATATGCTTGCTCACAACAGTCAGTTGCCTACCTGAACAGTAACCGAATAGGTTGCTGACCTGGTTCATCTGCCTTTGGAAAAATATAACGGCTTGCTACCTCCTCTCTGTGGCTCTTGCTGCCTTTTTCCCCCTCCTCTGTCTATTCATCTTCTGGTGGGTGCAAGCAAGCGTGCTCAAATAAGATGAGTGCAGAAACCCTTGCTGCCGCCTCGGGCCCTTGCGCACGCCCTTCCCTCTTGCTCTGCACATGCAAGCATGCTGCATAAACGCACCTTTAAATCACACGTACAGAAATTGGCCACTGAGGCTCCTGGGTGTGTCCACGCTGGGACTCTTTTTGAGAGAGCACTCCGTCACGCTCCCCCGTTGCTTGATGGAGCACGATGCCTGGCTGGTCCTGCGTGCACGACGCCCCTACCTGCCTCTGCGCTGCTCAATCGCACGCGAAGGCACCTTGGAGTCCTCATAGGCGGTCTGAGCGCGCCCAGGCACGTGCGATGGCCGATTGTTGCTGCATGCTCCCCGGTGCCCGCAGGACGAGGACCTCCCCCACCATGGCCCAGGTCGAGAGCAAGCCCCCCGCCGCCTGGCTAGCCATCAAGCCGTACTTCAACGGCGGTGTGTCAGGCATGGCAGCCACCTGCATCGTGCAGCCCATCGATATGGTGAAGGTCAGGATCCAGCTGGGCGCCACTGGAGGACCGGTGAGTGAGGGTGGGCTGCTGCACCCTGAGGCATTGCAAGGCGTCCTTGCACAGCTGAGCCTATGGTCCTGGCAGGCTGGAGTTGCCGCCTAGGTTGCTTAGAGGCAGGTCTCGCTTCTGAACGCAAAATGGCTGCGCAGGCTTGCACACTGCTCCGAGATTGACAGGGTGTACTGCATCCTCATCAGGCGCTCGCTCATGTGTGCGCTATGCTCCGCTTCACACCTGCCCTGTCCTGCAACTTTCACACCTGCAGCTGGCCGTGGCAAGCCAGATTATCAAGCAGGATGGCTTTGGCTCCATGTACAAGGGCCTCAGCGCTGGTCTGCTGCGCCAGGTGCGCTTTGTCTGCCAGCAGGCGCTGTGGCTTTGTGTGCTGTGCTCAGGTCCTTGGATATGCACACTGACTGGGAGCTTGCCCTACAAGTAGCAAGCCCTGGGACTGGGGGGAAGCTTGCCACTACGGGTGAGCTGTTGAGCCGAGCTTTCCTCATGTGTGAGGAATGGTACGCATGCTTAGTTGGGTCCGCTAAGCCAGGACTGTCACCTGGCAGTGTTTGCAGGGTTGTCTTTCTCACTCATGGCGCTCGCACATTCAGCTCGCTGATGCATGCGCGCGCGCACACGCACACACGCGCGCACACACACACACACACACACACACACACACACACACACACACACACACACACACACACACACACACACACACACACACACACA
>LKMJ01007846.1_pt1 | contig 10048 bp, 11 predicted proteins | sample 643391 | NCBI WGS metagenome assembly LKMJ01 (sample SAMN04112250, study PRJNA286221) | soda lake metagenome | biome: soda lake; feature: Kulunda Steppe; material: water; isolation source: sample PL-Br10 brine of Picturesque Lake | place: Russia: Kulunda steppe | collected 2010-07
GGCAGCCGCTGCGACGGGCGTCTGCCGTGATGCCTGGCTCCGTCTCGCTTTTCGCGCGCCTCAGCGAAGGCCGAGCACGGAGAGCACCACCAGCACGATGACGACGGCACCGACGATATAGACGATGTTGTTCATAGGGTGTACCTCGCTGTCGCAGTCTCCTGCTTCAGGACACTGCGGAATGATCATGACTGGATGGCGCCGCACTCCTTGCGACGCATAGTGCAACTCCCTGTACAGGCGGCTCCTTGCCCCACTCGAGTCGATGATATCCGCTGGTTGGCTTTCCATCTGTGCGCTGGCGTACACTCGGCTAGAAATCGAAACGGCACTGCGACGGGTGGGCAGGGGGATACTGTCCTGGTTCGGTCCGCCGGCGCTGGATAGGCCGGGCATTCATCTCGGCGGCGAAGCACTGATGCCCGTTTCGGCCATTGCGCTTGGTGTGGTACATGGCCATGTCGGCATTGTGCATGAGGCTGTCGGCGTCGTCGGCATCGTTCGGGTAGAGGCTGATGCCGATGCTCATCGTGACGGTAAGAGTATGCCCCAGGATCTGATAGGGCCTGCTCAGCACGGCAAGCAGTTTTTCCGCGACCCTGGAAGCATCTTGCGGTTTCCTGATCTCGGAAAGCAGGATCACGAATTCATCGCCACCCTGGCGGCTGACGGTATCTATGTGGCGCATGCAATCCCGAAGGCGATGCGCCACCGTCTGGAGGAGGTCGTCGCCCACGGCATGGCCCAGCTTGTCATTGATGGGCTTGAAGGCATCAAGGTCCAGATAGAGCAGGGCGACCATATGCCGTTTTCGTCGGGCCAGGCCAATGGCTCGAGAGAGCCGCTCCGTCATCAACACACGGTTGGGCAGGCCGGTGAGGGCATCATGCTGCGCCAGGTGAGCCATCCTCTCCAGCATGGCCTGTGACATGGACGCATCACGGAATACGATCACGGCACCGGTGACGCGACCGCAGTGATCATGGATGGGGGTCGCCGAATCCTCGATCTCGAGTCGGCTGCCATCCTGAGCAACCAGCGTGCAGCCCAGAGAGAGCCCTATCGCCCGGTTCTCCTCGATGGCTCGTCGCCCGGAGGGGAGGCTGGATTGCTGTGTCCTGCTATCGACAAGTGGAAATACCCGCGAAAGTGGCTGGCCGATCGCCTCAGGCTCCGCCCAGCCGGTCAGGGTTTCCGCCACGCGATTCATGTAGGTGATCCTGTCCTGCAGGTCGATGGTCAGGACGGCATCGACAATGGCGTCGAGCGCTACCCGAACCCATGGCTTCTCGGTACTCGGGGCCAGGGTGGCGTCCCGTCGCGGGGAATGTGGCGGAATGTAATCTTGCCACACTGGCTTTTCCTCGCGCAGGGGTGCAGAAGGTCGCTGCTGAAGCATCGGAAAGTCCCTCATACCATCGGCTCGGGTGGGCGTGCCCAAACGAGTCAAGAGCGGTGTGGCCCGGTGCGTTGCCTTTGATTACCGACGAATGCCTCTCCGGGCCTGGCCTAAAAAAACGCCGACGGCAACCGCAGTGAGAATAGTAACGTGACGGCATCGCTTCTGTGCGTTAGCGTACGGAGCACTGGATTATTAGCGAACTAACACGAAGGCTGAGCATCCCCTTGATCCTAAAGGCTGGCGTTTCTCATTCCGACGCAATCGATTGCTGGACTGCTGGTCTTCCGGAGCGCTCTAAAGTATGTTGCTGGAGGTAAAACGGAATGGTCTTTGAAGACTGACCTGCGACTTCGCGCATTTTCGATCACCACCGGCAGGTCTTCCTTACGTCGCGTGCGGGATGCTTGCTTCTAGCAGGAGGGTCAGTCATGGCTCTGCAGCATGATCCACGTCAGAATCAACTGCTGGCGGCCCTGCCACTGGATAAATATCAGCGCCTGGCCCCCCACCTCAAGCGAGTTGACTTGACGCTGGGGAAGCCGCTGTGCGAATCGGGTGAGGTGATGTCCCATGTCTATTTCCCGACGGATTGCATCGTATCGCTTCTCTGCGTCGTGGAAGAGGGGGACTCGGCGGAAATCGCCGTCGTCGGCCGAGAGGGGATCGTCGGCATCTCGCTGTTCATGGGCGGGATGACCACGCCGAGCCGCGCCGTGGTACAGAGTTCCGGCAGCGCCTATCGTCTCGAGTCACAACTGCTGAAGGAGGAGTTCGACCGCGCGGGCCCCCTGCAGATGCTGCTGCTGCGCTATACCCAAGCGCTGATCACCCAGATGGCCCAGACGGCGGTCTGCAACCGGCATCACAATCTGGATCAGCAGCTCTGCCGCTGGCTGCTGCTCAGCCTGGATCGCTTGCCGACCAGTGAGCTGCTCATGACCCAGGAGCTGATCGCCAACATGCTGGGTGTACGTCGCGAGGGTGTGACCGCATCGGCCGGAAAGCTGCAGAGGGAAGGCCTGATTACCTATCATCGTGGGCACATCCATATTCTGGACAGGGCAGGGCTGGAGACGCGGGTCTGCGAATGCTATTCGGTCGTCAAGAAGGAGTACGATCGTCTGCTGAGCTATCAAAGGCTCGGCTAGCATTGCAGCCTGGAGTATCCACATGAGGCCGTTAGCCCGCACGCCGGTGACCAATCACCTTGTCGACAGCTTGCCGCCTTGGGACAGGGCCGCTTTCCTGCCCGCCAGGTCGCTCCAGGCGCACCACCTGATCCGCTATCATCGTGGGGAAATCCAGGTGATGGACCGGTCGGATCCGATCGAGGCCTCCTGCGACTGCTATGCGTCCGATAGACGCCTCTACCGCCGGGTCATTACTCAAGTCAGTGCAGCATGATATCGACTGGCGCAGTTTGGAGGGTTCCCGGAGGGGTAAGGCCTTGGCATATGCCCCGAGAGTGGTGATTCACCCTGGAGAGGGGGCGGAGGCTACCAAGGCAGCGGGGGCACACTGTGCCCCCGCCACCAACAGGTAGAATCAATCGCCAACCTGGAAGATGGGATCAATCGCGCTCATATTCGGGCAAGTCACGCAGGGTGTCCTCGTCAACATCGGTGTAGAATACGGATTCATTATCCTCCACTATGTGCTCTACGTGATCCCAGCTCAGCCCAACGTCCTGACCGCCAAGTCCCAGGAAGGCACCGGTCGTCACCACGACGCCGACGATACGGCCGTCTTCGCCGATGATCAGATCCTGGATATCGCCAACTTCCTCATCTGAACTGCGATGCTTGAGGTTCTTGCCGATGACATCGTCAGCGTAGAACGCCCCGGCAGGCTTGTGAGTCATCCACTGCTCGGCGGCACCCTGCTCGCCGTTTTCCTTCATGGCGTCGTGCTGATCGGCCACTACCGTACTGCTGAGCGCCAATGCCGGAACAAAAGCGGTGGAAAGGATAAATGCTGTCAGCTTCTTCATCGCTGTTTCTCCATGAACTTGCGCCTCTCTTCCTGGCCCTGGTGGGCCTGGAAGGCTGTTCCCTGATCTCGGGAATGCTATTCAATACTGATCGAAAAGCAGCGAGATGTCGGTGCGACGTCACACATAGGGTCTTCATCGTCGATAATGGAGATGATAAAACCTCTCGATTCCAGCCACTTACGGTTGTCATCAGGACTCAGGTGTCATAAGTTTCCTGGGCTAGCGGCGACGCATCAGCGTGGTGTAGAGAACGCCGGCGACAAAGGCAATGCCAACGGACATCAGCGGCTTTTCGCGGACATAGTGGTTGACGCGATCAAGCATATCGTCGGTATTATGGCGTCCATGGACGACGATCTCACGCACACGTTGGTCGGCGTGTGATGCATGTTCTCGAGCGTACTCTTCGGCCTTTCCGGCGGTCTTGGCGGCCCTGTTCACCGCTTCGTGAGCCTTGCCCGCAATCTGGTCGGTGGTGTCGTGTTCGTTGGCTTGTGTCGCCATGATAGTGCCCTCTTCCGTCGCTGTGTAGACGGGCAAAGATGCCCGTCATGTGTGACGACGATCGTCGCCACTGCTGTCGATCAGTATCTTTCGGCCGGGTTCTTCGGTCCAAACGGTAGTGGGAAGCCTGCTTTTCAGGTACTTCCCGAGGGTGACCAGGAACGCCGTCAGGGGAACGGCGAGGATCATGCCGACGACCCCACCCAGCACAGTCCCCCAGAACAGGACCGAGATGACAACCAGGGCCGGATGAAGGCCCGAGCGGTCTGCCATGATCTTGGGGGTCAGCAGCACACTCTCGACCAGCTGTGTTACAGCGATGACTGCCAGCACCAGCAGGATGAGCTGGCCGCCCCCGTCGGGTTGGAAATAGGCGATGGGCATCACAGTAACGATGCCGACAATAAATCCCAGGTATGGCACGATGTTCAAAAGCCCCAGGGCGAGGCCGATATAAATCGCGGCCTCGAGCCCGATGAGGGTAAAGCCTATCGCCATCATGACACCCATGATCAGTGCGATGGTCAACTGACCCCGGAAGAACGCGGTGACGTAATCGATAAAGACCTGCATCAAATGCATGACCTCATTCTGCCTCTTGTGCGTGAACAGAAACAGCATTCCCTTGGCTTGATCCTTCAGGCTGTTGCCGGACAGAAGCGCAAAGAAGAGGTAGAGGGGGACGAATCCGAGACCCAAGAGGAAGCCGAGATAGGTCATGGTGCGGTCGGCGGCTTCCTCTGCATTCGGCAGCATCGACTGGATATCCATCCTGGCGATGGTGTCTTCAATTATCGGCAATGCTTTCGGGAAGCTAAACGACAGGCTTGAGTGTCCGCGCTGGGCCATTTCGGGGACAGACTGGAAGAACTGGCTACCCTGGTGGATTGCCGTGGGGAGAACCAGCATCATCAGCGTGAGAAACAGGCCGAACAGGACCACGAACAGTGAGACCACTGCGCCGAGACGGTTCATGCGGAAATGGTGCTCGAAAAGCTCCACGACCGGGAGCAGGATCAGGGCCATCACGCCCGCGATGGCCAGGGGGAAGACCAGGGCATGCAGGGCGCCGATAATCTGTCCGAGCACCCAGATGATGAAGACAATGGTGCTCACCAGGGTGATGGCGCTGAGTGACACAGCGGTGTAACGCAGTAGCTGCTTCTCGCCGGGTGAAAAGTCGAGAGGCGCTCTCTTCTCGGGGTCCATGGGTTTTCGATACCCTCGATGCGCGGTCCTGGCGTCTCTGATCCCGCCATCTACCCGACCTCGCTGGATTTCCCCTGCTGGATTGGGAAGTCAGTGATTGGATATTGAGGTCAGTGTCTGAGCCGTCGTGATCGGTTCTTGTCATGCATGACTCTGGAGGATCCTGATCAAAAGCGAAAGCGCTTTCGGTGCGCTGTCACACATAGCGTCGCTCTCCTGTGACGCGGCGGGTCGGGGAGCTGCCTGCAATGGACATCGCATCAGTGGGGCGCCGCACAGACCCGATATCATGCAGGTGGCTTGACGCAAGATGCCCGTAGTGTGATTGGTTCATGGCGATAGGGGGAGTCTGGCCGAGAGGCACCTGGCGATCAGGTTGTGAGCAAGGCGCAGGCCGCAAGTGATACAGTGGCGTACAGGGGCATCGACGAAAAAGCGCGAGGACCAGCAGGAGAGCTGTTCAAGCGTCATGTTATCGCCGATGCTTGTCAGGCCGATGTTGCGCTGTTGAGTGCCTTCACGGCTGTTGAGTGCCTTCACGGCTGTTGAGTTCCTTCACGATGGCCGGAAACGATAGGGAGAGTGAAATGGCGATCAGTAGAATTATTGCGCTTGTGTTGATTGGTGTCGGGGGCATTCTGCTTTTCTTTGCCTACCAGTCATCCCAGAGCCTGGCGGACCAGGTAACCGAGGTGGTTACTGGGCGTTTCACCGACTCCACCATCTGGTTCATTGTTCTTGGCGCGGCCTCTGCGATAGCCGGCGTTGGGTGTCTACTTATCGGTAAATCTGCCGCCCCCTAGGGCGGCCATCACCTGGCACGCTCACTCAGGAAACCTGAAGCAGTGTCACGATTTCAGGTCCTTGCGAAGGGCTTGTTCCAGCTCTTTAGTTGCGGTGATGTCGACAAGCGTGATCACCACCCCATCGATCATATTATCCAGTCGGCGATAGGGCATGATCCGTACCGAAAACCAACGCCCATCGGTGGCGTGGATCTGTTTTTCGGAAAAGGCCAGGGTGTCCAGGGTGGTCAGAGCGTCTTTCTCGAGGTCCGGATACTGCAAGCGGGTCGTGAGGTCGCTGAGCGGACGGCCGACGTCGCTTTCCCGTATATTGATGATCGTTGAAGCCCTGTCGGTGTAGCGGCGGACATTCAGGTTCTGGTCGAGAAACAGAATCGCTATCTCGATGCTGTTGAGCAGGTTCTTCATATCGCTCTGGGCGAGGGCGAGATCGTCGAGCTTGGTCTGCATTTCTGCGTTGATGGTCTGCAGCTCCTCGTTCATGGACTGCATCTCTTCCTTCGATGTGGTCAGCTCTTCATTGGTTGACTGCAGCTCCTCGTTGGTCGACTGCAACTCCTCATTCGCTGATTGAAGCTCCTCCTGGGTCGCGCGGTTCTCCTCCCTCAGCGTCTGGATTTCATCCTGGTACTGTTGCAGCTCCGTGGCCTGAGCCTGATGCGTGGCGGTTTTCGGTTTTTGCTTGCCAGGCGGGCTGGCATGCGCTGGTTCGATATCGCGAAATACGATCATCGTCATGCCGCGCAGGGCGATAGGTTCCCGCAGCGTCTGTACGGTGATATCGACACGCTGCGTTGCTCCGCCGGGCAGCAAGACCACCAGACCCGGCAAGTGCACCGCTTCGCTCCGGTCGGTGGCCTTGCGCAGGGCACTGGCGACAGGAGCCCGCAGCCCTTCCCGCACCATGGCGTAGAAGTTCCAGTTGGCCTTGCCGGCGGCAGGTTCCAGGTACTTTCCCGTGCGCCCGCTGATATAGACGATATCACCTTCATTGTTGACCACGACGGCGGCGGGGGCATAGACCTGCAGCAACACCTGATCGGCTGCCGCCTGTAGATTGTCATGGGCGTGGGAGGGGGCGCGGCTGGGGGACACGGGAAGCTCCTTGGCTATCCTGGTCAAAGGGGGGAAGGACGTTACCGGCAACCGGAAGTCAGGGGGCTGGGTGCTATCCTGACGCCGATAGAGTCGCAGCTTGGGCTGGAGTGGCGCAAACAGCTGCGTGTAGCGACCCACCGTCTCCGAGCTGCCCAGCAATAGCAGACCTCCGGCACGAAGGCTGTAGTGAAACAGGGGCATGAGTTTGCGCTGCAGGCTCGGGTCAAAGTAGATCAGCAGATTACGGCATGAAATCAGGTCGAGGCGAGTGAAGGGGGGGTCAAGCACAACATCCTGCTGGGCGAACAGGATCAGGTCGCGGATATCTCCGTTGATCTGATAGCCGTCACCATGAACGCTGAAAAAGCGCGCCAGGCGCTCCGCCGAGACACTGCGACTGATATCCCCGGGGTAATGGCCGCGGCGAGCGGTGGCGATGGCGTCAGGGCTCAGGTCCGAGGCGAAGATCTGCAGGGTAACGTCATGGGGCCGTGGCAGCTTGTCCCGCGCCTCCATGAAGATCATGGCCAGGGAGTAGGCCTCTTCGCCGGTGGAGCAGCCGACCACCCAGGCACGCAGGTGCTGGCCAACATGCTGTCGCATCAGCAGCTCCGGCAGGGTGATGTCTGCCAGATACTGCCAGACCTGGGCATCACGGAAAAAGTGGGTCACCCCGATGAGCACTTCCTTGAACAGCAGGTCGGTCTCCTGAGGGTTGCGTTCAAGAAAATCCGCGTAATCGGCCAGGGTGGCAATCTCATGGACTGCCATGCGCCGCTCCATGCGGCGATGCAGGGTGCTGTGCTTGTAGAGGGAGAAGTCGTGTCGGGTACGCTGTTGAAGCAGGTGGAAGATACGCTGCAAGGGCGTCGATTCCTGTGCAGCTTCGACCCCGGGCGCTACCGAAAGCTGGTCGGAACCGCCCGGGGCGGGAGCCTGGGCAATATAGGCCAGGATGCGAGCGGGCAGGTCGCCCGGCGGGGCGATGATGTCGACGCAGTTGGCGGCGATGGCGCTGTTGGGCATGGCATCGAACTGGGCCGTGTCGGGCTGTTGCACCACCGTGAGGCCGCCGACGGCCTTGATCGCCTGCAGGCCCAGGGTGCCGTCGGAACCCATGCCGGAGAGCACCACGCCGATGGCCTGCTCTCCCCGGGCGCCGGCCAGAGAAGAAAACAGCACGTCGATGGGAAGGCGCAGTCCCCTGGGCTCCGCGGGGGCTGCCAGGTTCAGCAGGTCGTCGACAACGCTCAGTTCCGTATTGGGTGGTATCACGTAGACGCTGTCAGGCTCGATGGGCATGCCATGGGTCGCCTCGCGCACCGTCATCGGCGTGACGCGCTGAAGCAGCTCCGGCAGCAGCGCCCTGTGGGTAGGGTCAAGGTGCTGTACCACCACACAGGCCATGTGGCTGTCGGGCGGGATCCGGGCGAGGAACTCCTCGAGCGGCGCCAGGCCACCGGCGGATGCCCCGATTCCCAGGATGCGGACAGCGGCCCGGTGCGTTATCCGTGACCTGGCCGGGGGCAGGGCAGCCATGGTGGGTATGACGGTCAGACGCTATCCGGGCTGGCGCATTCGCAGCAGGCCAGCAGGATATGCTCGCCCCCGGGTGGCAGGGAGGCCAGAAACTGCAGGAGGCGGGTCGCTCGTGCGTACCCTCCCGTTTCTGCCAGGCAGCCCTCTCCGGCGCCGCTGCGTCCCACCCGCTGGAGCAGGTCGCGCAGTCGTGGCCGGCTCTGGGCGAGCAGGAGGGTGTCGATGGAATGTCCCTCGAGGTCTTCGCGCGCAAGCTCGAGAAGCTCGGCGGCCGCCGGGTTTCCCTGCAGAATATTACCCTCGAAGTCGACGAGCAGATAGCCAAGGGGAGCGCAGTCGTAGAGTGTCCGGTAAAGGCGTAAATCCTCGACCAGCGCCTGTTCATTGGCGGCCATCTCCTCGTGCTGCAAGTCGAGCTCTACCTGGTGAACCTGCAGCTCGTGGAGCAGCTTGAGGGCATCTTCCGCGTGGTCGGGGTTGCTGGAAAGCCGGTGAAGCAAGCGCAGGGCATCGATGCCCATCGCCCCCTGACTCGATGCCGGTGTCGCGCCGGCCTGCAGCTGCGCTTCGGCCTTGTCTCGCAGCCGTGTCTGGGCCTCGGACTCACTGATGGTGGTGGGCATTTCAGGCTCCTGGCCGACTTGGCGGTTATCGCTATCATGGTAGCCCATCGGGACAGGAAAAAGTATGCGGCTGGCCGAGGCGAGCGGGCTTCCTGAGAGGCTGCCCGGTCAGGCAATCATTCAGGTCGTATTAAGTGGGGTGCCGCACAGAGCCTGCCTGACGCCTGAACTATATTGAGAACCGAATTCTGCATGTCCTGTGCCCACGCTGAGGCATGCGGTCATGATGAAAGATGGGCAGTTCAAGGTAGCAATCATCAGGAGATAGGCGAATGAACAAGAATCAGGTTGACGGCCGTGTGAAGCAGGCGAGGGGCAAGGTCAAGGAGGTTGCCGGCAAGGTGACCGGTGACAAGGAGACGGAGTACAAGGGAAAGGCCGAGAAGCAAGGCGGCAAGGCTGAAGCCAAGTACGGGGACATCAAGCGCGATATCAAGAAGTCAACGGACTGACGGTTCGGCGACATCATCCAGGTGCCCCGGCGGGATAGCTGTCAAGCCGGGGCCGCGCCAGTCGGGATCTCATCAGGGGACGGCGGGGTCGAGCGAGCTGGCGGATGCGTTGATATCCTGACTCATGAGGTCATCGTCGCCTTCGGCGGCGAGCCTGGCAGGTGCGTCGAGTTCTTCTTCGGCCGGGGGCTGGTGGGGTGCTTCGGGCAGGCGCTCTGGCTTGAAGGGGTAGCCGTGCTGCTGCTGGCCTGGTTCACGGTCGGGCATCCGGGTGAACGTCGTGAAGGTGGTGTGGGTGGGTGCGGTATGCTGAATGGGAGTGGGCATGGTGACCTCGCGTCACTGTCCAGGCTTCACGGGTTCGCGAAGCCTCGGAAGGCTCATTCTGGCGCAGCGCCCGGCTGCCGTCGGTGCGCTACCAC
>LKMJ01007847.1_pt1 | contig 10048 bp, 21 predicted proteins | sample 643391 | NCBI WGS metagenome assembly LKMJ01 (sample SAMN04112250, study PRJNA286221) | soda lake metagenome | biome: soda lake; feature: Kulunda Steppe; material: water; isolation source: sample PL-Br10 brine of Picturesque Lake | place: Russia: Kulunda steppe | collected 2010-07
AGAGAGAGAGAGAGAGAGAGAGAGAGAGAGAGAGAGAGAGAGAGAGAGGGAGAGAAAGATAGAGAGAGTTGTGTTCACGCTGCGCCTTTGCATGAGCAAGAAGAACCAAAAAGTGGAAAGGCAGGGCACGATGCATTCACACTAGGCCCAGGCATCCCTTAAAATAAGCTGTCCCTTGAATTGAGCGCACAGGCATGCTGGTGAGCAAGTAAAGGGGGCGTTGCAGGCTGATAGGGCGTTGCAGGCTGATAGGGCGTTGCAGGCTGATAGGGCGTTGCAGGCTGATAGGGCGTTGCAGGCTGATAGGGCGTTGCAGGCTGATGGCCAAGGCTCAGCCTCTGTGAGTGAGCAAGCCCACCTGTTGCAGCTGCTGCTTCTTGGCTTGCACCCGCTCCTGCAGCAGCTCCTCCGTGCACGCGGACACTAGGGTGCTCTGAATAAATGGGATGGTCAGCGCCTGCTGCAGGGCGCCAGCAGACCATGCTGCCTGCATGAACACAAACATACAACCACACACACATAAACACACAAGCACACAAACACAAACATACACACACACGGGGGTCCAGGCAGGGAATCGCACCCACCGTCAAGGCTGAATAATCGCCCCTGCAGCTCTTGCCCTTAGCTCCTCTGCCATGCCGCACTCACCACCCTGTTGAACCCACTGCAACACGGCACTCACCGCCATGGCTGCATGCTCCCTCCTGTAGCTTGCCCTCAGCTTCTCTGCCTTGCCCTTCCCACTCAACAGAGCCAGGCTCAGGTCCTTGAGGTTCAGTGCAAATAGCCGGAGCATTCCAGACTGCAGCAGACTATGGAGCATGTGGTGGGGCAGCGGGGCGGCCCGTACGACCTGAGGGCAAGTGCAGCCAACATGTATGTGTGGGCAACAACGTGAGTGTTGCTAGGCAGGAATATGTATTTGTATGCATGTGTGCATGTGAGATTGTCAATGTGTGTGCGTGCGTAGATGTAGTGTGCATACATGTTCAACACTTGCTGGGAAACTTTTTGAGTGGAAGCTTTGATGGAACTTGTTATGTGCACAAGTACAGAGTTGGCTGTAAGACTGGCGTACTCTAGCCATCATGGCGTTGACATCCCTTGCGGCTAATTAGGGAGATGCTTACGCTTCATTTCTAGTGCAATGAGTTACTCCAATTGCAGACCTTGGGAAGATGTTTGTGCTTCACTTCCATTGCAATAACTTGCTCCATCTTTAGCCCTTCAGGAGTACAGTCTGCCATGCATGATCCAGAAGTGGACAAGCCAACCACAGCCATCTGCTGCTGCTCCCCAAGCACAAGCATAGGAAGGGAGCACCGCCTCCTCCCATGTGCAAGAAGCGGGGGTCCTGCACCTGCAGCCCAGCTTCTGGTATTGCTTGAGGCATTCACATGCTGTCCATGACAGACAGACAGCGGTCACACAGACAGCAGTCACACAGACAGCAGTCACACAGTCCAAGTCATCATCCATGACAGCATTCACATGCTGTCCATGACAGACAGCGGTCACACAGCCAAAGTCATCATCCATGACAAAGAGGTCCACATATCCTGGCCATACAAAATTGGCAGACCCTTGAGGACAGCCTGCACAGCTGCACAAGCCTCGCATCCCACCTCACACGCTGATCCACCGGCACGTATTGTTTGGGGTGCACGCTGGACACCCACCAGCATGTCTTTTTTGGGATGCACGCCCTCCGCCAGGCGCATATGAGTGCGCACTCAGGACCCACCAGCACTTCTTTTTGGGAATGCACGCCCTCCGCCAGGCGCATATGAGTGCGCACTCAGCACCCACCTGCAGGTCTTTAGGATGCACGCCCTCCTCTAGCAGCTGGGCAGCCGACTTGCCCTTACCACCGGCAAGCATCCCCCTTGCGTGGGCCTGAGCAGGTTCAGGCTTGGGCTCCTCCATGCTGGCATCCGCCCTGAGCTGGACCTCTGAGGCTGCAAGCACGAAAGCATGCAAGCTTGCGAGTGTGCAAGCATGGGGGCCAGCCTCACATGTCATCCTGGGGCAGCGGCCCCGTTGCAGCGTGCAAGCATGGGTTGCAGCGTGCAAGCATGGGTTGCAGCGTGCAAGCATGGGTTGCAGCGTGCAAGCATGCGTTGCAGCGTGCAAACATGGGTTGCAGCGTGCAAGCATGGGTGGCTGGCACATGCCGGCAACAATGCATGCCCATCCCAGGTGGCCGGCACAACTTCGCAAGCTGGTCTGCCGGTCTCTTGACCCATTGCCCCAAGTGCTGCACCCCCAAAGCCTGCACACAGGCGCACCCTATCAAAAGCACGCACGCATGTTGCGAACACAAGCTAAGGCGCATGAGCTCCCATCAGCTCACCAGTAAGTATGGCCCCCTCTGCTGTGTCTGCCGCCGCACTGCCGGTCCTTCCTGCAGGATGACCGGGCCAGAAGGCACGCCAAGGCGCGTGTTGGCAGGGGCGGGAAAGGCAAGCTGGTCACACCAAGGCACGTGCTGGCAGGCAGATACACGAAGGTACAAGGAAAATACAGCAATGACAGGGACGGTGATCAATGCTTCACCCCTATGTTTGTGGGTCACAGCACAAGCTTCAGCGCTCAAGTGAGGCAAAGCAGGTATACGGCCAATTAAAATCCCATCCAACACCATAAACAATCACAGAGCTGCAACAGCAACAACTGCACAGCGTTACAGTCTACTTATGAGGGATGTTCATGCAAAAAGTCAAATTTACAGTGCCCATCAATTACTGTCAGAAGTGAAATGGGACATTTTGTGCACACATTGACGTGTGAACAGCAAGGGACAGTTGCGGGCAAGGTCTGCATGTGCTGAACAGCTGACCAGGTAAGCGCGTACACCGCAGCAATAGAAAGGCAGCAGGACCCCCAAGCAGCACTTTGTTGGTGGCTTGGAGGCAGCAAAGTCAGGGCTGGTTAGTATTACACGTCGCTGCAGCAGATCAGAAGTGGAGAACCCTGGCATACTGTACCTGTGAGGCTGATATACAGATTCAGCTGAGCCTTTGGCTGGCCGAGCAGTCATTGCACCTGAAGGGTGCAAGCTTTCACACCAAGCCCTACCCAGCATACCTGTGAGGCTGGTGGACAGATGCAGCTGTGCCTTGGGCTGGCTGAGCAACCACCACACCGCTGCTGCAGCACATGCGCCTGCACAAACAACGCGCACCATGTCCTATTGTGAGTGCCTCTAGTGTAATGCATCTGTTGACAAAGGACATTCCTGCACGACAGTCCTCCATCAGCTCTGACAGTCCACCATACCCGTGGAGGGTTTAAGTTCTGGTATGATTCCTAGGGTGCATCTTTTGGCCCAAGGCAGCGCGCCTGGCAATGCTCTGCCCGCGCAATGCCACCCGGTGTGCACCTGGTGTGCACCCCTCCCCCAACAGCAGCGCACATAGCGCTGTCTTGCCCATACGATCGGCGCCCTGGCACACCCAAACAGCACATCACCCGCGCACCTGAGGTCGCCTTGCCAAGGCGCTCCGCCGGCGCATCAAATGTCTGGAGGGCCGCCACGGCCGCCTCCAGCAGCAGCGCTATCTCAGGAGGCCCCCACACTCCGCCTGCCCCCTTGGTCGTGCTAAGGACGGCCACCTCCCACAGCATATGCCACCCTGCGCAAGAAGTGTGCCAGTGTCGCGGCAAGGAGTGGGTGCGCTTCCTCTGGCAGCGGTGTTTGTCACCACCTGCCACAGCATGTGCCACACAGTGCTGCCAGACGATGGCATGTGTGTGTGCGTGTGTGTGCGCGCGCGTGCGTGTATGTGTGTGTGCACAGCATGCGCCCCCTTGTACTGCAGGTGGATGGGCAGACATGAAATGATATGGAGCTCTGAGGTGGCAGAGGCCATAAATTGACATGTCCAGTAGCCATGCATGGTGAGTAGACAAGTAGACAGCCCAAAAAGGGGTAGGCCTGGTTGTCATATGGTCACCACACTCCCAAGATGGCCTACTGTTCACATGGTCATGTTGAAGGCAAACAGGGTGCAACTGAAAACATGCTCAAGAGAAGCAGGTGGAGATGAGGCAGGGTGCCAGGTACCACACTGTGGCCAGGTTACACCGACATGGTATCACACCACCATAGTATCAGACCGGCAGCGAAACCTGGCCATGTGGCAGCAAGAGTACACTGTGCCCCACCTGCCTGGCTCGGATCGGCAGCATGAGTTCCCCTACTTGTCTTGCTTGCCAAAGCAGCAAGGGCACACACCACCTGCCTGGCTCGGATCGGCAGCATGAGTGCCCCTACTCGTCTTGCTTGCCAAAGCAGCAAGGGCACACACCACCTGCCTGGCTGGGATCAGCAGCATGAGTGCCCCTACTCGTCTTGCTTGCCAAAGCAGCAAGGGCACACACCACATGCCTGGCAAGGCATGGCAGCATCTATCTCGCAGGAAGGATGCATTATACATGTCACAACTCCGCACAGCAGTTGGCAACTAACCAGCCACACTGGGGAGGACCTCTCCTGAGGATGCCTTATCCACAAAGCAGCGCCTGCTTCTCCACCACAGATGCTCAAAACAGGTGAGCATACACCTCAGCACCTTGTGACACCTTAACTGCAACATACCTTGAAGGCCTACCCCCCCTCCCTTTGCTGCTGCATAAGGCAGGATAGTGCCGGCGCTGCCTGCCATGTGCAGCAAGGGCAACAAGCCTGCCAGGGCAGCGGTGCATGCGCTGCCTGCCATGTGCAGCAAGGGCTTCGCACCTACCAAGGCAGTGGTGTACACGCTGCCAGCCATCTGCAGTGAACGCTACGCACCTGCCAGGGCAGCTGTGTATGCGCTGCCTGCCATCTGCAGGAGAGACAGCTCCTTGACAAGGCTCAGAGCGTCTGCTTCGTTTGAAGGGATCAAGGATAGGAACTTGATCCACGCTGCCTCGTCTGCAATGTCCCATTCTCTGGAGCACCAAGGACAAGAGGCACCAGAGACAAGAGTATCAAGGTCCGGAGCATCAAGGGCAGGGAAACGGTGAGATAGGATCAAGGTTACAAAACAGTGCTCAGCGGTTGACGTGGCAGAACATACTATTCCCATTAATCAGGCTTGGTGCATCAATTCTACTGCATGTAAAATCTGTTTTTTGTGGGTTCAGCTGGTTGCAGGTATGCCTGCAGGTTTCTTTTTCAGCCAACCCATTGGGGAAGGTAGCAGTAGGAGCAGCAGCAGCAGGCGCAGCAGCAGCAGCAGGAGCAGCAGCAGCAAGAACAACAGTGATAAGTACCATCCGCAGCAGCAGCACCACCACCACAGCCAACGTCACCATCACTATTCTCATCCTCGTCCTCATTTCAAAGGAGGGAGTGAGGCATAATGTACATTCACTAGCACTCACATGCCCGGAGCGGCATTTCATGGGATCGCATGCTCACACAACACAATGCAATGATTACCAATTATGCCACTCACTCGCAGCGCGTGCTTTTGCGATGCAAGGCAGGTGGGATACGGATGCACAGATCAAAGCCGTTGCGCTGCGCCCGCTGCCGGAGCTCTGCTTGGGACAACTCAGGCGACCCGTGCATGGGCAAGCCTACAGTTGGCATGCGCAGGACACCAAGCAAGTCCTCCAGTTGAAACCTTGCGCAAACAGCCGCCGGATGAAACATTGCATAAGCATGTGAAATGCACCTGCGCCCACTGGCCTGCAGCTCTCGGTTTAGACGCTGTCTAGTCAGACATCATATACTATGCTTGCCCCGCTCTAGGTTACCCTAGAATAGTAAAAAAAATGGGCTGTCATGCAGGGAACTTCCGTTGTAAGTCCAAACACTTCAAGTCTGTAATTGCTGCAAGGGAGTGACAGCAACTTTGGAGACACATGGCACAAATGACACAAATATCAATCAGCAAGATTCGGGGCTCAAGCAAGTTGTTCTGGGGTCGAAAGTACAACCCGCACGCCGCAAGAAGTGATGGAGTGCTTGCTGTTGACTCACCTCTTGTCGTGCGCATGAGATCCTGCAGCTTGGACCAACTCAGCCCAGCCTGTCCCAGTCGTATCATTTTACCTCTCTCAGTGTTGGACTTAACATCTGCGAGAGAGGCAATTGCAGAGCACAGATCTGTCTTGGTAAACAATCTCAAGTGGCATGTCTGCTTCATTTTTTTGTGCTTGCAAAACAATATGGGCTTGAGCAGACTTTCAGCATTGGGATGAATGAAAAATGGTGAAAGGCCATACAACCTGCACCCTGTTTGGGCAGCTCCTGCAGAACCAGGAGCTCCTTCGCGGTGTGTTGCATGATGGTAAGACTGTGTGCCAGTTGTGGCCTTCACTGGAATCTACCAATGAGGTTTGAAAGCTTCAAACAGCCCCAGACGCACACTCCCATGTTGCTTGATGCTAGCTGGACACGTATTGCAAATTCAGCAGCCTTTCAACAACAAATATCATAAGGTAATTATAACAACAGCAAGGAACAAATATCACAAGGTAATTATAACTACAGGGATCAAGAATGTGGTGACAGCATGATGCAACAGCACCATGAGATTTTTAATTGGATTTTCTTGCGTTGTTCCAGTTGTATGAGTGAGCTTGCTTATCTTGGCCGCTGACCTTCCTTAGAAGCAAAGCTTGCTGAGAGTGAGTGTAGGGAACCCCCTGCTCCAAAAAGGATATGCTTGATATGCTGAATGCAGTTCCTGTTGGTGGCGCAAGATGCCTTGGTGAACTGGCAGTGACACGGGGCGTCATGCAAGCTCGTCCTACCGCCGCATCTCCAATCGCAGGAGGAGTCCGTGCGTAGGACCACTTACCCTCCAGTCGTTTTACACGGGCGTGGGTGGGTGATGAGCTCCAAACAGCCTTTCTCCGTGCACAACATCCTGGGCAAGCCCCCACACGACATCAAATTGGAAGACGTGTACACGATCGACAAGCAGCTAGGTAAGTTGGCAGCAAGCCAAATGTGGAGACAATGTGCGAAGGGCAACGGGCGGATGAGTGCATTGCGTTGCATTTCCTCGCCTGTGACATGCAGGCAAAGGCGCTTTCGGAGTTGTGAAGCTAGCTATTTCCAAGAGAACAGGTGCCAAGGATGCCGTCAAGTCGATATCCAAAGCGAAGCTCGTGTGCAAAGAGGACGTGAAAGACGTCCAAGCAGAGGTTGCCATCATGAACCTGGTGGCTGGGCATCCTCACGTAGTATCACTCAAGGTATGTATGTACGCATGCACATATGACCTGGCTGGCTTGTCTAAGCCATGTGTGGGAAGTGCTCAAATGACATGTAACACGTGTTCTGAACACCGTCAGGGCCCCCATATGATACTCCTGCCATCCCACACCTTTCCGCAGAGCACACATGAAGACAAGGACTCTGTTCACCTAGCAATGGAGCTATGTGCGGGAGGGGAGCTTTTTGACAGCATTGTGGAAGCTGGGAATTTCAGCGAAAAGAAGGCTGCCAAGGTCAGAGGCGAGCTTGCATGAGAAGCGAGAGGCGTCAACCAAAGCAGTCATGACCATCTCACATTGCCAGACATGCACGAGGAGACAATATTAAGTGGCAAGCATGTGCTTTCGGGGCTCTTCGAGTAGCCATTCAGTCATTCTTGAGGCAACGTCTGTTCAAACTCCCCTGCGCATGCCCATGCTCACAGTTGCTCATGCGGCTGCACCCATACCCCTGCGCACGCACACACGCACACACACACACACACACACACAAACAGACAGACAGAGCGATAGACATAGAACGTGCATGCATGCTTACATGCATGCACACGTTCATGTACATGTGCATACACACGCACGCATTCACACATACACATACGCTCGCCTGCACTTAAATGCACATGTGTGCGAGCTTGTACACACACATGCAGATGTCATACCTTGCATGCTCTTCCAGGTCTTCCGCAAGATGGTAGACGTAGTAAACCATTGTCATGAGCTTGGAGTGATGCACCGCGACCTGAAGCCTGAGAACTTTTTACTTACAAGCAAGGTGCGCATTGTTCCATTTTTAGACAGTTTCCTGTTAGGTGCACTATGCTTTTGACCTTACTGGCTAACACAACAGCATTGCCACAAAAAAGAGCCAGGTAGAGGGCTGATGTGTGAGGCTCGTGACCGGAGTAAGCATCCTAAATCCAGAGGTTGCTATTGAGGTGTTGCATCGTCAGCAGCTACTGCCAATACCACAAACTGTCCATGCCTGCACTGCCGCGCTTGCACACGCTTGGGGCTCTTGGTGCCTCTCCCTCCAGCAGTCAGGGTTGCCCTGCGTCACAGGACAGACAGTGCCGGGGCAGCTGCATTGGTGGTGTCCACCGATGTCAGTGCACCGCCGGCAGCATTTGGATGCCTTGTGTTGGGTTCATGCTGACACATGTGCGTGGTGGCGGTAGTAGCTTGCCTGTGGCGTCTCGTCGCTGTGGTGCTGGAAGTTTGGCCACAGTCATGGCCAATCTGTGGCCAGGGAGGTCTTATGTGGTGGATGATGCTTCCTTGCAGGGCCCTGGGGGTGCGCCCAGGTTATGGTTCAGCAAGGAGATGGTTGTGCCTGGCGCGCAAGGGCAGCCTAGCCAGGACCCTGATAGGGCCTGCAACTCAAACCTTGGCCACAAGGAAATGGGCAAATGGGGAGTGTAGACAGGGCCTGCAATTCAAAGCTTGGCCAAGAGGAAACGAGCAAGTAAGGAGCTTGGACAACTCAGGCACAGCATCTGGTTGGCTGGTGCAGTCCCTGAGCTTGGCGGAGCCATTGGGTGTACGCGGACCTGAGCCAACTATGCTTGGGCGCCCGCAGAGTTGCCAAACCTCGGCTTGGGCAATGGGGGTGGTTCCAGAGGCTGCTCCAATGGACTGTTGAGACGTGGCACGTGTAAGGCCTTGCAGGGGTGTGCGTGTGACAGGGCGAGCCGGAGCGGGCCGGCCTGCCTGGTTAGGTTAAGGCGTGTCCTGCACACGTGCAGAGCGCGCGTACAGCGCGTTGCAGGGACTGCTGCTGACAGAGGCTGCGGCTCGTGCAGGGACTGCTGCTGACAGTGCAGGGACTGCTGCTGACAGTGCAGGGACTGCTGCTGACAGAGGCTGCGGCTCGTGCACGTGCAACCTCGCAGGGACCGGAGGGAGAGCTGAAGCTGACAGACTTTGGCTTGGGCGTGTTCTTCAAGCCTGGGGAGCGCTTCCGCGACTTGGTGAGCGCGCGTCTTATGGTTTGGTTTGCGTGCGACGCACGCAGCATTGCCCCAGGGGCCATTGTGTGCCTACCCAACAGGTGTGGGACGCACGGGGTGTTGCCGTGGCGCATATGCCTCTTCTCTTGGCGACCACGTGGCATTCCCTTCCACCTGGCCCGATCCATCCTCCATTTGCCACTGGGGTCGCCCGGAATCGTGCCATGTTTAAAGCTGGGGAGCCCGCTTGCTTGCTCCTCAGCTCCAACCACCACCTTCAAAGGCTTGCTCAAGATTGGCTCGTCAAGGATTTGAACCTTGAACTGCCGCGCTGCGTATTCGCCTGCCCACCGCCTCCAAACTGTTTCCATGCGCCTTGCGTGCAGGTCGGTTCCCCCTACTACGTTGGTGAGTGCTGCAGGGGTGGGCGGGTGGGGATGCTGAAAGGGAGTGCAACAGAGCATCCACGCGGGCGTGCGACGCGGCTGTGGGGGGTTGCATCAGGATGAGATGGGACGGGGAAGCTATGAGGCAGCGCTGCAGAATGAGGATGCGTAGGCGTGGGCGTGTGCAGCCAGTGAGAGGAGATGCAGCAGAATGAGACAGATTAGAGAGGGGGAAAGGAAGGCAGTGCAGCAAGTAACCTCATTGTGTGTGGCCAGCAAGACGCCCCTCGTTCCGGAGCACCCGTGCTCCTCAGGCTGAGGAGTTGCCAGGAAAATGGTTGGACAGATCCTTGGCAACTGTGTGCATCCGTGCCTGTTTGTGGTTCCTGGGGACAGCTGGCAGTGAATCACAATGCAGTTCAGCGGCCAAACGTGGTGTCTTGACGTGCAGGGGGCCTGTCCTTGGCACAGCATGGCACCGGCGGGGGGGGGGGG
>LKMJ01007848.1_pt1 | contig 10046 bp, 9 predicted proteins | sample 643391 | NCBI WGS metagenome assembly LKMJ01 (sample SAMN04112250, study PRJNA286221) | soda lake metagenome | biome: soda lake; feature: Kulunda Steppe; material: water; isolation source: sample PL-Br10 brine of Picturesque Lake | place: Russia: Kulunda steppe | collected 2010-07
GCTTTAACATGGAAGAAGTTATTTCTTCAGAACAACAAATCGACGAATTAACAACAAATCAAACCCTAGAAACAGGAGCAATACCAGAAGACGAACAACTTCTCGAAAAAAACGTAGTAGCTATAGTGATTGGACACGGCCACTTAGACCACGTAGGAGCAGTACCGAAATTGGCTGGAGCCTACAAAGCACCAATAATATGTACGCCATATACTAAGAAAATAATAAAACGCTCACTAAATAACGATAGAAAGAACATCAGCAACAACATAATTGAAGTTGAAAAGGGAGTAGAACACGTGATTAACAAAGATTTTCAAATAGAATTTCTGCACGTAAATCACTCCATACCTGACACAACCCTTTCGTATCTTAAAACGCCAGAAGGTAGCGTCATATATGGAAACGATATGAAAATAGATAGATCGCCTATAGTGGAATCTAAGGCTGATCTTGAAAGAATAGAAGAAGTTGGACAAGAAGGAGTAGACGTCATGATTCCAGGAACAACTAAAGTAGATGCTCCCGGAAGAGTAAAATCGGAAGAAGCAGTAAAAGTTGAACTAAAAGATGTTATGGACTCTTGTTACGACGCAGGTGGCGCCATAGCCGTAACAACTTTTTCTAGCCAAATATCTAGACTTAACAGTATTCTAGATATTAATGACGGTCGACGTAAAGTAGCATTTATTGGAAGAAGTTTGAAGGAATATACGAAATCTGCAGCAGAGCTAGATTTAATAGACCTTTCAAACGTAGAAGTCGCTTCATATTATGACGAATGTGAAAGATTACTGTCAAAAATAGATAATGAGAGAGACGAATGGCTAATCGTTGCAACCGGTAACCAAGGTGAACCAGGAAGTCAGATGGATAAAATAGCCTCAGGCAGTTATCCTTTTAGCTTCAACAAGGGAGACCACACTATTTTCTCTTCAACAGTAATCCCAACACCAGCATCAGAGTCTAACCGATACACTTTGGAAAAGAAGTTGAGGAAAAAAGGTGTAAGACTTTACAAAGACATTCACACTTCGGGACATGCTAAGAAGGAAGATCATAGAGACTTTATCACTCTATTCCAGCCTGAAAACATAATTCCTAGCCACGGAGACATCCACAAGTTAGGAAGTTATGTAGAACTAGCGAGAGAAGAAGGATACACACTAGAAGAAGACATCTTTATCGGAGAAAACGGACGAATAATAGAAATAAATTAACTCCGAATCGTTATTCAAACTCAAAAGTCGAGTTTGTTAAAATACCTTTTTCTTTACTTTTACCTTTCTCAATTTCTAAAACGTATTTTGCGGGCTTATCGCTTTCATAAGACTTTAAATCTTCCTCAGATTTGTTATAACCTGCTTTAGCTTCTTTAATATTTACTACTTTCTTGTTCTCATCTAGGAAAATAATATCTAAGTCAATCTTCGTGTTTTTCATCCAGAAACTTCTGTAATCTTCTTCAGAATATAAGAAAATCATCCCGTCTTCTTTAAGCTCCTCTCTATTCTGCAAACCTTTCTGTCTCTCTTGCGGCGTCTCAGCTACCTCTAATTTAAAATTCTCGCCGCTGTCTGTATGCATGATATTTTTGAATTCTGAAGAACTTTTATCCTCAAACTGTAAGGGATAGCTGAGAATAACTGCTACCACCACTAAGAGTATTAATACTGGAGTTATTTTCATTAAGAATTTCTTGTAGCCCATAGTGTAGGATTAATAATTATTCGTCTTTTTATTTTGTGTATATGGATATTGAAACAGTAGCTCGTAAATATGCGTTAAAAAATGCTATAGAGTTCGAAGGGCAAGCAAATCCTGGTGCCGTTATTGGTAAAATTTTTGCAGAACTGGATATAGCTAACGAAGATAAAAAAGAAGTTCAAATGAAAGCTCAAAAAATAGTGAAAGAAGTAAATGACCTTAGTTTGGAAGAGCAAGAAGAAGAAATAGAAAATTACGAGTTTGAAGAAGTAGAAAAAGAAGAACATGATCCAATACCGGATTTAAAAGATGCTGAGGACGAAGAGGTTGTAGTACGTTTTGCACCTAATCCTAATGGACCTCCTCACTTAGGACATGCTCGAGGAATGACTATTAATGGAGAGCTTAAGGAGAAATACGAAGGCAAACTTATACTCCGTTATGACGATACAGATCCTGTTATCAAAAGGCCTATCAAAGAAGCCTATGAAATGTATGAAGAAGATTACAAATGGCTAGGTTATGAACCTGACGAAGTACGTTATGCTTCCAAAAATTTTGACAAATACATAGAATATGCGGAAAAACTAATAGAAATGGGCGAGGCATACGTATCTAAAGCAAGTCAAGAAGAAATGCAAGAACATCGGAGAGAAGGTACTGCATCAAAATACCGTTCTCAAAGCGCAGAGAAAAATATGGATCTTTGGAAAAAAATGAAAAACGGAGACATCGATGAAGGAGAAGCAGTGCTAAAAGTCAAGACAGATTTAGATCATAAAAATCCTGCCGTTAGAGATTTTGTAGCATTCAGAATAATTGATAATCCTGAACACCCTATTACTGGAAATAAGTACCGTGTTTGGCCACTATTAGATTTTCAAGGAGCTATTGAAGACCATCTGATGGGTACAACACATATTGTAAGAGGTAAAGATCTGAGAGCTTCCACAAAAAGACAAAAATATATTTACAAATATTTCGACTGGGAATACCCTCATGTAAAATACTGGGGAACTGTACAAGTATCAGGCTTCAAAGCACCATTATCCGGTTCTTCTATAGCCGAATTAATTGATAAAAACGAATTGTCAGGATGGGAAGATCCTAGATGTGGAACGCTTAGAGCTTTAAGAAGAAGAGGTTTCCAGCCTGAAGCAATCCAGAACTACTTTATAGAAATGGGATTCACTGAAAATGATCTTGATGCAAGCTTGAAATCTCTAGAGACGCAAAATAGAGATATAATTGATGGAAAAGCCAATAGATACTTTTTCGTAGAAAAACCTAAACAGATAACCATTGAAGGAATTTCTAAGGAAAAAATGAATGCAGAAATAGACTTACATCCTGATGATAGTGATAGAGGTCAAAGAGAACACGAAATCGGAGTGAAAGATAAATGTGCGGACGTTTTCATAGACAAGAGCGATTATGATACAGGATTTTATAGACTAAAAGGGCTATGCAATATTAAAATTGAGGAAGATGGTGTAAAGTTTATTGAAGGAGACCACAAGGTAGCATTAGAGAAAAATGCCGAGTTCATTCATTGGGTTTCTGTTGAATCTTCCGATGCTGAAGTTCTACATCCTGACGGAAGCGTAGAAAGCGGTAAAATAGAAAGCAATAACATTGAAGTGGATGAAGTAGTTCAATTTGAACGTTATGGTTTTGTGAGGAAAGATGGGGAAAAGAAATTCGTTTTCGCTCATAAATAGTCTTTTTTCTTACTTTTTCATAGTATCGATATCTTCTACAACTATCTTTTAACGTACTCGGTCGAAACTATACTAATGTACAAAAAGAATTAAACGAGCATCTTTTGTACTTTGTTAAAAGAAGGGGGTAAATTTTTAGATGTCTGGACTAACGCCGTTAAGACTTGGCTTTTGTGCAATGTGCGGTAAGAGAGTGTTTAATAACGAATCATATCTCAAGTCTACAGAAGGTTATTGCCATAAGACTTGTATAAGCCGCAATAAAGGTATGGAAGCTTAATTTCGTTTCCAATTACTTTTTCTTTTTAGAAACATTTTCGATCAACTAAAACAGATATTAAAGAAGGAAAGAAAATATCACTCATCTCAAGTTCCAATAACTTTCCAGAACCATATTCCAAGTCTAAGCAAATGGGAAAGCCGGGAATCGAACCCGGGACCTCTGCGTATCCCACAACGGATACAAAGCTTAATCATCGAAACCTTATCGAAGGTTTCTCATCGCTCATAAATTTAGTTGTTATGAGCGCAGCGCTCTAACCCCTGAGCTACTTTCCCACTTGTACAAGATATGTTGTAAGGTTAAGCTTTATGAATTATTGATTTGTTTTCAGGTTAAAAAAACAAGCCACTCGTTTCCGACGCACAGATAGAGAAATTTTTCTATAACACTCACAACAATAAAAATCCCTTATATGAAGAGAATTTCTGCAAAAAACAAAATAGAACAGCAACAAGAGCGCAATGCGGACAAAATAAAGAAGCACCATAGCCATTTAGAAAATTATGAATACCTAGACATACAAAGCGCAGATAATTTTGATGTAAAGCACGATATAGGTAAAAGACATATATGAAGTCCAGAAATATTTTGCACTTAATTTGAATACTAGTATGGGTTCGCCCAGAGTTGAACTGGGGATCTCCTCCACGTCAAGGAGGTGTCATAACCAGGCTAGACCACGAACCCATTATATGAAATACATCTTTTTGATTGATGTCTTTCTCTTGTATCTTGGTATCTCTAGTTAGGCTTAAATAACTCGACAACTATAAGTTCAATTGAGGAAATTCTCCAAAATGGCCCTAAATTGCAACGAATGCGACAACGATTTGCACATAAATCCTGTTGATAAACCTAATGTTGACTGGGTGAAGATTGTTTGCAGCGATTGTGGAAATGTAGAAAACGTTTCGATGATCAGGTTATCCGCTAACACTCACAAGAGAAAAAATGAAGACTAAATCTTCAGGTAAAAAGAACTAATTTCCTTCATTTTCTTATAATATCTCACAACAATTGACTACCACTAAACAAAATTATTTCTCTTTAAAAATGAAACAACGAGGCCATGGGCTTCAAAAATACATATTATCTAAATCTATCGAAGAAATTTCTAAATAAGAATATTACAAGAAATACGGGAAAAAACTTGTATTCTGATATATCAACTAAGCTTCTTTTAACTACAAACAGATGGATTTTGACAATTTCGATTTTATTAGGTATTTTTCTAGCGCTAATAGGGCTAAGCTATCTCGGACCTTCTCCTTTAAGATCTATAGTAGACAATCAAGGAGGTTTACACTTTCTATTCTCGGCATTCATCGGCGCAATTATTACAGGAACATCCATCGTAGTAACTATCAACCAGCTGGTACTTTCTCAGGAACTAGGTGCTGTAGGAAAACAGCAGTCTCGTATGCAAAACTCAATGGATTTCCGCCAGGATGTTGAGAAAAATATCGATAAGACTATTGTACCTCCAGAGCCTGCAGAATTTACAAAAGAGTTGATAATAGAAATTAAGAGAAATTCGATTAAATTACAGCAGAATGCAGATCAAAGCAAAGAGGAAACCTATGCCATAATTGAAGAATATACAAATTCTCTAATTAAAAATGCTAAAGAAGTTGAAGAAATGCTGGACGACGCACAGTTTGGTACTTTTGAAGTTATCTGGGCAGCTCTTAACTTCAATTACTCTGAAAAAATATACCACGCACGCCAAATTCAAGTAAAACATGACGAAGACTTGTCTGAAGAAGATCAGGAAACACTAAATAAACTAAGAGAGCTACTAACATTTTTCGGACCAACTAGAGAACACTTCAAAACCTTATATTTTCAGTGGGAGCTGATAAAACTCTCAAGAGCACTAATGTATACTTCTATAATCTCATTAGTCTTTATAGGGCTCTTGATAATCCATATAAATACGACAACTATAGAAGGCAACACCATAGGAATTGATAACCTCGTAATAGTTGCAAGTATAGGTTATACTCTAGGTGTAGCTCCTTTTATTATTTTCATAGTTTTTATAATCAGAATAGCTACAGTTGCAAAAAGAACACTGGCCATGGGACCATTCATACTGAAAGAAAACAATTAAGACAACTTATAGTTGTGAAATCTGTGATACCTTCCTTCCCTCCTAAACTAAGTTTTTCGTAAACTCTACCCAACATAGATAAAAAAATCTATGTTTGAACTATTAATTGAATAATTATGGTTAACAAGTGGCAAGATTACGAAACAGGCCCTAACGCTCCTGAAGAAATTTACGCAATCATTGAAAACCCAACAGGAACCAAAAACAAATACGAATACGATAAAGAAAAAGAATCCGTAGTACTTGACCGAGTACTTCACTCTTCCGTTCATTATCCCGGAGATTATGGTTTCATACCTCAAGCATACTATGAAGACGGCGATCCTATGGACATTTTAGTATTGACTACACATAGCACTTTCCCCGGATGCGTAATTGAGTGTAGACCCGTAGGCATCCTGTACATGGACGACGGAGGAGAACAAGACGACAACGTAATCGCTGTTCCTACAGAAGATCCTCGATGGGATCACGTCGAAGATTTGGAAGATGTTGAAGAACATAAGAAAAAAGAAGTTTCAGAATTCTTCAAGACGTACAAGAACTTAGAACCTAAAAAAGAAGTAGAAATAGAAGGATGGGGCGGAAAAGAAGAAGCAATTGAAGCAATTGAGAAAAGCCAAAAGCTCTACAAAGAGAAATTCGAATAATAAGTTGAAAATACTTTAAAACAACTAATACCTTTTTATTTTTCTATTTAACTTGTCTAGAATTTTCTAATAAAAAATATAGGATAAAAGAGGGAAGACTTCAGTCCTTTATCTTGACTTGTACTCCTTTCTCTTTGAGATGTTCTACTTGTCTTTTCACGAAATCTTCTTCATTGCTGCCTTTTGTTGCTATCATATAAACTTGGGCGTCGCCAAAAGGCCTCATTACTCTTCCTGCTCTTTGAGTAGCCTGCCTTCTAGATCCTCCTTGACCACTCATTATTATCCCAACTTCTGTATCTGGCAGATCTAGTCCTTCATCTCCAATCCTAGAAACTATCAGTGTCGTTAACTCTGAGTTTCTAAAGTCTTTGAAGAATTCTTCTCTTTCTTCAAAATCCGTTTCTCCTGAGATGAAAGGTATATCGTATTGTTGAGATATCTCTTCTCCTTGTTCTATCCAATCACAGAAAATTATTGTCTTTTCTTCTTGATGTTCTTCAATCAATTTTTCCAGGTTTTGATATTTGGCAGGATTTTTAGAAGCTATTATGGCTTTCTTGATACCTGATGCCTCTTCATACTTGAATCTATAATGGTCTGATTCAAATTCTACCAGTTGAATTTCTACATCGGGTTTTACCACATACCCTTTAGTGAAGAACCTTGCCCAATCACTACCGATTTCTTGACCTATAAGTGCAAAGATGTCTTTTTCTTTTGAGTCTTCTCTAACAGGTGATGCTGAAAGACCTATTCTTCTTGTTGATTGTAAAGAAGCCGTCTTCCTAAACAATTTCGACGGAATATGATGTACTTCGTCAAATATTATGAGGCCCCAATCATTACGGAAAATAGATGTTTTTTCTCCAGCCATATGATATGTGGCTATTGTAACATCATTCATTTTCTTCTCATCTCCGTGATATTCTCCAATCTGATCTTCTGTCAGCGTGGTTTTATCTAGTATTTCTCTTTTCCATTGATTTACTAGGCTTCTTTGCGGAACAAGAACTAGTGTGGGAGAGTCTACTTTTGACATCAATCCTATAGAAGTTACTGTTTTCCCGCTACCTGCAGGATTTGCCAGAACTGCTGCTCTTTTTTCATAAGCTTTTTCTACATATTCTTTTTGATAATCTCTGAGATCTATTGTTAGATCTGCACCTATTTTTTGGTCTACTTCTCTAAATTTAGAGTTGTCTTGAACCGGATAACCTTTTTTCAATAGAGCTTGTTTAATTTCTGCACGGCTTTTTGCACCCATTGCTATTCTTGAGGACGTATCGGATAAGTCTACCGCCAAGTTCTTCCTTACTTTGTCTAAGCTTCTGGCCCACTCCATTCTTTCTTGGTTTTTAGATTCCAGAGCATGATATCTGCCTTTGTGCTCTATTGAGAAAGTTTGTTGTCTTTCGTGAGTTCTGTCTAACCATTCAAGAAAATGAGGATAGTTACCGAGCAATTCTGTATAATGGTGTTTGAGTTCTTCTAAAGACTTGTCAGAATTCCAAACATCCATTTGTCTTATTTCAAACTTAAAATGCTCTTCCGAGCTTGTTTCCATGTGTGCTAAGGACGAAATAGTATTTAATGTTTCTTCCGTAGGGTTGGAGAGTATTATTTCTCTTTGAGGTTCGAAAAACACGATTTGGTCTTTTTTTAGTTTTTCTATTTGTTGAATTAGTTCTTCTTTTGACTTATTTTCAAGAGGTTCAGTTTTATCGGCCATTACTTTGATAGCTTTGTAGGTTAAATCTTATATTACTAAAACATCGTTGATGTTCTATCAAAATAGAATTGGTGTTAAATATTGAGCAAATCAGAATTGAAACAGCATTTGTCTAGATTGGAAGGTTTTGAAAACCCGAAAATTTCCTTGGAACAATATATGACTCCGCCAGAACTTGCAGCAGATATAGTTTATTTTGCTAGCTTAAACAAAGACATACAAGATAAAAATATCGTGGATTTGGGTTCTGGAACAGGTATGCTAGGTATTGGTGCGTTAATTCTTGGCGGAAATGTAACTTTTGTTGAAAAAGATAAAGATGCTTTAAAAAAGCTAGAAACTAACATAGATAGCTTTAAGAATTTAGAAAATTTCGAAATAGCTCATAAAGATGTTAAGAACTTTGAAGGAGATTTTCACACTGTTCTAATGAATCACCCGTTCTCGGATCATTCGGATGAAGCTGCGGAAATATTCTGGAATACTGCATTAAAAATTGCAGATGTGATTTACAGTGTCTCACCCAGAGGATTTAATGAACGTATAAAAGGTTTTGTTAGAAATACCGATTATAGATTAACTAATACTGAAAACTATTTGATTTCACTTCCGCCTACATACGGTTTTCACACCAAAGAGTCACGAGAAACGGAAGTCGAGGTCAATATTGTTAGGAGGTACGATTAAATTATCATGAAAAGTCTAAACGTAATGGAAAAAGATGGTAAATTCATAGTAGACATGGAACAAAACCATACTCTAGCCAATTTAATTAGAAAAGCAATTTGGGAAAATGACGGAGAAGCAGGATACGATAAAGGACATCCTTTAGGGGACGAATCCAACCTAGTAATATCTACAGACAGTCCTGAAGAAGATTTAGAAGCTGCAATAGGTACAGTTAGAACTTGGTTAGACGAACTAGAAGACGAACTCTAGAAAAATTGAAGTGTTTCCATTTTTCTTTTATCCTTTCAATTATAATGTCTATTTATGAGCAATAAACCAGAAAACCCGTACTTTGATATTGTTTCAGAAAACGCATATTTCATTTTTCTCGCACTCATATTAGCTTTTGGAACTCTACAGTTTGGAGGAACAATTTTTCAAACAGAAAACCCTATGGTTTCTGTAGTTTCATGTTCAATGTATCCTGCTTTGAACGTAGGAGATATTTTAGTAGTTAAAGGTACAGAAATTTCAGAAATACAAAATGAAGATATTATAGTCTACGATGTATATGACGAAGCAACTATTAGCATAGCAGGAAATGTTTACGAGTTTTCAGAAGAAAACAACACTCTAACCAAAGAAACAAATATCGGGGAAGTTACACTAATCGAAGTAAATTCTCGTGACAGTCAAGAATATGCTGTTTTCGAAATTGACGGAGAACAACATAGAATTAATACTGGAGACACCATAACCCTTTCAAGCTACCAAATAGAACTAAACAGCGCAACAGGAATGGACATACCTATTGTGCATAGAGTTATAGATGTGGGAGACGACTACGTAGAAACCAAAGGAGACAATAATAGAGAACAACTTTCCTTTGAAGAACGAGTAACTGAAGAACAAATACAAGGCAGATCAATTTTTAGAATACCTCGTATAGGCGGTATAAAACTCCTTTTTATGGACTTCTTAGGTTTAGAAGGTTCCTCCCCACTAGTAATTGACTCCTATCCGCAATGTGAAGTAAACGTAAGCGAATGAAATACACCTTTATTATAAAAAGTTGTATATTTAATCAGATTAAACCATGGAGTTTTGCGATGAATGTGGAGGCATGCTTGTCTCTGAGAAAAATAACGGAGAATCTGTGATGAAATGCAGA
>LKMJ01007849.1_pt1 | contig 10046 bp, 12 predicted proteins | sample 643391 | NCBI WGS metagenome assembly LKMJ01 (sample SAMN04112250, study PRJNA286221) | soda lake metagenome | biome: soda lake; feature: Kulunda Steppe; material: water; isolation source: sample PL-Br10 brine of Picturesque Lake | place: Russia: Kulunda steppe | collected 2010-07
AGGCTGCGCTGCAAGAGGGGAGGGGGGGAGGTTTGCAGCTGCAGCGGGGGTGGAAGTGGGGTGCTGCTGCTGCTGCTGCTGCTGCTGCTGCTGCTGCAGATGGGTTGCTCGCGCATCCTCTGGCCCAGGTTGGGCATGACATTGAGGACGGGGAGAGTTAGCAGCTGCAGAGGTGGTGGAGGGGGGAGTGCGCATCTGCAGCGGCTGCTGTTGCTGCTGCTGTGGGGCAGGCTCAGCCTCCCCTGGAGGCTGCATGAGCGGGCACACACACTTGCGAGCGCTCTGGTGGCTGGCTGATTGAGGTAGCAAGTTGTCTAGCCTTGCTCTTTGTGTTCTGACCTTGCCATTGCATGCCCTTAAACTTGCCTTGCTTGAGGTGCCTTTTTTCCTTAAATCTCCCTTGAGCGTCTTCTAGTTTGACTCCTTGAGTTTTGCCCTTTCACCAAAACCTCTAGCTTTCAGACACTTCCTTTTCCCTCATGTTTGCGCCTCTTCAGATTAAGTCCAGGTTGCAGGCCTTCCAGGTTTCAGCTCAGCTTCCCTAGTTCAGCGGATTCAGCTATGTAACCAAACCTAAGCTTTCTTCTTGCGCTATTTTCTTTGCTTTACCAGAGTCATTGGTACTTAGAGGAAGTTTGTACTTATTGTGTGACATCGGTATGATCGCTGAGGGAGTGCAAGGAGCAGTTACCAGGTCAGAGGATGTGCGGGTCACGCACGTGCTGCATGCGGTTGACCTGAATCTATAGAGCTAAAAGCTACTAGCCAATGCCCCTGATACCATGCAAACCATGCTAAATAGGCTTGTTGTCTATGCACGCGCCAAAAACCTGACCATCGACACTGTTACAGTGTCAGAGGTAGTTCATTCCAACTCAAAGCACGGTGCTCAGGTGCCCACTTTTATGTCAGCCAGCGCTGCTTTAAGTGCTCTGACTCGTTTCAGTCCCTTGGCATGACATATCACCGGATACTCAACATGACAGCCTCGTCTGAGCATGCAGCCATACCAATGCTTGCAGCAGCTCATCGAATGCGTGGGTTTTTATGGGACACTGCCCTATGTGACAGTTCTTTTGCTTCCCTTTGGCTAGCTAAGGCATATGCACTTCCTGCTTGTATGTATGTTTGTCAGGTTTGGAGCTCAGACTTTTTGCGCGAAGGCGATGTACTTAGGCCTACCCTTCAGACATTGCATTTTAATTTCTTTAAGGGCACCCTAGGTGTGAAGCGGTCTGCACCTAACTGGGCTGTGCTATGTGCTTGTGCGCACAAACTTCTGCATTTCTATTCGTTTAGAGCTGGCATTAAGTTTTACCACAGCTTGTTGTCCTCTAACAGTGCTACTCTTAAGCAGGCCCTTCATGCAGACCTGAAGCTCGTTCCTCGGGCTTAAACATCTTGGGCTTCGGATATTGTGCGTGCCTTCCAGGGATTGCAAGGCTTTGGCACTTGCAGACAACCTTTTTTGCCAGGGCTCCCTACTTGAACTCTACCAGGTTTCACTGCTGACCTAAGGCTTAGGATGAGGAGAGCGTTGAGGGACATGTCTGACATGAACCCTCTGGAAAGCGACACCAAACTGGTGACTTATTATTCTTGGTTTGCGTGTCCCCTCCTAGATCTTCAAGCTAAGTTTATCCAACCTAGATATTCAAGCTGATTCACGCATTCGGGTGTGGAATGGGGGTAGCTCCCTAATGCTACCTCGCTACCTGCACCTCAACCTCCCTAAGAATTGCTTAAAATTTAAGCTGTGCTTAAACATCGCATGTTATGTGGAATATGAGCAGGTTTCACTTGCGAGCCCGAACTTTCGCGGTTGAATCCTACATCTGGCACGGTGGAAATGGCAACTGTGAAAAGTGTGCCTATGCTGCTGTGCAAAATGAGGTGAATGTTCTTTTTCACTTTCAAGACTTGTCTGTGTGCTCTCAAAGAAGTACTCGTTTCTTTTCTTTTCTTCCCTTCCTTTTCTTTGGAGGTCCCTTCTATTTCACATGCCTTGCCTAGTCAGACTGTCTCTGATTTTCCTTCTCAACGGCACAACAAACTCTGCCATTCCATTTCAGACATTATGGACTACTAGTATTTGTTTTGGCTGGCGTAGACCACCAACAAACCAATCAGCCTAGCGACCAGGCTGGCGGTTAATCCTAACATGTAACTGATAGTTTTTAATGAGCAGGCTAGCAGTCGCACTTCTTGACTGAAGGCCTTTTTCTTGTAACCCTTGTTACCCTTGCAACTTGTGCCTGTGCTCTTCTTGTTGGGTTGGGTTTGGGGCTAGATTCGATCTTACCAAGTTGGCTTCAGCTAAGCTGCCCTTATTTGGCAGGTACAGCTTTGTAATCTTACCATCTGGTCCGAATTTAAGTGATGTCACCCAGAGCAGGTCGGAGGGAGCAGTCTACCCATTTACAAGTGATGGTGTTTGGACTTGCAAGCTCCTAGCCTAGGGTCTGGACCAGCACATATAAGTGCGGGGCACCTCAATACAGATGAATTTGTGCAAAACCAGATAAAGATAAGATGCACGAAGCTGCTGCACTGGCAGGCACTTCTAGTGAGGAGGGTTCCATCAAGCAAGAAAAAACAGTGAAAAATGGCAAAGAGGCATCTGGTAAAAGACTACCATGCTTTCAAAGATATTCCCACTCAAATAAGCCGCCGAGTCCTCATCAATGGATAGCATTCAGAAGGATCTCAAGACCTCCAGCACGCCAGAACAGGCCATATTATTAGCAAAAAAGACATAAAACAGTTTTCAAGCTCCAAGGTATGCCTTAAAGCATGCCTTTACCTCTGGTTTCCACTACTTGATCGTGATATTTGTAACATAGAACAAGATGACATGCAGATGTAAGGAGGTACTTCACATTGCACTGTGAACATGCTTCATTATGCCACACTGCATCCATATTTTGCACACCTCGCATGTCACAGTATCTGGGTGCCCAGTTTTGGCTTCAGGAAGCACTCGGCTAATTGGTAGAACTTGAACACATATTTGCATCAAGCGTTTATGGCTTGCTGACTTATTGGCATTTTTGCACAAACATCATTGGGCATTTGTCACAACACGTGCAAATCAAAACAGGGTGTGCTAGGCTCCAAATGGAAGGCAACTTGAAACAGGACTGTGTGTCCCTTAGGTCTTTCATGCAAGTACAACAGGACAAATGCATCCCGAGGTCCAGCTTAATGCCTTGCTTCGCTCTTCATTTGGCTTCTTTGACCCATCTCCCGCAGTGTTCCACCTGTGGCACACTCAGGGGAACATCCGTGCAAGATGGCAATTTGACACAAATCCGGAGTATCTGTCTCTTTTTTCTTTCTGCTCTGAAATGTCCACTTCTTTTACTGCGGCAATGGCAGACACCACAACTGGTCCCCAGACACAGCTAGCTGATACTGCAGTGGCATGATGGTTCGCCTTGAGGGGCTGATACATGGCAGGTACTCGGCAACTGCAACCAAAATGAACATGAGAGGAAATTCAGATGGGGGTGGGCATCAGCAGACACTTGAAATGGCGGCCACAAGCATGCCCACAGAGGTAAATTGTTTGAAGCCCTGGTTTGTCAACTGAAATGGGGCAAGCTGATTGCAACCATGTCTTAAAACATTCATTCTACTAATGTCACTGCTATTTCATCACGAATTCACTACATGTGGTTTTTCGCAACCATTTGGAAGGTAAAAAGGGGTCTAAAATCTCTGCCCAGCCTACATCTCAGCTCAAGGGCCCTTTATAAGGACACTACTTCACATGCATTCCCTGTTCAAGGGATTTGACCGACAGCTCGAGTTGATGGGGCCCAATTGTCCCGAACAAGCTCATGCAATGGAGTCAGGCACAAGTGGACAGCATTGGGAGTTGACTATGCTCAGGCCAGGCAGCCAGCATGCTCTTCTACATTCACCTTCTGGGCATATGCACTGACAGATACAAAGTCAGTCCTGGCAAACCATCTAAATTGCTTGGCTGCTGACAAAAATGAAGACTTCCGTGGCAACAGTCCTTGCCTTATCGCATATGTCCTCAAGCCGGGCAACTACCACATCCATGGTGGGGCGCTCAAGTGGATCCTGGTCCCAGCACATAGTGATAAGTTGCCACACATCATCCTGAATGTCTTTCGTTCGCTCAGGACGGAAGCCCTGGGAAGCAGCCCTGGCATAGTCATCTGCAAATGTAAAGCAGCACTCCAATCTAAAGCATTGAGGAAGCACAGATTCCACAGATATCGTCCCAAGACTTCGTTCTGATGACCGTCAAGACACTATGGTACAACATGCCTGCCATGTCAACTCAGCTTGGTGATCCACACTGCTTTTTGGCCCACTCATGCATGTCTTCCTAGGGCAGTAAGTTATTTGACAATAACATGGCTTGTTATGGATAACATCAAATTTAATTGTAATGCACATAGATAATGCCTATGAGCCGTAGACAACCTGGATTGACATATTCACATGTAATTCACACAGCTGAACCTCTTGCAAAAAAAAAAACCTCTGTCAAAGCAACGGCCAGTATTGCTCAATAGATGTAGGCAGTAACATTTATGAAGCAGTACTCACCAAGACTTGAAAAGCCCTTGTGTCTACCAGCATTGACATAGGTCAAGATAAGCATACTCCTGTTCAGCACTTCGTACATGAGCACTCCAAAGCTGTATACATCTGCCGCCTGGTTATAGGGCTCACCCCTGTGCATGAAGAAGGCAATCTTGAGGTGAACTTGCTTGTGAGTCTAAGTTTGGTGCTCCCAGGATAGGGATTGAGGGTTAGGGAGGGGGTAGGAAATAGGAGTGCATGTCGCTGATTTGGAGGACCTTAAAGAGTCCTCCAAACTAAGATCTGAGAGGCTTGGTGCATTAGTTAGCTTGATTCACCTTGAATCCGATTCTTGCCCAATCATTTGGGCATTATATTGATGTCTACCACATACACAGGAACACGTACCAATTCAAAACTGTGGTTCTAATCAGCATGTTAGGTACTACCTTTCTTCTTGAGTTTGCGCCCCTTTATACTAGGCCCAGGTTGCAGGCCTTCTTGGTTTCAGCTAAGCTGCCCTTGTTCGGCGGATACAGCTATGTAACCTAACCTAATCAGCATGTTAGGACATCTAAACATCTTATCGAGGAGCTTTGGGGAGGTACCCTCGTGATGTGCGAACTGGGCGGAAAACATGGCATGGCAATTTTCAGATATCGGTTTTCTCTTACGAGGTTGTAGACTTGCCTTGCCTGCTGGTAAGGTGCAACAACTGAAGACGCATGCTGTTTACACCTCAACAGGCTATAAACTTGTTGAGGTCATCAAATAATTATTTGACAACACATCCCAATATGCTAGCACTGCTGTTTGCTCTCCTCCAACTAAAATTGCGCCTCAATGTACCACACTGTACCGTTGTCCACACCACCCCTCATCAAGCCACTGTCCTTTTTCTACCTATTAATCTACCCAAACAATATCTGGCCAAAATGGCCAAATATTGTACTAAAAATGGCCTGCTCCTTCACTCTACCGAAAAAAAATTGTACTAAAAATCAGGAAAATGGAATATCAATCTTGTCAATCTTGCTCAAAAACTCTTTTGCTTCAATGATGTTGTTGCTGCTGCTATTGCTTCTGCTGCTGCTGCTGCACAGGAGGACGATGGCATTATTTGTATTGCTGCCCAGATCTTGCCATGCTTGTGAACCTTTCACACAATGGCTGGCTGCATTTCCCAGTACTTGCAATAAGTCTATGCCCTCCCCAATACTTTCCAGGAAACCAGATTCCAATGAAGAAGTAAGCCTTCTGTGCTTCCTTCTTCACCCATCATTCTTGAATGTTTGACATGGCGGCTGCACACTTTTGGTTGTTAATTTGTGATGCACCTGCACTCTGTGTGTGTGTGTGTGTGTGTGTGTGTGCAGTCAACAGGCAACCTGCAATCCCCTGTCTTGTCTGATTTACCATGGACTGCCAATTGAAATAGGATAAGATCTTAGGCATTTTTATGTTTAGATTCATGGACTTGCCTACCCCGCTTGCGCTCTTGTGCGCCTGCAGCAACCTTCCAAGCGATCCCATTCAAGGAATCTCAGTGCATGTTCTCTCATCATAACTTGCATTCAACATATCTTAGACAGGGCCAATTGAGAGAATACGTAGGTGTGCTCCTTTGTACATAGTACTTGTAATGCTAGCATAGATGACCCTATTGAGCCTGGGTGTAGCACGTTTGGAATTTTTTTGAAAGGATTCAAGTTTGGCCTCTCTTCGGCTCCCGTACACTGGGTTATGAATGGACCAATTGCAGTAAAAAATAAGCCCATTTCAAATGCTTGATCTTTTGTCATACAAAAACATGTTGATAGTTTGGATGGTCAGGAATGGCTAGATGACTGTGAAAAGTAGGCTTCAACCTGCAATCAATCAGGCACTGTCTCTCGGCTAGAGCTAATGGAGATTTTTCACATTATAAATCTAGCCAGCTGGGAAGACCTAATGCGGCAAGCATGTATAAAAGGCTTACCCAATTCTGGACCCCCTATGATGAACTCGCACTGAGCAGCCTTAGTAAGACTTTCTGTCATTATCCACCATGCTGCTCGCCACTCACCTGTAAACCTCAGGTGCCATGTATGCTAAGCTTCCTGTCTCTGCCGTCAGGTTGAACACCCACTGGAACTCCGGAGCAAGCAGCCGCTTGACCTCGGCCTTCTCCGCACTCATGCCCTCGCTCACGCCCCTTTCCCGAGACTTGTTGTGCATGAGCACCCTGCCCACAATTGACCCGCCATGCTTGGATGCCTCAGCACTTGTGGTAGAGTTCACAGAATGGGCATGGGGAATGAGGGTCGTGCGCCCAATGGAGGCCATAGTAGCAAGCACCTGAGCGCAGTGTAAAGAACACCAGCAAAAACTTGGGGACTCCAAGTTAGAGGAAATGGAGTGTTTGTGAGTTTGTGCTGGGGCTTTAAGGAAAGGTTGCATGTGCATTTATGCATGTTTTCGTAGGACCCAAAAGTTTGTGCACGCTCGGGCACATGGGACTGTATTTCCAAAATGTAAAAAGGTTGGTCTTTTTGGATCACGCCTGGAAGGTGCACTGCCAGTTCACATGCCCAAGGTCGTCCTCACCACTGGGTCACCCATTCCTAGCCAAAAGTGGCCAAATAGGGTCCTCGAGGCTCTACTTGGCGCACCATTTCCTGACCTGAGCACACCGTTGGATATCCTATTCTTCTGGTCCTGCTGGCGCACTCAGGATCAGAATTGGTGCTGTAAGAGGAAAAAACTTTGGAAAACGAAACGTCAACATGTAACGGCGCGCACCGTTTCCCACACTCCCCCAAACTCGGACCTTGAAATACAAATGTTAAAATCGGGCCACATCTCCTGAGTGAATTTGGGCGTGGGAATCTCTGCAGCTGAGCTGTGCGCTCAGGAGCGGCAGATGTAAACAAACATTTTGGCCCACCATTTCCCACCCAAATACCCTCAGTCCGCTCCAATACAAATCAATCTGATTACCTATGCTTAGCCGCAACCCTCAGGCTTGGTCTAGCTTGAAAGCATGCAGGGGTTGCCGAGATATTGCGTGTCTTGAGTCAGCGCTCACGTCCAGTCGCAACAGGGTTTTCCAGATCCCCTCCCCTGGGGGGTTAAGGGTTAGCACTTTGCAGCAACATGTCATGCATGGTTGGGGCTGGAAGTGGGGCTAGCGTAGGGGCAGGAAAGCAAATTGGCCATGTTTGGGGGGGTCCAATGGTGGGGACGACCCCAAGGCAGGGACCTATAAACTCTTAAAACAGGCTGTTGGAGGCCACAATCTTCAGTGACATGTTTGCACTGGGCCGTCAGGTGCAGGAGTGCCAGTGACAGGCTTTCTTCTTTCCACAGCTTGGCACACAGGTAAACACACGCAGCCTGTCCAACTCGAATCCCACGGGCCTCTAAAACACACAATTGTCCGCCATGCCATCATAAAGCTCGCAGTGGCTGCCCTTGTCACAACTCACATGCAGCTTTTGCACTCTGAGCACAAGCAGTTTGCCCACTCGCTAGCTCAAACCTGCAAGCATACCTTGGCAGGGATGGGGGTGATTGGGGTGTCCCAGTCCTCACCCCCCTGCTCAGCCTGGCCGTCTGCAGTGAAATTAGTGTCCCCACTGGCCCTGCCCACTGATTTGCTGCGGACCTGCTGCTGCTGCTGCTTCGGCTGCTGCTGACCACTGAGGATAGTTGCATGGATAGGTACGCTCCTTGGTGCCGTGGTCTGTGGCGCTGCCTGTGGGGACTGCCGGTTGGGAAGCGGAGATTGTCTCGCTGCCAGAGCTGTAAGGCCAGGCATGAAAACGGGGCTGTGGGCGAGGAGGGGCAGGCTTTCAGGGCTTGGGACCTCATCTTCATTCCCAGCAAGGGTGATCGGCGTGGACGTCAAATCTGCGTTGCGCACGTTGTGAGCAGGGCAGCCTGCGGCAGGGCTTGCATTCCAGAACGCCTTAACGGCTGGGGCGTCTTGGTTGCCCCACGAGATGTGTCGCTGGGCAGCTGAGAACACGCTTGGGAGCGGAGGCGCCGCCAAGCAGATGGGATCCTGCGAGGAAGTCTCGCTTGCTGGAGGGGCTGGATGCGCATCTGCTTGTGCAGTGGCAGTGTGCTGACCTTGGACCCCATCCTGCTCCATTGCTTTGCCTGCCTTGTGCGTGCCCAGTGCTACGGAACCTCTTGCTGCATCTGCATCTGCTGCTGCCGCAGCATGTCTGTGCATGTGCTCAAGCTGCTCTACCGCTCTTTCCCGAGTGCTGTGTGAGCTGCAGGCGTTGGGTATGGAGGTGATGATGGAACGCACAGCGGGTGCAGCGCAGGAGCACGCGGCTGCTGCACACCCGCGCTCTGGGCCTGCGTCGCTGCTCATGATTGGAGTGGGCTGCAGACATTCTGCCACTGCACCATTTGGTCTCTGGGCCTGCGGCTGTGGAATGATGTATGGAGCAAGGACACCACGGATCAGGCAGCGCTCCATGCTGCAATGACTGCGGCTGAGATGGAGCGTCTGGCCATGCTCGTTAAGTTCAAAATGCTTATGACACACCAACGTATAGCCTCAGCATTGTGCGTATGGATACTTTCTCTGGTAACCTCTCACAAAGCAGCACGTGAAACTGAGTCCATCACACAAATGGACTGCAAGATATGTGAATTGATGGTTCATGGGAGCCTCAGCCTGGGTGCCTTTGCTAGGATTTTTACAAGGTTTTTTATGCCTGCACGGATCAAATGCAATCAAAACCGGACCATCATACCATTGGATACTATCCATAAGCATGCTCTTCTGCCTCTTGCATTGTGCTAATGAGCTTCAGGCAGTCAAAGCACAGTTGAAAGGTCGGGCCAAGATGCAAACAATGTGTTCAGACTTGCAGGGTGTCACTGCCCTGTAGCTCTCCTGACATGATCACACGGGATTCAAATGACACAATGATGCACCACCAAGCAGCATTAAGACGCAGCAAGGCAAAGAGGTGACAGTTAAAGGGCATGGGTATCCTCCCATTGCTCAAGGGAGTTCCAGACACAACTGCACCTTATGGCTCTTGCTGGATTGTCTGGCTTGCAGCAAACGGCCTGAAGAAAACAGATGGCCCTTGTGTGTCGCTGGGCTGAAGAACACGCCGCTGCTGCTGAGCTGTGCATCCATGCAGGATATGCTGTTGGCCCTCTCTTGCTGGGTATCCGCGTCATGTAGCTGGACACCAGAAGTCGAAAGGTGACCAGATACCTCTTCTTCTACCGCCCGCAGATCTAGCTTGGCAAAGTTGAAATTCCGGTGGTTGGTGGGATTTGGGGACTTGGGCGTGTCCGCGACGCTGGCCAAGCTCTTGATAGAGGCACACCTTTTGCGGCGCAGCACACTCTGCTTGACAGCGCGATCCAGCTTCACATGCAAACCAAAGTCTGCGATCTTAGCCCTCATTTTCCCTCCTTTGTTTGTGATCAACACGTTTTCCTGCAGGTGCAAGCAGAATAAGGGG
>LKMJ01007850.1_pt1 | contig 10046 bp, 11 predicted proteins | sample 643391 | NCBI WGS metagenome assembly LKMJ01 (sample SAMN04112250, study PRJNA286221) | soda lake metagenome | biome: soda lake; feature: Kulunda Steppe; material: water; isolation source: sample PL-Br10 brine of Picturesque Lake | place: Russia: Kulunda steppe | collected 2010-07
GCCAACAACCGGTTTCGACTCTCAGGGTTGTTTGCGGTAAGGAGAGAATTGGAGGGCGCAGCTCCTAGGACAAATGCTCACAAACTGGCTACCTATCATGCATGGATGACCTAGGCTCTAAAGCCTAACACTGCGAGGGGCCCTCCCAATTTGCTGCCTAGATACCTACAGCTGGAACTGAGCAGGCATGTGCTTTGTAACATTGCTCATTTTTGCTTATGTGCCCAAACCATGAGGGTTGAGACTGGTTGTTGGCAAATCCAAAGTAGGCACTGACAAATGTGACTTGCATGATGTCCAGGATGAAAATCACGTCCTTTTTCAATGCCCTTGCTTGAGAATGTGCTATTTGAGAAGGTAATTCGCAGAACAATTTGCTGATTCTGCTGGGGCTGATAGAATTTACATTGGAAACACGAGAGCTTTTCACTTTGACGATATTAGTGTGAGGATATGAAATTGTTCCTCTTAAAGCAGAGCTACAAATCACTTTTTATCTTTCTGAGACGATCGTTATTTTGTCTGCCTGGCAGTGCCCAGCAAGCCCAGCAGTTAATCCATCTGTCAACCCATCTGGTTGAAGGTCTACCCTTGTAACTTACGTTCCTTTTTCACTGTTCGGAACTTTGTAGGCCATGGGAGACATAAAGATGAAGCATGTCAATATTCAAGCACATGTGCAACATGCTGGAAAAGTTCGGTTTTGAATTTTGGGAATTGGACAAGAAAGAACGAACTTATATGTATGCAGTGGCTTTTGCTTGCTGCGGCTAAAGGAAACACTGCTCCTTTATCGGTCAATCCACATCTGTGTACAAAATTTGCTGCTGCGTTCGCAAGCCTCTCAAATAGAAGATGGGTCACCTTGGCAGGTTCAACTTGAAAGGTTGGCAACTCATGATCTTGTACACGCACGCACCACACAACACACATAACGCACGCGCATGCATCTTCAATCTTTAGGTATAATTCACTAAGTAAACATCAGGGAGTGGTCAATAGATCAAAAAACAAAAAAGGCCCATCATCCAGCATTTAGCTATCATACTTCAAGTATGATACTTGCATCATAGCTCTACAGTTCCCGGTCTTACTCGCGTCTGCCACTTTTGCATCACCAACCCAACGAGCACACTGAAACCAATTACAATAAAATCAGTCACATGCACTTGGACCAGTCACACTTGCATCAATGCCCTCCAGCTCCCACCGCCTGGTGCTTTTATCCCTTCCCTTTGCTGCTGCTGCTGCTGCTGCATCCCATGGGCACCCTGAGCCTGGCCAACTTGATCTTGTTGACCTGCTGGGTGGCTCCATTGGAGGCTTGCAGGCTGTACCCATGGTTGCTGCCCTTGCAGGCCCCAATGCTGATGCGCAGCAGCTGCAGCTGCCCAGGTTTCTGCTACGCCTTGCTGTGCCGGAAACCCTTCCTGCAAAGGAGTGCACAAAAGATAATTAAGAGGACATTCCCATCCATGTGTATACATGCACAAGTACATACACGTTCACTTCACACAGTGGCGCACACACCTCAGGAAACACACACAATAATTCATGTGCCCCGCGCAAGGCATTTTATGCGAAAGGTCTTTTCCCATATGCATCTGCAACCATTAAGTACCCTCCTAGATGACAGGTCACTGATTCTTTGTCTCAATTTTAAAAAGAATGGTGGAGTTCCAAGGCAACCTTGTGATATTGATATGTAAGCTGTGGAACCACTCCACACTCATGGATGCTATTCCCCTTAAAGTACAAGACAGAAGGGCAGTATCATCCGGACTGTTCACTTTTGAGGAGCACACTTTATTGGTGAAAAGCCAACTTCCAAATTATTTTGACGCCATTAAGTTGGGACGATGCAGTGGGCCATAAGAGCTCCTCCCAGTACCAGAGTCTCTGTATGGGGCCCCCGTTTACATTGTAAATAAATGAATATGACGCATGCGTGATGCGAATAAGCTCTCATGGCTATTATGAGAGCTACAGACATATTTTTCCTTAAAAAACATTGATCCTAGGCTGAGTGCAAGCTGGGGATACCTGCAAGGTCGAATGATTAGGAAGTAGACCATGGAAGTTTACCCTTTCAAACTTGTAAAGGTATAGCACTTTCCAGGGTCAGAGGGGGGCAGGCAACCATATGATACAAAGGGGCCAGAGATGTAGCTCTCCAGTCAATAAAGTGCACTCTGTGCAGTCATCAAAGTGCAGTCAACAAAGTGAAGTCAATAAAGTGCATTCTGCGCAAACAAACTGACAAATTGGTGAAGAAGTGCAAATGTGAAATGAACGATCCAACCGTTTAAAGTAAGTACACCGAATACTTATTTGGCGTGGACTTAATGTACCCTGCCTAACCCTGCTCTTATTTAATGATTTTTTTGTTAAGCGTGTTGCATTTGTCATCTGTTCACACAGTACTGTTGATACCTGTGCAAGCTCAGATGATACCTGTGCAAGCTCAGCAGATGCCTGGCTCCACCAGCCAGCAGCAGTCAGCTGCCTGTAGTACGGCTCTTTTAGGTCAAATGTGCCAGATGCCTGCAAGGCACGTGCAAGTCCAGCAGCGAGCATAAATCAGGCGCGCAGGTTGGGCTGCCACTTTGGAGCAAGGCTCCAAGATCAAGAGCCCCTCAGCTTGCATATGGGGAAGTCACTCTAAACCAACCAGATAACTGGCAGTGTGTATCTAGCTAAGGTCCGTTTGCGCTTTTAAGACACGAGGATAAACCTCAGGTCAATAAGTTATGGGGCTCTGGTGGGTTATCTGCCATGCAGGTGGAGAGAGCGGAGGGTGCAGCACTTCTCAGCTTGCAATAGTGGGTAATTAACAAAATCTCTTGAGATGCTGAGCAAATCACTGACACTTGACTTTGCTTTGTGAAGCAAGTAGTGGAGGCTTTGTTTGTAGTAAGCGGTTGCGATGGGTGACGTCGAAGTACCATTCTGCAACGCATCTCCTCGCAGCATGCATGCTGAGGCTTCAAAATTTATAAGCTTGGGTGTCCAAATTGACCGCTGTAAGACCTGCTAGCATTCATGCCTGACACCAAGACTTGGAAAAAATAAGCGAGAAGATCCTGTACCGATCTGCGCAGCAAAGCACATTTGTGCGCACTCGGGGATCTTGAAATGTACCATATGTCGTAATAAGCATCATACCTGGGGTGGGGTTTGTCATGCAGCAGATTGGTATTGAAAAGTTACAGCCAACTTACTTCTACAAGACAGGCAGCAGTGCATGCACGTCTGGTGATCTGTAAAATCACAAAATAGTCAGTTTCATGGTTGCAAGCCTGCTCACCAATTGTGGCTGGCCTCCAGGCTGCATGGGCGGTCCTGTTAAAGCCAGATGCACATCATAGCTTTGGAACCTGCACAAAACAGAGGTGCCATGAAGGGTGCAGAGGCTCAATGCAACATTGGGACCTGCTCAAAGCAGAGACTGTGAGTGCTTTGTGCACAGCATAGCTTAGGAAGCTAAGAAGGGTCGTGCGGATTGCATGCACACCAAGGCTCTCGGACCTGCACATGTCCATAGCACGTTTATTCATCCTAACATGGTTGCTGCATAACCTTAAGATCTATAGATGATTGAGGAATGCTTGCCAGGCCTTATCGTGGCTTCTGACAATGAATCCTTCTTTCATACACACTGGTTGCAAGTGGATCTCTGTGTTGAACTCAAATCATGTTTTCATCATGCTTAAAGCACCTTCCCCGCTTAGCACGGTACGAGTCATGCTAGACATGCCAGTCGACACTGGAGACGGGTGCAGTGCTTTTCACATCTCACTGCATTCCTGAAAAAGATGCATGGCATCAGACCACATCACTTACTTGTGGGCTTTCAAATGTAGGCTTCCTTGCACTCTGTGTCCTGGACCAGGTACGTACAGGGGGCTCTTTAGTACACATCGAAGCTGGAACCTGCATGCCATGGCCACAACGAAAAGCAATGCCTGTGATCTTAATTCAGCAGATTCACTGGATGGTGAAGTGCATTTCTGGGCTGCCTCTCCTTAGACTTTGAATGTTTGAAATTGCAATAAAAATGACGACCCAAAACCCAGGTCGTCCCCACCACTGGGTCACCCCTTTCTTAGGCAATCGTGGCCAAAAAGGCCTCTCAAGGCATAACTTTGCAGCCACCGCACCGTTTCCTGACCCAAGCAAAATATTTTTCCGGTTCTGGCGGTGCTCTTGAGGTCGAAATTGGTGTGGTGGGTGGAAGACAATTTCAGAAGAAAAGGTGTGGCAGGTTGGAAGAGTGCACGCTGTTTCCCACACACAGCCCCAAACTCCGAGCTTGAGATGCTTGCACATGTGTCATATTACCCCGCACATTCTGTGTATATTTGGGCGCGGGAAGCTCTGCCGCTGAGCTGTGCACTTAAAAGAGGCAGATGTCAGGAAACGTTTTGGCCCACCGCTTTCCACCTGCACCTTCGATTGGCCTCAATTCTGGTTCATTATATATCTCTTTCCTCCCTGCAAACCTCAGGCTTAATCCGGCTTAAAGGCATGCAGAGATTGTGGAGTATCGCATTTCCTGTGTTGGCACCCACATCCGGACGCGACAGGGTCACCTTAGGAACACACCTTCCTGAACCCCCCCCCCCAATCCGACTCTGCAGCATCAAATCATTATGCAAGAGCAGCTAAAGTTTTGGAAAGCGGCCAGATTCGAGCAAGTTTGGGGACGTGCCATTTTCCTGCCAAAAAGCTGCAAAATGGTGCCAGAATGGCCAATGGCGCGTACACCGCGCCCCAACCTCGCATTTTCTCACTCAGCCTGACTGTTTGCAACATATGTACATGTTGTGCATGGTTGGGTCCAAAAATGGGGCGAGCTCGGGGGCGGAAAAGCTAATTGGCCATGTTTGGGGGGGTCCAGTGGTGGGGACGACCCCCCAGTACAGCAGCCACAAACAATCATTAAAACTTGCACAGGCAAAATAATCTGCACAGCCAAAAGAAGGGTGCAAAACAGGGCCCTAAGCAAATGTGTGGTGGGCAGTGTGTGGTGGTCTCACTACTACGGTGCATGATTGGCAGTGTGGTGCTTCCTGTCTGCTGTTCAGTGTGGAGTTATCTCTTAAGTTGAAGGCAGTGACTAGTGTGCGGCCCCACAACATACCAAATACGGCCCGCACAAATATTCCTCTCCTGGATATAATAATGAATGAAATCAAATGTAGGATCCCACAATATACCGAACACGGCCTGCACAAATATCTGGTGGGTTCCTCTCTCCTGGATACAATAATGAATGAAGGTAGGATCCTGCTCACCAGAGCGCAGTGGAAAGCCCCTCACCAGTGTGTGGTAGGCTGCCCTGGCGCTGTTGTCAGCCACACGGGGTTATTCGAGCCTGGAAATAGCACGTCAAACCAGCAGGCAAGACCATGCACAGCACAAGGCCCTGGATTGTTGACCTGCATGGGATTAAACAATTCACAAAAACGATGGAAAACGCTGCAAACTTGCCCTAAGTCAGCAGGCAAGGCCGTGTACAGCATTCATGGCCCCACTGCGTTGGCCTGCACAGCAATGAACAAGTTCTAATGAGGATTGAGTTAGGTTGCAAACCCTAGCCCGGCCAACCACAGGCTCATTGGTAAGTGACTGCATGCTCAAGGCATGATGGTGTCACACGACAGAACAGTACCTCCATGTCCAGTGGGATCTGGATGTCTTGTAAGTCCCCGGCAGTGCATGTGCCAAAGTCAAAGATCTTGGTGGCGGGCTCTGACACCAACAAGTTCATGCCAAAAGCGTCCACAACAACCTACAGGGCATACCGCAATGTTTGGTGGCCAAGTCAAATACATCAGCAGTGCACGCGCCTTAGTCAAGCATTATGGTGAAGAGCTCTGACATTTGCAGTGAGATCCTAGGACAACTACAGCGCCTGCAGTGTAGCATACAATCAGGTACAGGGATGGCGTCCAGCAAGTACAGGTGCGAAGGGTGGCAAACATCAAGTACATTGAAAGGATATGAAGGGAGGAAAAAAGAGGGGAAAGTATGGACACGTTAACCCGTGATTCAAATGATATCAAGGCCGGCAGAAATCAAAAGCAAGGAAGGCAAAGCACAAATTAAAACAAGGATGGTAAAAAGCCAAGATAGGGTAGCAAGATCTGGCTGCAAACCCGTCTTCCTAACCTTTTCCTGTCCTTGACAAAAGGATAGAGCTTCTCACAAGTTAGTTTAAAGCAGCAAGCGTAAAATTATCTGCCCTAAGACTGGCTGGTATAAATGCTGCATAAACAAGGAACTGTGGCATTGCCTCAGAATGTACTTTGAGGTGACTTGCCCTATGATACTGGATGGATCAGCAGCTTCAGTGCAGTACTCGAAACCTGCGGACCTGACTAAAGTAGCCGTCCACAGCAGAGGTGTACAAGGGCGACAGATCAACCTTGAAGAAGTTATCCTGCAGGGCACAGGAAAACACAACAGTGTATGGGCCGGACAGTGTTTGTGGTCATTCCAGTCTGTGGTATCAGTCAGTTGCAGGTTACTTCTTGCCCTGCTTACGTCCTCCTGGAAAATAAAGGCAGGCTCATCATTGTGCCTGCAAGCACAGGCGAGATCTTCAGCAGCAGCTCATAGTGTGCTTATATCCAAAAAGCCGCCTTCAGTCGTGCTGGAGGCAAGATCAAAGGCTCCAAAGCCATCCATGACAGACACTGATTGTGCAGTTCATAGGTCAGCCAGCAAAGCACATAGGGCGCGTCCGAAACGGACACACACACACACACACCTGTGTCCAAAAAGTAGCCTTTGCTGTCAGCTCCTGGTGGAGGGCTTCGTCAGAAAACAAGGCCACATGAATCCGTCCAAGTTGCTGAGAAGCAGAGAGAGTAGTGGCCAGGAAAAGGGCCAAGGCATGAGCACAGGAATATGCAGATGCAGCCCCACAGCTGGAGAGCTAGAGAACAAGTCTATTAAAAGCATGTGGATCCTGAGAGATGCAGAGCCCCCTCCCTGCAACTCTTGATATTTGCCTAAATAGCAAGATTTGGGTTGCTTTATTTTGCAGCGTTGAGATATTTGCATGGCCAATTTTCAAGCCACCAGGGGACCTGCTTGCTGCTTGTGCCTTTCTGGCACTAGTGGGTAGTTTGACAGCATTGAGCAAATGAATCAGTGTGCTTGTCTCAAACAGCACTTTTTTGATATCACCTAGCTCTCCTGACGCCCATGACACTCCTGCTCATGGCATTAAACTGAAGGAATGCTCAGTCACAGCTTAATTTGGTGCCCTTGTTCCCAATATACAAGGTCGTCCCCACAAACAGCCTTAACCCAAATCAAATTATCTTAATTCAAATCCCAGCGGGCAGCAAGCTGGGACTCGCGCCTCTGAGAAAGCCCCTGGGGTGCCCTTGACACCCCCCTGGCTGCTCAGGACATGAGGGCCGACCCTAGAAAGGTCATCGAGACGATTTGGGAAAGCCCTTCAAAGGAGACAACCACAAAGGCAGGAATTCCCACCACCACCAATTCTTGTCCATGTTTTGTGATTAAAAATTTCCGCTTCTCAGTCCAGAACCCATTTTGGGGGTGGGTGCTCTATGACCAAATGAAGCAGATCACTTGACCCTCCTGATCAAAGATGCTAATTTCACTTAAACTGTGATTGAATGAGATGACAAAGAATTATTACACGGAAGATGAAGGACTACATGGAAAATGGATAATCTCACCACAAAGTATCCTTTAAAAGCCATTCCCATGCAAAAAGCTGCAGCATCCACCAATCAAAATGCAAAATGCAAGTTGCAATGCACCAAATCATTAATGTGCAACCTGCTTGGTAAAATACAAGCTAATGCATTCACCAATGCTTGTACCAAATTATAATTGATATGACAGGCGTGCGCAGTGTCCCAGACCTACCGGGAACATCGTGCGCAGTGTCCCAGACCTACCGGGAACATCAGTGTCCCAGACCTACCGGGAACATCAGTGTCCCAGACCTACCGGGAACATCAGTGTCCCAGACCTACCGGGAACATCTTGCCGCCTGGCTTCAGGAAGCGGTCCCTTGCATAGAGATATGTCTCCAACATGCGCTCGTTGACCAGGAGCGTGCCCATGGGCTCTGAAATGAGCACATCAACCTGCAGAGTCGAGACGGGTTGATGGAGTAGTAAAAGTGAATTACTGAACAAGGGTATCGATATGCAGCAAGGAGATAAAACAAGGGTGCTGTGTGTGACACAAGTCCTTTCAGCCAGTGCTGCTTAAAAAGCGCTGGGTAAGGTGCTCACCTTGTGGGTGGTTTAGTGACAAAAGTATTACATAAACGCGTTTTTAATATGTTTGCGCTTAAAGATGTGCATGCATATCAGAATGTTTTGCAGCGAGCACCAACCTTTGAGCAATCTGAACAAAACAAAGCATGCTCGACTGCGTGCGCGCGAACAAATCCTTAATCCTGACCCATGCAACAAAAGTCTACTTGGCCCTTCATGTAGAGCTGGTCTTGTCACAATGAGCAGTGTCATAGATAACGAAGCATAACAAAAAGCAGACCTTGCCTTCGCGCTGTGTACATAAACTGTTCATCCCAATTAAATCACCTTTTCCGGAATGTCCACTTCCTCTGCCTTTGCATGAATGACCTGGAGCCTTTTGCCAAGCTCTGGGTTCCCATCAGCAAGTTGCTGTGTGTAGCCTACTATACCCGACGCTTCCACTGCATAGACCTTGCTGGCTCCCGCCTACAGGTGCATGTGTAACAAGCGGCTTTAAATGAGCTTAGGGGTTGTCTGTCTTTGCTTGGCATGGGTTAAACTCTCAAGAAAGTCACGATCTTTGCAGCTTATATGAGGGTGCGGGAGAATTTGCTATGCAGTACCTGTGCAACTTTGAGAGCCATATTCATGCTTTGTCGAAGGCAAGCTGTGTTCATCTGCATCTTGTGACATGCAAATTGGGAGTTGCGATATGTGCCACGACATGGTAGCTCACGAGATTGTGCATTCTTTTATGGAGGTGCGCTCTCAATTGAAACCACGTAGTGGCATTTTTGCGATTCCCCAACCGTCTGTCTGTGAGGGGGCGCCAGTCTTCCATTGCAAACAGGCAATAACAATTAGCAATCAACATAAGATATTATGCACCAGATCTCACATATGCACCCTGCGCAGCACGGAGGCACCTTTTGACAGCATTGCAAGTACAAAAACTGGTGTCAGACATCACACACACACACACCTGTGCAGCAAAGAGGGACAGGATGCCACTGCCTGCACCAACATCCATAATTCTTTTGCCCTTGAAGTCCAGTTTGTTGCTGTTGATAGCCTTGTGGTAGATGCCTGTCCGCACATAATCCTGGCATCCAGGGAGCAAAGTCATGGGTTAACCCGAACTTGCAACTTGTTGATAGCCTTATGGTAGATGCCTGTCCGCACATTGTCCTGGCATTCACGGAGCAAATGACAATTAAGCGCAGGCGCTAGCTGAAGATCTGCAGCAATTGAGCTATTCCCAATGCACCAACTTCAGGTAGCAAGGGCCAGACTGAGCCGCAACAAAACGATGCAGGAACAAATCTGTCATCAACCCTTATTTGGTGCAGAGTTGCAAAGACTTGCCCAGTAACTTGTTTCAAAGAGAGGGGTGCATTGGAATGCTGTTTGAAGTTCATAATCTCAGGATTGATGATAGAATGAGCAGGCAAGGGAGGCAGAAAATGTGACGTGGTACACTGGTAATGCATTCTCAACATATGAAGGATGTGACTTTAGCAGGTACAACACACAATTCAAGTGTGTGAAGAGCACCAACCTGGAGCATGTTCTGTTGATGTTGAAGCATGCCATAATACCTGTGGTGCGCAAGCAGGTGAACATAGGGCTTCAATGTGTTATATGTGTGCACATGTTGTAAATGTTTGTGAATGTGTGTTTGTGGGCATGTATGTGTGCATTTGTGCATAAGTATGCGCAGGAGGTTTTGATGGTGGGTGCAGAAAGAGAGAGAGAGAGAGAGAGAGAGAGAGAGAGAGAGAGAGAGAGAGA
>LKMJ01007851.1_pt1 | contig 10046 bp, 18 predicted proteins | sample 643391 | NCBI WGS metagenome assembly LKMJ01 (sample SAMN04112250, study PRJNA286221) | soda lake metagenome | biome: soda lake; feature: Kulunda Steppe; material: water; isolation source: sample PL-Br10 brine of Picturesque Lake | place: Russia: Kulunda steppe | collected 2010-07
CCTGTGGACTCAAGCTGCCTTAACTGCCCCTGTTAACTGCCCCTGTGGACTCAAGCTGCCTTAACTGTCCCTCTTAATTGCCCCTGTGGACTCAAGCTGCCTTAACTGCCCCTGTTAACTGCCCCTGTGGACTCAAGCTGCCTTAACTGTCCCTCTTAATTGCCCCTGTGGACTCAAGCTGCCTTAACTGTCCCTCTTAATTGCCCCTGTGGACTCAAGCTGCCTTAACTACCCCTGTTAATTGCCCCTGTGGACTCAAGCTGCCTGAAGTGTCCCTGTGGACTCAAGCTGCCTGTAGTGCTCCTGACAGCACCTTCCACCGACGCTTGCCCACACAGGTGGCCCCCCTAAGGTGTGGGGTGCTTGTGGGCGGGTGCACCAGAAAGTAACAAGCAAATGGACACGGAGCTGCCTGGCCACCCCAAACAGCCGTCATATGCACCCAGCCAAGCCTCTGTGCCCGTGCAAGCATGCACACAAGCATATGAGCTGCCTGCTTGCATGCATGTATGCCTGCACACTTACATACACACACATGGCACACAACAACACACAAGCGCAAGCACAATCACAACAACATGACGCAAGCACAAGCACAATCACGACAAGACAACGCACTCCCACACCTGGGCCTGCTGCGCCGCCGCGGCGGCCGCGGCCGCGCTCGCTTGCTGTGCTGCCCTGTCCCTCTCCAGGCCGGCGGCCTCCTTCTCCTGGGCAGACTGCGCAGCCAAAACGGGGGCACAGTGTATGGGTATAGGTGCTCCCCAGCTCTGTCCCAACGCAGGAGCACGTGCGGTGAGGCGCACCCCAGGTATTTTGCAGATGCCACAGAATGCACAAGCCAGGTATTTTGCAGGTGCCACAGAATGCACACCCCAGGCATTTTACAGATGCCACAGAATGCACACCCGAGGCATTTTGCTGATGCCACAGAATGCACACCCCAGGCATTTTGCAGATGCCACAGAATGCACAAGCCAGGTATTTTGCAGATGCCACAGAATGCACACCCCAGGCATTTTGCAGATGCCACAGAATGCACACCCCAGGCATTTTGCAGATGCCACAGAATGCACACCCCAGGCATGCCAATGCCAATGCCTCAGTCAGGCAGGAGGCAGCAGCCCTGCCTCTTGCATGCATGTCTGCGTGTCGTATGCGAGGAGCCGCGCATGCCACCAGCAGCAGGGCTGCTGTGGCGTGCGCACGCGGCATGCCGCAAGCAGGCAAAGCGCAGCAGAGTGGACGAGATGTGGTGTTGTGCTGTGCGTTAGATGGCCTCAAAAATTGCTAAAATTGCTTCTGGTCATCATGAGCTCTCCACGCATCACTGTTTTTCCCTTCGGGAAACTTGCAGACGTTAAGGTGCACGGCTCACACCAGATGGGGACAGCCTTGCGCGGCCCCAGGCAACCACAGCCATGCGAATTGGTTGCGCAGCTTGCTCAAAAATTAACAGGAAATGTGCAGCTGCCTTAAGCAGCTGGTGTTCCACGCCCTCCCTTCACTTCCCCCCGCACCGCAAGCGCGGCCTGCAGCTGTGCCTGCTGCACGGCGGCCGTCTTGCCCGCCGCCTCTGCCGCCTCCCCGGCCTCCTTGCTGCGGCGGTCCCGTGCTTCTGCACGCGCCAGCGCCGCCACTGCCTCTGCGCGCGCCTCCTCTGCCGCCGCGTGCGCCTGCCGCGCCTCATTGTGCAGGCGGGACGCTTCCTGGCGGCTGATGGCCAGCGACTGCGCAGAGATCCGGGGCATGCGAGCCGCATGAAAGTGTGCTACAGGTTGGCTGCTATGCACACGGTGCTGAGGAGGAGGAGACGACTGGGCAGAGATGCCCAGAAGCAGCCTGCGCGTTTGCATGCAGCTTTGGCAGGGATGCCCAGAAGCAGCACGCGCAGTGAATGTGCGATCCTGTGCTGACACCCTCATGCACGACAGCATTCTCCTCATGCTTCCAAGCACCCACCAACCTAACCGAGCCCGACCCAACCCTACCCAAACCACTCCATCCCTGCTCCAGATCTCTAGCACGCCCACCTTGGTCTCGAGCTCCGCCTTGTGCTGCTGCTCCTGCAGCTCCTGCTCCAGCTTGGCCAGGGCGGCCTGTTGTGCTTTGAGCTGTGCCTCAAGGGCAGACAGGCTGAGCTCCTTCTGCTGGCGGTCCTGCATGCGTGCGCACCCGCGACAGGGGATGCGTGCGCACGCGCGTCAGAGGATGCGTGCGCACCCGCGACAGGGGATGCGTGTGCACGCGCGACAGGGGATGCGTGCGCACGCGCGACAGGGGATGCGTGCGCACGCGCGACAGGGGATGCGTGCGCACCCGCGACAGGGGATGCGTGCGCACGCGCGACAGGGCACACGACACCATGCAACGCGTGTCGTGGACGCACAGCGCCATGTACTCGTGAAAAGCACGCAATGCACGCATACACATGGCAGCGTCAAGGCCATATGTGCCAGTGAATGGTGTGCGCTCGCAGGCAGGCGCATGAGCATGAGCAGCCTGTAACAACATGGAGAAGAGGCACTTGCGCCAAGTTTAGGGCTGGGCAGGGCTGCGCGTGCACGTGAGCATGGGGCTCAGCAGCATGTGCACGCGCATGAGTGTGGGGCTGGGCAGCGCACGCCTGCACGTGAGCATGGGGACGGAAGAGCCACAGCATGGCAGCTGCAAGTGTGGTGCTGGTGCGCGTTGAGCAGGGGCGCTCGTCCCAAACTCGCAAGCTCAAGTGAGCACGCCCATGAGCATGTCCACCAAAGGGCATGCACTGCCTGTGGGACGCGCCTCGGCGCAACGAAGAACTGAGGACAAGAATTGAGCATTTTTTGTGCGGCGTCTTTTGGACTGGTCTTTGCGCTATTTAGAGGAAGGCCTGTGCATCTTGCTGCCCAGCACCCACCTTGGCGGCCTGGGCTTCTGTTTTGTGATTGTTTTTCATGCCATTTGGAAGCAGGCCTGTGAATCTTGCTGCCGGGCACCCACCTTGGCGGCCTGGTCTTCAGTTTTGTGACTGTTTTTTGTGCCATTTGGATGAAGGCCTGTGCATCTTGCTGCCGGGCACCCACCTTGGCGGCCTGGGCTTCTGCGGCGTCATGAGCCCGGATCCGGCTTGCCAGCTCGCGCTCTGCCACCTCCAGCTCCCTGCAGGACCAAAGAACATACAGCACACAGCACACACACACGTGAGGCACACACGCAATGCATGCATTGCGCGCATGGAAGGCGCCCAGCATGCACGCGCTAGCTGCGCACCACCTCCGTGCTCCCCTGCCATGTGCGTGCCCCCCGCCGCCAGCTACACGCACGCCAAGCAAAGAGGCCGCCAGCACCGCAGGAAACACCCCCACCTGCCCCGCAGCTCGTGCTCCATGGCCGTCCGCTGCTGGCCCAGCTGCACCTCACTCTGCGCAGCCATTAGGTCCTCCTGCTGCGCCTCCAGGCGCTGCTGCCACTCAGACAGCAAGGTCTCGCGCTCCTGCGGCAGACGAACGCACACAGGCGCGTCGGGGCGACGTGAGCGCGCGTCGTGCGTGTCTGCACATGCGTGCGTGCAGGTGTGAGATGGGTTGTGCAAGTTCACGCAGTGGCGGCAGCTGCAGTGGCAACAGAATGCCTGGCCTGCCCAGAATGAGATGGCAGAGGGAGAGAAGCCTGGGCATGGCCTGTAGCAAAGTGGCAGGCCACCACACTCACACACAACACGTACATGCAGCATCTCAACTGGGCTGTGCACACCCCCTCTGCATGCCGACTAAACAGGACACCAAGCGCATGAAACGCATACATTGTCACACAACCACACACGGCCACGCACCTTGAGCTTCCGCTGCCCCTCTGTCTGGATCTTGGACAGGAGGTCCTGGGCTTCCTGCTCACGCCGCGCGACATCCTGCTCCCGCAAGTCCAGCTGCACACATGCACAGACGCAAGCAGATGCTTGCATTTTTTCCCCTGGCACACCACCCCCACCTGCCGCATCACCGCCTGCTCCTGCGCGCACCCCACCTGCACCGCTCCCGCGCCGCAGATGCTGCGTGGAGCCGCAGATGCTGCATGGAGCTGCAGATGCTGCATGGAGCTGCAGATGCTGCATGGAGCTGCAGATGCTGCGTGGAGCCTGCACCATCTCCACTCCGCCCCTGCTGCAGCCTATGACAGCCTATGACTTGTGGCACAGGAGGCAGGCATGTTTGACAGTCTATGACAGTGCGCAGAGACACACGTTGCAGCATGGCAAACTAGCAGGCAGGGGTGACAGCAGTAGAGGCATGCTTTGCAGTACAAGCACTGAGCGCACCAGGACCTGGCAAAAATGGGGTGAGGCTATCATCTGCTGCCCACTGACACTTGTGGCTCACACCCAAGCATGCCTGTGCGTGCGTACACGCCCTCACGCCCAGTGCGCGCGTGTGCCCGCACCTCTGCACGGTCCGCAGCGGCGGTGGCTGCGAGCTGCCTGGCGGCGTCCAGCTCGGCGCGGACGCGCTCGCGCAGTGAGTTGACCTCCTCCTCCCGCGCGCGCAGCTCTGGCGCCAGCGCCTGCAGCCTGCAGATGGGCGTGGCCAAAGTCGCAGCAGCAGTTGCGTCCATAAAAGTAGTAGTAAACGCATCAGCAGTTGCGTTTACAGAAGCAGCAGCAGCAGCACTTGCGTCCACAGAATCATCAGCAACACCTGCAACAGCTCTCGTGTCCACAAAAACAGCAGCAGCTGGCCGCCGCAGCAGCACTCGCGTCCACAGAAACAGCAGCAGCAGCAGCAGTAGTCTCGTCCACAGAAGCAGCAGCAGGCGCAGCAGCACTCGCGTCCACAGAAGCAGCCGCCGCAGCAGCAGAAGCAGACGCAGCAGCGGACGCATGCTTGAGCTCCTCTGTGCACAGGAGCATTTCAACGCCTGGGCCTTGCAAGAGAGCGGATGTGGATGCGCGCGGACAGGTCCATGCACACTCGCTCCAAGGCGCTGCGCTGCCTGGCTTGGGCAGCAGGCTGTGGTGCCAGGAGTCGGCCACGGGCCAAATGCTAGTGAGGCTCCGGTCGGCGCTGGCCATCAACAGGTGCCTGGCTGCAGGCCAGCTGCCCAAGGCTTGCAACATGCGCAAGGTTGCGCCATGGCAAAGTTGAAGAGGGTGTCGGGGCAGCACGCAGAAGGCCCAAGAGCATGGTCAAGCCTGATACCCGGCATCCTTACAGCAGATGGATGCTGTCACCTGTGCAAGTGGTGCATCATCTTGTAGCTGTCCCCATGCACGTGCCGCTCTCACACCCACGCACACCATCATCAAAACACTGCCTTCAGAGTCATAAACACCGCCCTCGTAGTCATTGACATGTGTGAAAAGCACACGCGCACGCGCACATTAACGCAAGCGTACGCAAGCACACAGAAGCGGGTACGCAAGCATGTGCGGCCCAGAAGCACCCACAGTTCCTGCACCAAATGGCCATTTAGTTCCTTTTGTCCAGCCGAAACAAGGCATCAGTGCAAAACAAATGCTTGCATACACCCAGTTCCCGTCCCAGTCACACGTACCTGGCTTCATTGCCCTCCACTTGCGCACGCCGCCGAGCCAGCTTCTCCTCCTCCGCTGTGCTCCACTGCTGCAGCTCACGCACGCGCTCTTCTTGCTGCAAGACAGCAGCACATCGAGCGGCTCCTGCCCTTTCAGCTAGCATGCAATCACGCTAGGTCTCAAGACATAAAGGCTGTCCTCCACTGTTACCGGCACCCAGACCTGATCGAAGACCCTCCTGGGCCTCCAGTATTTGCGCAAACAGACCAAGCACGCTGCGTGATCTTGAATGGCATGTTTATGACAAGCGCTCTGCAGGCCCAGCAGATGCGGCACTGCAGGCCCAGCGGTGCAGCATCGCAAGCCTCCAGCCTCTACAGCACTGCAGGCCCAGAGGTGCAGCATCGCAAGCCTTTAGCCTCTACAGCACTGCAGGCCCAGAGGTGCAGCATCGCAAGCCTCCAGCCTCTACAGCACTGCAGGCCCAGCGGTGCAGCATCGCAAGCCTCCAGCCTCTACAGCACTGCAGGCCCAGTTATTGCTGCTGGGGCAGCAGAGGACACTCATGGTGGCGACATGATAGGTGCCACAGCGGAAGCACTGCTGCCCGGACACAGAGGTGTGGGAAACCTCCCCTTGCCCTTCAGGGTGTAAGCTGCGCGGTGTGGGTGCTGCAGGAAAGCCACAGGAGATGCCTTGGCACAACAGTGCAAATAGAGCGGTATCTGCGTGCGGTTCTGTCCTGCAGGGACGCGTTTGGATGTCTTACAAGAGTACGTTTGGGTGTCCTACAGGAGTATGTTTGGGTGTCCTACAGGAGTATGTTTGGGTGTCCTACAGGAGTATGTTTGGGTGTCCCTCAGGAGTACGTTTGGGTGTCCTACAGGAGTATGTTTAAGTGTCCCTCAGGAGTATGTTTAAGTGTCCCTCAGGAGTATGTTTGGGTGTCCTACAGGATGTTGTCTGCGCAAGGCAATTCCTCTAGGTGGTGGTATCAATGGAGGGCAAGAGAGTGTGTGTCCGTGCCATGGAGCCTCATGCAAGCTACTCTTCCAACTTGCACCAGCCGCGCTTCCATTCTGCTGGGCCCGCCGCACGAAACTCCCATACATAAGCTGGATTGTTTATCAAATAAGCTAACTTGTTAACTATGCATTGCCGCCTCATACTAGCTGTGCTGTCACAGGTACAAGCCGCATCACCTCCTTAAACAAGCTGCCCTGCCAGGGCACAGCAGCTATTAGGATGATCATTGACAAGGCCTGGTGCGTCAGACTGTCTTAGATTCTCTTTCACAGCATATGACCACAAACTGTGCCTTTTTCAGACCTCGTGCACGAGCTTTTGGCTGGCGAAGACCAGCCACAAACCAATCAGCTTTACGACCAGGCTGGCAGTCATCCCATAACTTGTTGACTCACTGATGAGGCCACGTGCGCCATTTGGCGCCCGGAAAGCACCGGCAGCGCGCCACGCCACAAACATCCCCACACAGCCCAGGCATCAATGCAGCACACCGATGGCAGCCAAGCGAGACAAAGAACCCTGCAAAGCATGAGGCACCTATGTACAGCCCCCCCGCACCCCAGGCGCCAGCACGCCCTGGCCCGGCGGCAGCGACGAAAAGCAAACCCGCGCCAGCACCGCAGTGCGTGACTGCACAGCCCCTGCTGGGCTAAGCAGACGCAGCGCAGGGAGGCCCTGCAAGGAGTGGGGTCGGGCGAGCTCGCACGGTTGGTGCGCACGCACCTGGGCTGCCAGGCTGGCCGCCTTGCTGCGGTTGTGCTCGCCCTCTAGGCGCAGCTGCTGCTGCTGCTCCAGCAGGGCCTCCATGCTTGCCTGCGCAGCATAGCCATCCAGGGCCTTGGCTTGGCTGCACAGGGGCTGCAGAGGGGCTGGAATAGGGTCGCCAAGTCCCCTAGGTCCTGCATGTATCTACATCCAGTGAGGCTTCAGCACCTGCTATGTTGGGCGGGCGGTGCGCACACAAGCGCGGCGGCACATGCTCCTGCTCCCCTTGATTGATCAGGCTTTCCATGAATCTGGTTGCCTCTGTCCCGAAGCCTCCCACCAGCAGCACCATTGCACCCGGAACACACCCTCTGTCACCCTTCCCATCCCATCCAAGCCTACACGTTTTGCGTGCACCCTCAAATGGCGCACCGCTTCCGCTCTTGCCCACACCACCTTCACTCCTGCACTTCACTGCAGCACGCACCTTCTGCTCCCGCTCCCAGCCCAGCCGAGCCTGGCTGATCTGAGCAAGCACAGCATCCCGCTCCTCTGTCAGCTTGTCCACCTGGCCCGCAAGGTGCTCGCACTCCGCCTGCGTGTGCACACACGCACGCCAGGCACGGATGCAACGCAAAGACGGTGGCGCAAGGCCCATGAACCACGGCAAGGCGTTGCCTGGGTGCAAGTGGCGCGCATGCCAGTGGGCGGCAAGGCGTCACCTGGGTGCAAGTGTCGCGCATGCCCGTGGGCGGCAAGGCGTCGCCTGGGTGCAGGGGCCGCGCATGCCTGAGTCGGCCTTGGCCAGCCCTCCAGGAGCTTGCACCCAGCCCGCCCTCCCCGGCACACACACATGTAAGGGCGCTTGTCTGTATTGGGAGGGTGGGGGTTTGCAAGCGCTGAACCTGCGCGGCCCTCAGGTCACTCGCGCTGCGCCAAGCACGCCATCCTCGGCATGCACGCGTTTGGGGGTGATTGCATGCTTTGGGAGCGTGGCGTCATGCCGGGGCCTTGCTTGGTGCACATGGCAATCAGTGCTGCGCCTGCATTCAGCCTGCACGCTCTGTAACAACGAGCAAAGGAGAGGCGCCCAGAGCAAGGAGGCAAGGCTGAAGTGGCTCTTCCACTCCCACACCCCTCTGTATGCCGGTTGCTTGGAGCTCATCAAACGCACGCAGGCAAACCTCTGCTTTGGGCCGGTTGCTTGGAGCTCATGAAACGCACGCAGGCAAACCTCTGCTTTGGGCCGGCTGCTTGAAACCCATCAAACGCACGCAGGCGAACCTCTGCTTCGGGCCGGCTGCTTGGAGCCCATCAAACGCACGCAGGCAAACCTCTGCTTTGGGCCGGCTGCTAATACACAGCCAGCTCTGATTCCAGGGGCCCAGCACGCCCCGCACCTGCGCTGCCGCAAACTTTTCGTTCGTGAAGGCGAGCGCCTCCTGGGAGGCCTGTTGCGCTTCGTGCACCTCCATGAGCGCCGCGGCCTTGACTTGCGACAGCTGCTCCAGCGCCAGCTGCACCTCCTCCACCTGGGCACAGGCGCGCACACGCAGGGCCCGGAGCATATGCGGTGGGGGCTGTGCAGATATGTTGCCAAGCAAATGGCGAGGGTGCTGTGCGTACGCGGTGCCCGGGACGTGTGGTGGGCGTTGCGCGTGCGCAGGGCCCCGTGGCATGCAGAGCCATGCATGTGCAGGGCCTCGGGCATGTGGTGTGGGTGCTCCGCATGCGCAGGGCCTGGAGCGTATGGCGGGCGCCGTGCGTGCGCAAGGCCCCGGGACATGTGGTGCAGTAAGCGTTCCCCTTGCGGACTCCAGGGCGTCACACTCCCAAGGCGCGCTCCACGCGCTCTCCCCCCAGCCGCCTTTTGTGTGTGGTCTCTCAGCACAGGGGGGGAGGCCACCGTATGCAAGCCCTGTGTGACGCGCCTGCACCAGGCGTTCCTGCACGCAGCCGCACACCTGGTGGGACAACAGGGCCAGCTGGTGACAACAGGGCCAGCTGGTGACAACAGGGCCAGCCGCACACCTGGTGGGACAACAGGGCCAGCTGCTCCCCCACGTCCTGCCTGTCCGCCAAAGACTGCGCCGTCAAGCGCTTCACGCGCGTCAGCTCCTCTTGGGCGGCGTGCAGCTCCATGGCCACCTGCAGGCGCACGCAGAGCCACCCCGATGCGCCACGCGCACAGATGCATACCGAGCTCTGCACGCATGCGCATACACACGCAGGCACATAGGCACACATTCACGCATATACACACAAAGAGGCACAGACCTTCATTGTGGGCCGTGGCGACGTGGTGGCCCTGCAGCTGCGGTAAGCAGATGCCAGCGTGCCCGGGCAGAGGATGCGGCTCTGGTGCAGGGTCTGGTGCAGGCAGAGGATGCAGAGGTGCCCGGGCAGAGGATGCGGCTCTGGTGCAGGGTCTGGTGCAGGCAGAGGATGCAGAGGTGCCCGGGCAGAGGTTGCGGCTCTGGTGCAGGGGCTGTGGTGCAACACACAGCCTTCTTGCAGGCGGCTGCCTCCCTACAACTTTCTGCAAATCCTTGCCAGTTCCGCATGCACTTGAGTAGCGAGTGCCTGTGGTGAATTGGGGGCACGGCCACCGCAGTGCAGCTTTTGAGCCAAGCCTGCGCAACTGAGCGCAGCTGGCCGGTGGAGTGCAGCTTGGGCCATGCTCGTGCAGCTGAGCGAGCACAGCTGGCCGGCGGAGTGCAGCTTGGGCCATGCTCGTGCAGCTGAGCGAGCACAGCTGGCCGGCGGAGTGCAGCTTGGGCCATGCTCGTGCAGCTGAGCGAGC
>LKMJ01007852.1_pt1 | contig 10045 bp, 7 predicted proteins | sample 643391 | NCBI WGS metagenome assembly LKMJ01 (sample SAMN04112250, study PRJNA286221) | soda lake metagenome | biome: soda lake; feature: Kulunda Steppe; material: water; isolation source: sample PL-Br10 brine of Picturesque Lake | place: Russia: Kulunda steppe | collected 2010-07
CACGTGTGGAGAACAAACATTGAGCCGTAGCCAATAGACGTTGCCACAGCAGCTCCCGACATACCATATCGAGGAATTAAAATGAGATTCAAAACCAGATTAAGAACTGCAGCCAAACCTGTGGCGACTACAAGCGCTCTGATTTCTCCTTTACCCTGACCAATTGCCCAGATCGGCTTCGAGAGTGCAAGTCCCAGCACTCCTGGAAGAAGAAGCAGTAACGGCTCTATAGCCGGTTCAAAGTCTGAACCAAAATATAGGGGTACAAACGTGTCTGAAAGTGCTACTAGACCAATCAACATAATTAGAACGAGTGAGAGATTTAGTCGGGTTGACCGGGCTGCTATATCGGTTACTTTTTTTTCCTGTCCTTTCGACCACATCTCTGAAGTCGATTGAACAAGCGCATACTGGATCGCGACCGGAACCATCCAGAGGAATTCCGCAACCACGAGTGCTGCTTTATAATACCCAGCTTCACTACTTCCGACGATTGGTTGCAGAAGAAGAACATCTACATTATAAAGCGATACTGTTAGAAATGCCAATAATACACTATAAAAATTGAAAGATAATAGTTGAGAGCGCGAAATTACACCAGATGTTGGTTCGTATATTGATTTAAAAGAGATATTATTTTTAATTAGCCAGAAAGCGAGTAATCCGACAGTCACTGACGCCAGAATTTGCGCGAATAGAACACCAATCACTCCGAAGCCAAAATACAGCAGAGGAATTGCTGTTAGTACGTATGTTAGCTTATTTATTATCTTGATTGGCTCAGAATAATGTTCTAAACCAAAGCCCATCAGAACGCCTCTACCAAGGGAGTAGAATTGATGCACAAACAGATACCCAGCTAGGATCAAAAAATAGACCCGAAATTCCGGTGCAAACACATTTCGTGCAAAATTGGTTTGACCGAAAATTCCAACCACAACTGCAGTACCACCGGTTATTAAAATAGAGATCCTGAAATAAAACCCAAAAACTCTATTTTCCCAGTCTGTAGCATCTTTCTCTTCTGCAATGTATTTCCGGATTCCATTGAAAGTACCTGATTCTGTAACGACTGTAAGAAGACCAAATATTGAGAGCAATAGTGCGTAGTCACCGTATCCGCCACTTCCTAAAAACCGAACAATGATTGGTGTGGTTATTATTCCAATCGCTAGAACCCCAATTTTGCTACCAAATATGGATATAAAAGCACGGGCGATATTTCTAGACATTCAGGCAAATAATCTATCAAGAAGGTTATTCTCTTTTATCTCTTCTGCTCTTTGTTTGATTTTTTCTGACTCCTGTCCATGCATCATGGACATTTGTTCAACTGCGGAACGTAGTTGGGGTGGATCAATTTGCTCTCGACCCTCGAAAAAGAATTCTAACTGATTAAATTCGTCAAGCAGTTCCTGATACTTGATTGCCCATCCAATAGCTAGCACAGGAACATGGTTTCGATAGGCGTGAATAATTGAATGGTATCGAGAAGCAATCATGAAGTCAAACTGTTCAATTATATATTCCAATTCAAATGCATTCCATTCTTGTTTTAGTAATATTACCTGATCTTCATTTTCAAATCGGTCTTTAATATTCACGCAGTGATTTAAATCTTCGACTGAATGTTGGAAGACGTAGATTGTCCGTCCAGTATCTACTAATTCATCAATAACTGTTTCGTATAATGAATACAATTCTTTTGGGTCTTTCCTGTCAAAAACTTTCGAATTTGGAACAATCCCAACTGCATCGGACTCAATATTCTTCTCCTTAACATCTGGGTCTACTCGAAAAATATTACCAAGGTCGTATTCATCGTTTTGAAGAACTATATCAAACGCGCGTTCAACGTTTGCTTGCGTATAGGGTGATAATGCATCCACTCCATCTTTTTCACGCGGAGCAATAATTTCTGGATACGAAAGATACGTTTGCATGAATGGATTTAAAAATAGCTTTTTCGGTGTCGGATAATCAAATGGGCCAATTGATTGTGGGAGAATATACATCGGCAAGTCGTATTTTTTGGCGATAATTATATTGGTGAGATACAGTAGGGAATTTCGAAATCCACGCTGCGAACTGAGTGCATAACCATTTATATCAATAACAAAGCTTGAAGCTGAAAAGACATCCTGAACCCGATCAATATCTGCTGAAGAATATTCTGTCGTATTGACTCGCCCTACGTTCGACAACATCGATAGTTGCACTTCTGGCCCCCATGGTAAAATCTCGAAATTGTACTGCGACTTCTCTTCCGCTGGTCTCTGGTAATCTTTTCCCGAAAGAAGTATTACATTCTTTTCAGGGTATCGACTGGACATCTTGTCGACAATAGTAAATGTCATCGCCTGTGCACCTTTGTTAAATAACTCCCCACCAACGATTAGAATATTGTCTCCCGATTTTATCGACCGGTTCGTTATTTCTGAGGTTAAGAATAGCTCGGAAAGAAGTTCTTTTTCGACGGCCGTGATGAAAGATAGGTTTCTTGTCACTTTCCTCACTTTCCTCACTTTCTGTTTCATATGATAAGGCATTTTCGCTGACGGTATAAGAATCTCGAAATCATTGAAGGAAAGTGTTGAAGTAAACCGAGACGCAGTTCTACATATAATATGCGTTCGTTGGTTTCCAGAGCCAAATCAGTCTACGATAAAAAAGGTGCTAAACACCTATTTTATCGTGGTCTCCAGTTTACCAAGCGTCGATTCTACGAGCACATCGTTTGGGGTATTTTTCCCAAAAAGAAAACATTACGTACAATCGCTAGTTCACGCCTCCTTACCAGTTTCTACTTCCTTCTCAAGGGAACATTCTATAGAGAACAGCGTGCCGTGTTGTGTGGTGCTGCGGAGTACAACGAAGCGGAGGAACAACGAGAAGCGCCACGCCATCGCATTATCCGGAGTACGCATCGAATTGAAAAAGGGCTCTCAATGCCAGAGGACAAACGCCGGCCTGTTTTCGCTGAAAGGTATATTAGAGACTTAGTTGATGATCTACGAGCTGCTTGGGAACCAGATCAGGGGAATGAACAGCTACAATGGGCAGTAGATGTACTTTCGGAGTATTTCGAACGGGTTGAACGGACACCGATAATTTCAGCTGCTGAGGATAATTTCAAATCGTTTCTGAGTGGTGTCCGATATGAGCCACAAGACAAGGTTCCGTTTCCACGAAGCGAGATTAACCAAGCGGCGGTTTCTCCAGAAGCAATGCGACAATTGGCTCAGAAACGAACAAGTACGCGCTGGTTTCAGCAGCGAGATGTTCCGCGCGATCTTATCGATGAGTCGTTAAAAGTCGCAATGCAATCCCCTAGCGCATGCAATCGGCAATCCTACGAGTTTCGATTCTTCGATGATCCTGAACTCATAGAAGAAATTTCATCACTCGCAATAGGTGCAGATGGCTATAATGACAATATTCCGTGCCTCGCCGTCATTGTCGGGAAACAACGTGCATATTTTAATGTGAGAGACAAGCATGTCATCTATATCGATGCTAGCCTCGCTGCAATGGCATTTCAATTCTCCCTTGAAACGCATGGACTTGCCTCCTGCTGTATCAACTGGCCCGCAATTCCAAAGAACGAGCGACAAATAAGTAAAAAACTAAACCTGAACTGTGATGAAAAAGTTATTATGTTGATGGCAATTGGTTATCCTGATCCAAATGGAATGATTCCATACTCTAAAAAGAAACCTGTTGATCTGGTTCGCTCATTTAATGAGGTATAATTATATTAAAGAGTCGATGAGACAGAATTATATCAAAGACGGTTTGAAAATAATTAATATTTCCAGACCAGTCCCGCAATACCGAGTAACGATACCGTCTTACAGGCTTTCAAAACGCTAGAAGCTGAGATCACGGTACCTCTCATTCGTTCTAATTTAAGATTGATTGAATGCGAACTCATCTGATTCAACGTCTATCAGTAGTTGTTTCCTGTATGGGCTTGGATTCCGCGACGCCCACAGCAACAACTCGTCAAGGTTAGGAAGTCCGTAGCCCAATTCAAGCATCAGGTACAACTTGAGCAGATGTGCATGCCACCCAACCGCCTGTGAACCGCGACGAGAGAGAAACCACTATATCGACTCATCACAGTTGACGTCCACGGCTTCACTTTGCTTCGTGTCCAACTTGTGGAGTCCATCGACAATCTGGCTGTTGATATTCAGTGCCGAGTAACCGCCATTGATAATCCGCTCTTGGTAAATTATTAAACAAATCAGATAGTAACAATAAGTTGTTGTAGGTTAATAGATGATTAGTAGAGGTGCCAATTATTTATTCACTTTAGCCCAATACACTTCTGGCATGGATAATCCAGGTAATCTCGAAATATCCTTTGATGGAGCGTCAGCAGTGGTTACAGGAAGTACTCGCGGAATTGGAGAGGTAATTGCAAAACGTCTGGCCACTGTTGGCGCTTCAGTTATTGTAAGTGGGCGTACTGAAACGGAGGGAAAACAGGTTGTCTCTGTAATCAAAGATAGTGGGGGTGAGGCCACCTTTGTTTCAACCGATGTTCAGGAACCCGAGGAGATTAAAAATCTTATTAACGTGGCCAAACAGGAGTATGACGGAATTGACATTCTTGTCAATAATGCGGCGTTTGAAACTGATACACGACCAGAAGAAATAACTCTTGAAACATGGGACGCGATCCTCGAAACCGATTTCCGGGCATATTGGCTCACAGCCAAATACGCTTATCCTGACTTAGTTTCGAGCGACAGAGGTGCAGTAGTCAATATCGGCTCGAATCACGCTTATGCTACACAGCCGAAGAAATTTCCATACAACGCGATTAAAGCAGGAATTGATGGAATGACTCGGTCCATGGCTGTTGCGTGGGGACGAGATGGCATTCGTGTGAACAGCGTCAATCCTGGCTGGACGATGGTTGACCGAATCGCGGAAGAAATAACTAATGAGGAGTTAGCCGAACTTGAGCGAATACACCCTATGGGGAGAATTGGCAACCCTGAAGATATAGCGAATGCAGTTGTCTATTTGTCGAGTAATCTGGCTAGTTTTGTAACCGGTGAGTGTCTAGTTGTGGATGGGGGACGAACCTCAGTCCTTCAGGACGACTTATATCTTGACGACAGTTTCAATATAAAAAGCTAACGTTCGGTTTCATCCGCGTACGTCTGGTACAAGTTATCTTCAGCCATTATCTTGTTTACTTTCTTGTGATCTTCGGGGGTATCAACTGCATATATTTCTTTATCTGTTTCAATTATTTTTACGTTTCTCCCATTTTCAAGTAGACGGAGCATATCAATTGACTCGGCCTGTTCTAATTGAGTCTCCTCTAAGGAAATAAATTCAAACAATGCCTCACGTCGAAATGGAATCACACATACCTGTTTTAACACGGTAGTTTCCTCAAACTCGGTATCATGTAGGTTTGGAATTGGTTCGCGCGAAAAATACATCGCGTTCGAATCTTTATTGACGACGACCTTGACATTGTTCGGATCTCGGAAAGCAGTTTCCGAGTCAATACTCTTGGCTAAATTCACGCAGTCGATGGACTCGTCTCGTAGCATTGGTTCAACGGCGGCATCAATCATTTCTGGATATACCAATGGTTCGTCACCTTGCATCACAATCACAATGTCACTTTGCAATGACTCTGCTGCCTCGGCGACTCTATCAGTAGCCCGCGAGTGTGTACCAGTCATTATCACCTCGGCTCCGAAAGACTCAGCTTCCTTGCGGATTTCATCATCAGGCGTAGCAACGTACGTTCCGTCAACAGCTTCACTCATTTTTGTTCGGCGGTATACGTGTTCGACCATCGTGAACCCTTCAATGTCCACGAGAGGTTTCCCCGGATATCTAGAAGAACCCATTCGAACTGGAATCACTGCATCCACTCGCATAGATAGAGATATATTTGAGACTACTTACCAGTTTTCAACAGTCTCGACCAGAAGAGCGTCTCCCATCTAAAATCAATTCTATTCGGTAGCCGTTGTGTAGAATTGTAACACTATATTCTAGCTAGAGTTATTATTGTTCTACTTGTGACTTTTTCCCTGGATCTAGAACAGCAGCCTATTTGTCCCCCTCGAAATAATGGAACCTATGCGCGTTGTAGTAACTGACCGTCCGTTCCCTAAACCAAATCCATACGAGGGACTTCTAAACACGACGGACGACATCTATGGCGATATCGTGGAGAAAACGGGAGGTAATATCTCCTATCCTGAGTGTGAAACTGAGGAGGAAACAATTGAAGCCTGTCGAGATGCAGACGTGATTATCACGTTCATCGCTCCAATCACTGATCGTGTTCTGGACGCCGCCAACAATGCCAGTCTTGTTATACGACAGGGAGCAGGTTACGATAACATCGATGTGCAGGCTGCGACTGCTCGCGGTATCCCCGTATCCAATGTTCCAGACTATGGGTCAGCAGATGTCGCAAGTCACGGACTGGCACTAGCACTGGCAGCAAGTCACAGCATTGTCACGGCTGATCAGGCTCTACGAAATAATGATGGTTGGGGTTCATCTCGAGTTATAGAACCAATTCAGGGTGGAACATATGGAATTGTCGGACTGGGGCGGATTGGTCGTTCCGCAGTCCCCATGGCAAAAGGATTGGGAATGGACGTAATTGCGTACGACCCGCTTCAAGACGACGATGTTTTTGAACATCTGGAAGTCGAATCAGTCCCATTCGACGAATTGCTTTCTCGGTCAGATTGTATTGTTCTTCATGCAGTATTGAACGATCAGACGTACCACATGTTTTCGACAGAAGAGTTCGAAAAGATGAAGCATTCTGCTATCATCGTCAATGTCGCTCGTGGACCACTTGTCGACGAATCGGCTCTTGTGGAGGCGATCGAAACCGATGAAATACAAGCGGCCGGGCTTGATGTCTTCGAGGAAGAACCTCCGAATGATTCGCCCGTGCTCAAGTGTGATCAGATTGTTTGTTCGCCCCACCATGCTGGAGGATCACTGGAAGCTAAAAAACGGAAGATAGAGATTGTACGGGGTGAACTGGAACGCGCCCTTCGAAGTGAGACACTCCACAATGTCGTCAACGAAGAAGTTTTCCAGCATCATCAAGGAATTAATCACAGATAGAACACAATTCGGAGATCATATCGGGCAAACAGATTCTTTGATTGGACTAATCGTATCCTGACGCGTTATACTTCTTTTCTATCTTCGATTGAGTCCCTTTCTACGGTCGAATAGTCTATTTCTGGGGCTTTTTTACCCCTCTCTGCCGGATTGTTTTCCTCGGGGTACCCGTTTTTATCGGGGTAGTAGAACCGCCTTCTGAGTTGATCGGAGATTCGATCATCGTGTTTGAACCCCCGGTATGTTCCCCAGAATTGCAGAAATCTGAACGTGAGGATACTCCGCATATTGCCCCACAGTTTTTTTTCTTTGATTGCAGCACGATAATCCGATAGGCCGTTACTGAGAAACGCCCCGAGAAAATCCATGAAAGTGAATGACTGATCGGGGATAATTTCTTTGTGTGCAATTGCCTCTCGCTTGTACCTGTTGTATATTTGTCTCGGGGCTTCGTCATGGATATGAATGATCTCTGCCTCTGAGGCATAGGAAATCTCGTAGCCATCTTCTTTCACGCGCTTTCCCCAGTCAAGATCTTCGAGGCCGGTAAGCTGTTCGTCGTATGCGTATTCCTCCCATAGCTCGCGTCTAATCGCCGCGTTCGCGTTGTTTGCGAACGGGGTGAGCTGATAGTCAATGTCTTCGTCAGGGAACCACCGCTTGAAAATTTGACGCTCTGAAAATTTTGTGGGGCCGCCACCGCGCTGCTTGCCATAGACCATTGCGATATCATCGTCTCCGAACTTCTCAAGAAGGCGCTCAAGCCAGTCGACCCGTCTGGGATAACAGTGGGCACTGATGAAAACGCAGTACTCACCTTTGGCTGCTTCACAACCGTAGTTGAGGGCACGACCGAACGAGAACTTCTCAGGAGGAATGTGGACAATATCCTCAATCGGATACTGGCGGGCTATTTCAAGGGTGCCGTCGGTCGACCCTGAATCGACGAGAATCACCTCAAAACTCTCATGCGTTTGTTCGAAAAGACCGTGAAAAAGTTTTTCGATATGATCTCGTTCATTGTAGCAGCGAACGACAACTGAAGCGGTTGGCGTATCCATTCTTTAATCAAATACAGCAAGTGCCGATGTTAAAGGATTATGATGCAGCAAGATAACTTGGTAAAATTGTGTTCCGTCTGGCAGGAGTTTATGATTATTAGACGGCATTATTTTTGCAGCCGTGCAACGATGTCTGTGCAATTGGCCGATCAAGTTTTTTTGACTCTCTTTTGAATTTTCACAACCGGTTCTAACGAGGGGAACGCTACAATGAGGCCAGATTATTTATTGTTTGAATAACTGTTTTTTCCCACTGATACTCTGCATCTAGTCGTGTATTCACTTGACTGTCGTTTTCCTGAATAATTTGTACGATCGTCTCACTAAGTGTATTCTTTCCATCCAAATTGACAGCGTAGCCACCATCGTCAACCACTCCCGCGATCTGTTTCAGATCACTTGTCACCACAGACACCCCTGATGACATCGCCTCAAGAACCGTCCGTGGCACACCCTCGGCCCGACTCGGTAACACCAGCACGTCCCCACTCCGGTAGACTTGAGGCATCTCCTCGTAGGGCAGGTGTCCGAGAAACGTCACTGCCTCGCGAACCCCGACCTTCCTCGCCCGTTCGGCCAGTTCCTCTCGGAGCGGCCCCTCACCACAGATGTATAACTCCGCTCCGGGATACTCCTCGTGAACCCCCGGCAGCGCCTCCACAGCTAACCAAGGTCGTTTTCCATCCACTAACCGCCCAACGAACAATACAATGGGCCCATCGGCCTCAATCAACTCACTTCCTGGCCCTTTGGGTGTGAAACGCTCAGTATCGATTCCATTCGGGACCACCTCGATCCGGCTCAACACACCGTACTCCTGAACGCGCTTCTTATCCTCCTCCGTGTAACAAAAAATCAGATCAGCCTGGTTGAATGTCCACCGACCCACACTCCGGAGGTACAAATCGAACACCCACTCTGGCGCGTTCTGACTGAACAGCCCATGATTCGTAATCGCAAGCGGTGTATCTCCCAGTCGCCGCTTCAGTGCCGCGAGATTCGTCGCAAAGTACAGGTGCGAATGTGCGTGGATAACGTCAAAATCGTCCGCTTCCTGCAGATAATGCGCCAGTCCCGGACTGATATCATTCCCTAATGGAGAACACAGCGAGTCGAAGCGAACCACGGTGTACCCATCACGTTCTTCGAAATGGGGTAAGGAGTCGTCCTGTCGAACCGTCAGCAAGGTCACATCGTGGCCCATCTCGGCCTGATCCCGACTCATTGCATGCGTATGGTAAGCGGCACCACCTTTCACGTCGGGATACGTCTTCTGTGTCACCCGGAGAATACGCATTTCTGTTCGGAGTATTTCTCCAAGTCTGATGAAACTGATGATCTCTTGATGCACATCCCCAAAGCGACCAGAGTTCCCGGCAGAAGGCCGGCGAGGATGGCTCGGGTACGGATGTCACAAGTCAGCCAAGCCGTTCGAAAATCGCGCGGCGATTTCGAGCCAATTAGAAGTGTAAAATAATATATAATAATGCTAAAACGGCACTGTTTAGTTGAGCACCTCCTCGGCAGGAGTTCGTCCATCTAACGCTTTGTTCGGTCGATCGCGGTTGTAATGGTACCTAAACCGCCGAAACCACCGTTTTGCGCTTGATTGACTGCCCCGCCAGAATGTATGGAAGCGGTCGATCCGCATTGTCACGGTCTGGAACCATTTTTCGATGTGGTTCCGCTCCGTGTAGTTGAGATGACCGCTCAATTTCTGCCGAGCAAGGGCAGTCAGGTAGCCGCCTCCATCGACGAGAAACTCGGTTTCAGCGACCTCGTGTTTCTCGCTGAGTCGGTGTAAGAACGCCGTCCTCAGAAATCGGAGATTTCTGATGTGCGAACGAGAG
>LKMJ01007853.1_pt1 | contig 10044 bp, 14 predicted proteins | sample 643391 | NCBI WGS metagenome assembly LKMJ01 (sample SAMN04112250, study PRJNA286221) | soda lake metagenome | biome: soda lake; feature: Kulunda Steppe; material: water; isolation source: sample PL-Br10 brine of Picturesque Lake | place: Russia: Kulunda steppe | collected 2010-07
GCGGAGAAGGGGCTGCATGTGGTTTGGTTGACTTGGAAGTGCAGCTGGGGAGTTGTGGAGCGGAGAAGGGGCTGCATGTGGTTTGGTTGACTTGGAAGTGCAGCTGGGGAGTTGTGGAGCGGAGAAGGGGCTGCATGTGGTTTGGTTGACTTGGAAGTGCAGCTGGAGAGTTGTGGAGCGGAGAAGGGGTGGAAAGGAGTGGAAAGTGGGAGTGGTGCAGGTGGGGGCTCAGCTGCTGCACGCTGCGAGGTTTGGAAAAATGGTGCTGTGGGGGCAGAGGGAGAAGGGGGTTGCAGAGGTAGCCAATCTACAGTGGAAGAGTGGTGCGCGGGGTCTGGGGGACAATGCAGGTTTTGGCCCCAGCTACAGAAAAGATTGCATGAATTCAGTGGCGTGAAGTTTGGCGCGCCAGGGCAGCTGGAGGCCCTTGCTGGCGTCAGGCACGCTGCGTGCCCATGCTGCTTGCTTGTTCGGCGTGCCCATGCTGCTTGCTTATACGGCGTGCCATGCTACTTGCTTGTACTGCGCCACGTGCTCCTGCTCTACCGGCGCATGCAGGTTGGCGCGCCAGGGCAGCTGGAGGCCCTCGCTGGCGCCCGGCACGCTGCGTGCGTGGACGCTGTCGCACCTGTGCTGAGCAACCGCGGCAGGTGGCGGGCGCTGGCGCTGCTGTGGGCTGCGCACGCGCGCTACCAGGTGCGAGCCGCTGTCTGGATGGGCATTCTACAAGACGCATGTGAAGCTGGCTGCTCCTGTGACCATGGTACACTCGATTTGCGCATGTGAAGACGCATGTGAAGACACACGTGAAGCTGGCTGCTCCTGTGACCATGGTACACTCGATTTGCGTGGCTGCTCCTGTGACTATGCTCCTGGCTGCTCCTGTGGCCATGGTACACTCAATGAAGCTGGCTGCTCCTGTGACCATGGTACACTCGATTTACGTGGACCTGAGCATGGCCTGTGCCCGTTTGCAAGCATGCTGGGTGCGTCACTGCCGAGGGCAGCACTAGAGTTCCAGGGGTGCTGCACCAGCTGCCTGTGGCAGTTTTGTGAGGCAAGGCGTGCACACTGCATCTGTGAGGCAAGGCGTGCATGTACTGCATCTGTGAAGCAAGGCGTGCACATGCTGCGTGGCATGCCACAATCCTTTTTGGAGCCCTTACTCAAGGTGACACAATGAGGCATGCACTGTTAGATGTGCCCGGCTGCAGGTCCAGCTTCCACAAACGCATGCGCGAACGCACGCGCGCGCGCACACACACACACACGCACACACACACACACACACACACACACGCTGGCACGTGCGGGGCCGCAGGAGGCGCTGGATGTTTGGGAGCGCCTGTCACGTGGTACGCTTGTAGAGGCGGAGCCCAACCTGCAGCCCCTGAATAGCTGCACTGGTGCCGGAGCTGCTTGCCCTGCAGCGCATTTAGCTGGCCGCCAAAGCATTGGTGCAGCACCCGCAGGCTCCAGCATGGGTGCAAGCGCAGCGTGCAGGCACGAGGCTGGTGTGGCTGCGGCGGTGCTCATGGCAGCACCCGCTGCGCCGCCGGAGCTGCCGCAGCCGCTGGCGTGCGAGCTGGAGCGCTGCAACAGCAGCGTCCCGGCCATGCTGGCCGGACAGAGGAGCGGGCCGCTGCACGTATCGCTACCACCGCTGCCGCCTTGGCAGGCCCACATTACGCTGTACCCCCCTGGCTATGTGCACCAGGGCCAGCAGCAGCAGCAGCAGCCGCAACCACCACCGATGGTGACGCCGCCGCCGCCGCCGCCGCTGGATCTGCAGCAGCAGTGGGGCTTGGTGCCGCCTGCATTCCTTGCTCACCCGCCCCTGCAGCCAACCCTGTCCTCTTTCCCCAGCCATGCCTCCCTTCAGCAGCCTTGGCCTCCCTCGGGCCGCGCTCTGCGTGCGCCCAGCTTTCTAAGGAGCGACGCGCCAGTGGCCGACCGCGCTAACTGCACATCCGCCTTTGCTGATGACGGTGATGGCACCTGCGCCGAAAGCAGCGGCAGGGGGGGCGGCTGCGACAGCCAGGACAACTGCCAGGGCTGCAGGGGTATCGCACGGCTGTGTGGCGCCCCTCCCCCGCTACCGCTGCCCGCCTGGATGCTGCCAGAAGGAGGCGGCCCTGAGGGCTGCAGCCCCTCGGGGTCTTGGGGCAGCGGCCCCATGCCCCAGCCTGGCATGCAAAGGCCGCCCAAGGTCATGTGCGGCGTGGGCGGACACCAGCGCCTGCACCCACAGCCCCAGCACCAGGACCACAATCACATGCTTGAGGACCACCTGGGGGGCGCGCAGTGCACGCAGCACACACAGCCGGCACAGCGGGGAGGGCGGCAACAAGAGCAAGGGCTGGCGCAGGGAGATCAGGGCCGCGCACCTGCCCACGTGCCGGCCCCCATTCCCCTGCCCAGTGCCTCCTTGCCCCCCAGTCTTGTGCTTGCAAAGCTGGGCTGGCTGCTTGAGGTGGCCCCACTGGAGGCGCTGCGTGTGATCAGGTACGTGGCCTTGCTTGCCCTGCGCCAGTCCTTGTCCCTGTCGCCCTCCTGACCTGGTGTCTTACTGGGGGTGAGCTGCCTACTGCCTGCTGTGTGTGCTGCATGCCCAGCGGGCTGGGAGAGCATGGGGTGCCTACATATGTGATTTGGGTGTTCTAACATGGGGTGCCTACATATGTGATTTGGGTGTTCTAACACCCTGCTGTTATGAGTCAAGGGAGCTTTTAACTAAGGCGCTGTTTGGAGACCCCGCACTACCTGCCTGTGCAGCGCTCCCGCATCTGTGGGGTGGGGGTTGAGACCATCCTGGCAGGGGTGGCCTGGGAGCACAAGAGGAGCATACATGAGAAGGGCACCATAAAGCACAGGGAGGAGCATATTTGAGAAGAACACCATGAAGCACAGGGAGGAGCACATACGAGAAGAGCACCATGAAGCACAGGGAGGAGCACATACGAGAAGAGCACAGGGAGGAGCATGTATGAGAAGAGCACCATGAAGCACAGGGAGGAGCATATATGAGAGGAGCACCGTGAAGCACAGGGAGGAGCATATTTGAGAAGAACACCATGGAGCACAGAAAGGAGCACATACGAGAAGAGCACAGGGAGGAGCATATTTGAGAAGAACACCATGAAGCACAGGGAGGAGCATATATGAGAAGAGCACCGCGAAGCACAGGGAGGAGCATACATGAGAAGAACACCATGAAGCTCAGGGAGGTGCACATATGAGAAGAGCACCGTGAAGCACAGGCCCATGGTGATGGTTGCCTGATTTCAGCATTGCATACACGCTTTGTCGTCCACGCCCTGTGGCAGCGCAGGGCATCTCTGGCTGTCTGCACAGGGGGGTTAGCTGTCTTTTTGGGGCTGAGTAGGGTCCCTGTGCTGGTGCTTTCTAAAGCAGATCGCTTTGCTATCCATAATGTGCGTGTGTGTGTGCATCAGAAGCGCAGGCCACCTCTGGTTGTCTGCTCAGTGGTCATATGCTCTGTCTTTTTTTGCTGAGCAGGGGCCGGGCGGCGGACTTGGACCCCCAGGGCATGTTGACTCTGCTGGCAGACAGGGCAGACGACGCACGCTGGCTGTACCTGCATGATCTGGTGCATGTGCAGGTGCATGTTTGAGGCGCAATAGGTGCTATGCCAGGGCTTGTAAGCTGAGGCGCAAAAGGTGCTACGCCAGAGCTTATATGTTTGAGGCGCAATAGGTGCTATGCCAGGGCTTGTAAGCTGAGGCGCCGGATGTAGGGGGCGGTGCCTGGCTGTGTGCACGCGCATGTGTGTCTGCGCATTCATGTGTGCTTGTAGTCGCATGGAACATGCGTCTTGAGGAGGCTGCATGCATCGCAATAACCTGTTGCTGGCGCACATTCTGCATGCCTTCCTGTCTACAACAGCAAAGCGCTAGCTTTTAGCAGTGTGATGCACAAGTTGATGACTCATGATGCTTGAACAGCTGACTCATGGTGCATGAACGGCTGACACATGATGCACGAGTGGATGACTCATTTTGCATGAGCGGATGACTCATGCTGCACAAACGGGTGACTAGTGATGCACAAGCGGATGACTCATGATGCATGAGGCAAGCAGACCCCTGTTATTGCTGCAAGCATCTTCTTTTGAGCTAGCAGCCGCACCAATGATTTCAAAATTGTCATTTGGCCTTCTGTTTGTGAGCTGCATAGGCATGCTTCCGGCGCATGCAAGTATGTTTTAGTGGCTTGCAGTCCTGCAGACTTTTTCCAACAGATTGTCAATGTGTGTGATCAAAATTGATCTGAGCGCCTCTAGTCGTCTCCCTTCCCATTTGTGTCCTTAAACTATGCCGTCACACAGACACAAAAGCCAACACGTGTGTCAACTTGAACATAAGCGTGTACCTGTGAGCTTAGGCCCACATGCTGAGCTGCCCTGGTTGTGTGTATGTGTATGTGCGTGCCCCACAGGGCCTGCAGGATGCGGCACTGCACACAGAACTGGCCCTGGAGCTTGTGGAGTGCTTTGCAAGGGAAGCCAAGGAGCAGCAGCAGCAGCAGCAGCGGCATCAGGATCACCACCACTTCCACTCGCTCAAGCATCAGCAACATCAGTCACAGCAGCAGGGCCCCCCCCACGCTTCCCACCAGGCCTCAGCTCCCCCGGATATGCCTGATCTGAGCAGAGGGCTCAGCGCACGGATGGCTGCCACAACTCCCTGCCCAAAAGCCCGAAGCCGCCCCTGGCCGCCCCTCAGCAGGCGCTGCCTGGGACTGCTGGATGTGCTGCAGGCACACCTGGGGGCCTCGTGCCTGTACAATGCGCGCATCGCGCTAGCAGCTGTGCACGACGCCCTGGCCGACCTAGCAGAGGCGGCAAGCAGTTGTGGCGGCTATGGTGCGGCGGCGGCGGCTGGCAGATGGAGCAGAGGGGCTGAGGCTAACAGGGTGCAGGTCAGCAATGCCGAGGCAGCTAGCCAAGTGGTGGAGAAGGGTGGGAACGAAGAGGAGGAGGAGCAGGAGGAGGAGGAAAAGGAGGAGGAAGAGGAGGGGGCTGGGGGCTGGATGGGCTCGGAGTGTGACAGTGATTTGATGGATGATCTGGAAGGGTCTAGGGACTGGGACTCGGATCCAGATCAAGGCTGGGGTGAGTACGGGGGTGGGCCAGGCAGCGGAGAAGAGGCGGGGGAGAAGGGGCAGGGAAGAGGCATCGTCATGCAGCGGAGCTTCCGATTCGGGCGTTGCAGCCCCGCGGAGGCGCAGCTGTCACGTGTGGAGGTGGCGCTGCTGCAGCGGCTGTGCATGCATGAGGACGCGCTGCGGGTGCTGGCCCTGAGGTGCGAGCGCATGCCAGCTGGCCATACGTGTGTGTGAGTGCTCATGTTTAAGCTTATGTGTGGATGTGTTTATGTTTGAACATTTGTCTGTATACACGATTATGTGTGCGTGTTCGTGCGCGGTGTGCATTGCGTTTGTGTATGTGTGCAAGTGTGTGTGTGTTGTGTGTGTGTGTGAGGGAGTGGGTGAGTGTGTGTATGTGTGTGTGTGAGAGAGAGAGAGGGGGAGAGGGCAAGTGTGCTCATGTGGGCATGCATGTCTGTGATGTCTTTGATGTCTGGTGTGGCACTTGATATTTGGAAGTAACTTGCTTTATGTTATTCCCGCTGCTGCTGCTACGGGCATGGAGCATGGGTGGCAGCTGCGGAAGTCATGAGACTTTATCGCGTCCGTGCAGCCAACAACGGCAAGGGATTTGCATTTGGAGGCTGCTCTGCTCACTATGTGTGACACTGACGGAGTATTTACGGAGATTGTGTCCACTGTTGAGCTGCGCCCCTCAGCCAGGCAGGTAGACCACACATGCAGCGGGCGGGCGCAGAGAGCACGCCGTGGGTGAGGCCTGCACACACCAGGCAGGATTTTATTGAACGCTGCTGGCCTGTTAACACTACACTTTGTGTGCACTCCCGGTAGGCAGCCAGTGCACACACCAGGCAGGCTCATTTAACGCTGCTGGCAGGCCTCTTAACACTTTGTGGGCAGTGCGCACTCCCAGTAGGCAGCCAGTGCACACGGCAGTGGGCAGTCTTCCACGTAGTGCGGCCTGCATGCAGCGGTGGGCAGGCATCTGGAGCGGCGGAGGCAGCTCCTGTGCCAAGGGTGGGGTAGTGCTCTACTGGCTGGCCGGCACGCCGTGCTGCAGGGACGGGAGCGCAGGCAGATTACCTAGATCAACTGCGGCTTTGGGTCCCACAGCTTGGCCTCTGGGTTTCAGCGACTTTTAGCCCCACAGCTTGGCTTCTGGGTTTCAGTGGCTTTGGGTCCCACAGCTTGGCCTCTGGGTTTCAGCAGCTTCAAGCCTGACAGCTTGGCCTCAGGGTTTCAGCGGCTTTAGGTCCCACAACTTGGCCTCTGGGTTTCAGCGGCTCTGAGCCCCACAGCTTGGCCACTGGCTCGGCAACACCCCATGCTGCATTGCTGCCCCTCCCTGCTCCTGGCTTCTCCCAGGATGCTGCCCTGCCCCAGAGGCCGGCACACACCTCTCCCTCCATCCCCTGGACCTTTTGTGCTGATGTTCTCAGACGCCAAGCAAAGCCATCATGCCTTGTGTGTGCCCACACGTTTCCCCCGGCTCCCCGTGCAGGCTGCGAGACGTCAATGCCGCGATTGCGTACTGCAAGCAGCAGCAGTTCCCCAGCGCCCCTGCCCCTGCCGCCAGCCGGGCCGCGCCCAGTGCCCCCCCCCTTTCCCCCTCCCCAAAGCACCCCCAGCACCATTCGCAAGGGCAAGGCCTGCCTCAGGGCCAGCTGCATGGGGTGGCAGGGGGCACGGGGGATGGGGGTGCAGAGGCAGGGGGCTTGTGGTTGGTGCTGCTGGAGCTGTGCCTGCGGCCCGGCAGCGGCGCGCGCCCGTCGTACGCGGGCGCGCTGAAGGTGCTAGACGCGCAGCAGGCGGTGTGCGGCACGCACGGCTCGCTGCTGCTGCTAGATCCCCAGTGGGTGAGTTGCGCTGCTGCTGCTGCTGCTATTGGATCCTCAGTGCGTGAATCGTGTGCTCAGGGCGTGCTGCTGCTGCTGTTGCTGCTGGACCTCCACCCATGGGCAGGCTAGACTGCCAGCAAGCTGGCACCCCTCCCCTTGCACCCTTTTGGAGTACTCCGTTCCAAACAGCCTGCCGCCCTCCTGCCACGCGCCTCCTGCCACGCCCTTGGTGCGCTCCCTCCGCAGGTGCTGAATGCGCTGGGGGATGAGATGCCGCTGCACCTGGCCGTCCCTACCCTGAGCCGCATGCTGTGCGCGCTAGGCCACCGCAGGCGCCAAGCCCAGGTAAGTGCAGCGCAGCTGCGGGCGTCGTGCTCTGCCCTAAAGAGCGGATTGCAATGGGACAAGGAGGCACGCATGCAACTTGCATGCAGCCCCAGGGCGGGGCTTCATCTGGATGTGTGTGCTGCCCTGGGGAACAGCTGCACCTGCGCGCATTGTGCGCACATGCGGGCCGCTACTTTTCTGCTGCAGGTCTTACCCTGCGCCCGGGCACTAGACTGCATCAACATCTTGCAGCATCAGTCCAGTAAGCAGGCCTGCATCAACATCGTACAGCATGTGTGCAGTCCTGTTAGCAGGCCTGCTGCAGCTCACAGCATCTGTGCAGTCCTATGGGCAGGGCTGCTGCGACTCACCAAAACCAAGACAGCAGGCACTAACCACTCAGAAGATTGGGTAGGGTCTTACTGGCAGTGTTGGCTCAAGCATACCCAAGCGATGTGCTTCCCTTGATTTGAGCAAAATATTGGGTATATAAACGCAAATGTATATCTATCTTTGTCTATCTAAATTTCAATTACTTATTTAAGTCATCTTTATAAATTACTTAATACAAGTCAGCTCAGTGGAACGGTAGACTGGAGTTCACATGCACACACACACATGCATACACACACTCACACATCCACACATCCAAACGCACAAACTTGAACAAATCAGCACAAGCACACAAATCTGCACAAACGCAAGTGCACGCACATACACACAAAACACTCATTCTGGCCTGACCTGGAGAGTTTGTGGCTGCCTAACAGGCTGCGGCCTGTCTTTTTTCACGTGTTATTGATGCATGAGAACTAGCCTGGCCACCCTGCCATGAAGTGCATGGCCCTTCCCCCTAGGGCATGCACATGCTCCTGTCTTGCTGATGTGCCTGCGTCCCATGTGCAGGCTGCACATGCACACACGTCTGTGCGTGAATGTGCATGTGTTTGCGTATCATTTGTGTGTGCTCGTGGAATTGCTGATGCTCATGCCTGTGCGCTCGTGCGTGCCCAATGGCAAGCCCTTGCATGTGCCTCTGTGCCTGTGTATTTGCGCGAGTACAAGTGCAAGCTTCCACTTGTGCTTGTGTGCATGTGTGCACGTGCTTGTGGAATGATAGACTCTCACATGTGCTTGTGTGCATGTGTGCAGACTGTGCACATGCGCTTGTGCAAGTGTAGATGGTCCAGGGCCTACATTGCACACACACAACCTTGTGTGCCACAAAACCTTGTGTATGCCTGTGTGCTTGAGCAAGTGCAGGTGCTCCAGGGCCTGCACCGCACACAGAGCCTTGTGTGTGCCTGTGTGCTTGAGCAAGTGCAGGTGCTCCGGGGCCTCCACCGCACTCAGAACCTGGCAGCCCGTGCTGAGCGTGCCCTGCTGAGCTGCCAGGGCGTGCAGGTAGACAGTGCCACGCTCTGCAGCGCCTGTCGCACCCCCATCGGCACCCACATCTTTGCCAGGTGTGCGTGCATCTTTACCAGGTGCCCCATGTTATGCCAAGTGTGCGCACTTCAAGTTAATGCTTGGTCTCACTGATGCCTCTGACCCTCATTGAGGTGCTGAGGGTGGGAATGACGATTGTGTAAAGGGGCCCCCTTTTTGAAAGGGGAAGATGTAGGAATGAAGTGGGGAGTGATTACTCCCTTGGTTTGTCACCATTGTGGACGGGTATTATGCTCACCAACCTGTCTTTGTGCATGCATGCATATGTTTATGCCTGTGCATGCATGCCTACGTTTGTGTGCGCATGTACAACGCAATCAAGTCGGAGGTCTCACCTTTCTCAAACGTCAATGCAATCCCTCGAGCAGCATCAGATTGTGTGTCAATTTCAGCGTACACCTTTTCTATGCAGCTCTTCCTCTTCCACACTGCTTGTCTACCATTACTCTTTTAAAGCTGCATAGGTATCATGGCTTTTGATAAAATGCATAGCTGATACACATTAGTTTTGTCCAGTAAGGTTAGGTTACAAAGTTGTCCAGTAATAGTAATTGTGTAATCCTCGTCAATCTCACATTGAGCCGTGATTGCAATAATGGGCTGTTCCTGCCGCAACAAGCCCAGAAGAGAAATGGTTTGGTAATTTTTAGGGTTGGGTCATTCGGTCATTTCTAGGGGTCGGCGTATAACGTTATATGAGAAGTTCTATAATGTTATATCACGTTATATACCAATATAACGTTATAAATGGTTTTACAGATCTGTTATAGATCTCAGTGCACCCCCAAGGGCAATGAATTTCACCTCCAGATTTTGAAGATGGGTGGGGAAGGCTAAATGCTGCCCCTTTGCAAATTTGCAAGTCCAAGAAATAATTATAGGAGTCAGCTGCCAGCTAGGAGGTCATAATATAACGTTATATCTCATCTGGCTGGGAACTCCCCAGGGCACTCCCCATTGCCCCAGTGCTATCGTTCAAGCTCGTTCAAGTTGCCGCTTCAAGCCTTGTCCTACTTATTGTTGCCTAGCTGTACCACTCCTCTAGCATGTTTGCCTTCACAAATACTAGCTTCTCCGCTGTCTCAATGCCAAGGCTGTTGCGCAAGCGGGTGTAGATGTGGTCCCATGCACTCCGTAGTGCTTGGCTGCGCAAGTTATGGTATGGGCTGAGACAAGCTTTTCGGCAGCAACTGTTAGGTGGGGGAACAACTTGTTGGCCTTGGTCAGCCAGAAGCTGCGCAAGAAGTCAGGCTTGATGGAGATGATGGTCTGTAGCTTGGCGGGGTCTGCTGAGTTGTCA
>LKMJ01007855.1_pt1 | contig 10042 bp, 18 predicted proteins | sample 643391 | NCBI WGS metagenome assembly LKMJ01 (sample SAMN04112250, study PRJNA286221) | soda lake metagenome | biome: soda lake; feature: Kulunda Steppe; material: water; isolation source: sample PL-Br10 brine of Picturesque Lake | place: Russia: Kulunda steppe | collected 2010-07
CAAGCAGGAGTGACAAGCAGGAGTGACATGCAGGAGTGACAAGCAGGAGTGACAAGCAGGAGTGACAAGCAGGAGTGACAAGCAGGAGTGACATGCAGGAGTGACAAGCAGGAGTGACAAGCAAAAGTGACAAGCAGGAGTGACATGCAGGAGTGGCAAGCAGGAGTGACATGCAGGAGTGACAGGCAAGAGTGACAAGCAGGAGTGACAAGCAAGAGTGACAAGCAGGAGTGACAAGCAGGAGTGACAAGCAAGAGTGACAAGCAGGAGTGACAAGCAGGAGTGACATGCAGGAGTGACAAGCAGGAGTGACAAGCAGGAGTGACATGCAGGAGTGACAAGCAAGGCCACAACACGTGACATATGATGGCCCGGCCCCTCCTCTTTACCATCAAAGGGTTGCGTCTGCATCAGGGTGCGGACACACAGCACGCAAGGTGAAGCATGCCAGGTGGCTCTTGTGTCTACCCTTGAGTCTGCAAGCTGTCTGCACATGCCAAGTGCTCATAAGTGTGCCCCCCCGGAGTATGCAAGCAAACAGTGCATGCTTTCTGCGCCCTCTGCCATGATTGACAGGGCAGGCGGCTGTTGCACAGCCCTGCACTTCTGCCACAAACCCACATTGAAGCCTTTCCGGTTCAGCAGGCTCTCTACCCTGGGCGCCTCCTTCTTGTACAATACAAAGATGATGATGCGGTTGCTCCTCGAAGAGTGATGCTGGCGAAGCAGCTGTAGGAGCCGGTCATCTCGTGCCGCTTGCTCAAGGACCTCCACATGCTGCAGCATGCCACACATTGTTGGTCAGATTCAGGCAACACAGTGCGCGTTTGGCGCACGGCACAACAAGAAGCCTCTGCAGTGTACGCACTATGAGCGACTGTATGATTCCCAAGATCTCTGGCCTTTGGAGCGGTCACCACACACACTGGGAGGCACATTTGCTGATGCAGCATGCCCACGTACTTTGTCCTGCTTGATGCACGACCATGCGCGTCTGGTGCATTTAGCATGCACTGTGGCAGCAGCTGAGCGCCGGTGTTTCTCTAAAACAAGGGTCTTTCCAGCCATCTGTTTTATGAATAGGGGTGGTTTCCTGAGGGAATAGGCACAGAGGAAATAGGGGACACGCACGTGCCTTTAACTGCCAGAGACATGTATAGGGGCAGGCACACCTGTGTGATGCTGTGGGAAGCCGCCAAGTCTTGCGACCCGATGACGACTTTCACAGGCTGCGTCATGAAGTTGGCGGCTAGCTGCTGTACCCCTGTGGGCCATGTGGCGCTGAACATCATGGTCTGCCTGTCCGAGCGGATCTGCCGACACACACCAAGAGCACACACTGGTTTTTTTTTAGGCACAGCCAGTCACAAGCAAGCTAAGCCTCACCAGCTGGGCAGGCTTGTCTTTTGTTGCAGTCCTGGACAGAGGGCCTAACGGATCATCTGCCGTGCACGGATGTTTGGGGCGGACCATTGTAGACAATAAGACAGGGGCTGGCGCTTAGGTGCACTTCCAGGTCCCCCAGCTTGACGGCTGGTCTGGCTTGGTGCAACGCAGCCAGTAGCGGGCAAGGCACCTCATATGGATGTGGGACACACCAGCCGGCGTTGGTGGGGCAGAGCGACTCACATGCGAGCAGATGGCCCTGATGTGGGGCTCAAAGCCAAGGTCCAGCATGCGGTCGGCCTCGTCCAGGACCAAGTATGTCACTTCCTGAGGACAGCAAGCACACAGGGCATGTCTGTGTATGTCCCCCTCGGTGCAGGGTGGGTCACTTTCCCTGGATAAGCAGGGCAGCCAGGCGAGGTGCGGCGCCCACAGCTTCAGCCCCTTGAGCAGCAAGCAGCACACAGCAGAGATAGAGCAAGCCACCAGCACGCGCCCATCTGCTGAAGGCTTTGGCAAGCATAGGTATCGGTCAGGCAGGACGCAAGGGAAGGGGGCTTTCAGCGTAGTATCTGCCGATGGCGGCTTCTATCCGGCTGCAGGCCTGGCACACAGTGCTGCTCAAGACAGAGTGCGCGGCCAGCTACATCACTTGGTTGCTGTCTATGCAGAGGTGGTGCAGGCTCACCCGACACCCTGCCTGGTGGTAGCCTGAGGAAACAGGTGGAGCGTGCATGAAGCACGGGCGCCGCCCGCGTGTGCTAGGCTCTGCCTTGCAAGGCAGCCCGCACTACAGCTTAAGGCTGTGTGAGCACAGGCTGGCCCACCCACATTGCAAGCCCTCCCGCATTGCAAGCCCTCTCACATTGCAAGCCCACCCACATTGTAAGCCCACCCACATTGAGCCTGAGGATGTTGTCATTCATGAGGTCCTCCATGCGCCCCGGGGTGCCTACAACCACGTCCACGCCACGCCGCAAGCTGTCGATCTGCAAGCGCCGCGCACGACATTGCTTGGTGTGAAGGGTGTGTCCTCCTGGATCTGTGTGCCAAGGTCTGACCACCCCGCTGCCCTGAGCACGGCATTCCAAGTCCCTGACCATAGGGTCTTCTACTGCTAGTCTGGGTCGGGCATCCAGGCCCCCGTCACCAGCTGTTCCCGGGATGATGTGTTTGCTCCTGTGCAACAGGCACTGCTAGTACGCCTGTGTCTTGTCTTGTCCTACCTGACATTCCGAAGAATTGCTAATGCGAGCAGAAATCTGTAGAAGTGATCCATTGTCAGGAGTGATCCATTGCCATGGGCGTGCGCATCTACTCCCAAGCCTTTGGCTGCCGCCATACTCAGTGTTATGGCGGAGGTAGCGGATCTACCAGGTTTTGCTTCACATAGCCCACAGTCAGTCACATATGTGGCACTAGCCTGGAGGGCGCTCTGTGCAGCAGCAAGCAGCACCGCAAGCTTTGGATGGTAAGCCCTCGGTGCCAGCTTGCGGTGGCCAGGTGGCTAAGGAAAAGCAGCTCATCAGATGCGGAATCCACCAGATGGTGGAGCAGGGAGCGCTCCCCATTTGAAACCAATTGTGAGGCAATGCTGATGCAATGCCATGCCCTGGCGTGTCTCTTCACCGCGTGGGCAGCAGAGGCCCTCGCATCATGCGTGGGCAGAGAGGCACCCTGGGTGCCTGGCGCAGCCATATTCAGCGCAGCAGACGTTCCACAGGTTCCAGGCAGCATTCAGGTCCCGGTGCATCAGGTACCCAGGACGTGGTTGTGGCACGCCTGAGTCCCAGCACCGGTCCCTGCTGCCATGGACCAAGGTTAATAGAATAACATAAAATATCAAACAAACCCTAAAAATCCTTTAGGCTGAACCCTTAACCCTTACCCTAAACCTTACCCTAAACCTTGAACCCTTAACCTGAACCCTAAACCCAACCAAGAGCTGCAGAAAAAAGTTATCTCCATTTTGTATTGCTGGGGTCGCAGAGAGTACTCTGGGTGCGAGTCAAAGCATCAGCTGGTGCAACAAGTGAGCAGCGGGCCTGCGGCTCGGGCCTCACGGCATGTTACCAGGAGCCTCTTACCTGCTCCTTTTTGGGCACGCCCCCGTACACGCACACGCTGCTGATGTCACACTTGCTGCCAGCATCCTCCAGCACCTGCATGAGAGGCAGCCAAGCCAACAGAGCGATTTTGCTTCATGTCTGGTCATCCTGCAACTAGCTGGCTGCCTGCTTAGGAGCAAGGACAGGCTTGCAGACACTGTCTGCATCTGCCCTCTGCAAGAGGCCAAGCGCAGGCTGTTGGGCAAAAATGTCAAGGGTCCCCAGGCAAGGTATCAAAGCCACTGGCTGGAGCCCCCGGACACATCGCCATAGGTGTGCGCTCCCAGCAAGCGCCTGTAACATGCTAAATATCACATCTGTCAGTACAGCCACCCCCTTTGACGGCCAATTTCCTCCATAACATGTTACAGACATGTAGGTGAAGCGGAAGAAGACTGAAGGCATTTGCGCTGCGTGATGCGTGTGCCCAACTCACCTGGTTGATCTGCAGCGCCAGCTCACGAGTGGGCGCCATGACAACAGCAAATGGCCCCTTGCTCTTTGCTCCTCCAACAACTCCAGCCTCCTGTGGCATACACAAAGCAATGCATAGAATTTTGAGTGCAGCTGCCACCACCCACCCACAGGAACAGGCCTGATGACAGCAGCACCAAAACCAGCTTGCAGCTGTTTTGTTTTAAACAATGAGCAACATATTTTTAACAGAGTAACAGCTGCATCTTTCAACAAAGAGCAGCAGCTGTATTTTTCAACTAAGAGGGCGGCTTGGCAAAGCTCCAGGCGTTGTTGGTGCGATGTCACAGCGATGCTCTTGGAGAGGTTCATGAAACGCAAATGACAGATAATGGTGCTCAAGAGGTGACTCGTAAAAGGAGGTCATTAAACATGGGCTCTGGCAACCAAATGCTCTAGTGTACCAAGCGATCCACACTGAAGTGCACGCCGCAAGGGAAAATCATGGCCATCAAAGTAGCGCCCAACTTTGCTTACGATCCTAGCTGCCCAAGCCAGCAGACACACCCCGATCAAACCTGCTGGTGTCTTTGATCCATGGCACTTTTTCAAACCCTCATCCATACCCCCTCCACCTGCCGCTCTGCCTTCCCTCCTCCCCACTCCACACACACGGCCCCGTATCAGCTGTCCACCAAGCCCATGCTGCATTGCCATTGCTCACTGCAACCCACCTTCTGCTTTGCAATGTGTGCCATCATAGGCAATCCAAAGCCCAGCGTCTTGCCGCTGCCTGTTGAGGCAATGCCGATGAGGTCCCTGCCTGACTGAATGATTGGCCAGCACTGGGCTTGGATTGGCGAGGGGCTGACAAACTCGCGCGTCGAGTGCAGCATGTGGGGTGGCAGGCCCGTGTGCACAAACTTGGTGAGCGGCTTAAAGGCGCAGGGATCCCCTGCCCCCAGGCCCTCCACAGTGGTCTGGCGCTCACGGCGCACTGCGGACACCTGGTAGGCGTGAGTGTGCGAGCGGTGTGTGTATGCATGTACATGTGTGTAAGTGTATGTGCACGAATGCGTGCACGTGCGCATGTATGCGTGCGAGTCTGTGTACTTGTGTGTGTGTTGTTAGTGTGCATGTACTTTATCACAAGAATCCAACAATGTACATCAAGGGTCCATGTGCTGGGGGTCAAGCAGGACAGCGATCCCAGTGAGTTGGGTGCATGCTCCAACATTCGCAGCTGTTTTGTGCCCTGGCGTGACAGTCCTTTGCAAACATATGCATTTTAATGTGCACAAGACTCAATTGAAAATGGTTGTCACTGCAGCTGCACTCAAGGTGGTATCGCACAGCTCAACTCATGCTCCCGTCAATATGAGGCTTGTGCCCCAATTTCGTCCGTCAACAGATTTGCATCGGAGGAGTAAGCATGCAGCTTCACACCAAGCATGGGCACAAGCTCATGACTGCAGGAACAACGGAATGCAGGTGCCTGCCTGCTTGTGTGCAGGGAGCGGCGACGTGCAGGAACGGACGCGGAGCAGCAAGCCAGTGCGCGGAATTTTCATTTTGTGCTCATCTCCAGCATTCCTGACCTGCTCGGCCGTCATGGCCTTGACCTCTGGGTGCTCTTTGTACAGAGCCTTGATGATTTTCTTGCCATTCTTCGCCAGGCTTGCATCCCCCACCGAAGCAAGGGCTTGCAAGGCAGCCGCCACCTCCTCAGCTGATGCTGCTGGCGCGGCGGCCCCGCCATTTTTGCTCTTCTTCTCCTTCTTCGCCTTTTTCTTGGCCTTCTCTGTTGGCTGGTCCCCAGGAAATGCTTCCGCTGCAGCAAGACAGGGGCGGCTGAGCCATGGCATGCTGCTTGCAACCAAGGGCAGTTGCATCCCAACTGTCGTGTCGTGCGCTTGATCACTTAACCCAGGTTCAGGAGAATCATTAGAAGATCTACCCCTATGATGGTAGCGCATGCATGGATTCTGACTCCAATTGAGCGTGGCTTGGCATGGCCCTATGGCACTGGATAGTTTTTACGGTTTGCACTCACCGGCCGCCGCCTCTGGAAGAGCTTCCACTACCTCCCCTTGCTTGCGTTTCTTGATTTTTTTGTCTGCCTTCTTGGAAGGGGGCTCCTCTTTAGCCTCCTCGTTAGCCTCCACTACTGCAGGAGCAGCCGCCTCACCTGCGGCCTTGGCTTTCAGCTTCTTCAGCTTCTTCTTAAGAGTTGCAATCTGTTTCTCATCCCCGGATGCCTTTGCTCCTTCTAGCTTGGCTTGCACCTGCTCAACAGACTTGCCCATGAGTTACGATACGTACAATTTATGACCTACAACGAAAACATTTAAATATTTTAACGAGGGGAATTTCAAAAGCCCCGAAAGCTTTGTGCAAGCAAGGAACCCTGCATGGGTTGAGCTAGCCAAATGTCCCCCCAGGGAGGCCCCAGCAGCAGTGGCGGCAGCAACTCACTGCTGCTGTTTGGATCCGGCCTCGCAGCAGGTGCGTGGTCTCACCAAACGTGTGCTGGGGCCGAGCTGGCTGTCGAGCCTGCCCCGCCGAGAGCGCCACATCGTGCCACCGAGCAAGCAATTGCAAATTTTATGATTCTTATCTGATCATGAATGCATAGGTTCGGTGCTGGCCTGCGTTGCGTCGTACTACGCCAGCAAGAGCCTGTTCAACAAGTTGGAGTCCAGTGCTCAGAGCCACAAGAAGGCTAGCAGGTGTGTTAAATCTGTCTGATCGGTGGAATCTGCTTCATCATGTGGCTTGGATGGATACCTTTTCCCAGCTCAGGAATAAGTGTGCATGTTTTCACGCCCATCAACACCTGCACGCATGTGGGTCTTGTGTTTCCTCCCTCCCTGCAGGCTCCTCAGCTTTGGTGAGGATGGGCCCTTTATGGGCAGCAAATTGCAGCCCGGCAGGTCCCGCTCCTCTGTTTCTGACTCCAGGGTGGTGAGTGCTCAGGTCATTTCGGGTCAGGATGAGCATGTGATAGGCAGTCACTAGTCACCAGCGGTGTCAATCAACATCATCACTCTAATTACCAGAGCTTGCACAAACTGGAAGGGCCCTTGTCCCCCTGCATGGTTCCCCGACTGCCGTGCACTGCAGCCGCGCCCTAAAGACCCCAGGCCTGATGCGACACGACAAGGGCCCAATGGCATGACCCCAGCAGCGATGAAGGTGAGGGCTCGCGGTACGAAACTGCTGCTCACCCACCTGGCCCACGTCATGTAAAGAGCCTCTCAGGCTGCAGCACCCAGGCTTAGAGCCGCGCAGTCAGGGATCGCCCTTGCCTAAGTCCGGCATGAATGTGGCGCAGGGTGGCCACGATGTCTCGAGCCTTGGGCCGTCCATGCCCTTAGCAGCAGCTGCCGATTACCGCACTTGCAAGAGAGGTGGCCAGCCCTGGGCTCTCACAACCAGCTGCAGCACCCAGGCTTAGAGCCGCGCAGTCAGGGATCGCCCTTGCCTAAGTCCTGCCCCCCCCCTCCCTCCCTGCTACAGTCCCAACAAACCAACCTCTTGCCCTGGCCCTGCCCCCCCCCATCACTCCCTGCTACAGCCCCAACAAACCAACCTTTTGCCCTGGCCCCGCCCTCGCCTCACTCACCGCTGCAGTCCCATCAGAAGAACCTGCCCCTTCGGGAGCTGGCGGCAGGCACTGACGGGGCGCTGGGCACCTCCCCCATCCCCCGCGTGGAGGCAACCACAGCTGTGCAGCCTGAGCTGGCACCCCTGGCGTCCAGGCCCAACTCCGCCTCAAGCAGGCCACCATCGCTGCACTTGCCGGGCAAGCCCGCCCCATTGGCAGCGCCTGGCAGGGTGAGGCGCAGCAGAGGCAGCCGGCAGCCGTGCCGCCGCCTGCCGCCTCCCGATGAGTGCTGGGACGGAGACTGCCATGGTGGCAAAGTGGGGATGCATATGGAAGAGGCTGACCAAAGGGTAGAGACACGCAGGGGCCTGCGGAACTGCCTGTTGTAGGGAAGGAGAGGCGCATGCCATGTGATGCATTGGGGGTTGGCGTGCATGCACAAGCCTGCGTGCGTGCGTGTTAGCTTGCAAATGCACATGAGGGCTCGCCGCTGCCATTTGTAGCTTTTTTCCTGCTTAACATGCTGCTGGCGTCCAAGCTGTGCACCCCTGTGCGTGCCATGCTTGCTGCCCTTCTATCCCTGGCGCACGCCGTCCGTGGCCAGATGCTTGCCACTGCGCACCCAACCTGGGCACCCAGAAAAGCACCCCCACCTGTGCGTCGGTGGCGCCTGCAGGGTGCAGAGGCTCCGTCGGGCATGAAGGGCAGCGCGCCCCTCATGAACGGCCACAACCTGCAAGCCATGGCCATGAGCGCCGCCAGCCACGCCGTGCCGCCCGTCGCCCACCCACCCACCATGCCGGAGAAGGTGCGCGCGGCGCGCTTTGGCCGCGCCCGCTCTGAGCACGTTCACCTGACCTCCTGCGTGCATTTGTACGCTGCCCTCTTGTGGACAGCCTTTTGCCCTGCTCTGCTCTCCTTGTCTCTGGGCGGAGGGCCCTTGCGCACGGCTCGCAGAAGTCCTGCATGGCTGTCCGCCTGCTGCCCCAGCACCTGGCCAGCGCATCATGCAAGCGCTTGTGTTTTATGGTCCCTGTGCCCTTTTTTGATTGCCTTTTGCCCAGCCTTGTGTGGACGCGCACGCCCCTCATTCTTCCTCAGGTTCTCCTCCAGGCTCTCCCTCAGGCATTGCAGGACTCTGGTTGGAGGTTGAGTTTCGAGCCCCGCCTCACGCTCTTGTCCATACGTTGTTGGCTTCCGCTGCGCAGTCAAAAGCTGGCGACGCTGTCATCGCGAACAGCGATGATTACTGCCGCGTGATCACCCCGGTGCGTATATGGGCTTCGCGCTCAACTCGGTTGAGATGAGTGGCAGCGTGCAAGGTCTGTGCATGCAAGCATTGAGCTGGACTCCATGAAGGTCAGGAGCTGGGTGCCGGGCACGGGTGTGCATGCGTACTGAGCTGGGGCCGAAGCGGCTTCTTGTGCCTGGACGCATGTGGGACGTCCAGGTAAGCATGCAGCTGTGTCCCACAGACCAACCTGTGCAGCAGCTCAGCAGCAGCGCTCCTGGATCACCTTCACGGTGTGCATGCGCACACGCACCTGCCTGTGTCCATCCACCGTCGACGGTGCGGGTGCGTGACCTGCCGCTGGTGCAGGGGCGCATGCAGCTGCCGTGGGTTTGCACACATGAGTAGACCACACAAACCGCGCATGACTGCGCTGTGAGTGTGTTGGGTTTGGCCTGTCAAAAAGCCCCCTGCCCATGTGAGCTCACTCAGCACACTGGCGCCTCTGTGCTTGCAGGAGGCGGCCATGACGGACGAGCTGGAGGAGGCGTGCGCCATGCTTGTGGAGTGCATCGAGCTGCGCAAGAAGTGGCTGTTCCAGGTGCGGGGGAGACCGTGGCCACAGGCAAGGGGGTTGCAGGTAGGAAGGCAGCCCCAGGGGCAGCAGCTCCTTGGCAAGAGTGCTGCCACTGTTTGAGCAGGCTGCCGGGAGTGCTGTGCGCCGAGCTGCACAGGGAGTGGCCGTCTCAGGTTTGGGGAGCCCTGTGTGCAGCTTATGCAAGGCAGCTTTGCTAGGGAGTGGCTGTACCCGGCGTGGCAGGCCAATCCATGCGGCCTGGTGTGGCGTGGTCGTGGCGCGGTTGTGGGGTGGGGTGCTGGGGTTGCGGACCTCACAGCTTGCGCAACCGAGGTGAGGGCAAGCAGCTGCCTACTGGCGAACCTTGCGGCCTGCCGTTACACCGCGCTGCCTTGCTGCTGCACCTTGCAGCCCGCCGGTGCACCTGAGATGAGAGGCCCTGGGGGCCTGCCGACACGTCACACCTGTTGAGGCCTGCTGTCATACTGTGCTGCCTTGCCGCTGCACTGAACAGCCCACCATCATACTGTGCTGCCTTGCCGCTGCACTTTGCAGCCCACTGTCATACTGTGCCGCCTTGCCGCTGGACCTTGCAGCCCACCGTCATACTGTGCTGCCTTGCCGCTGCACCTTGCAGCCCACCATCATACTGTGCTGCCTTGCCGCTGGACCGTGCAGCCCACCATCATACTGTGCTGCCTTGCCGCTGGACTGTGCAG
>LKMJ01007856.1_pt1 | contig 10041 bp, 1 predicted proteins | sample 643391 | NCBI WGS metagenome assembly LKMJ01 (sample SAMN04112250, study PRJNA286221) | soda lake metagenome | biome: soda lake; feature: Kulunda Steppe; material: water; isolation source: sample PL-Br10 brine of Picturesque Lake | place: Russia: Kulunda steppe | collected 2010-07
CACCGCCGTTGGTGGAAATGGTGCCTTGGATATCGGCGAGGCCGGTAGTGTTTTTATCGCTTCTAAAGATGACACTGAGCCGGCCTTCAGTCGCGGAGATGGCTCGCCCGGCAACCAGGGTAATGGTTCCGACTTTACTGGCGTCGTCATCCCCCGCTTTGAATATCAGCTTTGAACCATCACCCGCAACGGTGATGTCCCCTTCGGTTCGGGAAATATCCGCATCGATCTCGATGCTGTTATCCGCCTGGAGGGTAACCGTGGTGCCGCCCAAGTTGAGCGCGGTGGAAATGGAATCGGCATTGATGGTGACATCGCCCTCACCGCCACCTTCGGTAAATGAATCATCGGAACTTCCGCTGGCTGGATCAGGATCCAGCAGATTACCACTTCCCGCAACAATCGTCAGATTCTCCGGATCCAGAAGCCACTGGCCGCCGAGGCCACTGGGGGCAGACACGTCCACGGAACCGCGCAGGCCGAGTTGGCCGCGGCTTGAGGTTTCAACGGCACCACCAGTGCCGGTCTCGCCCGCGCCGCGGGCGCTGATGCTCCCGTCAAAGCGGGTTTGCTCGCTGGACCACAGCACCACGGTGCCGCCGTCACCGGAGTCAAGGGCGTCGCTTCGGATGGAGGCGCCATCCGACACGCGAACCTCAGTACTTTCAGCAACCTCTGAGGTGTCGCCCTGCCAGCCGCCGCCGATGAGCACTTCGCCGCCGCCCTCGGCGCCACTGGCATCAATTTCCGCCGTCTCGGCGAGGGCGATTCGGTTACCCTCAAGGGTTACCTGGCCGCCCACGGACTCGTAGGAGCGGGTACTGATTCGGCCGGCGAAGCGCAGATCGGTGGAGTCCGAGGCGCCCGACTCGCTGCTCGGCGTCTCTGGGGCGTCATCGGCGGCCAACACCGGTTCGGCGTCGATGTCGTCGTCAGCGTCTTCTGCCGAGACCACGGCGCTGCTCTCAGTTGAACTGGTGCTGGAGCTGGTGCTGGCGCTCGAGTCGGTGTCGGCACTCGCCACGCTGGGCTCCGCCGGCGGGTCCATGGACGGGCTGCTTGCGGTGTCGGTGTCGGTGTCGCTATCGCTATCGCTATCGCTACTACTGCTGTCAGCATCTGCCACAAGGCTATCGTCTGCTGACTCCACCGGGCGGTTGCCCGCGGCGCTAAACCGGGTGCTTCCGCCGTTGGTCTCAAAACGAACGCCGGAGGCAATGTCGATCTGCCCATCGGCATCCAGACGAACATCGAGTTTACCGGAGGTGCTGATAATGGCCGCGCCGGATTCGAAAACAATATCGCCCGCATCCGTAGTGCGCAGCGTAAGTACTGCGTCGTCCCCGTCCGTTTTCTCAAGTACCACACCGCCTTTCCAGCGCATGTTGCCCGAGACGAGGTTAGTGACATTAGTGCCGGTATTGAGGGTATCGGCATAGCCATCCGCCACCACTTGTGTGATCACGGAATCCTTCGGGTCAAGCAGCCAGAGCCCGGCCGCGCCGAGGGGCGCATTCGCACGGACCACGGCTCCGGTGGTGTCTAGCACAAAGCCAGAGGTCTCAATGAAACCCCCATCGCCGCCCCCAGGGCCACCGCGGGCAAGCAGCGTACCGGCCACTTCGGTGGAAGACACTGGATTGGTGATATCACTCCATAAAACGATGGTGCCGCCATCGCCTAAGGTGGTGGCGCTGGCATCGATGGACGCATCAGAGCGCATCACAACCGTTACACTCTCTTGTAGGGCGTCGGGGTCGTTAAAGACGCGGCGTTCAACATTCTCACCGCCCTGCCAGTCACCGCCAATGAGCACATCACCGCCGCCGCCAGGCCCACTGGCATCAATGCTGCCGGCTACATCGATATTGGCGCCCGTGGCAATCACCTGGCCGCCGCGCACGTCATCCGCCATCCCGCGGGTTTCAATATTGCCTGCTAACAGCATGTCGCCATCGCCGGCCTCTAGGCGAACCACGCCCTCGCCATTGGCCGTCATACGATTAGCGGTGATGCGACCGGTCTGATTAACCGCAGCGCCAATGCCATCGCCAGAGCGGGCAGCACTCAAAATCACACGACCATCGCTAGCCGCAATCACACCGCTATTCTCGACTAATGCGGTGGCGGTTTTCTGATCAAGTTGTACCCCGATTAACCCGCCACCGGCAATTTCGAGGCGAATATCATTGCCCGCGGCCAGTGCCGCTGTGCCGTTCGGGGTGTGTATCTCACCGGTGTTTTTGACATGCTCGCCAACCAGGGCCACGTAGCCGCCACTGCGAGTGTGAATCTGGCCATGGTTCATCACAAATGAGCCGGTACCCGAGAGGCGGAAATCACCGGCCAGGAAGGCCTGATCATCAATATTCAGCGTGGAGGCGAGCAAGCCGCCCACGTCAATCCGGGCATCATGCCCAAAGATAATGCCCGCGCCATTAATCAGCGCCACCTGCCCGGTCGCACTGAGCTGACCCATGATCTGGGAGGGGTTACCGCCCATGACCCGGTTCAGCGCAAAGGCGGCGGCCGATGGCTGATCAAAGTGCACATGTGCACCAGCGCCGATATTAAAGGTGTTCCACTCGGTAATCAGCCGCTGCGACTGCTGCAGCACATCCAAACGCCCGGCATCGCGCAACATTTGGGCACGGCCATGGGTGATGTTTGCTCCCTCCGGGAGAGCCTGCACCCCGGGGTCGGCTATCGCAGTTTTATCCCCAACCAGCGCCAAAGCCAGCAGGATGGGCGAGCAGTGCAGCCAACGCTGATTTGCCAAACCATTAAATTGAGTCAGACGGTCAAAAACCATGGCTTTATACCCCATTAAAAATTCACTGTGCCGATCACCCAGCCACGGATGCCTCGATCACGACCATCGGCATCGGTACCATCCGGGTTCGCATTGGGATTGGTGCCGTCTTTTTGAGCAGCAATAAAGCGCAGATCGAATCGATCAGAAACTGCAAAACTCACACCCACGCCATAACCGCGTAACTGATAGCTATTCGGTTGATTACCCAGTAATAGCTCACTGGGCTCAGCAAACTGGTCTATGCCGCCAATGTCATAGAAAATAAAGCCGGTTAGCCGGGTGTTCTGCCCATTAACCAGCAGCTTGCGCAGCTCTGCTGTAGCAAGCCAGCCGTGGTCACCAAGGCCTTCACCCACCGGATAGGCACGCACGCCATAGGGCCCACCGAGCTGAAATTTCTCACCAGGGTCGAGATTGCCATTGGCCCACTGCCCGCGCACCGAGGTCCAAATCGACCAGTTGTTGCCTGGCAGTGCCTCCAAGGTTTGCAGCCGCCCGATACTGGCATTAGCACGGCTAAACGCCCCGGCCGTTCCAGCGGTCAGCGCATCAAAGGCCTCGTCTTCAGGCTCACGGGAGAGATCTAAATCACCGCGGGTAAAGCTGACACTCCAGCGGCTTTGCCCTTGAAGGTCATCGAGCCAGTCACCGCTTAAGCCAATCGAACCGGCAGTCATCAGCGCATCCCGATCGAGCGCGGCATCAAAGTCCTCAAAACGCCGCTCGAAACTGGTTTGACCTAATGAGGCTGTTAAAGTCACGTTATTACGCGGCGAGGCCACCAGCGGATAGCTCGTAAATAGCGAGAAACCTCGCATCGCACTGCGCAAATCGGGACTGATTCGCTCGCTTTCCTCCACCTCAACAAAGTCAAGCTCAGAGTTAAGCGCAGACACCGACACACCAGCACGCCAACCGCGCCGATTAACCGGAATATCAATGGCAAGCTCACCACGCTCTGTTTCGTCGGTAACAACCGCATCGATAGCGACACGCTCCCCATAGCCCATTGGGCTGTTTAACCCCAGCGAGATCCCTGCACGGGCTTCACCCGTAAAGGGGGAACCGAAGTTGTCAAACTGCACCCGACTGCTGAGCAGTGAATCATCGGTGACTCGCGCAATAAGCTGTGTGCTACCCGGTGTACTGCCCGGCGCCAAATCAATACCAATTTCGCTGATACCGGGGACTTGATCTAAAATACTCACTGCGCGCTCAAGCTGCGCGCCTTGCAGCGGCTCATCAGGCTCAATGCCCTCGGCCAGATAGGCGGTGACCACCTCAGGTCTCACCCGGCGGCTTTCGCCTTCCACGGTGATGCCGCCGGTACCCGCAGATCCATCCACAACGCCCTCGCGGACCTGCATTTGGATGCGGCCATCAACTACATCCTGGGCCGGCACAAATGCCTCAGCTAGCAAAAAACCCTCATCACGCATCGCGCGGGTGAGCGACCCGCTGGCCTCGCCTAATTCAGCCAACGTAAGATCGCGCGCCTCCCAAGGCTCGAGCACCTCGGCCACAGTTTGCTCATCGAGTACTGTGACGCCCTCTACGGCAAACGACTCAACCCGAATCGTTGGGGCTTGATCCAACGGCGGCTCCGTTAAGCCATACAGGCGCAGTCCCTCAAACGGCTCACCCAAGCGCGCGCCTGGCAGCAGCTCAATCTGCGCCAAGGGGTGGCCGTTATCACGCAAGTAGGCCACTAATTCGGCGGCTACGCGCTGGAGCTGCGCAAAGCTCAGGGGTTGATCAGCCCACTGCGCCAGCGGTTCCTCCAGTTCGGTAGGGTCTAAGTCAGCGCCGGATTGGATGATTAAATCAGCTAACGTGAGCGGCCGGCGGATGGGCTCACGCACCCCTGGCGAAACCAGTGGCCGCTCGGGCAGCTGATCAGGGCTCGGTACCCGCAGCATAAACCGCCCCTGTTCATCGGGAGACTCTAATGGAGAGGTCCACCGATCAGCCATCGCTGCGGTGCTCAGAGCGCTCAGCCCCACGCCAGCGATGCAAACCGTGAATGTGCGCCAACTTACCTTATTCATGCGAGTGTCTTTTCCTTTGTGCCCCAACCCCAACGGATGCGCTGCCGCTGGGAGTTATCAGTTTTTATAGCGAGTGCGCCTGCAGCGCCCGCTGCAGCTGCGGCGGCGGCAGCGGCCGCCTCCTCTTCAAGCGTCTCGATCTCATCCAGTTCTTCAACCTCTCCCTCTTCCTCTGCGTCGGCGTCGGCGTCGGCGTCGTCCTCTTCCTGCAGCGGCGCACTGGGCGCTAATGCCTCAATCTCTTCGGGTTCACCATCCACGCGCAGGGGGTCGGTCATGCGCAAGTTAGGCACCAAGGCCCGCGCCCCTTCAGCGGTTGATGTACTTTCCGTCTCTGTTCGCTCTGGCCGCTCCATTTCTGGCCTGCGTGCCGATTCAGATGGTGTTGGCAGTAGTTGTGTTTCGCGTTCCACAGCGGTTTCTATCGTTGCCTGTTCACTCGCTGCGCGCAGGCCGCTGTTGCCAATCACCTGCACATTCAAAGCGGCAAACGTGCCATCAAGGCTCGTCACGGTGAACTGCTCGCTCAGGGTCTCACCGCGATCCAATTCCCGAATAACAGCAAGCGACTCATCGAGCACAAACGACACCTGCCCGCCCGGCGCCACACTGAACTGCCCAAACTGGCCCAAAGTATTAAGTACCTGGAATGCCGCCTCACCGGCATCCGGATCAATGATGGTCAGCGTACCGGTGGCCACTGGCGCCGTGCCTTCCACCACCGTCAAGTCCAGATCGCCACCGATGACCGCTGGCGTGTTGACCCCGGCAATGTCGATGCGAATGGTCTGCTGATCCTGACCGCCCTGGCCGTCCACCACTTCAATGGTGTAATCCAGCACCAGGCTGGTGCCGACGTTGAGCGCTGCAAAGGTCTCACCGCCACTATCAAACTGCCAGATAATCTGCTCCCCACTCTGGCTAACCGAAACCATGTCGAGCAGTGCCGCATTCCCCACGCCTGCCGCCGCGGTGTTTCCACTCACTGCGACTCCGGCCACTCGGGAGGTGAGGACGTCATTCAGGTTTGGATCAGCTACCGATAACGTGCCGGTGCCCGCCAACCCGCCGCCGCCGGCTGCTAAGTTCAGTTCAGTAGCGCTTAATGCAGTCACCACCGGCGGGGCGTTGCTGCCCACCACCGTGACGCGCACCGCTTCATTGGTGGTGGCGGCGCGCTGATCGGTCAGTTCCACCCCATAATCCAACACCAGGGTTTCGCCTTCTGCCAAGAAGGCGAAGTCATCCGGATCGGCCTGCCATTCCCAGTTCACGGTGCCGGTGGACTCGCCACTGGCGATCACTGGATTGCTGGGCAGAGCAAACATGGCTTCCAGATCGGTAGTGCTCAGCGGGTTGGTGCCGACAAAGGTGGAGCCCGCATCCACTGCCACCCCAGCCAACGTAATATTGGCCGTATCATTTAAATCCGGATCTTCGGCCGTCAGCGTGCCGCTGGCGGTGCGCTGCCCCAGCCGGGTGTCCACAGTGACCTCATCATCGGTGAGGCTGGGGTTAATGTTGGTGCCCGTCAGCGTCACGGTGATGGTTTGTTCGGTTGTAGCCGTGCCGTCAGTCACTCCTACCGTGTACTCCAGCACCAGAGTTTCGTCCTGAGCGAGGAAGGTGAAGTCCTCGCCGTCGTCATCAAATGCCCAGCTCAGAACTGCCTGGGTTTCATCGTTCGGAATCAATGGATCCGCGGAGGTAACACTAAGCATGCCCGCCAAGGTGGCTTCAGCAATCGGTGCTGTGCCACCGAAGCTGCCGGCGATGTTCTCCAACGTCACGTCCGCGGCGGTCACCTCATCGCTGACATTGGCATCGGAGACCGTCAATGTGCCGGTGCCGGAGCGGGGGCTGCCATCGGCGGTGAGCGCCAGACTGGCGCTGTCGCTGCCGATGAGCTCAATCACCGGCGGGGTGTTCACGCCGTTCACCGTCACCTCAAAGTCCTCGGTGTCGGTGCCGCCGTTCTGGTCATCTATCTCCAGGGTGTAGGTGAGGGTGACCGACTCGTCCTCGGCAAGGAACCCAAACCGGTCGCTGCTGGCGTCAAAATCGAGCGTTAATGTTCCTGAGATTGCGTCACTACTGAGCACCGGTGTCAGGGTCAGGGCATCCTCAACCCCGGTGATCTCGTCCGCGCCGTCAATCGCGACATTGATGATCTCCACCTCGTGCTGGTCATCGTTTTGATCCGGATCACTGATGGTGACGGTCACGGTATCCGTCTCGCCCTGATTGATCGTCAGGGCATCGATGGTGTCGATCACGGGGTCGTCATTCACGCCATTGACGGTAATGGTCAGCGAAACCGACTCCCCGTCTGGAGTGTCGATGCTGAAGGTATCCGTGAGGGTTTCATCACGGGCGAGCCGCGCTACCGCCTCATTGTCGTTATCCAGTGTGTAAGTCCACTCGCCGTTTGCATTGACATTTAAGGTGCCAAATTCACCTGCCTCGTCGCTCACGGCGATGACGCGGGCACGATCACCGCCCGCCGGGTCGGTTAGCGTGCCTGTCAGCGCATCAGTCTCCTTCTCATCAATACTGCCGGTGGCGGGCTGGAAGCTGCTGGTCAGCCCCTCGATATGAACCGCGATCGTGGTGGCCGTGCCGGCAGTAGTTGACACAGAAAAACGATCGGAGACGGTCTGCCCCGTTCTCAGCGCCTGCACCGCGGCGTTGAGAGTTTCATCAAAATCGCCGTCGTCTGATCCCGTCTGGCCCAAGTAATAACGCCAGCTGCCATCCTCGCCCATGTTCAAGTAACCGAACTCGCCCTGCTGGGAGTTGCGGCTCGAGCTGAAGGTCGAGAAGCCGCCACCGCTCTGTGGGTAGGCAATTCGCCCGCTGGCCTGGGTGGCAGCGCCACTGACCAATGTGGCGCGACCTTCGGTAACCGCCGGTATGGCCTCGGGCACGCTCTCTTCGCCCTCGGCGGGCTCCGGCATCACGAGGGCTTCATCCCCAACCACGCCCAGATCGCCAGACTCACCCAGCACCACCACCGAGACGGTGCTGGTTTTCAAGTTAATCGAGCCATAGCCAGGCAGCAGGGTGGCGTTGGTGCCGCCGGTGAGGCTGTCGACACCGGGGCCGCCCATTACGAACTGATCCCCGTCGCTGGGCAGGATGAACTGATCCGCAGCACGGCTGGGTTCGCTCAGCACCTGCGGGCCGAGGGCCTGCAAACGATCAGCCTCCCCAGAACCATCAAACGTGATTTGCGCCGCATCCCCGGCCAACACCCGCAGCGGGCCAGAGTCATCGGCACTAGCGCTTATGGTGTCGGCGCCAGCACCGCCGATGACATAGACATCGCCTGCGCCCAGGGCGATGGTGTCATCCCCGCCCTGGCTTGGCTGGGTGTCAATAATCTGACGCAACTGACCGCTGCCCGCACTGTCGAAGATGACATTGCCGACATCGCCAATCGCAATGCTACGGTCGCCACTGGCGCTGGATGAGCGCAGCACATCATTGCCCAGGCCGCCCAGCAGGATCGCGTCCCCCTGGCCAACCCGAACGTTATTATCACCGCCAAAGCTGCGGCTAGTGACCCCGGCAAAAATCGGCTGCCGATGGCCGTCTTCATCAATGCCCTGCCGATATTCCAGGTTATCCCCGGAGATCACGTTATGAACCCGGGCGGCGGCATTCACATTGATGATGGCATCGCCGGTGCCGCCGGCAATGGCGTGATAATCGGTATGCACGCCCTCCACCCCGGCACCGCCCACGTTAACCGTAATGCGGTTGTCTCCACCGGTGTCCGGGCTCGAGTCCAGCGAAGACAAACGGGTCAGGCGCCCCTGATCATCGAAGCTCAGGCTGGCATTGTCGCCGGCGATGCTGCGCTCAATGCGATTGGCTTCGGTCCCGGCATCGGCGGTGATAGTAATCACGTCACTCCCGGTGCCGCCGATGATGCGCTTGGCGTCGTCCGTGATAGTTAAATCCCCGGTGGATCCTAGGGTGATGGTGTCGTTACCGCCCTCCGAGAAACCAAGGCTGGTGGCACTGCGCAACACGCCGTTGCTGTCGTAGTCCAGCCGGCCGCTGTCGCCGAGCACCACACCGAGACCTTTGCCGGCGGTGAGCTGGTCCGAGCCGGCACCGCCCACCAGCACATAATCGCCACCCGGGGCGCGCAGGGTGTCGTTGCCGCCGAGCTCCGGATTCAGCGAGGTGAGGCGAACTCGCTGACCGCCGCTGCCGGCAACGCTATTGGCCACCCGGTCAAAGCGCACGTTATCGCCCACCAGCGTCGTCACCGCACGGCCACCGCCAACGCGAATGATGTCCGAGCCCATGCCACCCACCGCGATGACCTCACCTAAGTCTTCTGTGACCGGAGCAGCGAGCCCGATATTCATCACATCGTTGCCCCCGGTGCTGGCCCGCAGGTCGGTGGTGATCAGCCGGGTGAGTTCACCGGCCTGAGCGCTGAAAACGTCGGTCTGCGCAAATTCGAGCCGCGCGTTGTCACCCACGGCAATGCGGAAGGCTTCTTCCCGGGAATTGACCGTCAGCCGGTCACTGCCACGCCCGCCCACGAAAGTGACATCACCGTCTCCGATGGTAACGATGTCATCATCGCCGTTACGCAGATCAATGCTTTCAATCAATCGCAGCCGATCGCGGTTGAAGTCAATCACACCGGCATCACCCAGGACGATGCTGCGGTTGTAGCCATCCGTTTCTTCGGCGGCGCGCTCCGCCGAGGTGGCCAGGTCGATGCGATCACGCCCAAAGCCCCCGATGACGATCTGATCACCCGAGCCACTGCGAATGGTGTTGTTGCCACCGGCGTTGGTCACGGTGCTGGCGATCTGCCGGAGCTCGTAGCTGTTGGGCTGGCGTAGGAACTGGCCGTTGTCTCCCAGCAGAATGCTCTGGCTGTAGCTGCCCTGGGCCACGGTGATGTCGTCCGAGCCCATGCCGCCCATCACCACGTTGAAGCCCAGGTTGGCCGTCGTATTGCGGCCGATGGTGATCGTATCGGAACCGCCGGTGGCGGAGATGGTATCGGTGGTGGCCATTCGTGTCAGACCGCCCTGACGATCGAACTCGAACACCGCGTTGTCGCCGGCGATGAACCGCCCGGTCCGGCCACGTTTCTCAGGCTGACTGGTTGAGGTAACCGCCGCGATACCGGTCACGCCGGCGAGG
>LKMJ01007857.1_pt1 | contig 10041 bp, 8 predicted proteins | sample 643391 | NCBI WGS metagenome assembly LKMJ01 (sample SAMN04112250, study PRJNA286221) | soda lake metagenome | biome: soda lake; feature: Kulunda Steppe; material: water; isolation source: sample PL-Br10 brine of Picturesque Lake | place: Russia: Kulunda steppe | collected 2010-07
AAGACCGAATCGACGAAACGCGTCACAGTGGATGATTCACGCAGCGGCGTACAGCCTGCTGGTGCGGACTAACTGATCAGGATTCCGGTGTCGGGATGTCCGTTTCTGCTTCGGTTTCTGCAAGCAACTGGTCGATAACTGGCTCGGCGCGCTCGTCCATCTCCGAGACATTCGAAAGCAAGACTGTTTCGCTGGGGAACAACTTTGATCCAACAACCAGCCCGTATTCTCGTGCTGTCGAACCCGTTACGGTGATGTAGACGCCAAGACCAGTGTCAGCAATCGCGGCCTCTTCTTCCTGTCCGTTTTTCGGATACGTAAATTCGATATCCTCGACAGCACGCGAGCCAAGCACTGCCTCGGCGAGTCGTTCATACCGCGGTGACAGACACAGCTGTCCCGAGTAGTCAGTGACAAACGACCGGTCGAGTGGTTGGTTCGGTGATTCGAGTACATCCGGGTGGGCAAGCAGTGCGTGATAGACCGTATCGCCGAGCCCGGTGACAACCCGAACGTCAGTATCTGATGGGTTGATTCGCTCGTTTACCGCATCGAGGCCGGTCAACGGCTCATCATCGAGTGAGACAATCTCTTCGAGAACCAGATCGGCACTGTCGAATCCAAGCGCAAACTCGTGTTTTCGAAGTGCTCGCAGTGGTTCTTCCCGACCGACGAGTTGTACCTCCTGATCACCCAGTGGGACAGTGACGCTGTCGAAGACAATTCGACGGGGCATCCCATCACGGGCGTCTCGCATTACTGTATATTCCGGTGCAGTCGCCGTCGAGAGATCGCTATAGGATTCGAGTCGTTCGTAGACATCTTCCTCGGCCGTTCGCTTTCCCTTTGTGAGTGCTTTTTCGTAGCGAAGCGTCGAGATGATATCGTCCGCGCGTTCTTCCCAGCCACTTCGTGCGACCCGTTCGAGTACCGCCTCCAGCGGGCGGCCCTTGCGGGGGACTGCGACGCGTATCGGCTCCATTACTGGAGTGAAACGCGGCCAGCGTCAAAAGCAAACGGGTTGGCAGCCGTCTTGTTAGATATTGTTGCTGGCAGATAGCTCCTCCAGAATCTCGGGGTCGGTCCGGAATTTCAGGACGTTGTGAACGACGGAGTTACGGATGTTGTGGATCACTTCGCCGTGTTTTTTGTAGAAATCATGAATCCATTTCGACTCCGATTGGCGGTCCGGAAACATCATCACCGATTTCCACTGGTATTCCCCATCCGAGAGGAAATAAAAGATGGTGTGTTCGTCGTCCCGGATGTCCTCCATCGCCGCACGCCACCCCTCCTCGAAGTTTGTCGGGTCGAGTTTGAACTCGAACAGCCCGAAAATGAAATACTCCTCGTTGGGGATGATTGCCTCCCTGAACACACCCTCCTCGCGCATTCCCCTGATCGACTCGCTGACAGTGACGTGTGATACGTCGATTCCGTGTTCTTCTTCGAGGATTCGGGCAAGATCCCGTGATGATAGCTGCGGGTCTCGTGACAGTTCTCTCAAAATCAGGATGTCCCGTTCTTTGAAATCCCAGCTGGGGGCGTCATCGTCGCTCATGCGCATTGATTTATCCGCATCCTACCCAATTGTTTCGGTACAGACTCGTTATCTACTTTCTATCGAGTGCTCTCGGGCGCTCCCCGAGCTTGGAAACGATTGTAAATTTATGCCGAGTTTATTCTTACAACGTTCGAATCGGCCCTATGCAGCATCCCCGGACCAAACAAAATAGATGCGTCTGAAATATAGTCGGAAAAGTGCATTTTCGCGCCATATTAGCATATTTGACCACCTTTTTTGGTCGCAATCACCACCAACACTTATCACACTTGCCCACTATGTAGTAAACAATGGAAAGTATGGCTACCTCTCCGCGGACGACGGCTGACGTTCACCGGATCGAAATTACTGTCGACTGGCCCCCAGATCACGTTGCTGTCTATCTGATCGATGGGCCGGAGCCAATCTTGATCGATGCGGGGATGGCTGGTGAGAACGCCCAGGCGGAACTAGAGGCTGGGCTTGCCAACGCAGGCCGGTCGCTTTCCGATATCGACCATCTCGTTCTCACTCATCCCCATGTCGATCACATCGGGCAGGTCTCTGCCCTAATCGAGGCTGCCGATCCGACCATCTATGCACCAGCAGGCGTTCGTGCGCGTCTCGAACGCGACCCGTCGGATCTGGAAGCTGTCGTCCGCGAGAATGCAATCGCTGCCGGACTCGAGGGTGAAGACTGTGCGGAAGCTGTCGAGAAATCTGTCCAGTCACTCGAGCGAAATCGGATGTTGCTCGACCCGTCAGTTGTCGATCACTGGATCGAACACGACCAAGAGTTTGCCGTCGGTGGACTCAAGTTGCGCGCGATTCACACGCCGGGGCATCAGGCCGACCACTTCTGTTATTATGCTGACTTCGATGGCGAACCGGTGTTGTTCTCGGGTGACATGCTGATGGAGCCGTTCCGTGCAGTGGTCATCCAGGTGGGTATCGACACCGGCGTCGAAAAGGGTGTTTCGGCGTTTTATACAGCCCTTGACCGCCTCGACGGCCTCGACGTAAGTCGGGTGTTTCCCGGCCACGGCGAGAGCCACCAGCGGCTTTCGGAGATGATCGAACGCTCTCGAGGAAGTCTGGAGAAGATGCTTGCAGGAACTCGTGAACACGTCGCCGAAGGTCCGACGACAGCGATGGAAGTCGCGTACGCCCGCTCTGGTGAGCGCGACATCAACTACGTCCTGCCCGAAGTCGTCAGTGCACTCGAACATCTTGTCTCTCAGGGCGAAATCGAGGTGACCGTCGAAGATGGCGTAAAATACTACGGTCCGAAGAACTAGTCCTTTCGCCAGAGTAACAGAGCCAGTCCGATAGCAGCAACGAAAACAGCAACACTGAGGATGAGAAGACCCAGTACCTGACTGGTCGTACTTGCTTCTGTTGGCTCATCCACTTCTGCAACAGTGACAGCGACCATTTCGTCTGGTTGTTCACCCAATCCGAAGACGTACGTTCCGGGTTCGTCTATTTGAGTTTCGATAGTGACCATCCGTTCGCCGTCGATGTCAAGTCGGACATCTGTAGAGTGGAACTGCTCGGCGTTACGGAAAAACGAGACCGTCCCCGCTGCTGGCCGCTCTGCCTGGTTGCGTGCGACTGCCGAGAGTGTTATCGTCTCTCCTGGCTCGATCTCTGATCGGTCAACAGAAAGATTGCCAACAGTTGGCTCTGCCGGTTCGCGGACGCTGACAGGGAGATTCATATTTCCGATCGAGAGCCGAAATTCACCCGTGGTCTCGACAGTGTGATCGAACGAATGCTCGGCTGACTCACTTGCGTTGAGGCTGCCACGCTGTGTTGCCAGCAGGTCGTCGTTGACCCGGAACCGAACCCGATAGTCACCGGGTTGCTCGCCGAAGTTCGTTGCATTCACCACCAGCGAGACGGTTTCACCGGGGACGAGCGTTTCCCCCTCTCCGAGTGTCCGGTTTCGGAATGGGCCACTCACGCTGGGTGTGTCCTCAGAGGCCAGTGCGTAGGTGATTCGTGCTGGCGAAAGGGGGCCACCGAATGCGTCCCGGTGAGCGTCACTGTCCCACATTGCGGGCCGCTCTGTCGTGCCGGTCAGCCGGTCACTTTCGGCTGCTACCGATTCGTCACCCGTGTCTCGAACGAACCGCCGGAACGTCTCGGCGTCGGCGACACCGTCTTTGGCGTTCAAGCGGCGGAAAACGTCTTGTAGCGAGCGCTCACCGTCACTCGCAAGCCGAAGCTGGCGGTCGAGTTCACCGGAGACGAGCGCGCCGACGTGGTAGTCGATGTTCGACCGCCAGGTGTCCGGATCGTTCAAAACCGCCTCTCTGAAGCGCTGTTCATTGGTCCCGACCGCCAGCCTGTCACTGAAATCTTCGAAGTCGATTCGATCCTGCTTGAGTGTCAACAGCGCAGCGTAGTAGGTTGCACCACCTTCAGTGAACCACCGGAGATCCTGTGCGCTTGCATATCCCTGCCGGGTGTGGACGTACTCGTGGAGCCAGACGTTATCTGCGGTATCCAGTCGCTCGTTGTCCCGAGTCCACAGATCGGCAGGTCCGGTCTGTAACCCTCGCACACCCCAGTCGATTCGCTGTGTTGGTGTGGCGATCATGAACACTTCCTCGTCACGTTCGCCGACGCGAAGTGTATCGGAAGCATCTGAGAGTGACTCGAAGATGTCGTCTGGTTCCTCGGCAAGTTCGGCGCGTTCGGGGACGACCAGCGTGAATTCCTGATCGTGTGCTTCGTGGGTCAGCTTTTCGTACTCGCCGAGGTAGGCAATCACGTCACCAATCGCTCCCTGCTCGGCGCTGACACTCCGGTCGAAGCCAACGCGAGGGCCGCCGGTCCAGCCCCACTGGTGGCCAGTGCTTGGCTGTGAGACAATTGCCCACTCGCCGACGTCGGCAAATAAAAGCCGGCCGGGGCCGGCAATCGGTCCGGTCTGATCAATCGAGCGGTTGCCTTGTAGCTGGTAGTCGATTTCTGGCTGTGGTGTTTGCCCATCCCAGCGATACCGGTCTTGCTCTTCGGTCTGGACGAACCCATCCTGTGAGGCGACTGTTGCTGTCTCAGGGAGAGTGACTTCGAGCTCCACGAGATGGTCGGGCAGCTCATACTGGTGGCTTACCTCGTAGATGCCTTTCTGTTCTGGCACCAGTCGCAACTCCTGGTCCAGTTCGACGTTCGTTCGTGCTGTCTGTGCAGTATACTCGCCTTGCTCGCTATCGAAGGCTGCCGACTCGGCAGTAACTACCTCCTCTGTGGTCGGTTCTTCTTCGTCGGTGTTGATCCCGAGTGGCTGTGTCGCATTGTTCTCAACCGTCGGGGAGTGAGCAGTCAGGGGATGAGCAGTCGCTGCCCCGACACCGATACTCAACAATACTACGCAGATGGTAATAAAAAAAGCAAAACGAGAGAGTCCCTTTCCTGCTGTTCGGCCCATATTCGGGCGATGGAGTACGCAAATATAATTGTATTGTTCGCAAACGTGAGTATCCGATAGGTCTGTCGCAACTCGTCGTTCGGAAGCAGTCATGGCCCCGGATCGACAAACGCAACTTGTTCTTCCCGATCGGCTGCTGTCACGATACTCTCTTGTGAGTTCTCCGAGAACAGACGAATGTGATCGAACGGATTCGTGACCTCGGGCCGGTCGTACTCGTTCCAGCAGCATGGGTGGCGACTGCAGGGGCTGTCTTCGACCGCCTAGGCGACGACGGTATGCTCATTGCCCATCTCGTCATGGCTGTGTTTATCGCCTTTTTCCTCGTCACGGGCTGGCGGGCGATGTCTTCGGGCGCGCTCCGTGCCTGGCGGGCGGTGATGGTCGCTGGCCTGCCGGTCACGCTCGCGGGGCTTGCTGGCTTTCTCACTGGCCAACCGTTCCTGTTTGCGATCAGTCTGGTTGGCTGGATGTGCCTCCCGGCCGCAGGACTTGCCTACACCGCCCGCGAACTCCCCGAGGCGCGACTCGTCTACGGCGGTGGTGCAGTCCTCTCCGTTGCCGGTACACTGCTGACGGTCGCATTTCTCGCCGGCATGGACGAGTCGCTTGCACTCCTTGGCATCGTGCTGGTCGGCATTGGCCACACGGCCGGCATCGCCGACGCGTCGATTCGTGACGCACGGTGAGTGAAACGATAGCCTAATATTATATAATCTATTTATATTCTTAGTATGGTCTGGGGGATGGCAGATTTCAGCGATCACGAACAGGTGACGTATGTCACAGACGAACAGCGCGGGTTACGTGCGATCATCTCGGTCCACGATACGTCGCTCGGGCCGGCACTCGGCGGCACGCGCATGTACGGGTACGAAACCACAGAAGCGGCACTCAAAGACGGACTCCGGCTCTCGCGGGCGATGACCTACAAGGCCGCTGCCGCCGACCTCGATCTGGGTGGCGGGAAAGCAGTCATCCTCGGCGACCCATCTGAACTGAAAGACAAAGCGTTGCTCCGCGCGTACGGCCGTGCGGTCGATGATCTCGGTGGGAAGTACATCACGTCGGTCGACGTTGGCACGGGCGTCGGCGATATGGACATTCTCGCAACCGAAACCGGTCACGTGGTCGGCACGAGTGATGGACTGGGTGATCCTTCTCCGATTACGGCCCACGGTGTCTTTCATAGCATTCGCGCCTGTCTCGAACATCACACTGGCCGGGACTCGGTCGCAGAGGCGAGCGTCGTCGTCCAGGGACTGGGAAAGGTTGGCGGGACACTTGCCGGGATGCTTGCCGAGCGAGGTGCTTCTGTGACCGTCTCCGACACGAGCGAGGCCGAACTTGACCGGTTTACGAGCGAGTACGACGCAGCGACTGTTTCCCCCGAAGGCGTCTATGATGTCTCTTGCGACGTGTTCGCCCCCTGTGCTGTTGGCGGCGTCATCAACGACGAAACCATCTCCCGATTGGACTGTGACGCTGTCATCGGTGCGGCAAACAATATTCTCGAACGCCGCCACCACGCCCGGAAACTCCACGATCAGGGAATCCTGTACGCCCCAGACTATGTCGTCAACGCTGGTGGGCTGATCACTGTTGCAAAAGAGCATTTCGGCGGGACCAGACCCGAGGCCTTCGAGGAAGCAGAAGCAATCGGTGACCGGTTGCTCACAATGATCGAAGACACAGACGAGTCGGGAGAGACTGTTCTCGAAGCGGCTGACCGATATGCTGAAAACCGAATCGAGTCAGCCAGTCAGGTTACTGTGTCTTAGTGGCAGTCTGTTGGCTGGTACCGACATCGAACGTATCGAGCCGAGCCTGGAGTTGTTCTGCCTGATCAGCAAGCGATTCGACATTTGAGCTGACCTGTGTCATCGAGGCCGTTTGTTCTTCTGCCGCAGCAGAGGCGTTTTCTGTCCCATCTGCAGTCGACTCGCTGATCTCTGCAACGTCATCGACCATCGTCACGACTTCTTCGGCGCTGTTTGCCTGGCCGTCGGTTGCCTGGCTAATCTCCTGAACGCCATTGTCGGTTTCTTCGACGTTCGTGGTAACCTCCACGAACGCATCCACTCCATCACCGACCGAGTCGGTCGTTTGCTCGACACGCTGTTCGGCCCGCTGGATATCTACAACCGTCGTTTCGGTCTGTTCTTTGACTTCGTTTATCAAGTCTGCAACTTCTCCGGCTGATTCCTGTGTTTCACCAGCCAGTTGCTTGACTTCGTCGGCAACGACAGCAAACCCGTCGCCACTACCGCCGCTCCCTTCGCCTGCGCGTGCCGCTTCGATGTTGGCATTCAACGCGAGCATGTTGGTCTGCTCGGCGATTTCGGAGATCATCTCGACGATTTCGTCGATTTCGGCCATCCGCTCGTCGAGTTGTTCGACATTTTCGACAGTCGAGCGCATCTCGTCTTGGACTGCTTCCATCTCTTCAATTGCTTGCTGTGCGGTCGATTCGCCTCTCGTGGCAATTTCGGCCATTGCTTCACTGTCGCCTTGTGTCTCTAGCCGCTGGGTGAGATCTCCCGCTGCGGCCTTTCGCATGCATTCGCTGAACCGACTGGCTTCGTCCTGTAGCTGTTGGCTCAGCCTTTCTGCCTCTTCTTTGGCCTGTTGGGCCTCTTTTTCGGCCTCTTTGGCTTCCTGTTGGGCCTGTTTAGCCTCGGTTGCTCGCTTGTCTGCCTCTTCGAGTTGGACACTCAGTGCGTCCCGGATCCGGGCGAGAAACACGGACAACTCGCCGAATTCGTCTGTGCGAGATTGGTCGATTTCGACATCGAGGCTCTCGTTTTCGATCTCTTCTGCATAGGTGCTCATTTCGTCGACGGGGTTTGAGACGTCACGCGAGACGACTGCCCCCACCGCAACCAGACCGAGCATTGCAACACCAATCAACAAGAAGAGATTCTGCGCAACCTCATCTGCCGTCTGGTTGACTGTACTTTCCGGTGCGGCAATTGTCACGACCCACTCTTTTTCTTCGATTGGCACGCTCGCAACGAGTGCCTCGTCGTCATCGATCAATTCATCATCCTCCACGGATACGAGGTCCGTGCGTGGTTCGTCGTGGTCGGGATCTTCGAGGTGTGGAAGCTCATCGAGTAAGAAATACTCGTTGAGGATCACGTCGATGTCTTCGGCGAGTGCAACCTCACCACTTCGCTGGGAAACGACCTCCACGACTGCCCCATCGACGGGTTCCTGCAGATTGCTACCCCGCTGGGTGAGATCAACTGCTGCGACGATTGCGTGTGTCGAGCGGTCCTCGATTGGACTGATAAAGCCGATTTCTTTGCTCCCCTCATACTCTAGGGATCGAAGGATGCAACGTCGTCTGTGCTATCGAACTCGTCTTCGGAAACTGCCCAGGATCGATCATTCTCGCCGACTGCCAGGCCCTCCTGTTGGAGGTCAGTACTGACTTCGATCTCACCGGTTTCCATATTGTAGAGGTGGATATTTTGGACGACATTCGGAAGTATTTCAATGTCTTCTTCGAAGCGATCCTGAATATCGGCATCATCTCCCTCTGCATAGATTGATTCACTCGACATTGCGAGTGCGTTCTCATCCATATCTCCAATAAATCCATCGAGACCGTTTGCCTCACGCTCGGCCGCATTAACCAGGCTTTCTTCAGCCTCGGCTTCGACACTTGCCTGTGTTTCTGTGAACGCAAAATAACTAATGCCGAGAAGAACGATACCAGCCACGAGCACCAGCGCGCCGATTTTGAACATATACCGGCCGCGTGCCGTATTATATCTCTTTTTGGTTATATTTGTGTCATCTGTTTTCTCGTCGGACATTGTATTACAAATGAGTAAGTGGAATATAATATATATTCATGCCTTCAAATATAATTTTAATATAATGCTATTTATAAAAATATACCAAACGATGTGAGAGGACGCTAAATATTGTCTCGATTGTATATCTGCCCTCAATATCACTACATGTCTGTTTGGCAGTGATGCGAACTTTCTCGGGACACCCATTCTAACCATACAGTGATGCACGGGCCGGGTGACGACGAACACGAAGACACACCGAAAGCCGATGAACCGAGCGAAAGCACTGTTGACCCGGAGTCAGACAGTCTCGACCGACCCCATACTCGCAGACCGCCCGACAAAAATGAGACCGCGAGACGAGACGAGTGGCTAGGTGAACCCGGCTCGAAGCCGCGGGAAAGTGAGCAACGGACGAGGCAAGGGGAACCAACACGAAGGCCAAACCCGCAAAGCACACCACGAGGCAGGCCACAGCCGACTAGTCCAGCCCATCATCAATCCAGTTCCGGAACACGGCGTGATCCCGTCCAGGAAACCTACGAGGGCGAACTTGATCTCTATGAGATTGCAACCTGGGAAGTGCGAACGCCACTCGATGCCTTCGCTGTGCGGCTTACGAATGCACTCGAATCGACGAAACGGTGGCTGTTGCTCATAATTGCGATTGGGCTGTTTACCGGACAGCTTCTTGTCGCAACAGTCTTCGTCGCTCAAGAGCCGTTTCTCGGCTTGCTCGCCGTGTTCTCGGCACTCCCGGCACTGTTTCTGGCTGGGTACTTCTGGTATGACGATCCAACCGCACGCGAACCGATTGTGACGCTTGCGGCCACGTTCGTCCTCGCAGTTGTTTTTTCGAGTATCGCGGGCGTTGTCAACAGTATCACCATTCCGTTTTTCGAACTGTTCGGTATTGTCGGGCTGACGCTGTTTTATTTCTTGATCGTCGGTCCAATCGAGGAGACGGTGAAATGGCTCGCTGTGCGGGTGTATGCCTACAGGACCGATTCGTTCCGGACTGTCGTCGATGGGGTGGTATACGGGGCCATGGCTGGTGTTGGTTTCGCTGCTATCGAGAATTTGATTTATATCATCACGTTTTCAGTCGAAGCAACGCCGACGGGCTTTCTGATACAGGAAGAAGAAGCAATTGCGGTGGCAACACAGCGGGCATTCGTCGGACCGGGCCATGTCATCTTCTCGGCGTGGGCCGGATTCTATCTCGGTCTCGCAAAATTCAACCAGGGGAAACG
>LKMJ01007858.1_pt1 | contig 10041 bp, 11 predicted proteins | sample 643391 | NCBI WGS metagenome assembly LKMJ01 (sample SAMN04112250, study PRJNA286221) | soda lake metagenome | biome: soda lake; feature: Kulunda Steppe; material: water; isolation source: sample PL-Br10 brine of Picturesque Lake | place: Russia: Kulunda steppe | collected 2010-07
ACGTATTCTTCCACATGGAAGACGTTGGCGGTCCGGACCTCGAAGAAGGCACAGACATCGAATTCGACATCGAACAGGCCCCCAAGGGCCCCCGCGCCACCAACGTCACCCGCCTGTAACACGGCTTTTGCGTTCGGTACCGGGTTTCGACTCGACTTTTTACTTTGATACCACAGCCGACGAGCGACGGCAGTGTCGGTATAGCTGTTGGAGCGTTGTCCCGCCGATAGACCCAGTGGGTCGGCGATCGGCGGGACGTGACGAAATGGTCCCCGTGGCCGACCGCAATCGAACGGTCCCTGTGGGCCGATCGCGATCGCGACGACGGTTCGCGAGCCACCCGCTGTACTCACGTCCTACGATACAGAGGGGGGGCACAGTCCCGACTGTTTCACCAGTTACGGTCTGAAAACCGGTATCACACACCTCGATACGTGATCGATAACAAACTATCAGTCTACTGGTGTAGGTACACAGGTACACCATGGACGATCTGACTGGGTTCCAACGAGATCTGCTGTACGTCATCGCAGGGGCCGACCAGCCGTCGGGCCAGGACGTCAAAGACGAGATCGAGACGTACTACAGCAGTGATATCAATCACGGGCGACTCTACCCCAACCTCGATACCCTCGTCAACAAGGAACTCGTGGAGAAAGGAGAGCTCGATCGCCGGACGAACTACTACGCGATTAGCGAGGAGGGGCGCCAGCAGATCGAACAGCGCCAGGAGTGGGAAGCACAGTACCTCGACGATCTGTGACCACCTGGACGGAGCGCTTACGAGCGTGCGGTTCGTCGGTGGCCGAAGCCAGGTCGTGAGCCACGCTGCGGGCCAGACCAACTCGGTGTCTCATCGCGTTTCGTCGCGCCGCCGGCGTCGCCGGCTGTTCCAGACTGTCCGTGGTATTCGATCCAATCGAACTACCAGTCCGTTCGGCTCTCCCATTGGCACCGTCTCATACGGATTAGTGTCCATAGTTACCGCTGATCGGCGACCCACCTTGGCCGATCGGCAGTAAGTGATGACACTAATCCGTCTCAGAGGGATCGGTGTCCCGGTGTGCCGCCGATCACCGACCCGCTACTGGCGATCGGTGATAATCAACTACAAGAGCCCCTATCAAACGGCCGAGTGTCGTCGTTTGGGCTCTCGATCGATCGCTTGGCACTCGAAGAGCCAACGCTACCGCTGTGAGTTCCGGCCGCTCCATCGCTTCTGGACCGCCGCCCGGTCCACATCACCACTTTGGGTCCCGCTCTGTCTGCACCACCACCTCGGGTCCCGCTCTGTCTGCACCACCACCTCGGGTCCCGCTCTGTCTGCACTACCACCTTGGGTCCCGCTCTGTCCACACTCCCCCCGACGTAGGGTCAGGATACCGCCAGTTGGGGCGTAGGCGAGCCGTTCGACCCATCGATCGATCGAACCGTAGGCTTGTCCTGACTGTCACGCTCGGCCGTAAGATCGTCGAACACTGCGAAACGACCGTGGTAACTTAACCACCCCGCGTCGTGTGGGAGACAACATGACTCTCGGCGACGTAGCCGAACCCATCCTATCGGTGCTCGGCTATCCACAGCGCACCCACGGACTCCTCAACGCGTTAAGCGATCGCACGACGCTGCAGGTCGCACCGTCGGCCCAGATTGCCCCACGCTGCCTGCTCCGGGGGACCGTCGAGCTTCGCCCGGACGTGCGAGTGAGCGCCCGAAGCGTGCTCAGCGGCGACGTCACGGTCGGGACGGGAACGAATCTGGAGCCGGAGTGTGAGCTCATTGGTGACGTGGAGATCGGCAGCTACTGTGCGATCGCCCGGGAGACGATCTTTCAGGAGTCGAACCACCAGACTGGCAAGCCATCGGTCCAGCGGCGACTCTACGAGACCGTCCTCGACAGCGAGTTGCCCTACATCACGAAGGGGCCGATCACAGTCGGGAGCGACGTCTGGTTCGGTGCCCGATCGATCGTTCTCTCTGGCGTCTCGATCGGCCACGGTGCCGTCGTCGCGGCCGGCGCGGTCGTCACGAGCGACGTCGAACCGTACGCGATCGTCGCCGGAACACCCGCCAAACGAGTTGGGTGGCGGTTTCCCGAGCCGATCAGGGAGGCGTTGCTCGAACTGGAATGGTGGGAGTGGGACGACGAGACGCTCCGGGCCCACCGGGACTTTTTCGACAGCGAGCTCCAGAGCGTCGACGACGTTCCCGTCGAACTGACCGCGACCCCCCACTCCGCGTGACGACTGTCGCCGGAGTCCGACAGCCACAGTCGTCGAAACGGGTACCACCTCGGTACGATCGATGATACGGATTCGTGTCCGTAGTCACCGCCGATCGGCGAACCCGTCCCGGCCGATCGGCGGTAATTGATGACACTAATCCGTAGAGTCCATCACGGCCGATTGCGTCAGCTGGACACTCTCCGCTCCCGAAGAGTCACGTGTTGGTCGTCGTTTCCATCCCCATCTCCTCCGGATAACAAACCGTCGGTCCGTAGACCTCGCTCCCAGCCGGCGTCACTGACGCTGCATCATAACTATGAGTCGCCCGCACACAGCAACGCGAGCGTTCGTCCTCGGACTCGACGGTGTCCCGTGGACGCTGATCGAGCAGTGGACCGACGACGGGACACTCCCCAACTTCAAACGGCTACGCGAGGAGGGGGCTACAGGTCCCCTGGAGAGTACCAGCCCGCCGACGACGTCACTTTCGTGGCCGTCGATCGCGACCGGCGTCTGGCCCGACAAACACGGCATCTACGGCTTCCAGAAGTTTCTCCCGTCGTACAGCCACCGGATGTATACGAGCCGCGATCTGCGCCAGCCGGCGCTGTGGGACCAGCTTGGCCCATCGATCGTCGGCAACGTCCCGATGACGTATCCGGCAAGCGAGATCGACGGCGAACTGGTCACCGGCATGCTGACGCCGTCGACCGACGAGCAGTTTACCCACCCACCGGAGCTTGGCGCGAGAATCCGTAAGCAGATCCCCAACTATCGGATCAGTCTCGATTACACCGAGTACGCGGATCGAGTCGACGCGTTTCCCGCTGCCGTCGACGACCTCCTCGCGATGCGCCGGGAGCTACTCGAACTGCTCATGGCCGAACGCGACGACTGGGAACTCTTCTTTTTCGTCTTCGTCGCGCCCGATCGCCTCCAGCACCTCGTCTGGGACGAAAAGCGGCTTCGCGAGCACTACCAGCGCCTCGACGAGATTCTCGGTCAGGTGATGGCGTATACCGACGACCACGACGCCGACCTCTATGTCGTCTCGGACCACGGCTTCGGCCCAGTCGAGGAGATCGTGTACGTCAACCACTACCTCGAACGCGAGGGGTACCTGGTCAGACGCGGCGACGACGGCACCCGTGGCGCACTTGCGCGGGCAGGGATCTCTCGAGACAGCGTCACGTCAGCGCTCGAACGGCTCGGCATCACCGAGGAACGTCTCCTGGCAGCCCTTCCGCGCAGCGTGTTAGACGCCGTCGCAGCACAGTTCCCCGGAGACGACGCCCTCTACGACGTCGACTACAGTCAGACGACGGCGTTCGTCCACGACGCCGGCAACTGCTTCATCAACGACACCGAGCGGTTCGAGAACGGGATCGTCCCACCGGAGCGCGTCCCGGCCGTGAAAGCCGAACTGATCGACTACTTCGAGTCGATTACCGACGACGACGGCGATCGGCTGTTCCGGGTGTTCGACGGCGACGAATTACACTCCGCTGACGACGACTCGCCGGACATCATCGTCAACGCCGTCGACGGCTACGAGTCGCGAAACGCGATCGCGGACACGCCGGCTGCCGACCCCGACGTCACGGTCGCGAGCCACCGCCACGAGGGAGTCGTCTGCTGTCGTGGCCCGTCGATCGAGGGCGGGGTGGCGATCGACGACGCCACAGTCGTCGACGTTGCACCCACGCTGTTACACGGGCTCGGGAAACCAGTGCCATCCAACGCCGACGGCGACGTACGCTTCGATGTGTTCCACGAGGATGCACCCGCAGCGAACCGGGCGGTGACGACGACCACTGTCGGTCGCCAGCAGACCGACGAGGCGGCCGACGACGACCAGTTCGACGACGTCGAGGAGCGACTGCAGGGACTGGGCTACATGGAGTGATCCTCACCCGATCGCGACGAACCCGCGGAAGACGTCGCTGAACACGACCAGAACGAGCGCGGCCAGCAAGATGAGAATCAGGAAGCTAAAGAAGATGATGATTGCCTGACGCCACGTGAGCTCTTCCCCCTCGAGAAGTTCGTCGATATCCATCGCCGGCGCGACCACGTGTCCGTTATAAAACCTACCGCCGGAATACACCGGGGCGATCGCCCAGGCGACGATCGTGCGTCTTGCGGACGGACACTGCCAGCTACTGTCTCTCCGCTTCTGTACCACGATCAATGCGGTCGAACCGAGGCTCCTCATCTCTGCGAGTACGCGCGTGGAACTGAGAGCCTGATCCGCCGAATTAGAGCGTATCAAATGAGGTGATTACGTCACTCGTTGAGTACGTATCGACTTGGTCCTGTTTGGTAAAGTCAGAATCGTCGCTCCAGATGGCCCCATCGGTGGCGATCGCACACGCGAGGTACAGCACGTCGTCGGGGTCGGTGTCTCCGATCGCAGCTTCCGCTGTCTCGATAGCCGGATAGAAGTCGCTGGCAGGAACGACCGCAATGTACTGAAACAGGAGGTCGATGAATTGTGCTACTCGGTCCGGTTCCAGTCCGGATTTCTCCACAATCAGGTCTTCGTCGTTTTCGACTTCGTCGTGGACAAACGCGGGCGTCAGGAGATCCGGTTCGAGTGTAACGATGAGCTCCCGCGTTTTCGAATCAGCGATAAGTGCAGAGATGACGACATTGGCGTCGATGACCAGCTTCATTCGTCGAGTCTACGCCGATTCTTCTTCGACGCGCTTGCGTCCACGCTCGTTGATTCTATCGGCGATTTCCTGCACATCGCGCTCGGTGAGTTCGCTCTCGCTGGTGAGTTCGTCCATCATTTCGAGCGCCTCGACCTTCTCTTGGATGGCCTGTCGCGTGACCTCGCTCCAGTTGATCTCCGGGTGCCGTTCCATTCGCTCTTTGAGGGTGTCGTCCACGTTGACTGTGATACTGGGCATACAGGAATCTATGGGCACACAGAATACTGTGTCTTTCGGTGCAGCCTATGTTGAACGCATCGAGTTCACCGTGCTAGAGAAAGGGAGAGTTCGAGTCGAGAGGGCTACAACGTGCCAAATTCCACTGGCTCAGAACCCATCACATTTTGGAGGAGCCCTTTAGACAGAAAAGACCGAAATGCCAAATTTAGCCGTTTCAACCCCTCAAAGTCGATTTCACGGGCACCATGGGCCCTGACGGATTCGAACCATCGACCACTCGGTATCTCACACGATCTCACGCGAGTCAGACCGTGTTATGAGCCGAGCGCTCTAACCAGACTGAGCTAAGGGCCCGTACAACAGACGAACACGTCGAAGCCTAATTAACGCTTACTGTCGGCGGCCGCCGATCGGCTCACTCGGAGTGATACGCCGACAGTGACTGATCGGTGCCGTCTTGCTGGTGGCGGGTCGCCAACCCCGCAAGGTGTGGCGCTTCGGGGACGATCAGCTTCTCACAGGCGGTCTCACAGGCGTTCGTACTGCCGGGCAGACAGAACACCGGCGTATCGACGGCGATTCCGGCCGTCGCCCGCGAGGCGATCGCACGGGTGCCAACTTCGTCCCAGGAGAGCGATCGGAACAGTTCACCGAAGCCGGGGAGGTCGCGCTCGAACAGCGAGGACGTCGCCTCGGGAGAGACGTCGTCGGCCGTGACACCGGTGCCGCCGGTCGTGAGGACGACGTCGATATCGCGGCGCGCGACGAGCCCGCGGACGGCCGTCCGGATCGACGAGTAGTCGTCTCGGACCAGCAGCCGTTCCTGAATCTCGTGGCCGTCAGCCTCGAAACACGCCTGGATGGTGTCGCCGCCAGGATCGTCCGGCTCCTCCTCGGTGGCACGGGAACTCGAGACGGTTACGATGCCGACGTACAGCGGGTCGATGATATCGTGGCCGTGGTGGTCGGTGCTCCGTCGATCGTCGGTCGTGGTATCCATATCCATCTGTGGTAGCCGAAGGGCGATATATGCTGCCCCGGTAGCGTCAGTTCGTCGTGTTCGTTCGGCCCGATCGCTCCTCGATGTCGAGCGCCCAGACGCGGGGGTCCTCCCAGTCGTCGACGTCCGTGAGCAGATCCGGACGGAAGGCGTTGTCCGCCATTGCTTCCCGTGCAGTCTCCCAGTCGTCGACGGTGATCCGTTCCAGTGACCCCTCGATCATAACGCTTTGCCAGCCACGGTCGGCATCAACATCGTACACCAGAAAGCTCACCGTCTCCGATCGTTCCGCGTACGTCACTTTCCGGCCCTCCTCGGAGTGGCCTGCAAAGAGGAAGTAGAGTCGATCGCCGCCAGCGTACCCAAACGAGAGCGGGAGGCCATACGGGACGCCGTCGGCAGTCATCGAGAGGACACCGGTGCCCTGCTCCGAAAGGAACTGATCAATTTCCGAGTCACTCATTCGGTGACCCTGGAGTGCGTCGAACTGTGCGGACATGCTGCCCTAGTCACACTCCACACACAAAACGGTGTACGGTTTTGGCAGATATTTCGATCGGACCAGCACACTCACAGCCCATAGTTATTCGAACGGTCACCGAGAGAGGGCCAACGAGGTGGAAGAACCACGCTGTGGGGGAGCGTCAGTCAGTCTGGACGTCAGCAGGCTCGCGAGCCGAAATCGTCACTGTCTCGCCCATTCCGGTCGGAGCCTGGGTAGCAAACGACGTCCAGTCGGCTGCCATCTCGTCGTCGGTGAGCAGACAGTCGTCGAGGCGATCGTGTAGCCGTTCCACGTCGAGGTCCCGGCCGATCAATGCGAGTCGGCTCTCCCGATCGCCCCACTCCTCGTCCCACGCGAGGTCGGGTTGGCCCTGACGGTAGCGCTCCTGGCGCTCTGCGGGGAAGCTGGCGATCCAGCGTCCCGTCACTTCGAGCGTCGTCTCCGTCCCGGCGTAGCTCATCGTGATCGCCTGGGTCTCCCGGCCGGCGATCCAGCACAGTCCCTTCGCGCGGACGAGGTCGGCGGGGAGGTCAGCGAGGAGGGCCACAAAGCGTGCGGGGTGGAACGGTCGACGACGGTGGTAGGTCTCGATCTGGAAGCCGTATTTTTCAGGGGGATGAGCGTGTGTGTGATCGTGATCGCCGTGATCGGCGTGCTCGCCGTAACTGTGGTCATGATCCTCGTCACCGCCGTGATCGGCGTGCTCGCCGTAACTGTGGTCATGATCCTCGTCACCGCCGTGATCGGCGTACTCGCCGTGACTGTGGTCATGATCCTCGTCACCGCCGTGATCGCTGTGACTGTGGCCCCCGTCACCGCCGTACTCGTCGTCTTCGATCGCCTGTTTCCACCCCGCGGAGTCGCGGGCGGCGTCGAGATCGAAGCGATCGCTGTCGAGGATCGCGTCCGCCGGTAGCGAGCCGTACTCGGTCGTCACGATCTCGGCACGGGGCTGGAGCGTCTCGAGGAGGGCGACGACGCGATCGCGTTCCTCGCTGTCGACGAGGTCGCATTTGTTGACGACCAGCAGGTCACAGAACTCAACCTGTTCTATCAGCAGGTCGGCGAGGGGCCGCGTCCCGGTTTCGTCCGGCCCCTCGCGAGTCGGTGTGCCGTCGATGGCAGCGAAGGTATCGTAAAACCGCCGCGCGTCGACGACGGTAACGACCGCATCGAGATCGTAGGGACCGCCAGCGGGACCGCGGACGAACTGCTGGGCGATCGGCTCCGGTTCGCCGACGCCGGAGGCTTCGACGACGAGGGCGTCGAACTCGTGAGCTTTCCAGAGTTGGATCACCGACCGGGAGAGCTCGCTGCCGAGGCTACAGCAGATACAGCCGTTTTCGAGCGCGACGACCTCCTCGCCGGTTGCAAGATCGGTCCGGGCTTCCACGAGGTCGGCATCGACGTTGACGTCGCCAACGTCGTTGACCAGCACGGCAATCTCGCGGTCCGTCGACTCGAGCAGGCCGGACAGCAGCGTCGTCTTGCCGGCACCGAGCTCGCCACAGAGGATCGTGACCGGAACTGTCATTAGTCGTCTGCGAGCGCGAGTTCACGTCGTTCTTCCGGTTCGAAGGGATCGGCATAGGTGTCCCAGTCGTCGTCCATCTCCGAATCGGTGAGCACGCAGTCGTCGAGTCGATCGATCAGCGTCTCCGACTCGAACTCGCGGCCGATGAAGACGAGTCTGGTCATCCGATCGCCCCACTCCTCGTCCCAGTCGTCTTTCAGGCCGGGTCTGGCGGCGAAGTACTGTTCGCGTTCGGCTTCCGGCAGCGTCGCGAGCCACTGGCCCGAGGGGCCGGCGCGGACGGAGGTGCCAGCTTTGTCGACGCCCATGGCGACGTCTTCGCGGCCGGCACTCCAGAAGAACCCTTTCGCGCGAATCAGCTCTGCGGGTAGATCGGCGAGCAGGACGGCGATCCGCTCCGGATGGAACGGACGACGCTGTTCGTACGTAAAAGAGGTGACGCCGTGTTCCTCTTGGGGATCGTGGTGGTGGTCGTGTTGGAGTTCGTGTTTCCAGCCCGCGGAGTTCTGGGCCGCCTCGAAATCAAAGCGGTCCGTGCCGAGGATCGTTTCGGGGTCGACGGTGCCAAACTCGGTGCGAACGATCTCCGCGCGGGGCTGGAGGGTTTCGAGGACTGTCTCGATCTCGTCGAGGGCGTCGTCGGGGACGAGGTCGCATTTGTTGAGGAGGAGGACGTCACAGAACTCGATCTGATCGAGCAGCACTTCTTCCGGGACGCGGCCCGAGTCGCCGGCCAACTCGTCGGTAGTGAGCGACGAACCGGAGTCGAACGACTCCCAGAAGCTGTGAGCGTTGACGACGGTGACCATCGTATCCAGCGCGTAGGTGTCGGTGGGATCGAAGTCGGCGTCCTCAAAGCCCATCGCGAACGTCTGGGCAACGGGGATCGGCTCCGAGATACCCGACGATTCGACGAGCAGGTAGTCGAACTCGCGTCGATCGGCCAGCCGACCGACCTCATCCAGCATGTCACCACGCAGGCGACAGCAAATACAGCCGTTGGACATCTCGATGATCTCTTCTTCGCCGCCGAGATCGGACTGTTGGGTGACGTGTTCGGCATCGACGTTGACTTCGCCCATGTCGTTGACGACGACGGCGACCTCGAGGCCGTGGTCTGCGGTCAAAACGTGGTTCAAGACCGTTGTCTTTCCGGCGCCGAGGCTGCCGCTCAGAACAGTGACGGGAATGCGATCGTCGGTCATGGATCGGTTGTGAATACGATTTCGAGTCTTGTTAATGTTAGTTATTACGTGCTGGTCGACATCCGAATAACAATTTCTATTATCCTATGGGCTAATGTTCATATATGCCCGTGGTTAGCGTTTCGATGCCGACAGCGCTCCTCGAAGAACTCGACGCGCTCGCGGAGCGCCACGACTACAGCGGCCGGAGCGAAGTCGTCCGTGAAGCGAGCCGGAGCCTGCTCAGGGAGTTCGACGATGATCGGCTCGAAGACAGAGAGCTCGCAGCGATCGTCAGCGTTCGGTACGATTTCGGTACCCGAAGCGTCGAACGACAGCTTACGGATCTCAGACACGATTACGACGACCACATCGTGTCGACGGATCACAGCCACGTCGACGACTACTGTCTCGAACTGTACGTCGTAGAATGTGATCAGGATCGCATCTCGTCGTTCGTCGGTCGCTGCCGATCGATCGAAGCCGTCGATCGGGTCGACTATACGTTGCTGCCACTGGACGAGACCGACCAGCTCCAGGCCGACTGATACGGATTAGTGTCCGTAGTCACCGCCGATCGGCCGGGACGGGTTCGCCGATCAGCGCGGAGCGACGCTCCGCGAGCAGTCGGACGGAGTCCGACGACAGCGTGGCGCGACGCGCCACGAGCAGTCGGGCGTAGCCCGACGACGGCGG
>LKMJ01007859.1_pt1 | contig 10041 bp, 10 predicted proteins | sample 643391 | NCBI WGS metagenome assembly LKMJ01 (sample SAMN04112250, study PRJNA286221) | soda lake metagenome | biome: soda lake; feature: Kulunda Steppe; material: water; isolation source: sample PL-Br10 brine of Picturesque Lake | place: Russia: Kulunda steppe | collected 2010-07
ATGCGGTGCTGCTGCTGCTGCTGCTCCGCCTGGTGTCGAGCAGTGGGCTGGTGGGTTTGGCTGGAGTGGTGGGAAGAGAGGGCATGGGCTTGCTGCTGGTGTTAATGGCAATGAGGTGGAGGGGAGAGAGGGAATGGGCGCACTGCTAGTGATGTTGCTGAAGAGGGTGAGGGATGGGGTGCTGCTGCTGATGCTGCTGCTGCAGCTGTTCTGCTTGGTGGTCTGTGGTGAGCTGGTGGGTCTGGCTGGGGTGGTGGGGTGAGAGGGCATGGGCTTTCTGCTGGTATTGCATCTGAGGGGGGTGGGGGATGGGATCCTGCTGTTGCTGCCGCTGCTGCTGCTGCTGCTATTTCAATTGGTAACACGTGGTGGGCTGTCGGGTGGCCTGAGTCTGATCTGCACGCGTCAATCGCGTCTTAATACATTTATGATATCTTGGGGTGGAACTGATTGAGACAAGGTAAACTTCCGACGTCAGACTACAGAAATTGTCCTCTGATTTGAGAGTAATCATTGAGCTGAGGGCTGGCAAGCCTATTGCCCTGGTATGGTTTATCCACTTTGCCTTAACGCTTTTCCCTTAGAACCATTAAATCCTGCTTTCAAGCTTCCCTACTGGGCTACCCCCCCGGCGCGGGGGGGGGGGGAGTCTGCGGTTACCCGCGCGGGGGTCCAGCCCCCGCGATGTCCTGAGCTTGGCGGGGGTTATTTGTATATTAACCTGACGTTGCCCCTTGCAGTGCCAGCTAGCTTCCTTCTTGTATATGTAAAATGCCCAGGAATATTGTGTAAGTGACAGCGTAGGTCACCAATGTTAGGGGCAAGTGCTCTACAGGTGCATGCATGCATTTGCACATGTATGTACCTGAAACTTAAAAGGTCAAGTCATCAAGTCATCATGACCATGTCCCTCCTTCCGGTTTGGCCATGTTTTTGCACTCACATAAATTTGATGTACATCCATGGTTGTCCAGAAAGGTTCAGATGCTTTGTTACCAGTTGCTGAAGGGTTGTTATCGGTTGTAGGTGGCTGTGCACTGGCTCTATTTGAAACGCACCTCAATCTTAACAAGCCTGTGGTGCCTTAGCCGAAAACATTATGGGTGGTGCCTTAACCGAAAACATTATCATGATACACTGGGTAGTCAAGCATCTAGTCTGCTTGATTTGGCTGAACATCCATTCTATTTTGTTAAACGCCTATCTCACCTGAGATGGGGGGGGCTCTAGTGCATTGAGGTCTTATAATCTTTGCTGATCTATCTTGGGCTGTAATGCTTTGTATGCTCTTTCTAGTTTTCTTCTGTCCCTGAGCTCTGTGTGTATCAGATATGATAGATGTTCCATACGGAGGGATCGGCACACAGCACTTTAAGGCAATTCTATACCGCTGTACTTTGCTATTATAGCATGAAATATGATATTTCAGCTATTATATCTGCCAGAACCTCACCTTGCACTTCAAATTTTGGCATCAGAATCGGATGGGAGGCACCATTTAAAAAAGCAAAAGTTTAATTCTGTTGTGGCTGGGGGCTTCTAGTAACCAGATGTAGCGCTATATCTGGCAGGTAACACAACTACTATTGCGTGGGCACATGCCTCAGTGCCCCTGGGCCCCACATTCCTCGATAACCTTCATGCTTTAGTCAGCTCTGAATATCCCCTTGAAATGCTGCCTGAAAAATATGTAATGTTGACAGGTTGGCCCTTCAGATTAGGTGCATCATGATCTGAACATGCTTGTGATCCAAGGCACTCCCTAGCTGTTCACTCTCAAGTGCTCTGATTTCTGCCCAAAGCTGATTTCTCTCTTCTACTGTCTGCTCTTTAAATCTTCTGCTGGTGCTGATGCTGGTCCTGGCACTTGTGCTGCTAGTAGCTGCCTGCTACTGCTCGCTGCACGGCTGCTTGCATGGAGCTGCTTGCATGGACTCAACTTACTCAAGCGCAGGGCACTCCAGCTTTATAAACGGGACCTCATAATTGATAATATAAATGGCCATGAGACAAAGGAGCTGTTTGTGCCGTGCAGGGCCCATTGAGAAGGACTTGATATGCTGCTTCTTGGCCACTGGCTTCCCAACACAGTCTGCTTCCTCCTTACCTTGTTCTCTTCCTCCTCCCTGGCATGCTCCCTGGGAATTGTGCAAACCCCTGCTGCTTCCAGTCCTTGGTGCATGCAGTTGTGATGCTACATCACCCAATTCTCCTTTATAGGACAAGCTGCATGAGGGTAAGGGTTCTATCCCTTATATCAAGATAGCAAGAGGACATGGGCAAATGATGCGCAGCTGCACCTGCCAAATGAGACCAGCCCTGGGTCATATAAGGAACTGAGGCGATGAAAATACTCGCAAGGTCTTGCAAGTTGTAGAGGTACTGTAGAACCTTTGGGATTGATTTTGAGCAGTTAACTACTTATTGCTAAAATATGAGACTGGTGAACTTGAACTGAATCAAGACCCAGGCCAGCTTCCAGTCACACTGATGGACCTTCAAGAAATGATTCTTGACACACGCTGCCACTCTTCAGACCAAGAAATAAGCTGGTACGCCAGCATTCACAAATCCATGCGGTGCATGCAGGCTATCGTTTGCATAAAATACGCATTTGAGTTCAATCGGGAGTCAGGGGCAAGCATGACACCTGGAAGTTTGGTGGCTGAAGCAGGGAAGACAGTGCAAAACTCTGGGCATGCAGCACATATCAGCACATTTTCCCGCTTGCAATTGGAGCCTAGAAAGCCGCTTTTGCTCTGTGTCGAATCGCTCTTTTGTGCATGTAGTAAGAAACCTGGTCTGCATCATGGGTTAACATAGACTTATGCCTTGTGTGGAAAGCCAATTACCCGGAAATGCTCCTTAGATCAAGCTGAACAATTGCCTTGGACAGAATGGTTGGTGAAAAGCACGAGTGCAATCCAGCATCTAGCAAGATCAACAGAAGCAGTCCTGGTTCAAAAATCGGTCGCGCCATGTTGGGGGATCACGCGCCACCAGAGTGTACCTCCATCCCAGAAAGTTGCTGCGTGGAGCGAGCAGACATTAAGCAGTCTTGAAAGTGCAAAATAAAGCTGGAGCTTTCCCAAGCTATGTATGGGTGTGCATCATGTATTGAGATCCTGTACTAGCATGAAGGGTGAATACCTGAAGTCCGCTTTCCATAAAATGAGAGCACCTTGCCTGCTCTCCATCCCAGTCAAGGCCGCTTACCTCAAAAAGAAGCACTGTGACTGCTCTCCATCCCAGTTATCGCAACACTCACGCCGAGGCAACCCAAAGCATCTCTGCACAGGGAGGGGAGTTTCCAACTACCAGGATCACACATCTCATTCACGGGCCAGCTTTGGCGCAAAAGTTACAACAATGAAAAGAACCACACAGGTGCACAAGCAACTTTGCCAATGCAAACCCTGCATGTGTGCAGAGCACAAGCAAGGCTCCTTCACCCCCAAAACAGCAATGATCCTCGTGATACTCAGCTCACCTGAGCACCAAAGGGCTGGAATGCGGGGGGGAGATCTTCAAACCCCTCTTGTGCAGGTGGTGGCGGATAAGTTGGAGGAACAGCAGGAGGGTAAGCAGGAGGAGGAGGAGGTGGAGGTGGAGGATATGCAGGAGGATAAGCAGGAGGGGTGGGAGGGACCAGGGCGGGCGCATCAGGGCACGGGCACTGGCCTTGGACAACAGCCAGAGCACTTGCAAACGCAGATGCTGTTGCTGTTGCAACCGCATTTGCAACCGCCCGTGACTCTGCCACCGCTGTTCCACCTGTGCATGTGCACGTGTGTATGTGACTTTGTCTACGTGATCATGCGCGAGTGTGTTCTGCACATGAAAGGTGTAGGCTGAAAGTATTTGGCCCTCACTCTTCACGCTAATAGCATTTCTTTGTGTCCTCCCCCTTCGTGAAAGAGTGATTGAAATAATAAAGCAAGAATGACAGCCCCAAAGATAATGGGAGTTCCCCATACTGCTACCTAGGATCCCTCAAGCACGGACCTGATTGAGCCTGGTTTCCGTTTACTCGGCATTAGTGTGTGTGACAGCACATTTGCAGAAGCAACATGTGGCCCTTAATATGTGTGGCATCACAAACGCAGTGAATGCCAGTACTGTTGCTGTGCCATTCAATTGAAATCACGTCCATGTCAACCAGGTGCCTGCTGGTTCTGCCTACCTGTGGAGCAGGCAGTGGCTGATGCGTCTGCTGCAGCAACTGCAATGCTCTCCTCAAAGGCCTCTGCGTCTGCTGCGGCTATGGCTGCTTCGCAGTTGCTGGTTGCAACCGCAAATGCCGAGGCAATGGCACGCGCCACTGCTCGGGCAACAGCCCTGCACAGGGTACGGAAGGCGCAGGTTGACTTGGTGACTTGTGTGCAAGCACTTTATTGAATAGCTCAAGGACATTTGCAGGCGGCCATGGGTGGCACCATGCCCAAATCATTTTCCTGTCACGGCTATCCATAGACGATGATGAATTGTAGTCAAAATGGAGTTGCTTAGTCGGTTATTTGTATTTCTGGCTGAGCAACAACTGAGTTACTCGGTTTTGGTAATCCATCTCTTGCATACATTGCCTAGATAAGACTAAAAGGACTGCTAGTATCAAGGATATCCTATATGGAGGAATAAAAGCTTGGCTCTGAAGGGGAGAAAGAGCGTGGCAGCCAAACCCTCGTGGGAGAGGAGCATTGGGTAGAGTACAATCAGTGTTGTGAAGTGCTCTGAGAGTTGTATGGCATGCCACGATGCTTGTTTGTGCGGGCCGTTGATATCGCCGGACATTCCAACTCCCAAAATTTTAAAAGAGCCCCCAGATCTTGACTCCAGCTGCTTCGGTCTCACCTGCTTATCATCAGCCACCCAATCACAGAGCAAAACACACACAGACCTCAGGTATCCACTGCAGCTGCTGCGTACTCACCCACTCATCACCAGCTACCCAGTCACTGAGCAAAGCACATACACACAAGCACCTGGCAGTTGCAGCAGCTGAAGCGCAGGCTTGTCCTATGCCCTCCACCTCTACGATGGCAGACGCCTCCGCAATTGCTGTTGCAGTGGCCTCAGCTGTCTGTAAACATGGAGCACGCACCCTGCTTGCTTCAACTCAGTGAGGAGCTAAAGGGCACAGATCAAGGTTTGGGAACAAGGAGAGGGATACAAAAGAAGCCGACACAGGCAAGGAGCACTTTGCAGAGCCTGCAAACAGGCACCGAGGTTGGCTGTGACTCACTGCTTGAGCAAGCGCTGTTGCTTGGGCCTGCACACTGGCTCCTCCACACACCTGCATGGAGAGGACCATTGCAATTTGGGATTAGGGAGTGATGATCAGGATCCTGGACTCTGCCTTGGTGGTGTTGCGCTGAAGTGAGCATAGACCACAAACAGATGATCTCTTTACACACACATACCGCTGAAACAGCCGTGGAAATCGCCTCAGCCGTCGCTTCAGCTGCATCATCCAAGGCCTGAGAACTTGCTTGACTTATGGCAGTGACTGTACCTGCACGCACAAGCATGCTTGTTCCACACGGCTGTGTTTCAAGTTGCCAGTGTCCTCTCCCTCTGGGGCACCCAAGGTGACGCGGAGCCTGGGCTGCCACAAATAGCCAGCAGATCTCACCTCCCAGTGAGTTGGCCACGCTGTTTGCAAGTGTCCCCACATCGCCTGCGCAAAAGAAGAGGGACTATAATAAAGAGCTGCAGATTTGTTTATGCGGATCATGCGTTGTTGTGCATGCCGTGCAGGGCTGCGGAGTTAACCCAATCCGCTCTAATGCACACGACGCATGTGCTTGCTGCAAGCACAAGAGCTGTGTGTTGAAGTGAAGCTGCAATGATTAGGAGCCCCAAAAGCATAACTCCCTTGACGCATTGATCCGGCCATACATAATGGCTACTTGTCTCTGCCCAACAAACTCCTGAAGCATGCAAGCACTCGTGCATCCACCCACACCCACACGCGCAAGTGTATGCACACACCCTTGCTGACAGCATCGGACAGAGCCTCTTCATCTGGGTCCTCTGCATCAGAGATTCCCTGCAGTAGCAAGGTGGTGTAACGGCACTGTGGAACGTGCGCTGATAAATCTGCATGTGACATGTTCACTGCACAGGCAGCGCCATGACCAGGATCATCAGTGCATATCTGCAGTGCAACATCTCACCTTTGGGCTGCGGAGCGCCTCAGCAAGGGCAGAAGCAACAGCTGAGGCGTCGGCGCCCTTCTCTGCCACTGCCGTTGCCACAGCCTATGCACACAATCCGGTGGCAGCATGGAAAGGGATCAGGATGTGCAACTGGTCCAACTGCTTTGGACGGAGTCTTCACGGGCCGCTTTAGCAGTGCATAGATCTGGCACCTGCCACCAGGCTTGCTATCAAATTTGCTGTGATGCCCCTTCTTGGATAAATGAAATCACACAACGATTGCAAAATGAAAAACCAAGCATGCAGCACACCTCTGCAATGGCGCGCGAGTCTGACGAGCTGGAAGCAAGGGCGAGCCCTGCAGCAATTGCGGAGCCTTGCCCAGCAGCTGCAGCGTTTGCTATGGCTGTTGCAGCTGCATTAGTGTCGCCCTCAGCCAGCGCCTGCAAGTTGGAGAGTGCTGGTGAGGAATGCGAGCGAGCACTTGTCCAGCCCCCGTGCGCACAAGGAGGCCGGCCTTGTTGGTCTTGCCCCTCACGATAGATCCATGGCCACGCACCTTGGCAATGCTGGTTGCCACTGCGGATGCATCCTGAAGAAGGCTCCTCCCTGTGTGAACGCCCGTCGATCATTGCAATTGCTTATTGATCAAACGGTCATGGCCATTGAGTCCTGAGGACACACGCCAAGCCAACCTGTTCCTTGCAGATGGTCTTCAAAAGGCTGCCTCAGGGGAGAGGCATGTAGAATGAAGAGGGGCAGGCAGGCGAGAAGAAAGCGAGAAGACAGCGCCGCCATCATGACGGAATCGACTCTACAATATATATGTCGCTATCCGAAAGTTTTATCTGTTCAGCTTTGGGAAGGCTTTTTGGAAATTCGCGACGATGGTCACGAGCTCTCAGGAAATGGAGTACGCGTATTTAGTTAAAGTCTCTCGCAGATATCGACAGAATTTTCCTAGACCAACATAAAGCTGAGCCAAAACACTAGCTGACAGTGTACTTGGCAAACAAGTTCTCTGGGCGGCTCATGGCCTTGAATTCCAGCGCGTTGCCACTTGGGTCCTTGAAGAACATGGTCCACTGTAGGAGTTGTTGAAGTCAAGAAAGAGTTGAATCAGTGATGTGACCAAGGGGTGCTAAGCCGCCACAAGCAACAGCTGACTCCTGTCTGCTTGCGCACGTGGTTGACAGGCTGCATCAGCGTCCTAACTAAGCTGTTCATGCTTGAATTAAGTCATCCAGTATCATGCCGATGTGCTACCTAAACACCTGATGTTGTGGACCAGAAGGGAAAGCCACTCAAAGCCATGGCCATATCACTGATTCTCGTGGCCACATCATCGATTCCTGTTCCATAATTTCACCAGTCAGATCTAGCCCATCTCATGGGCGTAACTTGCAAAGCTTGTCAAAATTCGCTATTACCCTACTCTCAGATCAGTCAGATCCTCCAGGATCATTGTAACTTCGCTAGTGTGCAGCTTAAAGCTGTTTAGCTTATCCCCCCTAAGCATTCCCCTATTCAGCCTGCTGATTTATAGCATGTTTGGCTCATCATGCAGCTCTTACAAGCAGAATTATAATCTCAACACCTGGCAAACACGCCCTTGGACCCTTGCTGCACATGAAAATTGCCATGAGGTACTGCTGGGTATGGGGTACGTGTATGACTGGGCAGTAGCGCGCTCCAAGGAGTGCGGGCCAAGAGCATGCCCAACTCCAGCAGCTCAATCTGGCTGCCCTCTAATAAGCTCCCTTACCTGCTCTCCTGGTGCTCCTTGGAAACGCAAGTGTGGGTGGATGATAAATACGAATCCAGGCTGTGCTTTGAGCCTATTGGCCAGCTCGTGGAACTGCTCAACGCTCAACACCACTCCATAGTGCGGCACAGGTACCTGATTGCCACAGAGGGACAGAAGCGTGACCACATGGCCAACATACAATTATTGTTGCCCTTCATCTGATCATGCCAGGACTGTATCCTTGCTTGCGGCCTTATCATGGCGCATTGATGCTGTACATCTCATTCCCACCGGTCATTGCTGTTTACAAATCAGACAGCACAATATAATTGGGCATTGCAAACTCTCAACAGTGCTTGCAACATTGACAGGCAAACTGGATAACTCACAGGGTCACCGTCGACCTGGTTTGCAGTTGCTGAGGCGTTGTAGTTCTGCACAAAGTGCGCGACAATCTGGTGGCCGTACAAGTTGAAGTCCACCTGTCATGGCAAATCACCATAATTGTTGAACAATAATCCCAGATTCACAAGCCACACCAAGTGTAGGCTTCTGGCGTGTCCAGATAGCGAAGTCCATGTATCAAGGGACATCAAACTGTGATTCAGCGGCAGCTGTGAGCTTGCCAGGGCATTAGGGTACTACTAGATGGTGCGGCCACCCATCTATGCCCCTTAGTCAATGCACGCCTTCTGCCAACTCAGACCATCACCATATTAGTGTCACGGGGGAAACAAAGACATGGCCAACTCAGACCATCACCATATAAGTGTCACGTGGGAAACAAAGACATGGCCTTGCACAGCCATGGAAAACTTAATCCAGGGATGCAAGGGGATTTAAAGAGAGATTAATAGGAAAACACCTGTTAAGCAGCCCCCACCAGCTAATTCAGGCACTATGATCACGATTCATCGCTTACTACAACATAACACACCCATGTTTTGGCACTCCTCCCTTCAGAACAGCCCAAGCACCTGCAAGTGTTGTTTGAAGCAAGATACAGGGTCTTGTGGCTCCAATGATGCCCTTGTGATTGTCATGCTCGCAAGTACTAGCCGCACTTGGCAAACTAGCACCTGCTTTTTTCATCGCAGCCGCCTCGCATGACAATCTCCAAGCAGAAATTATGCTTGCAGCGCATTCGCTGAAGTCCCCCTGACAATAAGACGTCACTTCTTCCATGTTCCCAGGGAGAGCTCGAGCTCCTCCCTCTGTGTGGCTGATCAGCCTTCTCATGAGAAGCTACCAAAACAGTCAAATGCAGGGTGCAGCAGTGTTTGAAGTAACGAGGCTGGAAATGTACACTTATCCACTTGCGCACAACTATTTCAAGGTTCCCACACTCACTCGATGTAGAATGCTCTTGCTTCTTCGAGGGAGTGAACAGGAAATGCAATGTGAAAGGGATTCATTGCTGCGTGTCCTTAAAATACAGAACAGATTGGCTTTATCAGTAACAAAAGCCATTGTGTAATTAGTTGCCAAGCATGTGCTGCCAACTGCCTTACAGTTGAACAACTGAAGAGCAACCTAAAGAACAAATGCGTGCGCACATGTGAGGATTTCAAGGGAATCATAATCAAGATGCAGCCAGACTTCCAGCCTTCCTTTGAGAAGTTCATTAACACGATCAACAAGGAGCAGGCTCGGGATCTCGTGCGGAGTATCAACCTGTGGGTGTTCTGCAGTGGAAGGAAACGTGAATGAGCATTGCTCCGTCTCTGATGCGTGGAGGGCCAAAACTCTGTACTTGCACTGAGAGCTTTCTTACTTGCCATGACCTCTTCTTCGATGTGATCCAGGTTCATGAAGAATTTCAGGCAGAAAGATGTGGATAGTAATTCTGATAGTAAAGCTGTGCAGGTGCGCGCGAGCAAGGGTGCAAACGAGGGACAGTGTCAGTGGCCCCAGGGCCTCATGGCCATCGCCTCATCATTTGATTGTTTGAATGTCTGGATTCCCATCCGTATTTATGGTGTAATTGTAAACGCATCCCCATGCGCACTACTTTGTACCCTCGATCCCTTGCGGAGCTTGCCTACACGCATTTTTGGCTGGATACGTGCGAGCGTACACATTCATACACACGTACATGCACACTCCTACACGTGCACACACACGCATGCACGCATG
>LKMJ01007860.1_pt1 | contig 10040 bp, 7 predicted proteins | sample 643391 | NCBI WGS metagenome assembly LKMJ01 (sample SAMN04112250, study PRJNA286221) | soda lake metagenome | biome: soda lake; feature: Kulunda Steppe; material: water; isolation source: sample PL-Br10 brine of Picturesque Lake | place: Russia: Kulunda steppe | collected 2010-07
AATCGGTTCGCAACTATCCCATAACGATTCGACAACCGGTATCGTGTCATCAATGAGCTCGTTTTTTTCACTACCAATAGCAAACGTTAACTCGTTAAAATCAATAAACGACCCGATAACAGACGAAGAAACGAACAAATTCGATTGGAACTCTTGCTCAAGGCGTTTGAACTGAATCGAATTAGCATCACTCAACCGTTTTAAACGACTTCCAACAGTAAACTCTCTTTCAACACCTCTCAAAACAGATTCCCCAACCAGTATTTTCAAACACCCTTTATCACTTGAGAAAGTATGCGCGATTTCTCGCATCACAGTTGGTGTTGGGTTAACTAGAAACCCAGTATTCTCTACCCAATCACCAATATTTTCTGTATCTTGTGAATCCATACAATAACTAATTCACTACGTGCTTGAATATCCTACCCACAACAAAACTAACACTTCGTCCAATCAATCCGGCGATTGGTTCTGGAGTATCCTGAAACAATCACTCAATGTTAGTATTCTGCGTTAACGAGTTCTATAATGTTTTCTGCAGTCGTTTCTCCAACACCCTCAGTTTCAACTAACTGTTCGACACTCGCATTCATGATTGCTTTAACACTTCCAAACTCGGTAAGTAAATCTTTGGCAATCACGGGTCCAACATTCGGAATACTACTCACAACATATTCCTGCTTACTCTCAGTTGACTCTGTAGACTTTTGACCATGACGGTTAATTTCTTGGTCATTATCTTTTTGCTCTCGGCGTGCAAGTGACCGAATTTGTTTCGCTGTTTCTTCTTCATCTCGCGTGAATAACAGTGAAACACCGAAGTCAACTGCAATCGATTGCACGGTACTTCTAACTGCTTCTTCATCAACTTTTGAGCGCCCGTACAAATCCTCAACACCATTCCCACCTTCAATAATCATTACTCCTCTTGAAAAGTTATTTGAAAGTTCACTTACCTGCTCAAAGATACTCCTATCACTACTTGTTAACGATGAAATGAAATCGTCCAGTTCTTTACGTTCAATCGCAACTCTATCAGACACAATGTAATCAGCTACATCTAATGTCTCAAGATTCACTGTGATGCCAGACAGACGGTCTAGGGTTTTCCCAACTGCGCTTTTTGTCTCACGCTGATCAACAACAACGACGGGCTGATCTGAATCGGTTGTTCGCTCACCGAATTCAGACAAACTCACCTGTTCTTCACGTAGTTCGTCACGAAGATCGTCTTCCATCTCCTTTAATTTCTTTAACCGGTTTTTCATTTTCTTCTCGCGGCTTTGCGAAATATAGTATGATGTTTCATCGCCTGTATCTTTCGCAATGAGAATCACAACCCTTCCTTCTGTTTGTCGTCCAGTACGCCCTCTTCGTTGCACTGATCTAACAGCACTGGGAACGGGTTCATAGAACAGTACTAAGTCAACTGCTGGGATGTCAATACCTTCCTCAGCAACAGAGGTGCTTACTAACACATTGTATTCACCATCTCGGAATGCTTGCAGAGTTTCATGTTGTTCTTTCTGCGTCATTCCTTTGTCGTTCTTTTTATTGTTTTGACCGACAAATCGAACGGGGTTAATTGACCCGCTGTCAAGGAATTCAACAATACGTGATGCAGTATCACGAGACTCTGTGAAAATCAGAACTTGCCCATCATCAATCAGTGTCCGACCAACTTCCACCCGTAACTCTGTCAACTTTGGGTGCGTATCATCATAGTCGTTCAATTTCCGCATCGCTTCTTTAATTTGAGGGGTCGCTGCTATTCGTTCTGAAGCCTTACTCCCACCCGAAGATTTAGCTTCATCAATTATTTTATCAAAATATGAAATCGCAGATTGTGTAGACTGTGTTTCTATCGCCCGCCACCCGTGACTCAATTTCATTGCTTCTGCATGCACAGACATTGCTTTGTACCCCTTTGAATCACCATTATCAACGAGTTTCTGTATTTTACCACGAGCACGCATTAACTTTGAAACAGACAAGCTTTTACTAGCGCTATTAATCACCCCCATTGATTTCAACTCTGATAATTTTTCTTTATACACACCCTGTACCAAGTCCCTTGCTTCAATCAACTCCTCGGGCAAATCCACCCAGCAGTAATCAATGCCCGTTTTGTACAAGTATTCTTTCAGTAACTCATCTTCTTCTGTAAGAACTTCAACGTTGGTTAACCCAAGGTTTGAACACACCTCTAAAATCTTCTCTCGTGAAGATCCTGGGGAAGCAGAAAGCCCGGTTGCTAACGTGTCAATCGAATTCCCGTGGTATCGTTCACCAATGTAATTGTACGAATAATCGCCAGTTGCCCGATGACACTCATCGAAAATGACTTGAATAACGTTTTCAAGAGAATACCGGTTCCCAATCAAATCATTCTCGATTACTTGTGGGGTTGCAATAATAACTGACACAGCACCGTTCCACAACTCAACGCGCTCAGACGGGCTGACATTCCCTGTGAACACTTTCACCTCGTGTTCGGGTACATCTAACACTTCACGGAAAAACTCTGCGTGCTGGTTCACTAGCGGTTGTGTCGGTGCTAGCATCAATACTTTCCCAGAATGTGATTCTAACCGTCGTGCGATGAGTCTTGCTGCAACAACTGTTTTACCAGTCCCAGTAGGTAACGCAATCAGTGTTGACTCATTTTCAGACGCATTAACGAGTTTAGCTTGGTATTCCCTATCTTCTAACGAGTCATCCACAATGTACTTGCCAGTAACAAACTCCTCTTCAACCTCCGGTTTTTCATCAATAGAACTTGACTCAGGCATTCGTACGGCGTTATTACTCATCAACTCATATAAAAGATTGCAAAACACACAACAACCAATCACCTGAAACGTTTATATTTCAAACAACCAAAGTTAAACACATCACACCACCGAAAGGTAATCAATGACAAAAATGGACGAGAATCCAAATACAGATGCTGAACGAGGAGGGCTCCGGTCAATCAGCAGGAAGTTAACAAAACTAAAAACAAGATACACGTCCCACCGAGATGCGTTCCAAGACAACACGCCATTTGGACTCTTGATTTGGGATATTTCACGCATCATATTAGCGGTGGTTGTTATTTCATCCCTAATGATCGGGTTAACCGGTTTAACAACCCCGTTCGTAGCGGTTAGCTCTGGAAGTATGGAACCAAACATTATGACGGGCGACTTGGTAATCACAGCAGCACCTTCTGGGTCTCCTCCATTAGCAAGCACCGGTTCAATTGAGACAAGTAGAAACAATACAGCCACGACATCGTTCAATAAACACGGGGACGTTATTGTTTTTCGAGCGAACCAGCACGAAGTCCCAGTGATTCACAGAGCATATTACCATACCGAAAAAGGTGAAAACTGGGTAGAAAACGTAGAGCAAAACAAGTTACCAGAAAATATTTCGTGTACAACTCTCGAAACGTGCCCAGCACCCCGCACAGGCTATATTACTCTTGGAGATAACAACCCGCATTATGATCAAGCTGCGGAGTACGATATCGTAACAGAAAACAACATAATAGGTGTTGCAGAATACCGGGTACCATACCTTGGATGGGTGTCAATCGGGACTGACTTCATCACAAATTAACACGTTTCGCACCCACACCACCAATTTAAAGACAAAATATCTGAGTTCTAGACACTTAATTGTGGATTTCTCGTTTTTAATCCGAGTTACTTACAGTGATTCTAGCCGGTCGAATGATTAATTCTTCAAACTCGTACCCCGTTCTAAAGCATTCAACAACCGTTCCATTAGGAGCTTCGCTTTCAACTCGACTCATGACCTTGTGCCGTTCTGGATCAACTTCGTCACCGAATTCGGGTTGAATGAGATTGACTCCTTCTTTTTCTAACAACTCGTCGAAATTCTGTTTAATCAGTGTAACCCCAGAACGAATGTCGTCATTATCGTTATCTTCGTTTAATGCTCGCCCTAAGTCATCTCGAATCGGGAGGGCATCTTTAATGAATGTCTTCGTTGCAGTATCTTTCAATTCCTCCGTTTCACTTGCTTTCCGTTGTTTGTATTTTTGGAATTCTCTTTTATTTTGTTGAAGTTGTTCTTCAAGAGCCTCTACTTTTTTTCTCAATGTTTCTTTTTCCCGGTGAACTTCTTCAATCCGTATTCCCGCTTCAGTACTCATTTGACCCACAGCATCAGAAATGTCATCAAGGTTTGAGGTATCATACCCTCGGAATGGTGCTTTGAATACATCATCGTGCAACTCCGGGATGATTCCTTTCCCACCCCCACCGTTTTCTACATCATCTTCTACAACACGCGTTGGCTCTTCATCACCCAACTCTTCAGTTTCCGTCTCGTCACCTGTTTCCTCATTCAAATCTGTGTCATCGACAACTTCATCATTAGTTTCTGCTCCGGTATCATCCCCACTACTTTCAGATTTGTTATCACTCATACCAGAACACCGAGTTGTCCTTTAGTAACACACGAAAATGGTTGTACACTACTCACCCGAAAAAATATTCCCTTGTTGTTCTTCATTGTATTCAATTACTCTTTCATTCATTTACAGTTAAATCTTAGGTGCCCCAAATGAACTCTGGTGGGACCAAGCTTCACAACACCCGAACAAAACCATCAGAAAGACAGTCACATAAAACAAGTAACTCGAAACTAATTTCCGACCATTCATTACCATAGGTGAACAACCATCTCCCACAATGCAAGTCGAATTTCAGTCAATGAACCCGTCAAAAACAGATGATTCGTTTTTACTCCGGGTAAACGATAGTTTAGACCCAGTTACACACTGTTTTCTCGTTGATTGTGGGAAAGGAGTAGATGTAGATGAATTCCTTGATGACACTGATGAATTATCAGGGATCATTATCACACACGCACATGAAGATCATATCTCAGCACTCCCTGAAAACGCACGTAAAAACGTCCCAATATATACTACACCAGACACGGCTATCGTATTAAAAGAATTATTCAACCACGCTTCAAATCAATCAAATTTCTCTGGTAATAAATACTCATCAAACGGGTCGTGGTCGTTCTGGGACAGAATCACTCCAAATGTCGCAGAAACGGTTACACAACAACTCACACCAATCGACGAAACCACTCAACTAACCCCTAGTGTAGATTTAATCCCTTTACCAGCAGGGCACACTATTGGAGCAGGGAGTTTCATATTCAAAACATACACTGGGACAAAAGAACACCATTTCCTCGCAACCGGTGATTTCACACCGTACGCTGTTGGTCAAACACCTGGGTTAAACAGAGATGTCGCACAAGTTGCAGACATCGATGTGTTATTCATGAACACAGGGATGAGAACACAAGAAGAGTCATATGAAGACGTATTCACTGATTCTATTAGAACAATTCTTGAAGAGGCAACACAAGGCAAAAAAGTGTTAGTTACAAGCAGTTCCCTCACCAGTATTCACTATGCAAACTGGCTTCAGAAAACAATAGATGAATACTCATCAAATATCAACGTAGTTCTAGCAGGGCTTTCTGCAGTCATGTATAACAAATTAGGTTATGACGCCTCAAATATTGAGTTAGTTCCCACGTACCAAGACAATTCAATTGTTGAAAATGGGACAATCGTTATCAGTGCTCCCGAAGTTCCCGCATCAGGAGGGTCTGGTCGTATTTACAAACACCTTGAGAACGACGCGAACGCGTCCATTATTCAAATCAAATCGGGTGGGGATGTCTCAAACAACCAAGTCTCAATCGATCACAGTTACCGGTATGTCCCCCATCCAACACAGGATGAACTTGATTCGTTTGTTGAGTTCACAAACCCAGTACACACCGTATTAAACCATGGTCCAAAAAACCACTACAAAGGAAAATACTCATTCACAATCCATTGGACTGTGATGAACCATCATAAACGAAACCTCTTGCTTGATAACGGAACACTGTGCAACCCACCATGGGTCAACTACTCGTACGCCTCAGAGATTAAATCAGAGAACATGACCCGTGATCGCATGATGGTCGCCCCAACAGGACCCACTGCTGCGAAACCACTTACAGACCCTGACTTAACGTTCGAAGATGTACGGCTAAACGTAAATAAAATATCTCAACTACTCTCACCAACTCGCACGAAACCGGGTTCTGACTCTAAACAACCCACGGAAAACATCGTTCAAGATGGAACACAAACAATAGAACAGTGTTCTGGAGAAACACTGTCTACTCTGTTAGTGTCTGAAACAAACACGGATGACAACGAATCGAACCCGGATTCACTAAACCAACCCACCGAAGCTACCGAAGTGGTTGCTGAATCACCGGATTCGGAACAAGAAACGTTCGAAGAGGTGGTAGAACACTTAGAAAAAGCACAACAATTGTTAGAAACCAACCGTGTGAATGGCGTAATCAAAGAAATGCATTCTGACGGGATGCTAACAATCCAACTCACCGAAGAAACAGTCACCACATTCAACGAAAATGATGAAATAACAATTCTCAACACCCCCTCGAAAAAGTGAGCTATGACTAATTTCGTTTCATAACGCAATCGGAAAACCCGACAGTAGTTATTACAGTCCTCAATAATTGAGAACCGATTCTCAGATTCACTGTGGTTGTGATCGCTGTACGGAACAACGTTACAATGAATCTGAAATTGAGAATCCCACGCCAATTACCGAGAACTGATTAATTAAATTCTTTTGCGATTCCTGCAAGGAATGATTCTAGCTGGATTTTATCATCTGCGCCTTCTGTAATCCGGTAATCGGCTTCACCAACCCGGTCCATGATTTCGATAGCCTGATCATCTGTCACATCAAACTCCCAAATCAATTGGTGGACTTGAGAGAGAATCCCGGAACCAGATAATCCACGCTCGGTGAGAAGCCCGTCCAATTTCATTCGGCTTTCATGGTAATCACCAGCTAATGCAGATTGAATCATTGATTCAATCTCATCTGGCCGCGGTGTACTTGTTGTTCGGTATACTATCTCTTCATCAATCTCCGTATTCACTACAGAACACCCTTGCAACGCGTTTAACGCCCGACGCATATCTCCGTTCGCGGTGTGAACAACCGCGTCAACACCATCAGGTGTAAGTGTTAATCCTTCCTTTTCAGCTATCGATTTTACGTGCTCTCCAACTGCTTCATCACTTATTGGTGAGTAATGAAATACAGAACACCGGGACTGAATCGGGTCAATGATTTGCCCCGGGTAATTACACGACAAAATGAACCGGACATTGTTTGAAAATTGTTCCATTGTTCGACGTAATGCTGACTGTGCATCGTCCGTCAAGGAGTCTGATTCATCAAGAAAAATGATTCGGTGTTCGTACTCACCGAATGAGGTTCGGGCAAAACTCTTTATCCGGTCTCGAACAACATCAATCCCTCTATCATCAGATGCATTCAACTCAAGAAAGTTCTCTTTCCAAGCATCACCGTACAATTCTTTTGCCAGTGCAACCGCAGACGTTGTTTTTCCAATCCCTGCATCACCCGAAAACAATAAGTTCGGGATTTCACCGTTAGAAACATATCCTTCTAACTGCTCGATAATGTTTTCTTGCCCAACAATGTCGGCAAGCGTTTCAGGACGGTATTTTTCAACCCAAACGTTATTTTCAGGTTCAGTTTCAGCATCTGTACTGTCAGTACCTTTTTGTGTTTCAGACATACTGTATTACTCGCCTCTGATACTGGTTAATCGTTCAAAGGTAATTATACCACGCATTTCTAATTGAGTTACTGATGACCGACACTCACTCACTCGCTCGCTGGTGTGTACTGATAAAGACGGTGCTTATTACTCACAGGCGTGAAATCAGACCGGATCTCGTGTGGCAGTGTTTCGGTCATACCAACAACTAGGTACCCGTTAGGCTTCAACGATTTTATGAGTGTTTCAAACACTGGCATCTTATATTTCGTATCAATGTAAATCAGTAAATTACGGCAGAAAACTAAATCATAATTTTCTTTTGGTCCATCTTGAACCAAGTCGTGATTTTCAAACGTGATTTCTCGCCGGATTTCGGGTTTCACTGTGAATGTATCCGATTCAACAGTCACGTACTTTTCAGGGTTGTTTAACAAACCCAGTTCCTCGCCAATGTCTGTTGTTCGGGTTGTTTTGTACACTCCTTTTCGAGCGTGCTCAAGAGCATCATCGCTAATGTCTGTCCCAAGAACAGATATTCGAGAGTCGTTAACTCGATTATCATCTAATGCAAGCATGTACGCAGAGTATGGTTCACGCCCATCTGCACACGGCGCACTCCAAATCTTAACTGACCTGTTTTTGCTTGTTAGTGTAGCAAGCACACCACGGAGGTCTTCCCACATACCTTCATTCCGGAAAAAGTTTGTAACATTAATTGTTAGTGAATCCAACAATTGTTCTTTCTCGTCACCATCTTCTTCCAACACGGTAAGATACTCACTGTACGTTTCAACACCTTGTCGTCGCATACGCGCACTTATCCGTCGTTTTAAGTACGCCTCATTATAATACTCTGGTTCAAAGTTCACTTCTTTTTGTATGTGTTCAATAACACTCACAAACCCGTTTTCGTTGTTTTGTACCATATTTCACTCTTTGAAGGAGTTGAATACCACTCACCCTACAGCAATACGGGTCCCTATACAACTCCGTTAACTAAAACACGCACCACTGATTAAAGAAGATATTCGTTTATCAAACAGTACTTTCAACTTCTGTTAAAAAGTTTGTTAAGTGAACACGATCATTCGACCCGTTACGGAGTTGCATGTTCACACCACCAGCTTTCTCAACTAACTCCAAGCACGCTGCAGTATCATACCGTGTTTGCACTTGTTCAATGAGTTTCCCAAGCACTTCCTCACCGTCTAACCCTTCATCAACAAGAAGTGAGTCAATCGCTTTCCTTGCATCTTTCAACTCACTGTTTTCTGCTGCAGTTAATGCTTCATCAATGTGTTCTTGAACACCAATCCCAGTCAACACTCCAGCAGCAGTTTCCGGAGTGACCTCCTCAGTTTTTGAAGCAACCGTTTGAAGACCCGTGATCGCCCGACGCAAATCATTATCACCATACCCTGCAACAAACCGTAACCCTTTCTCAGAGTACGTCACCCCCTCACGGTCAGCAATACGTTGAATGACATTGAAAACTTGCTCAGTAGATGGTGACGGGATTTGAACAGACGTGCAACGCGATTGTAGAGCCGGTATAATCCCCGATGACGAACGAGAAATAATAATGAACTGTGTCGTTTTATGATTCTTTTCCATAATCCGGCGAAGGGCTTGTTGAAAGTCCTCTCGCATTGACTCGGCGTTATCAATCACGATTGTTTTGTACTCTCCACCGGTGCTCTCATACCCTGCCAACTCTTTCAACACGTGACACAACATATCCCGTTTCGACCAGTTTCGTTTATACTTTTTAGATTTCCCAGACCCGCTCCGGTACTGCTTAGAAAACTCAGTTTGCCCCCGAAGGAAATGTCCAAACCGAGTATCATTCCGGATCTCTTTCTTTGAACGGTTAAAAAAGTCAGATGCGTTCACAACAATGAAATCAGAATCCGGGTATTTGTGACTTGCATCACCCAGTGCACGAACCGCAGCAGTTTTCCCAACACCACGTGGCCCGTGCACGAGTAAATTCAGTTTAACACCAACAACATCCTCAAAGAACTCACCAATATCTTCGTGTGGCAACTCCGACAGTGTTGGTTTATGCTTGTCAACCCATAATGCTTCGCTCATTGTACTCACATACCCTCTCAAACTTAATTAACGATTGGGTTTCTCTTCAGAACACTTCAGACACGACAATCATGTGTTTTACAGAATGCAAGGAGAATACTCGGGACTTTGACCCCGGGACGATTCACAAACTAATATAACAGTACACACATAGTATATAGTATGGAATGGACCGAGCGATATCGCCCCACATCCTTATCTCAAGTACAAGGAAACACTGACGCTATCAAACAATTACGGAAATGGGCAGATAATTGGGAAACTGAGAAAAAAGCAGT
>LKMJ01007861.1_pt1 | contig 10038 bp, 9 predicted proteins | sample 643391 | NCBI WGS metagenome assembly LKMJ01 (sample SAMN04112250, study PRJNA286221) | soda lake metagenome | biome: soda lake; feature: Kulunda Steppe; material: water; isolation source: sample PL-Br10 brine of Picturesque Lake | place: Russia: Kulunda steppe | collected 2010-07
CCGAGTCGGTCACTTCGACCACCCTCAGATGGGAGACAACCGAGGACGGAGCAGTCACTCAGGGTCGAAAAATAATGTAAAGGAGTGTAGATGTCCGTTACTCGTTGCCGAACATCTGGCGCATCATAGATTAAATGGTTACCCCATCGGGTACCCGGCGGGCGATAGCCGTATTCCCCAGTGAGATTTGAGTTATTTAGGCTGTACCACCCACAACGGAATACTCTCTCGGATCCACAAGCCGCGCCAGCGGTGGAACGGCACTCAGTTTTCGAGTGATATTCGCTTAGACAGTTGGATATTGAATGAATGAGGTTGCTTTAATCTATGTCAAAACATGTTAAAAGAGAAATTACTTTCTTTGTTTTTGGGTTAACTCATAAGTTAACATAGGTTAGATGCCGCGGGTGAACACTCATTAACACCTGTTACGCCTGATTTGATCAGATCATTCTAAGAATGTACCATACCCACCTCCCGAAGTTGGCTGTCTACCGGATTATTGAGTGGGAACAAAAAACACGAAGACGGAATCCTCGCTGACTCGTTGTAATTGGTCTTCAGCATTCTGTACTGAACGAATTGGGGCGAAGAAAGATATGGAAACCGTTGTATGACACATTTTTATCGGATTTGAACAGAGACGCTTTAAACAACACTACCACGGAGCAATCACGGGTCTTGGTTAGGACGTGAAAGACCAACAAGAGGTAATAGCAGTCAGTATGAATTACCGATATGAAACGGAGAGCATTTTTGAGCACGTCCGGGGCTGGTCTTCTAGCCGGTTGTAACGACATTCAAGAGTCTGTAGAGACCGATACGCCACAAGATTCCGTAGAGGACCAGAACGATAACGAAACAGAACAAATTGGATCAGAAGCCGACATCGAGATACAAACTGATGAATGGATTGTGGAAGGGGAATCGGTTGAATACATACTTGGCAACAACGGAGACAGTCAAAGCGGAGCAGTTAATCTGATCACGAGATGGTACGATGACGAAGGAAATTATATTGGAAATGATCAGGTATCGATTCCGAATCTACGTAGTGGAGCGAGTTGGTTTATTCAAGTCCAAACTACAGCCCCGTTTGAAGTCGATGAATACGACGCATACGTAGTGTATGAGACCCAGTATTCATACGACGAACTTGAAACCCGTTCCGTGGAAATTGATCAGGAACGGTCAGCCATTACGGGGATCGTGAGTCACAATCAGGGGGATAATACGGGAATCGAGATACAAGCGGTCACCTATGATTCCGGGTGGATAACTCACGCGGGAACGATAGGTGACAGTAAAGTACCCGATGAAGACTGGCGGTTCAATCTTCCATTGAGCCAAGTTGGAAGTGAAGAATCTACCGTGGGTGAAAACCTAGACCTGATGTTCCATGTTAGATGATCTCAGTAACTTTTGGGTAAGGACACATCACTTCCGACAATAGATACCGGGGCGACCCACCACGATCGCCCCGGAAAACGAGACCCACACTCTCAGTCAACTACATTACCCTACCGCGCTAGGCACGCGGCACTCACACTTCGAGCGGTTATTTACTTCAACGGTTGGAAAATGAATGAGTTAGAATACTCAAAACGTGTTAACATACGTTCACAGGTGTGTATTCGAATCTTCGTTCACAGGTTAACTTGAGAATGTTGAGAAGATAGTATGAAACGATTTCGCTTTCAAAACATATCGGTCTACAAGACTATTATATTCGGTCCACATCATGTACCTACATGTTAACTGAAGCCGGAATTGCGGTTCTCGGGGCAGGTGCTGGGCAGTTGATCCGTTATGTAATCCATCAGTATAAAACAAAGAAGAGAAATGTAAATGAGTGGTATGAGGACGTGATCTTATCAATCAGTTATGGTCGTGGAGTATGTGATCTCGGGCGAGAACGAACTAACCTGAATTACGGGAACATCGCTGAAGAAGCAGAGAAAGTAGCACATCGCCTCAGGAAGCATTCTAACCCTCCGTCTGAAGTTGATGAGACCTCCGTGTTGCTCGTTCAAAACCTCGAAACAATGTTTCGTAAACTGTCTGCAGCCACAGAAGCGTCAGACGACCAGTCTACGATGGACGCGATCAATGAGCTTTTCGAGATGGGACAACGGGACTTGGCGAGGAACAAAGAGCTAGATATGGGAGAGGCGGTCAACGAGTCTACCGAGTACTCATCGACGATGGCTAATATCTTTAGTCAGGTAGACGCGGACCCTGAGGGGTTTGGAACACAACTTGGGGAACACTTTGGTAACGCTGAATCCTTCCACGAGCTGTTGGAAAAGGTGCGTTCCCAGCATGGTGTTAGTGAAAGATCTATTGACAGGATGCTAGATGGTCAATTTTTAACAGAGGAGTGGGACGAGAGCCTCTCAGTCGGAATTCGAATTCTTTTGCAAATTACTTCTAACCAGTGTGTAGAGGCCATCAATCACGTCGGGGAAATCAATGGCAATAGTACATAACGTTTCATTGAATCTCTTACAAGATGGTTGATCTCAGCACCGTTGGGACGAATCGTCTGCTCATTACGCCTGTAAACTGACCGCGGGGTTGCCTACTGTATTGATGATATTCAGATAGCCGTGTCAGATACAAGGCCCGGATGTGACACAAAGTGTGAGTTATTTTCAAATAGGATTTCACACAGTAGAGGCGATGAACGCGGATAACGAATCCTCGATGGATTGTTTGACACTCTATCTAGTGAATGCCTGATTGTCCTATCAGGGTGGGTTACGGTGCTAACTGATATTGCCAAGAATATATAATATTACAGTATAGATTGAGTTCTATGTGTGAGCCTACCAGTATTAATTTGGAAAAGAAACAGTTCATACCGGTAGTTGAATCTATTCTCGCATCTGAATCCCCACAAGAGATCTTCGAGTATAGGAAACCTATCAGGAATACTAGAAATGATGGAGTCGAAACGGACGATTTACGCGGAGTATTATTATCATCGGTAGTTGAGTGTTTAGCACACGAGAATTACGAGATCGCAAGCAACGCGGCACGTGTTCTACGGAATAATCGCATTGAGTGTCACCGACATTGTGATATCAATAGTATCGTTTCACGTCTTACAAAGCAACTGTCTGACAGAAGCACAACTTCCGCTGAAGAGGCAGCTTGGACTCTCGCCCATTTTCTAAGCACCCGTCCTAGTGACTCAAAGCTTCCAAATTGGCATCAAACCGATCCGATGACGACAAATAAGATTGCAGAGGATTTAGATCAAACACGAATGTGGCGTGGACCAGTGGGGGAAGGGTTCTTAAATGAGGTATCTGAAGACGTTTTTGAGGATTGTATTGGGGAACTTTCAGAAAATCTTGACAGGAAAAAATATAAGAGAAGTTCAAACTGGGATGTAGCCAAGGCTTGTGCATCATCTATTGGAGCAATAGGATACAAACGCCCTGCTATTGTTGAGGGATATGTTCCACAGATTAAGAGCCTTTCAAATGAAGCAGACCAAAGACTTCCATATTTACTCTATGCCTTGACTTCTGTGGGATACGCTCGACCTGACCTCGTTGAAGATATTTCTGCTTTTTTTGAAGAAAATTCAGGTTCCACACTAGGCTTTGGCCGGGCAGGAATGTCTGTTATGAGAATTGGTTATCATAAAATAGGTCATGAACCAAGCTTTCTCGAAATCTATGGGTCAAACCCACAGAACGATCTAGAACCTGTCGTGGAGAAACTGTTTGATTTCATGCTGTCTCGACATATATCCTCTTCCGAAGAGGTTCTACAAGCATTTGTTGAAATATATAAACACCGACATAAATACCTTACAAGCATTCTTCAAGCAGAAATGGATAGAATCTTCGATGGAAACGCCCGGGGTTACGATTTTCCTCATAATTTGATGCGGGTTTTGAATGTTTTGTCTGCAGTCAATCCTAAGAAACTTGGTCCTCTCATTAGTATGTCGCCAAATTTCTATGAATACCATCCTGCGAACCATTATTGGTGCGAAAATGCTCTTCGATTCCACTATAATATCGCAAAAACAAACGAAGATCTACTACCAGAGGATATAGCCAAAGTCGTCAAAGAGTTTTTAGATGGCGAAATGAGAGCAAGTGTAAGGAGAAACGGGAGGCGATTCCTTACTGAAATCGGTGAATGGGACGAATCAATACTAACAGAATACAATGAGATTGACGAGATTACTTCCACGACATGTGAAATCAATATTGAGGACCTAGATGCGAATAATGACTTCAGCGAGTTTTAGGAGTAAAAAGTTCAAACTCCGAGATGTAGTATCCGTTGAAAATGTGAGAGCATTTCGAATAGTGTGTTAAATACATGTACAAGTCTTGCAGCCTGTTTCGGTCAGTATTTAGTGCGCTTGTCCGATGTAGGCGTGAGTGGACTCGCAACTTCAGGCTTAAAGTCAAACTCAGAACAGATTAGCGGATAGATCACCGAATATAGTTTCTAATCGTCGGACTGCTTCCGGTGCAATTCGCTGGGCAGCCATCGGTTCGATGATCCGAGAGGCGAACACGGCAGCGGCAAGTTCCTCATCGCTTCCTTTTCGGTAGTCAGCGAATGCGCCATCTGTTTCGATCATCGGTCCATGGAGCCGCTCCGAGAGTCTCCGTGCCTGTTCCTTTTCGTCAGTAGTTCGGAAGAGTCTTGGTTGCTCTTCGATCCCACTCTTCGGACTCCACGCATCGTAGAATGCATGCCCCACCTCGTGGGCAAGCACTACTCCTGCTCGATACCCAGGAAAATCATCTGAATCTATCCCAATCTCGATTAATCGAACTCCACGCCAATACTTCCCCCGGACAGTCTCGGCTTCAAACGAAACATCGCGTTCAATTGTATCGACAACATTCTCTTCAATAGCCAGCTCAGCTACTTGGTCGGCACGACGGCGATGTTCATCAACCGGAATTGTATCCACGAACGGAAAATCGAGCTGCATCATATTTTCCCGCCACTCCGAGAGAGTTCGAGTGACTGGCTCGTTCGATTCCTCATCTCGTTTACGTTCAGCTTCCTCTCGTGCGCTATGGAGCTGTTGCGCTTGCTCTAACGAATCTCCCCCTTCTCGAAGTGTGAAGGGAGTGTCCTCATCTCCTAGACGAACAAACCCGTCATCTAGTTCTTGAATACGGTCATCCAACCGATCTGTGAGCGCAGGCGACGGAAATCGGCTCATTTAGCGTATCCTCGCATCTTACGAGAGAGGAGTAATATCGTTCGAACTATCGGCCTCGTCACTGATGTCTGCCTCATCAAAGAAATCAGGGTCAGCATCAGCGAGTTCTTCAGCGTCCACTCGAACAAACTGAACTAGATTCTCTGCGGCGGTGAGTTTCTCCTTTGCTCGCTGAAGATGGGTATCAACAGTACTTGGAGATATATTGAGAATTGCCGCTGTTTCGTCTCTGCTGAATCCTGCTTTCTCCCGTAACGCGTAGACATGGGCTTGTTTGTGGCTGAGAGAGGTTAAATCACCAAAATGCCACGCCGTGAGGAGTGCTTCACCGACACTAGATAGCTCAGTCTCTACATTGGCAGTGCTAAATTCTCGAACACAGGCCGACATCAGCCGACTTTCACACTCGACGGTGTATTCCGGCATGAATTCCTTCCTCTGATACCGGCCAAGCAGGATACTCCCCTGACCGTGAATATAGTAGGCAGCCAGCCCAGTGAACGGACCGCTACCAATAACACGCCCGACTAGGACCGCGTCCTGATCTGGTAGCCGACGAGGCAAGCCATCGAATTCTGTTTCATTAGAGACGGTTGGCTGATGGGGCATGATATTGCTACATATATGTAGCAACGGGGTAAAAGTCTATCGCCGCTAATTTCATGCCCAGAGTTGGATAGAACCCTAACGTACTATTGTTAGTGGTTATAAGACAATAACCAATGCCGTGCCCAAATTGTAGGCACACTCTGTGTATCATCATAAAAAAGAACTGCAGTTCTGTCCGAATTGCCTCAACTTTCCCGTCGCAGACAATGACCAAATCAAACCTAGAACGGAACAACCAGACCGGATTCGTCTATCTCAAACATCGTCATCCTCTTGGTCAGTAGACGCAACTAATCCGGTCTGCACTGTAGGTTGGTAGACTTCGCGCCCCTTGATCACGGTTCCATGTGAGTCAAGGACGTCGCGGTACGCTTCGGCATCGTCACCAAAAACCGGGATGAGGATTCCGAAGGATGGGTTCTGATCGCCACCCACGAAAGACAGTCGACCCGGTCCGTAGAAGCATAAGATGTCGGCAGCCAGAACGTGCTCGTGAAACCATCCGGCCGAAGTGTCCGACGGCAACAGGACGACGATAGAGTCAACGGCGTCCCGATTTGCCTCCGCGCGAGACTTTTTCAACCACTGTTCTTTTGCGCTGGCACTCCCGTCAGATGACCACGGCGGATTTACAAAGACGTCGCCGTGCCACGCCTGTCGAAGACCGTCCTCCTCCTCAGTGTACGTCGTCGGCGCGATCGGTGTGCCTTCCGCACCCGAGCACGGATCAAGATCGAAGCCATCGACGGGTTCAGCGAGACTGCGCCAGAGGCTCGGCGGAGTGCCGTATCCGTTGCTCCCCGGATCCTGCTCCCCCTGCATCATCGGCCCATGATGCAGATCTTCCTCTCTGTTATCGGACTCTTCACCCATGGTCAAACTACTCCCGGTGACTGTAGCCTCTGACCCTTGGACCGGATGTCGAGTTCAGTCACACGCGTGTCCTCAACGCCGACAAAACGTAAGTAGTTCCCGACTATGGGCTGTCATAGAACATTTCACAAGATGCTATTCGCTCCCAACCATGTCTAACGCCTCTGTCACACGTTCGTCTTCGGCAATCACATCAATGTACCATGATCGCCGTTTCGTGTCTTGATCGATCCGAGAGAGTGTCTGTCGTGTCGTGTTGAGCCCCATCGCTGCTTGCCGGTATGACTGGCCGTCTTCGATGTCTTGGAGAGCAGTCCGTATTTCGAGGGTCTTAAATTCCGAATGATATCAGTAGTGCGAAACTGTATCAACAATCCCTTACAGAGGAGGGTTCCTCCAATATATAAACAGAGCAAGCACTAAATCGGAGGTGAACGAAGAACTTGTGGCAGTTGAGCTACGAGTCAAAACCCCTAGCTCGGGTTTCTGACCATCTACTTGTGCAGTAGATATTTTAAACCAGACTGATTGTCTTCACCTGATGGACCGAGGGAGAATCATACATATTGCCGTCTTCATGATCTTCGTCGGTATCCCGACTTCTGCTACGTTCTATCCCCCTCTAGTCTCTCGATTCACCAACCTACTACAATTAAACCCTATCTCAATATGGCTCGGTCGGCTCGGAGTTCTTCTTGTTGTGGTTTACTTAGGAAATCGACTTCTCAACGTTCTCGGAACTCGCTCTACTAGTGGGACGCATGAAGATGCATCGGAGGACATGACTTTACAGGATTTAGACAAAATTGAGGGTTGTATCGAAAGACAAGGTGTTGCGTGGAAAGGGACTGCTCATCTGAACAGAAACAATATCACGAATATCGAAGTCCCATTCGACCCGATCTGCCCAAACTGCCAAACAGGTTTTATTGATACGACAGACGACCCATCTTTCCAAGAGCAACGACAGAATCCGGGTTATAGCCCTAAAGCGCAATCAATCCCCGTATTCTCTTGTCCAAATAATAACTGTGGGCATACAGTTGAACGGAATGCTGAACAACATGATGCGGCGAGGCGACTTTTCGAGCGATATGCGAGACAAATTGTAGAATCTACTGACGAAGACTATTCACTACGTGCGCTTGTTGAGAATATCCACGGACCAGTAACACCACAAGCTGTATGGAAAAGATACACCGAGGTCGTGGATGACGACCAAGTCAGTACGAACTGCTTCCACTAACGATGGTCGGTATAATCGACTCTTTGTTGGGGTTAGATATCATCAGTATCCTTGTCGGAGTCGGAATCGGACTTGTTCCCTCTATCGGCTTTCTCATCCTGAGGGGCACGCTATTCGAGTATCAAGAGTGGAGAAAACGGAAACAGGAGACAAAAGGGTGGTTTGACGAAGTTGAGCAGACGGCTAACGGCATTAAGGAAGCGTGGCACTACTCAGGGTCTCGCCCAGGAGAAGAGGCAAAGACACGTACTGATGAAGAGATGGAGAAATACACAGAGCGATTGAAAGAACACAGAACTCACAAGAACGCCACAGATGAGATAGTAGCGAAAATAAACGAAATCATCGAGCTGTGGGATAGAAGCCGGAGTCTGGTACGGCAAAAGAATCGTTCTCGTATGTATCTAAGTCGAGGTGAGCGTATCTCAGGTGAAGCAAAGGAACTGAAAGACCTCCTCAACTGGGAACGGAAGGGGCGAGTCCGAAAGTTCATACTCAGTATTCCAACAAGGTTTCATCGGCGTCTGGTCCAAGTCGGAGAGTGGTGGTATCACCGCAAAGACAATCCACTTTCGTACGTCGTATATCGACAGATTAGTCCTCACATCTCTGCTGGCGAAGTTGCAGCGTTCGCCAACGGTGATTGCTTTCTTGTAATCAATAGGGAGTACGGTACCGACGCTGTATTCTATCATACTGACGAAGAGAGATACAACGTCTTCGAAATCGACTTCGACTCTAACCGTGATGTTGAAATAATTAATAAACATCAAAAGAGGGGATTAACAGACCGTATGCTTCTCAAACGCCTCAACCAATCAGAATCAGTCGGGACGATTCCATACGATGAAGTTGTGCCGAGGGGACAGAACATAGAGGAATTTGAATACGGTACTGACGACTAATCGACAAAGAAGTCGAAACAGAGCAACTGTTCCGGGAACGACCGATACACTCGTTGCCACCGCAACCCAACTCACTAAAATCAAATTTTGAGAGGTATTGGAGGATTTTTTGAGCATCTTCCGGGTCTAGTGTCTCATCACGCTGCCGTTCTTCGGGAGCAACCCGAGGGACGATTACTTTATTATATAGGTTCTCTGGTACGGCTTCGCTTGAGCCGGGCCATTTCAGGAATACCCGTAAAGTGCTCATTTGCATCCGAAACGAGAGCTTGTTCAGTTCTCCATCCACTTTCCGTCATAGACGAAAGCGCTGTAGATTTCGTTCGGAGAATTCGTTCAGATTGTCGATTCCTTGTTCACTGCACCAGCGGATGAAGTGGTTGAGTCGGTATCGGTGATTCTGTACAGTTGCATCTGTACAGTTCGTTGCTTTGTATTCGAGGAACAGTTCCTGTGCGGTATCTGGCTCGATGGGTTCGGGATTGTCTTGGTCGTGGACATCGGTTTTACACACCCACGTTAGACCCTTTTCGCGCCCATAATCTCGTGGAAAGGAATCCAACGTAGTACGTGGATTAGCCGCCCAAATCCGATCTATGGAATAGGAGACCAATAGAGCCGAATATTTTGGTAGTTTGTAGACTTATTAGGGGCAGAGAAAAACAGCGACATACAACCCGAATGAAGCGGCGAGTTCGTCACAGGGTCGGAAATATGACTACTGATAGTCTGTGGTTCGGAATGACTGCACGACCATACTAGTGACCGCTTAATTCACTCGACGCAAGGATCTGCGCCCCAGGTCGAGAAAAAGTGTGCTCGTTATCGTACTTCAGAGCACCCAATCTACGGTCAGCACGTAAAAAAGTACAGGTCGGACGCAGCTGGCGCGCGGTTCAGAGTCCAAAGACGAATCCGAAATTCACTGCCAGTGGGAACACAATAAAGAGGAAATACATAGCAACTCCCTTCCCAAGCTTTGTAGCATCGGGTGCCGCCCCACCATTACTCATCCAATAATCGTTCCACTCTCTGTGAAGCCGAGTACGAATTGTTGAGGCGCTTTGAAGCGTTCCATAAGCAGTAGCCCCACCGACACCGATGACGGATAGCGCTTTGCTGTCATCACTATCCTGATCAAGGAATGCATCGAGTTCACTGTTCACCCAATCGGCTCGATGCTTACCTGGTTC
>LKMJ01007862.1_pt1 | contig 10037 bp, 9 predicted proteins | sample 643391 | NCBI WGS metagenome assembly LKMJ01 (sample SAMN04112250, study PRJNA286221) | soda lake metagenome | biome: soda lake; feature: Kulunda Steppe; material: water; isolation source: sample PL-Br10 brine of Picturesque Lake | place: Russia: Kulunda steppe | collected 2010-07
CGATCGCGTGGGCGAACCCCGAGGTGACGGGCTACTACATCGAGAACACCTACGAGGACACCGGCGTCCAGAACGCCGTCACCGCGGTGCTCGCGGCCTACCGCGGCTTCGACACCTTCGGCGAGGCCGTGGTCGTCTTCGCCGCCGGCGTCGCGACGCTGCTCGTGCTCGGCCGGGAGGTGTTCGCCTGATGAGCTACCAGGACACCTACAGCGAGAGTCAGGTGATCCTGACCGCGGTGAAGATCATCGCCCCGTTCACGCTCACCTACGGGCTCTTTATGACCTTCCACGGCGCGGACACGCCGGGGGGGAGCTTCCAGGGCGGGGCGATCATCGGCGTCACGGTCCTCATGCTCGCGTTCGCCTTCGGCATCGAGCCGACCCGGGAGTGGCTGAGAAACGCCGTGCTCGTCGGCCTGGTCGCCGGTGGCGTCGCCGTCTTCATCGGCGTCGGGCTGGCCGCGATGGCTCTGGGCGGGAACTTCCTCGAGTACGACCGCTTTTTCGAGGTCTGGGGGATCAGACAGAAGTGGGGGATGGAGGCGATCGAGATCGGCGGCATCGCCCTGATCGTCGCGGGCGTGGTGATCACGCTCTTTTTCGCGACGGCCGCGGGGTTCACCCCGACCCGGACCGACGGGCGAGGTGAGGACGAATGATCGAGCTGCTCGCCAGCCGGTACGCCTACGCGCTGATGTTCGTCCTGCTCGCGATCGGACTCTACATGATGATCGCAAACGAGAACCTCGTGAAGAAGCTCATCGGGGTGAACCTCTTCCAGACGGCGATCTTCCTCTTTTTCGTCGCCGTCGCCTACGTCGAGGGGGGGAGCTCGCCGGTCGTGCCGGCCGACCCCGATCCGGGCGCACAGCTGATCGCCAGCCCGCTGCCTCACGTGATCGTGCTGACCGCCATCGTCGTCGGCGTCGCGCTGACGGCCGTGGGGCTCGCGTTGATCGTGCGTATCTACGCCGAGTACGGTACGTTACGGGAGGACACCCTCCGGGAGGTGCGTGCGGATGACTGAGGCCGCGCTCGTCCCCGCCCTGCTGGTCGTCGTCCCCATCCTGGCGGCGACGATCCCGCTCGCGCTGGGGCTGAAAGTCGATCGCAACGGCTGGTCGGTCGCCGCGGTCGTCTGTACGGCGCTTTTCGGGGCGACGATCTACCTCGCCGCGGTCGTCTACGGCGTCGTCGGCTCTGGCGGCCGGGTCGTCCACGCGCTCGGCGGCTACCCCCGCCAGTACGGGATCGAGCTCGTCGCCGACGAGCTCTCGACGCTGATCGCCCTGCTCGTGACCGGGGTCGCCGCGGCCGTCCTCGCGTACACCCGCGTGGGCGGCCCGCGCGGGAACACGTTCTACAGCGGCTGGCTGCTGCTCACCGGCGGGCTGCTCGGGCTGACCCTGACCGGCGACGTGTTCAACATGTTCGTCTTCCTCGAGATCGTCGGCCTGGGCACGTACGCGCTGATCGCGAGCGGCGACGGCCCCGAGTCGGCGGTCGCGGCGCTCAAGTATCTCATCCTGGGCACCGTCGGCGCCTCGATCTACCTGATCGGCGTCGGCTTCCTGTTCATGTCGACGGGGACGCTCAACATGATCGAGCTCTCGACGGCGGTTCCCGAGACCGCAGGCTACGATCACACGCTCGTCAGAGCCGCCTTCGCGTTCATCTTCGTCGGCTTCGCGATCAAAGTCGCCCAGTGGCCGCTTCACACCTGGCAGCCCGACGCCTACCAGCACGCCCCCGACGGCGTGACGCCGCTTATCGCCGCGCTCGTCTCGACGGTGTCGGCGTACGCCCTCGGCCGGGTGCTGTACACCGTCTTCGGTCCGGAGTTTCTCGCGGTGACGCCGTACGCGACCGAGGTGATCGTCGCGGTGGGTGCGGTGAGCGTCGTCGCCGGCTCCACCCTCGCGGTGGTCCAGCGGGACGTCAAACGGATGCTCGCGTACTCCTCTGTCTCCCAGTTCGGGCTGATCGTCGCCGCCTACGGGCTGGTCACCGAGACGGCGCTGATCGGGGCGATCGTCCACCTCGTCGGCCACGGGCTGATGAAAGCCGGGCTGTTCGTCGCCGTCGGCGTCGTCGCCGTCGGCTACGGCGCCCGACGCGTCGAGGAGTACGCCGGCCTCGCGGGCGAACGGCCCTTCCAGGCCGGCTCGATCGCCGTGTTGCTGATCGCGCTGGTGGGGATTCCGCCGTCGATCGGCTTCATCGGGAAGTGGTACATCGCCGTCGGGGCGATCGAGGCCGGCGCGTGGATCGTCGCAGGCGTGATCTTCCTCTCGACGATGCTCACGCTCGCCTACGCCGCCCGGCTGCTCGAGACGATGTACTTCACCCCGGCGTCGGCCACCGACAGAGCGCACGCGCCGGCCGGCGTCGCGACGGACGGGGGTACGCCCTCGCGGGTCACCGTCGGGATGCTGGCGCTCGTCGTCGGCGTCGCAGTAACCGCCGTCGCCCTCGGGTTCGCCGGCGGGACGTTCTTCGAGCTGCTCGATCCGTTCGTCGAGGAGGTGTTCGCCGATGTCTGAGCTCGTCACCGACCCGCGTCCGCTCGCCGCCGTCCTGGTGTCGGCGGTCGCGATGGTCCTGATCGTCGCGTCGTACCGGTATCCGAACGTCCGGGAGGGGTGGTCCGTGCTGGCCGCCCTCGCGAAGTTCGGCATCGTCGCGAGCATGGTCCCCGGCGTGATGGCCGGCACCGTCTACGAGTGGCGTCTGGAGAACTTCGTCTTCGGCGTCGACTTCGGGCTGCGCGCGGATCCCCTCGGCACCCTCTTTGCCCTGCTCGCGAGTTTCCTGTGGATCTTCACCTCCTTCTACGCCGCCGGCTACATGCGCGGGCTCGACGAACACGCCCAGACGCGGTTTTTCGCCTCCTTCGCCGCGAGCCTCTCGACGGCCGTCGGCATCGCGTTCGCCTCGAACCTGCTGACGATCTTCGTCTTCTACGAGCTGCTCTCGCTCGTCACCTACCCGCTGGTCGCTCACAACGAGGACGACGAGGCCCGCATCGCCGGCCGGAAGTACCTCTTTTACACCTTCTTCGGCGGTGGCGTCTTCTTGCTCGCGGGCACCGTCCTCACCTACTGGCTCACGGCCGACCGGCTCGAGCCGGGGGAGCTCCTCGAGTTCCAGGCCGGCGGAATGGACGCACTCGCGGAGGCCGCCGCGGTCGACCCCGGAATCGCCCAGGCCGCCTTCTACCTGCTTATCGCCGGCTTCGGCGTGAAGGCGGCGGTGATGCCGCTTCACTCCTGGCTGGCCGACGCGATGGTCGCGCCGACGCCGGTCTCCGGGCTGCTCCACGCGGTGGCCGTCGTCAAGTCAGGGGCGTTCGGGGTCGCACGGGTCATCCTCGACGTCTTCGGCGTCGAGCTCATCGCCGACCTGCCGCTGTCGGTCCCGGGGGTCGGCGAGGTCGGTTTGAACGTCCCGGTGGCGGCGTTCGCGGCGTTCACCCTCGTCGCTGCCAGTATCATCGCCCTGCGCAAGGACCACCTCAAACGCCGGCTGGCGTACTCGACGACCGCCCAGCTCTCCTACATCGTGCTCGCGCTGTCGATGCTCCACCCGGTGGCGCTTCTCGGCGGGCTGTTGCACATCCCCGCCCACGCGTTCGGGAAGCTCACCCTGTTTTTCTGTGCCGGGGCGGTCCACGTCGAGACCCACACCGACTACGTAAGCGAGATGGCCGGCGTCGGCAAACGGATGCCCCTGACGATGGGTGCGTTCGCCGTCGGAGCGGCGGGGATGGCCGGCATCCCCCTCGCCGCCGGCTTCGTCAGCAAGTTCTACATCATGATCGGTGCGCTGAACGCCGACTACTGGATCTTCGCGGTCGCGCTGGTCGTCTCCGGCGTGCTCAACATCGCCTACCTCTGGCCGGTCGTCTACACCGCCTTCTTCGAGAGCGAGGACCGCCACGACGCCAAACCCGTCCTCGAGTTCCCGCCGGGCGGAACCCGGCAGTCCTACGGCGTTCTCGAGGGCGAACTCGCGACCGACGGCGGCGGCCGCGAGGACGGGCCCGCGACCGACGGCGGCGACCCAGAAGACGCCGAGAGAGAGGATCGCGAGGGAGGGTACGCCGTCGACCGCTACCCGAGCGACGCCGACGTCCCCTACGGTGCGGGAAGCGGGGACGACGCGGGCCACGACGCCGGCGAAGACGACCACGACGGCCATCGCGGCGGGAGCCGCGACGACGACGGACACGACGATCATCACGGTGACGACCACGACGGCCACCACGACGACGGACACGACGGCGGACACGACGACCATCACGACGACGGACACGACGACCATCACGGTGACGTTCACGACGACCATCACGACGACGGACACGACGACCATCACGACCACCACCACGGCGGGCCGCCGCCGGGCGGCTGGGATCGGCGGACGCCGTTCACCGAGAGCACCTGGCTCATGCTGATGCCGATCTCGGTGATCGCGACCGGCGCGGTCGTCCTCGGGGTCGTCCCCGACTACGCGATCTTCCTCGAGCTCGCGGACGTCATCGTCCGTGAGGTCACCGGCCAGGGGGTGATCGCCTGATGGAGCTCGAGGCGCTCGCGGCGGTGTACCCGCCGCTTTTGGTCCTCGCGGCGGCGGTGCTCGTCGTCGTCCTCCCCCGGCTCGTGGGCTTTGCCCTCGGGACGGCGAGTCTCCTCGCGGTGATGGCCATGGCCGTGCTCACCCCCGAGGGAGTCCACCTCGCCGGCACGTTCCTCGGCTTCGAGGCCGAGCCGTACGTCGTCGACGAGTTCGCCGTCCTCGTGGCCCTCGGGCTCGGCTTCCTCGGCGCGTTCGCCGTGATCTACGCCTACTCGAGCGACGGCAGCCGGGTGATGACCGCCTTCGCGCTCTCGTACGTCGCGAGCGCGCTCGCGGTCGTCTTCGCCGGCGACTGGCTCACCCTGGTGTTCGCCTGGGAGCTCATGGCGATCACCTCCACCCTGCTGGTCTGGCACCACGGCGGCGACGCCGTCCGGGCGGGCTACCGGTACGCGCTGGCCCACGGCATCGGCGGCAGCTTGGTGCTTTTCGCCGTCGTCGCCCACTACGTCCGGACGGGTGCGTTCGCCTACGGCGTCGGCGCCGACGGGATCGCCCCCGGGATCCCCCAGCTGCTCGCGGCGCTCGGGATCGGGGTCAACGTCGCGTTCATCGGCTTTCACGTCTGGTTGCCCGACACCTATCCCACCCCACACGTCGCCGCCTCGGTGTTCCTGGCGGCGACGACGACGAAGACGAGCGCGCTGATCCTCTACCGGGCGTTCCCCGACGGCAACCTCTACATCGCGTACATGGGCGGGCTGATGGCCGTCTTCGGCGCCGGCTTCGCGTTGCTCCAACACGACATGCGGGCGCTGTTGTCCTATCACATCCAGGCCCAGCTCGGCTACATGGTCGCCGGCATCGGCATCGGGTCGGCGATCGGAATCGCCGGCGCGATGGGCCACCTGTTCAACAACGTCCTCTATAAGAGCCTGCTGTTTATGGCCGTCGGGGTCGTCATCTACCGCACCGGCGAGAACGACCTCTACGAGCTCGGCGGCCTCTGGCGGGAGACGCCGATCACCGCCGTCGCCTTCGCCGTCGGCGCGCTCTCGATCACCGCCGTCCCCGGCTTCAACGGCTTCATCAGCAAGGGGATGGTGCTCGACGCGGCCGATCCGGCCTACTACGGCGCGCCGGAGTACCAGGCGCTCTACTGGCTGCTGTTTATCGGTGCGATCGGCACCTTCCTCTCGTTTATCAAACTCGGCTACTACGTGTTCCTCCACGGCCCCGCCGACTACGAGGTACGGGACGCCAGACCCGGTCAGACGACGGCGATGCTCTCGGTGGGTGGCGCCTGTGTCGTCCTCGGGCTGCCGGTCGTCGGCTGGCCCGTCTTCACCGACCTGCTGCCGCTGGTCGACGGCACGGCGATCCCGGCCCTGGAGACGACCCTCGATCCCTACAGTACGGGCCACCTGACCGACGCGGCGATCCTGATCGCCGTCTCGCTGGTCGGCTTCAAGCTCATCCGCAAGCCGCTCTCGAAGCTCGATCTGGGCGACCCGTTCGCCCTCCTCAACCCGGCCATGTTCTATCTCGGACGGGCGACGATGCTCGCGGTGACGGAGCTCTACCGCGGCGTCGACGCCGCCGCGGTCGCTCTCGTCCGGAGCTGTTACTGGATCGGGAACAACCCGGTGTTGGCGGCCCGACACGTGAGCAGCCGCCTGCCGGGGAACGCGTTCGATCCGGGGGAAGGCCGGGTCGCAGACGGCGGACAGCCCTCCCGGATCCACCTCCGGGCGAGCATCGGCCTGACGGTGCTGTTGATCACCGTCGTGTTGACCGTCGTCCTCTGGTTGCTCGTCTAACGGCCGTCCGTCGAGTCATCTCCTCATCAGTCAATGGTTCTCACCCCGTCCACCGAAGGTCGTGGCAGTGTCCAGTTTGGGCGGCGTCTCCGTCCCGGTACGTCGCCGTTTTCACGTGACACTCGAGCCGGAGGACAACCCTTAGGAGCCGCGGGCGCGAGCGTCGAGCCATGACCGACGCCGAAACCCTCATACGGCGGGTGCGTGCGGAGGAGCTTCGTCTGCACGAACTCGAAGATCACGCCGACCCCGAGACGGCGGCCACGGCCCGCCGACGGCTCCTCGCGGCCGAGACCGACACCGACCTCGGAGCCGTCGGCGAGTACGGCTTCGACATCGCCGAGGCGGAGGCCAACGTCGAGAACGCGATCGGGGCGGCCCAGGTGCCGATGGGCGTCGCCGGCCCGGTACCGATCAACGTGGGAGAGCGGTCCGACGCCCAGGGGGACACCGGATCGGGCGGGATCGGGTCGGACGGCGGCGCGGCGACCGGCCAGTACTACCTCCCGATGGCGACCACCGAGGGGGCGCTCGTGGCGTCGGTCAACCGCGGCCTCTCGGTGATCCGGGCGGCCGGCGGCGCGACCGCTCGCGTCACGAAAAACGGCATGACGCGGGCGCCGGCGTTCCGGGTCGACGGCGTCGCCGAGGCGGCCGAGACCGTCGAGTGGGTCGAACGGAACTCCGGGGCGCTCCGGGAGGCCGCCGAGTCGACGACGAGCCACGGCGAGTTGCTCGGCGTCGAGCCGTACGTCGTCGGCGACTCGATTTTCCTCCGGTTCGCCTACGACACCAAAGACGCGATGGGGATGAACATGGCGACGATCGCGACCGAGGCCGCCTGTGAGCTCCTCGAGGCGGAGACGCCCGCCTCGCTGGTCGCCCTCTCCGGGAACCTCTGTTCGGACAAGAAACCGGCGGCGATAAACGCCGTCGAGGGACGGGGTCGGTCGGTGACCGCCGACGTCGTCGTTCCGGGCGAACTGGTCGCCGACCGTCTGCACACGACCCCGGGGGCGATCGCCGAGGCCAACACCAGAAAGAACCTCGTCGGGAGCGCGAAAGCCGCGAGTCTCGGGTTCAACGCCCACGCAGCGAACGTCGTCGCCGCGACCTTCCTCGCGACCGGCCAGGACGAAGCCCAGGTCGTCGAGGGGGCAAACGCGATCACGACGATGGACGTCCGGGAGTCGGCGGACGGGCCCGACGACCTGTACGCGTCCGTCTCGCTGGCCTCCCTCGAGGTCGGCACCGTCGGCGGCGGTACCCGGCTGCCGACCCAGTCGGCGGCACTGGACGTCCTCGGCCTTCGGGGCGGCGGCGACCCACCGGGTGCGAACGCCGACGCCCTCGCGGAGGTCATCGCCGTCGGCGCGCTCGCCGGGGAGCTCTCGCTGCTGGCCGCGCTCGCCTCGAATCATCTCGCGAGCGCCCACGCCGAGCTGGGTCGGTAGCTCACTCCCGTGGCGCCGGACTCCTTTCCCCTATCGCCGGACTCACTTTTTCTCGACGATGGGATCGCCCTTCCCCATCGTCGGGCTCACTCCTTCTCGGCGATGGGATCGCCCTTCCCCTCGGCGATGGGATCGCTCCCCCTCGGCGATGGGATCACTCCTCCTCGGCGGTGAGCTTGAAGTAGAGCCAGACGAGGAAGATAAACGGCGCGATTGGCAACAGGATGATCGCGATGCCGATCGCCACCAGGTAGCCCAACACGGACATGCTGCGGTTCGGCCCGTACCCCGTCGGCTCGCTCACGGTCGTCGTCATACCTGGAGGTTGCTCGCCGTGGCTCTTCAATACCGCGGTCGGCTCGGCGACCCGACGGACGTGGCCGGCTCGAAGACCAGGCGGACGTGGCCGGTCCGGCGACCGCCCAGACGGGAGCCCGACTACGCAGACTCCGAGAGCCGCTCGTATCGCTCCTCGAACCGCGAGTGACAGACCGGACAGCAGAAGTGATACCGCGTCCCGTCGACGGTCGCCGACACCCCGTCCTCGGGGACGGGGTTGCCACACTCCACGCAGTCGACGTCGAGGCTGGCGTCGCCGACCCCGGGAGACCAGCGTCGGTCGGCGACCACGTGGAGCCGGTAGGAGTCGATCGCGTCGAGACCGACGGCCCCGTCGAGCAGCTCCCGGGCCCGGGTCGGTTCGACGGTGGCGACCGCGAGCAGCCGATCGTCGGCCGTCGCGATCACGTGCTCTACGGACTCGGCGGCAGCGAGCCGGCCCGCGGGGCTCGCTGTCCCGCCGGGATCGAGCTCGACGTCGAGGAGCACCTCGACCCCTTCGGCGATCGTCGAGCGATCGAGGTCGACGGTGAACCCACGGATCGCCCCGAGGTCGACCAGCCGGTCGATCCGGTCGGAGACGGTCGGCCCCGAGAGGTCGACCTGCTCAGCGATCTCGCTGTACGGCCTGCGGGCGTCCTCGACGAGCAGACGGAGGATCTCGAGGTCGGTCTCGTCGAGCGTGCTCATACCCGACCGTCGGTCGCCTCCGGAATACGGCTTTCGGAGCCACCGCCACGAAGGGATATACGGCTTTCGGAGCCACCGCCACGAAGGGATATACGGCTTTCGGAGCCACCGCCCGAACCGGGTGGACGATCGGTGACTCTTTGAGCACGCCGGTCGTACCCCCGGCCATGAACCACCGTGAGGCCTCCGAGGACCGGCTCGGGGAACGGCTCGCCGCGGTGTCGACGCCGGCGCTCGCGGCCGCCGTGATCGCGTTTTTCGTCGTCGTCTTCATGATCGGCGAGGCGATAATCGCGATGGTCTTCGGCGCCCGGACGGTCTCGTTCGGCACGGCGTTGCTCCACGGGGGTGCGTTCGGACTGTTGTTCGCGGCCGTCGCCGCCCTCGCACGCGGCGGTTCGAACGGGTGAGAGTCGCGAGGAAAGGTGGAGGTTTCGAGAGCACGGGTGGAGATCGCGAGGCCGACTCTCCGCAGAGAGCTCTCGGGTTTCACCTCGGTGTTCCGGATTTTGCGACGTCCCGCGGGACGACACGTCGGCTCCCGGTGAATCCGCGGAAACCACACCGGTTTCCCCTACTGGGCTCCGTGGAGCGACACGCGGTTCGCCCTCCGGGTGCTCCACGGAACGACACGTCTTTTTGGCCGGGACCGGCAGTTGTGGTATGGACCCCAAACGGGAGCTCTCGAGCGTCGACCTCGCGGCCGTCGCCCGCGAGCTCGGCGTCCACGAGGGGGCGAAAGTCGACAAGGCCTACCTCTACGGCGAGGACCTCCTGCGGTTGAAGCTACGGGATTTCGACCGCGGACGGGTCGAGCTCCTGATCGAGGTCGGGGAACGAAAGCGCGCACACACGGTAGCCCCCGAACGGGTTCCGGACGCACCCGGCCGTCCGCCGTCGTTCGCGAAGATGCTGCGAAACCGCCTCTCCGGCGCGGATCTCGCCGGAGTCTCCCAGTACGAGTTCGATCGCATCCTCGAGTTCGTCTTCGAACGCGGGGACGTCACCACGCGGATCGTCGCCGAGCTGTTCGGCCAGGGCAACGTCGCGGTCACCGACGGCGAGTACGAGGTGATCGACTCTCTGGAGACCGTCCGCCTGAAGTCGCGGACGGTCGTCCCCGGCTCGCGCTACGAGTTTCCCGACTCCCGACTCGA
>LKMJ01007863.1_pt1 | contig 10036 bp, 8 predicted proteins | sample 643391 | NCBI WGS metagenome assembly LKMJ01 (sample SAMN04112250, study PRJNA286221) | soda lake metagenome | biome: soda lake; feature: Kulunda Steppe; material: water; isolation source: sample PL-Br10 brine of Picturesque Lake | place: Russia: Kulunda steppe | collected 2010-07
GTGCAGTGATCTGGCGGCGTAGAAACCGGTTCTCAAGCTCTTTGATTACCAGCTGCTGGCGGAGTAGCGAACTATCATCGGTGCGGATCACGGAATCTGTCGATTCCGTTGATCCGCGACTCCCCAGTGACACAGTAGTTCCGTATTGATGAACGATCTATGAGACTGCTACGAAATCGTCTCGGCATGGAGCTGCTATCCAACTACCCGGAATGTAATATATCATCGTCATGTAGTCAAAGGTTGTTTGATAAAAGTTATTCTTCCGCTTTTGTTAAATCTTTCTTACTTCCTCACCATCCGTCTCTTACGCCCCGTACTACGTCAACCCCCGTTGTACACCTCATTAGGGTTTTGAGCTTCAATTAGTAGTGTCATGGGAACAACGCCAGCGTTCGGCGGGATGAACGTTTGGTCATTTTCTCCACTATCGGACTGATACGCTTCCGTGTTAGCCACACCCGGTTCGTGTACTGCCGTCAACGAAAACCCAGCATCAATCAACCCTGTCAATATGTCCGACATTGTATGGTGATACGTAATCGGTGCTGAATCGTTGTCATTGTTGTTAGATTCGGCAATCGGTTGTTTGTACTGTCCCGTTTCGAAATAGCTTCTGGAGGGGTGTTTTTCCCCGGTTGTGAATAGTGCATAGAACGGGTGAGGCATAGAGAATACGAATCTCCCACCCGGTCGTAGCACACGGTAGGTATGGGAAAAACACGCACGAAGGTCATCGATCCAGTGAAACACGTACGTATTAAATGCGACATCGAACGTTCGACTTGCTATACTGTCCAATTTCCGGATGTCCGATTGAATGAAGTCTACATCAACACCTTCTTGTGTTGCTAACTGTCGTGCGTGCTGGAGTTGTGGACGTGAGATATCAACGCCTGTAATGTTGCCCCCACGCTTTGCTAGTGCGACCGAACAGTGCCCACCACCACAACCGAGTTCGATCACATCTTGGTTTGCAATCGAATCGAATATTGTTATTGGTTCAGGTTCGTATGTCGTCCAGTTTACTTCAATATCGAAGTCGTTTGTCTGTTGGAATGTTGCGGATGTTTCATCCCACCACTGCTTCACACAACCATCCATTATTGGAATATTATATTCACAGTAATAAATGGATTCGTTTCTTGTTTTTTCATGTGATTGTTTATCCATCATGCGACGAATTTCATTTTTTAATTACGAATATTTAAGTGAGTTCATTAGACACATTCTTGTATGGTAATACATTCCCAACAGACCACTGCCCACACCGCTGCCAAGCAGTTTCTGTCCCAACCCACACTGAGAGAGAAGGCGGACAAAGACGGACTCGACAGCGTGCTTGAAACATTCAACACAGACATCAGCACGGATGAGTTCAAACAGGCAATTCGTGCCCTCACAATCGAGCACGTGGCTGATACTGACGATTCAGACACACACGACCCCGGTGAGAAGAAGGCGCTGTACACGGTCACCTGTGTGTGTACGTGTAAATGCACGCTCAGCTGTTGAACACAGACCCATTTCATTAGAGTATTTGTGTTCACATTTTTTGATCAGGAACGGCCATTGGAGGCGGTTCTGAGGGTGTGATTATGATTACAGATGATACAAAACAACAGTTAGCGTGGGATGCTGCGTCTCTTATTGAACGATTACAAGCAGTTCAGGCGTCGGAACACGGTAGTCGGTTGAAACAGGTAGAAGCCACCGAACCAATAACAGACGTGCCGATTGTACAAGATTGGCTTTCAAACACTCATATGGAGGGTGTTGGGGAGATCAAGGAGCGACTGGACAGGAAAAATATACCGGTCGAAACGTTGCGTGTTGTCCAAAATAGGGAGATCTATCCACAAGACGTTGATCTTCCACATTGGGTCAGCGAGCTCCCCTCACTCATCCAAACAATAACTACTACCGAAACAGCCCATTCCCATACACCCCACAAAGAATCCAATGATGTGGTGTTCAAACACTTCATATCGACGCTTGTCACGCATGCAAGAGCCCGGTTGTCGGAATGCAATATTACCACAATCCCACATACATGTGTATCAGATGCCCACGAACAGCTATACAATGACTTGACGGGGATTGTTACTGAAGTACTATTCACCGAATTTCAAACATTCAAAGCACTACACGCCCCCACGAAAATCCACGCGGAGCCGGACACGACCGATGAAATCAGCGATTCAGTGTACACAAATTTCATTCACAAACTCCACACGACAGACGGGATAACGGAGTTATTCACCGAGTATCCCGTTCTCCCTCGATTGATCGTCACACGCATCGAACAGTGGGTTGAAGCGATTCGTGAGTTGGATACCCGATTAGAGAACGATTGGACGGTTCTTGCAGACTCCTTTGATTTCAACCCCAGCTGTGACGTTACCGATGTGCGCGTATTAGCATCTGATAGACACAAAGATGGACGGCGGGTGGTTGAACTCACAGTTGACGATGGCACGAAATTTGTGTATAAGCCACGGTCGGTACGGACAAACGAGCTATTAGACGCTGTGATCAGCCATCTTGCCAACGAAATAGGCATTGACTATCCCACGAAAAAGATCGTCGATAACGGCACATACGGGTATGTAGAACACATTTTGTGGGAAGGTTGCAGTACGAAAAAAGAGATAGAAAAGTTCTACAAACACATTGGGTGTGTTCTTGCCGCATCATACGTGTTAGAGTTCACAGATTGCCATTACGAAAACCTCATTGCTGAGGGTGCTGTCCCACGCATAGTTGATACAGAAACGATCTTTTCGCCGATTATCAACACCCAATCGGTCACACAGGCGTACACGGACACCGCGCCTCAGCTCGACGCCGGTGTGTTAAAGACAGGGTTGTTACCACAACAGTACACTAGTCCAGTCATCCCTCCCGAAGCACGCCTGAGTGGGTTATCGATTCCGAAAGCACCAGTTACGGGCAAGCAAATCGAGCACAGTTGGAACTATCCAAATACGGATTACATGGCGCTTGAGGGAACACGGAAAGATGAGTTACGCAACCCCCCTCCAGACAACCTTCCACAGTTAGCTGGTGAAGTTCATCCACCGGGTGAATACAAGTCTACTATCTGGAATGCGTTTTACAACAGCCTTTCAACAGTCACAAACACCGACTCTCCCACAGAACATTTCACCCCTAACGAACCCGTTTCGATTAGAGTCATACTCAGACAAACACGGGAGTATGCACGTGTTCTAACGGAATTTAGTTCGCCAAACACACTACAGAGTGGGATTAGATTAACGTACGCGATCAATGGGTTGCTCCCACACAAGTCGGATCGTCATAGCGATGACGCGGGTGCTGCGTGGTCGGTGTTTGAAAATGAACGAAAGCAGTTGTTGCAACTCGATGTGCCAGCGTTTCGGACAACAACACACGACACGACCGTGCGTGGTGTCACATCAACAAACGCCGACAGAGAAGAAATGAATATCATAACAACTCCCGGCGTGGAGCGGGCTACAGATACGATCCAATCGCTGACTGAAGATAGGATCCGAAGACAGATGCAGTTAATCCGTATCAGCCTCGGTGGTGCGACCCATCTCACACCGAAGAAAGACAAACAACAACCACAATCGCCCAACAGTGGTGTAGAGCCGTCTGCATTACGGCGTGAAGAGGCAACTGCAATTGCCGAACAAATATTTGCTGACGTGATGGATGCAAGCGCCCGAACAGACTCGAAAAACCCACCAACATGGCTGGTAAAACGAGTAGATGATACTGACCGTCTGACAGTCACGGAGTCCTCGAACGGGCTGTACGATGGACGAGGAGGGATTGGTGTATTTGCGGCTGCTGTTGCGTCTATCACGGACAATAGTCGTGCCAAACGAGTAGCGACACGTATCGGGAACGAATTAACCGATCATTCAGCAGCACACACGGAATCTAATCGACAATACAACTTCAGCAATGGTGTATTTGGGGAGGCATATGCACTCTTCACCATTGGTAGACTGTTAGATTCAAACGAGTTCATCGCGGCAAGCAAAGACAAGGTTTTGTCGGTTCCTGAAACAGACCTGCGTGAATGGGATGCCGTTGACTTGATGACAGGGGTTACTGGGGCTATCCTCGTTACCACAGCGATCAATGGTCGTGTTCAATCAAACGATCTGTGTTCGTTGATCGAGTTGCTTGGTGATGTATTATTAGATTCACAACAAACTGAGACCGAACACAACGCTTGGATCAGTGATGGGCTTGGACAGCCGGTTACAGGCGTCTCTCATGGAATGACTGGCGTCGGGTATGCGTTACACCGTGCATACACACAAACAAGCTGTGAGCGGTTTGCCACGGGTCGGGATTGCGCGTTCGCGTTTGAACAGGATCACTACGATAGTGAGGCGGTAAATTGGCGTGATGTACGTCCACACTCGGAAACAACACCCGATGCGTGGTCATACGGTCGGAGTGGAATAGCGAGTGTCTCTACACACGTAGACGCACACCTGACCCCAGTCCCCGAAGGATCGTCACTACAGACCATCGTAGACGAGACATCCTTTCCAACACCAATTTCTGGTGATGGGATGTGTTCTGGATTAACGGGTCGCGCGCAATTACAAACACACCTACATCAGACATCAGAGCTTACAATAGATATGGAAACCGTTCGACGTGAGCTGCAAGGGATGGTTACTTCGTACGAAGAGCGTGGGTGGTTCGAGTTAGAATATCATAGTGACGTATTGTATAATGCGTCCTTATTCCAGGGGACATCCGGGGTTGGGTACTCATTGTTACATACGTTTTATCCAGAAAGACTCCCAACTGTTCTGTTGGTGGAATAATCGCAACGAGGTATCGAGTAGGCTAAACGGGTGACTGGTGTCCCTCAACGGGACGCAATAACTGTATGGAGCGGGAGTAAATCATCACGGATTCGTGTTGTGAGTCCAGCGTCGTTTAGTGCGTTTGTAACATGATCGGCGCTCAGGAGGGTGCATTGTTGTTCATCGACGAACTGCACAGACGCATTGTCGGATTTCGGTATTGTATACGTTGTGTTGATCTCAAGTTTTGTTCCTGATATTCGACTTTCTTGGGAAACCGTTACGTCCCCAGTATCTAACGGAACTACAAACTCGTCTGTCGTCTCCGCATCTGTACCCATTTGTTCCGGCGGGCACGGCGTAAATTCAATGATGATAACCCCATTGTCTGTCAGCACACGCTCCCATTCGTTCATTACATCTATCAACACGTCTTGTGAGTTCACGTAATTGACTGTGCTGTATAAACACGTAATCGCATCAACCGTTGACGATTGTAGTGGGAGGGTATGGAAATCACCGTTCACCGCAGTGAAATCATAGTCCATGATTTCCTTTCCATACGATAGAATTTCAGTAGAAATATCCACACCAATGCGTGTGTATGTTTCGGGAAAGGAATCCAAGTGGATACCCGTTCCACACCCGACATCGAGTATCCGTGCATCTGTTGGAAGATTAAAATCGTCGAGGGAGGGTAAAATGTGGTCCGTGACTGTCGTTTCAGGGTCCCGAGTGTGTCGTAACAACGCCTCGTACACAGAAGGATGGGTTGTATATATTGATTCACCGCCCATACTATTTCACTCGCTAGCAAATAACCGGTTGTGGGTCTTATGTATTGGTTTTCTGTGTGGAAGGTGGTTCGTTATGTGATTTGGTGCCAGTGCTCTGTTGAATCCGCAGAAGGCGGCGGGATAGCGTCGCTCTGAAGGTGGAAGCGAAGCGGAAGAGCCGAATGTGCCTAAACTCCTCTTCCGCTTCGTTAAGCAAGCCGCGTCGCTAGCTCAAAAGCGCTGTGCCGCCAGTCCAACGGCGGTGAGTGATCCGACTGGCCACGGATTTCCCGGCTGGAAGCATGTCACGCTCCATTTTTTGCGGGTTCACATGGACGCGACGTACCGCGAGATCGTGGATTGGGCGAGTGAGATGGATCGCGTTCGTGGTCTGTTACAGCTTGCACGGACGGCATTTCCCGCACCCTCAACGCTGTACCGGTCGTTCGAGAGGGTGCCCATGTCGGTGTGGCGTGGCTTCCTTCGTGAGTCCGCGACCATCTGCGATCCGGGCTCGCACGGTGCCATCGATGCCACGTTCTTCGACCGCGAAACGGCATCGAGACACTACCAAAACCGCTCGGATCGCCACATACGCACGCTCAAAACGACGGCACTCGTCGATGAGTCTTAGATTCAAATTCAGTATGAAGTGTTCCATTGAGATCGTCAATGGTTAATATAATTGCCATACCTCCTTCGTGGTTCAGAAAATTAATAATACGATCTTGGTGGCTTGTCATCTTACATGGCGTAGGATGAGGGGTCGTGTATAACTTATATTTATAAATAGATTAAGGTCAAATATCATTGGTTTTTGAATAGATATTATGGGTCTCAATATTGTGCCCTCTGAATAGTATAATCGATTGTGGTATTGGTGATCTTCAGATCCAGTATCTCATCATAATTATCTAAAATATATTACCTCTATGTATGTATAAACATATCCTGTGACAATACCAGATTTGATCCTATACTCAATTTGATCCTACGCATAATATATTATTTTAGACATTACTTTTCACTGGACTCTGCTATTCTCTATTCAATCACTAAACGGAAGATTCGGAAATCACACACGGATTCAATTATACTTTAAGGTAATTTTAATTACTAATGCGAAGATGCGGAACCCACCTCAAGGCGGTCCAATGCGGTCAGCGTGAGGTGAGGGTCCGTGAGTAGCGTTGGGGATCGTGGGCTATCATCGATTGGTCGACAGGCCCGCGACGTGCTCACCTCAACGACAGAATGGCCAGAGTTGGCGAGAGAGTTGGATGTGAGTCTCTACATTCGGGATGACAACTACCCAAAGTGGCACGACAAAAAACCGTTCGAACAGATGTATTTGGCATATCTTTACGCGAGAGTCGAGGATATCCCAACGTCGACGCTTCCAGAACGGCTGATGAAGACGCAGAGCTGGCACGAGCCCTCGGTTTTGATCCCGAAGACCTCCCTTCAGAGAGTACATTCAAGCCATCTCGACTGAAAGATCGGTTTTCCAAGTTAGATACGCAAACTAACGTAGCGGTGAGGGAGATCAAACAGCTGGCCGCCGAGTGCGGTTCCCCGATCGGATGCAGCATCAAATCGGAGAAGTCGACTGACAGACAACCGTCGAAGAGAACGATCAACCGCCTGCTTCGGTCCAAGAGTAAGGAAGTCCTCGATGAACTACAGACGGTTGCGTTCCCGGCGATCAACCTCCCCCGACCCGACGATTCGGTGTACGACAGTGACGAGCTACTGACGCTGGAATCAGTGGCCGCGCTGAATCACGAGGCCGCCAACGGCGGTGGGGAAACGTTGGGCGACATGCTGAATCCAGATCCGAATACCGATGATCTGTTCTATGAAGACGGTCCATCCGGGGAAACGCTGGTTGAGTCGGTTAAGCAGATGTCCGTCGACGAGATTAGCGAGGCAGTCAACCACGCTCTTGAGAAGACGTACACGCGAGCGAAACCCACGCTCACTGAACTCAGCCAGTCGTACAATGTCCTATTGGCAGTCGACATTACCTACGTCGCCTATTGGGGTGAGACGGAGGGATTAGAGTGGCTCCAGGGTGCGCCCGATGACAAGGAGTACCGGTGGTGTCACAAGTTCGCTACAGCCATCATCGTCGGCGAGAACACCCATTTCACGGTCGGAGTCCAACCGCTCGGAAGCGTCGGTTATGCCGACAACGAGGCGTATCCCGGTAATACTAATCAATCGTACCACTGTGGCGATGTGGTCCGTCGACTGGTAGATCGGGCTAACAAGTACGTCGACATCCACACAGTGTACGCAGATCGGGAGTTCTACGCCGCCGATGTGATTCATGCACTGGAAGACGCCGGGGTGCACTACGTCATTCCAGCTCCCAAACGAAAACGGTTGAAACGGAAGGTCGACCGATTCGATGCGATTAAACAGGGATTCGAGGACGACGACCGAGACGTACAGATGCACGTCCACGAGGACTACGCGCTCCACGGACAGGTCAAAGGGCAAGTGGGGAATACCCGTGTCACGACGAATCTGGTGCTGTTGCCCCCGGACGAGGATACTGACGCTGTTTCAGGCCCACAGCCGTTCGTGACGAACCTTGCAGTCAGCGACGAGTTACGGATTGATCGACGGGAGACGGCCAGGAAGATCGAGCGATACAGTAACCGGGCGACCATTGAGAACAGCTACTCGTCGATCAAGCAGTGTCAGCGTGGACGACCTCAAAAGCGTTCGAGGTTCGCTGGTTCCATTTCGCATTCGCCTGCGTGATCTACAACCTCTGGTTGCTAGTGGACTTTCTCACACAGGAGCGTATCGGGGTAATCGAGACACAAATAGAACCACGAATCACACTCAGACGGTTCTTGAGGATGCTTGACCGGGAGCTGGTTCGACGCAGATAACGTCTGTTTCGGGTCTGCCCGCCGGTAGAGACATCTTTTTGCCATCACCTAATTTTCACTGTTGAGCCGGAGGTATCTGACAACACTGTTCTAAGAATTTGATTTTCGACCCGATTCACCCCTAATCTACCGATAACACTACCGAGAAACCATGTATCTCGTGAACGTGAGAGTCACCATTCGTAACTACACCTGCAAATTTCCGTATAGCACTATATAATTTATAAAATTGTTTATCGGGGTTAGATAGCCTCTTCCAACTAAATTCGGGCGATTAGAGGCATTCGAAATCTACTGTAGAGTATCCCTATACTCCGCAGTAGAATTAAGTACCCCCACTCCGTCGACCAATCACGAAACGTGGATATGACTCAGAACGACGCTACCCCTGGGGATCAGCCGCCGAAAGCTCGGGAAACCCAGGTCGGCCACTGTAAGCAAGACGACCACGATGTCTATATTGGCCGCGACCGTGACGATGGCGAGATCCGACACGCCGCGAACACGCCGATAGAGACCAGAGGGTGGTTAGGAAATCAATTCGTGATTGAAGCGAAAGCCAGCCAGATCCATCGCGAACAAGCGGATATCGAGCTTGTCGAGACACGCGAAGAGTCGGTCGAGCGATTTATGCAGTATCTCTTGGATCGGATCGACGCCGAGCCCGACTTTGGACGAGCTCTGTACGAACGGGTCCGTGGCAAGACGTTGGGGTGTTGGTGTCAATCCGTCGACGCCGACGAACCACTCTGTCACGGGGAGGTAATCGCCGCTGCTGCCGACAAGATCAGTCGAAATACTGTAGAGGAAACCAATGAGTAACACTGAACCCCTGAATAAGAACAGTAGAGATCGGGATGGACGTGGACCCCACCGCCGGCTTGACGCCCCGCTGTCGGATTTTCTCGATGATAAGGCCAAGACCATCGATGTCGACGACGAGGGGAACGTCACTCGCAGCGGGACCTACGTGCGAGGGCTTGAGCGAGTCGTCCCCAAGTGGATTTCTTGGATGGAGGACACCGGCTACGAGACGTTCGACGACCTGGATGGACAGGCCATTGGAGAGTGGTCGAGATCCGAGCTTGCCCAGCGGGTGAAACAGGGCGAGATTTCTAACCGCACAGCGTGGAAATACTACCGTCAGGTCCGGGCGTATCTGTCATACTGTTCGGAGTGGGAATATATATCCGGAAATCCGGCTGATACGGCGGTTGGGAAAGGGCCACTCCCGAAAAAGAAGTCCTCGGATTCGAGCGACCAGCAGTTTTGGTCGCCAGAACAGCGGAAAACGCTCATGCCATACGTCGCCGAGCAGGCCTACGAAGCCATAGACGAATACGGATCTGACTATCGAGCGTTCAAACCGGTTCGGAATCGGGCGTTGTGTGCGCTCATCGGCTACTCCGGTGTGCGAGGGTCGGAGCTGCTGGACCAACCACGCGACGACCGACCAGGGCGATCCGGCGCGACGTGGGAGGCCGTCGACGTCAAGAACCAGAGCCTCCGAGTGCTCGGGAAGAGTCAAAAC
>LKMJ01007865.1_pt1 | contig 10035 bp, 10 predicted proteins | sample 643391 | NCBI WGS metagenome assembly LKMJ01 (sample SAMN04112250, study PRJNA286221) | soda lake metagenome | biome: soda lake; feature: Kulunda Steppe; material: water; isolation source: sample PL-Br10 brine of Picturesque Lake | place: Russia: Kulunda steppe | collected 2010-07
CGGCTCGGGCTCAGGCGCCGGTTCGGGCTCGGGCGCCGCCTCCGGCTCCGGCGCGCTGTCCACGGTGCCACCCGGCGCGTTGAGGGCGGCGAACTCTTCGGCGCTGATCAGCGACACATCGGCCACGGCGGTCTCGCGCGCACTGTCGGGGGAGCTGAACACACCCCCCAGGATCAGCCAGCCAATCAGGCCGAGATGCCCGATCCCCGAGATTTTCGTGCCGGTGTCCATCCGCGCCGCCTAGTCATCCGACCCGTCGCGGGTCGCCTCGGAATCGGTGACGAGGCCGATATTGCTGAACCCGCCCGCGTTGAGCGCCCCCATCACCTCCACCACGCGCTCATAGGAAATCGCGCCGTCGGCGCGCAGGAAGACCCGATCGCTCGACCGTTCCGCCGCGATCGCCTCGAGCCGCGCGGTCATCTCGGACAGCGCCACCTCGCTCTCCTGGATCATCACCGCCCCCTCGCCCGTGACCGTAACGGTGAGCGGCTCCTCCTGCTCGGAGGGCAGCGCATCCGCCGTCACCCGCGGCAGCTGCACCGGCACGCCCACCGTCAGCATCGGCGCCGCGACCATGAACACGATCAGCAGCACGAGCATCACATCCACGAAGGGGGTGACGTTGATCTCGGACATCGGCTTGGCCTTGCGCCGCCGCCGGCGTCCGCCGCCGCCCTCCTTTTCCTGGAACAATGCCCCCATCTCAGCCGTCCAGCTGGCGCGACAGGATGGTGGAGAACTCGTCGGCAAAGCCCTCGTAGCTCGACACGATCGCCTCGCTGTCATTCGACAGCTTGTTGTAGAAGATCACCGCCGGGATCGCCGCCAGAAGTCCGAGCCCCGTCGCCAGCAGCGCCTCGGCGATGCCGGGGGCCACGACGGCGAGGTTGGTGCTCTGGGCCATTGCGATGTCCTCGAAGGCGTTCTTGATGCCCCAGACGGTACCGAACAGCCCGATGAAGGGCGAGGCCGACCCGACCGAGGCAACGAAGGTCAGCCCGTTGTTGAGCCCGCGCGCCTCGCGGTTGATGGCCACATCCATGGACCGCTCGATGCGCGAGACGGCCCCCGGGATCAGCGCGCCGTCATCGCGGTGCGACCGCTGCCATTCGCTCATCCCGGCGGTGAAGACGCGCGCCGCGCCCGCCTCCGGATCGGGGCCGAGATCCGCGTAGAGTTCGTCGAGCGGCTCGCCCGACCAGAACGCGCCGTCGAAGGCCTCCGCCTCGCTGCGCACGCGGCGATAGGCCAGGATCTTCTGGATGATGATCGCCCATGACCAGAATGAGGCCAGCACGAGGATGATCATCACGAGCTGTACAACAATATCGGCGCGCGCAAAGAGCGCCAGCAGGGAGAAATCGATCTCCTGGTTCATCGAGGCGGTCGCGGGGTCCATCGTCCTGCTCGCATAGGGTGCCGCATGCGCGGTCGCTTTGGTCGCACAATAACGGTTTCGGGCCGCTTATGCCAATACCGAGTGCCTCACGAAGTTGAGAATTCGCTACCCGGCGCCGCCGAGCGGCGAAACGCTGCCGGCAGACGCACCGGGCGGCTGGCCGCGTTGAGGCACACGACCGTCACCTCCGCCGCGAAAAGCCTCTCGCCGTCGCGCTGAACGTCCTGGTCCAGCACCGCCCGCGCCGGTGTGATCGCGCGCGCCGAAGTCACCACGCGCAGCAGATCGTCGAACCGCGCCGGGGAGAGATAGTCGGCCTCGATCCGGCGCACGGCGAAGACGAACCCCGCCGCCCGCAGCGCCGCCTGATCGATGCCCATCTCGCGGACCCATTCGGTGCGCGCGCGCTCGATGAACCGCAGGTAATTCGCATAATACACGATCCCCGCGAGATCGGTATCCTCGTAATAGACGCGCAGGTCGAAGCGATGTGTCACGCAAGACACCTAGCGAAGGCCCCTGCGGCTGACAATCGCCGATCGCGCGGGGGCGCACTGGCGCAGTGGCGGCCGGTATGCTTGATGGGCCGGATCACGAAAGGTCCGCCCATGCTCCGCGTCCCCGCCGCTCTCGCCCTGCTCGTCGCGCTCACCGCCTGCGCCTTTGAACCCGAAGAACCGACGCGCGCCGACACCGACCACTCGGACGCCTTCGCCCCGAAACTCAACGCGGTGCGCGCGCAGCACGATCTTGCCGCCCTGCGCCCCGAGCCCCGCCTCGCCGCGGCCGCCGAGACCCATGCCGCCGACATGGCCGCGGAGGATTTCATCTCGCATGACGGCTCCGACGGCTCCACGATGCAGTCACGGATCGTCGCGGAAGGCTATCCGAGCTGCGTCAGCGCCGAAAACATCGCCCTGCGCGCCACGACCCGCGAAGAGGCGATCGCGCAATGGCTGGAGTCGCCGCCACACCGCGAGAATGTCCTGCGCGGCGGCGTCGAGGAATTCGGGCTCGCCGAGGTCGGCGGCTACTGGGTGCTCAAGCTCGCGCGGCCGTGCTGATCGCGGATATTGCGTTTCGAGGTGCTTTCGGGGCATAATCTGAGTCCGTGCCGCATCAGTGCGAAAGGATCGCTTCGATGGCAAGCCCGGCAGACCCCGCCGACCCGCCGGCAGCGGCGGTCAGGCCGGTGCGGCGCGCCTGGGTCGTCTACGGGATCGTGTTCTGCGCGCTCGCCTTCGCGCTGCTTCTGGGGGCCGACCGGGCGGCGGCATGGCTCGACGCCGACGAGATGCGCGCGGTCACGCTCGAGGGGCTCCGGCTTGTCGCCATCGCGGTGCTCAGCCTCGGCTTCGCCCTGCTGCTCGGTGCCTTCTTCAGCATCGACATCCGCACATCCGTCGATCTTCCCTTCCTCAACGATGCCAGCGTCAGCGCGGTCGGCGGCATCGCTCTCGTCACGCTTCTGGGCACGGCGCTGCATTTCGCGCTGCCGGGCGTCGCCACCGCGACGGACGCCGAGGACGAGGAGGTGCTCGCGATCGTGGACCGCAACGCGCTGATCCGCGATCTGTTCGACAATGAGCGACGCCCGATCAGCATCCAGACCGATCTCGCCGTCGGCGACCTCGCGCCCAATATCGTCCTGCACGAAAAGATGCAGGCGGTGATGAGCGGTCGCTGGCGTTACCCCGATGCGCAGGCCGATGGCGGCGCGGACCCGATCCGCGTTCCCATCGGCGAGCAATACCGCCCGATGCATTTCCACCCCGAGGATACCGATCAGCCCGTCGCCACATCCGTCGTCAGTATCGATCCCGACAGCCGCGAGCTCACCGTCTTTCTCTACCTCTACGAGGACGCCATCTGCCGCGCCCCGGCCGCGGAGGCTGCGCTCGCCATGGCACCGAAGCCGTGACGCCGCGCCGGGCCGGGCGGGCTGTTGCCTGCGTCATGCTGATCGGGCTGGCCGCCCCCGCCGCCGCCGATCCCTTCACCGACTGGCAGACCACCGCAGCGCCGGACACCCTTTCCGCCACCGAAGCCGCACTTCAGGCGCATATCGATGCGCTGGGAGAGCCAAGCGCCGCGATTCGATGCGCTGGGAGAGCCAAGCGCCGCGATGTCGTCGCGCGGGTGGCGCGCGCCTGGGCCGACGCCGCGCCGCGCTCGCCGCGGCGCCAATCGGCGACCCGCGTGCTGTGCCGCATCGCGCCCTTCGCCGCGCCCGACAGCGCCAGCGGCGCAGCACTTGCCGCGTATTTCGAAAGCCTCTGGGCCGATTTCCGCGCCGAACCGGACGAGGAGACCCTCGACGAAGCCCGCTTCGCGGATTGCGCGGCGCAGAACACGCTCACAGGCTATTTCGGCCTGTCGCGCGACCTTCCCCGGTTGATCCCCGCGGGCGACTGCGCCGGGGCCGAGGCACCGCCGCGCGACCTGCTCGTCCGGCTCGATCGCCGGCTCGCGGATGTGATCGCGACCGCGCACCGGGCCAGCTACTACCGGGTGCGCGCACAGTATTACGGGGCGCTGGCGCGCGTGGCGCTGGCGCTGCACGATCTGCGCACGCAGGATGTCGACTTGGAGACGGCCCGCGCCGACATCGCCGCCGCCGGTCACGCCCTGCTCGATGCCGCCGCGGATGAGGGCTTTCTTGATGGCCGCAACGCGTGGCGGTTTCAAAACGATTTCAATATAATAGGTGCAATCTACGCGCTCATCGAGATCCCCGGGCCGGCAACCGAGTCCGCGCCGGGCAGGGTTCTGGAGGCCCTCACCGAAGCGCCGCCCGTGCGCGACGATCCCGCGCTGCGGGAGGTTATCGAGCCGTGGCTGATCACGGAGATCGAACAGACGCAGCCGGATTACGTCGATCCTGTCCGCGTCGACCGGCTGTTTCCGGGGCTGCTCAATCACCCCCCGGCCGATTGCGCCCGCAATCGCCGCCAGTCGATCGAAACGCGCGACCTCGCCGCCGCCGCGCTGCAATGCCACGCCGAAGCGGCCCCGATCGACCGTTGGTCGAAGCTGCGCGACTATGACGATTGCCTGACGGAGGTGGAGAGCGGGGTCTGGTGGGTGCAACTCGGCGCGTTCCGCAGCGCCGAGGCCGCCGAGACCGAGCGCGCAGAGCTCGAGGCGCTGCTCGGCACGGACGACATCCCCGAACTGCGCGTCATCCCCCCCGATGCGGCCAGCGCCTATTACCGCATCCGCACCCCGCCCGACCTTACTCGCGCCGAGGCCGGCGCCATCGAGACGCTTGTCACCCGCTCGAACAAGCAGATCCTGGTCGGACGCCAGCGGCTCTACTGACTATGCGCGGCGCGCGGCAGTCGCGTACCGCCGCATCGCTCAGGTGGTGTTGTCGGTCCTGATCAGCCCCGACAGCCCCGCTGCGGCGAGGATCGTCAGAAACCAGCCCATCGCGATATGCAGCCAGAGATAGGCCCGCGCCCAGCTCCCGGCAGTCTCCGCATCATCGGGGATCCAGTAGCTCTGCATCTCGAGCGACACCACCGGCAGCAACGTGTCGGCCGAATAGATCATTGCATCGAAGCGCGGATGAGTCGCGCCCTCGGGCTGCGCGTGAAAGCACTCGATACGGCTCTGATCCGGCATGCGCCGCCCCAGGGCCGGATCTTCGCTCAGTGCGGTCGGCACGGGCACCCCCGCCGCCGCGCCGCACAGCACCCATTCCTGCGCGCGCTGGATCTGGGGCAGGTTCGGTTTGACCGCGTCCTGCGCGACCGCCCCGCCGAAGACCAGCGAGCCCACCAACCACGGCGCGATCAGCCAGGCCAGCGCGAGCAGCGGCTGGCGCCCGTAGCGCACCGTCGCACCGAGGAAACGATCCCAGACTGCGTACCAATAGGCATCCTCATACAGGTACTGCCGCCGAAGCCGCGCGCGCCGCGCCGCGCGCTGGCGCCGCTCCTTCTCGATAAGCACGGCGCGCGCCTCGGTGTCGTGGCCCATCTCGCGCAGCACCCGCGCGCATTCCTCCCAGGGCTGGGACCAGAAATCACCGCCCCGCAGCGACCCGTCCTGCCGCGACAGCCAGTCGATCCGCGCCTCGGCGGTGATCGGCGTGCCCGGGCCGGTGAAGCCGCCATACCGGCAGCGGTTGAGCAGCATGTTGCCCGGGGCGGGCCAGGAACAGGCGAGATCCGTCATCGCGCCGATCTCGGCGCGGGTGAGATTCATCATCCCGTCCACGGACGCCCCGCCGCGCAGCACGAAGCTGCCCGCGATCCGCGCCCCCTGCGCATGCAGCGCCCAGCGCGCGCCGCGCGCCGACATCCGCGTCCCGTAGCAGTTGAGATCACCGCCCAGCTGCGCGCCCAGAAGCCGCAGCTCGCCGTCGATCGCGGCGCCGGACAGGAAGATGTCGCCCTTCACATCGATGCGATCGGCCGAGAAGGCGCGCTCCTGCGGCCCCGCCGCAAACCGCGCGCGCGTGCAGGACAGATCGCCGCCGAGCCGCGCGCCGAGCAGCCGAACCTCCCCGCAAGCCGTGTCGCCATCGAGAAAGATGCTCCCCCGCGCCTCGAGCCGGTCGACGAACAGCGCGGCGCCGCTCTTGCCCGCGCCGCACTCCGCCGGGGCGGGCCGCGCGCGTGCGGGATCCGCGGCCGCCCCCGTCACCACCTCGTCGAACACGACATCGCCGTAAGCGTGGAGCCGGTCCGCCGCGAGCCCCGCGCGCAGGGCCGAGCCGTTGAAGAAGAGATTCTCCACGCGGGCGCTGCGCAGGAGCACCAGCTCGGGCAGGCGGCAGGAGACGAAGGCGAGGTCCCCGGGCAGCCGCGCCCCGTCGAGATCGAGCCCGCGGGTCTCCGCGCCGGGCGGGCCGTCGCCCTCGATCAGCGCGCCGAAAATCCGCAGCCCCGTCTCGGGCAGCGGGCATTGCGGGCAGCCGCCGCGCGCGAGATGGCTCACGAGGCTGGCGCGCAGCCGCACCTCCTCGCGCGCCTCCGCCGAGGGCAACCCGTCGGAGAGAACGCATGGCGCGCGATTGCCGACCTGCAGCCAGTCGACCAGGCGCCGTTCGGCGGGGCGCAAGGGCTTGAAATCGGCGAGGCTGGGCATGAGGCGATCCGGGCGGTTGCAACCTGAACGCGTATCGCGGGGGCGCCGGGCGAACAAGCGCGCGCGGATGCGGGGCGGCGCGGTTGCAGTGTTGGGGCCACAGGACCCTGCGGCAGCCCCGCCCCCGACGGCCTGACCCTACTGCGCCGCGCCGAGCCGCGCGGCGAGGCGCAGCGCATGCGCCGGGTCGGTGGCGGCGGCGGGCATCACCGGGTCATAGGCCGCGCGGATCACGTCGCCGATTTCGGGGCGCAGGATCGTGTGCCCGCCCGCATCGGCGAGCGGCGCGCGGTCCATGAAGGCCGTGTCGGACCACAGCAGGATCGTCTGCACCGCCTGCGACAGCGCCAGCGTCTGCGCCGGCACCGCGCGCAGATGCTCGTCCGCGCGCAGCATCACCACCGCCGCGCGGATCGCGCCATCCGCCTCGAAGCGAAACACGCGATACTGATTGGCCCCGGCGGTGTCGAGCCGCGCGACGAGATCACCGAGCCCCTCCACCAGCCGGTCGAGCCCCGGCACCTCGAGCAGCTCCAACCAGTCGCGGCAGAAGAACACCATCACATTGGCGCCCAGCTCGGGATCGGTCTCGGCCATGCGGTGATCCGCCAGCGTCACCACGGCCTCGAAGGCGCCCTTGACCGCCCCGATGGTGCCCTCCTCGGCCCCGAACACCACCGGCGCCAGCGGCCGGCCCCAGCGCGCAAAGCGGTACTGCCCGTCCGCGCGGCTGAACAGCGCGGTCACATCCTCGGGGGTCATGCTCATGTCGTGTTATCCGTCCTGATCAGCCCCGAGAAGCCCGCCACGGCGAGAAGCGACAGCGCCCAGCCCAGCGTGACATGGACCCAAAGATAGACCCGCGCGCCTTGGCCGAAGCCCGTATTCTCATCCGGCACCCAATACTCCTGCATCCCGAGATCGAAGATCGGCAGCAGCGCGTCCGCCGAATAGACGAGCGGGTTGAACGCCGGATAGCCCCGCCCCTCCGGCTGCTCGAGGAAACAGGCAAGTTGCGAGCCCTCGTCCGAGTATCGCTCCGCCTCCGGCAAACACTCCACCCATTCCGCGTTACGCAGCACGAAAGCGTTGTTGGGCTTGAGCGCCGCCGCGTGCTGCGCGCCCGCGAACACGACGAGCCCAATCACCATGAGGCCCGCAAGCCACGCAAAGGCCCACAGCGGCTCGCGCCCGTAGCGGGTGGTGAGGCCCATGGCGACATCCCAGGCCCGGAAGAGCGCGGGTCGCAATCGCTGTCCATTCCGCCACCGCCGCGCCCGCCGCGCCTTGCGCTGGCGCTTCTCCTTCTCGATCAGGATCGCGCGCGCATCGGCTTCATGCCCCATCCCACGCAGCACCCGCGCGCATTCTTCCCAGGGCTGCGGCCAGAACTCGACAAGCTGATCGCTCTTCTCCTGCAGGGACAGCCAGCGGATGCGTGACGTGGCGTCCACAGGTGTTCTTGCGCCCACGAAGCCGCCGTAGTGGCAACGGTTGAGCCGCAAGTTGCCCTGCCCCGGCCAGCAGGCCAGATCATCGACGATCTGCCCGAGCTCTGCGCCGGTCAGGTTGAGCACGCCCGATACCGTTGCCTTCTCGCGCAGGACCAATGCCCCCGTCACCCGCGCGCCCTGAAGATTGAGCGCGAAGCCCGCCTCCCCCGCCGTCAGCCGCGCGCCGTCGCATTCGAGGTTCCCGCCCAGCTTCGCGCTGAGCAGTCGCACCTCGCCCTTGGCCACCAGCCCGCGCAGGAACACGCCGCCCGTCGCCCGGAGCCGGTCGCCACCCAGCCCTGCGCCCAGATGCGAGTCGTTCAGGAACAGGTTGCGCAGGCTGGCGCTTTGCAGGAGCAGGTGGTCGGGGATGCGGCAAAAGACCAGCGCAAGGTCGCCGGGCAGGTCGCAGCCTTCGAGGTCGAGGCCGTCTGCCTCTTCGCCATCCGGATTATCGCCGCGCAGATACGCGCCCCCCACCCGCACCCCTTTCTCGTGCGGCGTGTGGCCCTTGATGCGGCCGAGGATCAGGGCGCGCAGGAAGCCGGTGCGGATCACGCGGGGGTCGTCTTCAGGCAGGTCCTCGGCCGGGAGGGTGCCGTCACCGATCTGCACGATCTGCCCGGTGCCCACGCTTTCGGCCAGCTTGCGCTCGGCGGGCAGCGGCTCCCAGTCCTCGAGGCTGTGCGTCTCGACCATGCTCACTCCGTCGGCGGCTCGAAGAGGTCGGGCGGGCGCTCGGGCCGTGGCGGGGCGAGGCCGAGATGGCGCCAGGCGCGCGCGGCGAGCATGCGCCCGCGCGGCGTGCGCTGGATGAGGCCCTGCTGCAGCAGGAAGGGCTCGATCACCTCCTCGATGGCGTCGCGCGCCTCCGACAGCGCCGCGGCGATCGTCTCGACCCCGACCGGCCCGCCGCCGTAATTCTCCGCCAGCAGCGAAAGGTACCGCCGGTCGGCGCCGTCGAGGCCGACGGCGTCCACCCCGAGCCGGGTGAGCGCGCCGTCGGCCAGATCGCGCGTCAGCCGCCCGTCGCCCTCCACGAGCGCAAAATCCACCACCCGGCGCAGGAGCCGCCCGGCGATGCGCGGCGTGCCGCGCGCCCGGCGCGCGATCTCGGCCACGCCGTCGGGCTCGGCGGGCACACCCAGCAGACGCGCGCCGCGGGTGACGATCTCGCCAAGCTCGGACTCGGTATAGAATTCCAGCCGGGTGGGGATGCCAAAGCGGTCGCGCAGCGGGGTGGTCAGGAGGCCGAGCCGCGTGGTCGCGCCCACCAGCGTGAAGGGTTGCAGCTCGATGCGCACGGTGCGCGCGGCGGGGCCCTCGCCGATCACGAGATCGAGCTGGAAATCCTCGAGCGCGGGGTAGAGCACCTCCTCCACGGTGGGGTTGAGGCGGTGAATCTCGTCGATGAAGAGCACGTCGCGCGCCTCGAGATTGGTCAGGATCGCGGCGAGGTCGCCGGGCTTGGCGAGAACCGGCCCCGAGGTCATGCGAAAGCCCACGCCGAGCTCGCGCGCCATGATCTGCGCCAGCGTCGTCTTGCCGAGGCCGGGCGGGCCGTAGAACAGGGTGTGATCCATCGCCTCGGCGCGCATGCGGGCCGATTCGATGAAGACGCGCAGATTGGCGCGCGCCTCGGCCTGGCCGATGAAGGCGTCGAGGGTCTGCGGGCGCAGGGCCTTGTCGGTGTCCTCGGGCAGGGGCTCGCCGCGCAGGGTGGGATCGGGATCGGCCATGGCTCAGCCCCCCGGTGCGAGCAGGCGCAGCGCGGCGCGGATCAGCGCGGCGGTGTCGGCCTCGGGCGCGCCGGCCTGGGCCTCGGCGACGGCGGCGGCGGCCTCGCCATGCCCGTAGCCGAGATTGGTCAGCGCGGAGAGCGCCTCGGCGCTGGCGCCGGGATCGGGGGCGGGGGGCGGCGCGGCGGGGGCAGGCGGGGCTTCGGCGCCGGCGGGGACGCTCGCATCGGCGGGCGGGGCAACCGGCGCGCCCTGCCCCATCGCCATCACGCCGGGCGCCTTGTCCTTGAGCTCGTTGACGACG
>LKMJ01007866.1_pt1 | contig 10034 bp, 8 predicted proteins | sample 643391 | NCBI WGS metagenome assembly LKMJ01 (sample SAMN04112250, study PRJNA286221) | soda lake metagenome | biome: soda lake; feature: Kulunda Steppe; material: water; isolation source: sample PL-Br10 brine of Picturesque Lake | place: Russia: Kulunda steppe | collected 2010-07
ACGGTCAGAAACGGCAGCTATGGAGAGTTTCAGCGGTATCTCTGTAAGGATTGCGACCGCACGTTCAACGACAAGACGGGAACAATCTTCGCTCATTCGAAGGTTGCACTCCGCCGGTGGCTGTTCTCGATTTACGCGTTTCTCCGATTTAATACGAGTCTGCGGCAATTACAATGCGAAATCGCAGTGACACACAAAACGAGCCACCGGCGCATCGAGCGCTTTGTCAGCGCGCTCGATGCGCCTTCTCTCGATCTTGTCGGCCCGGTCGAAATCGACGAAGTATATGTCTCCGCTGAATTCGTTAACAATTTTGGGATCTGTACCATTAGACAGATCACCAAGCGAAATGGTATGTCATTTCACCTCTCGAAAATTCGTTTAAAATCGTTCTGATTTCCTCGTTATCCTCACCGTCTCAATTGCTTGTCTCTGAGAAGTGATTCTTCCGTTCGCGGATCAGCGATTGGTGTGTTCCCACGATAAGCACGGTCGCAGCAATTCCAACGATTGCCGCCAGAAAGTTTCCGACGAAAAAAACTTCACGACTGATTGTCACTATTCCAGTCAAGTAGACTCCCAGCAGAGACAACCACATCGGAATTAAAAGAGAATGGTTGGAACCGCCTGTCTGAAAATATACGGCACCAACAACGAGTCCAACAAGCACTGATCCGCCGAAAAATAGGAGAAGCGACATAGATATAATACCAATAATTACACCTCCTGTGACGAACCCTGATAATAGGTACATTAGAACTATTTGTGTTGATGACGTCTCAGATACGCGAAGACTCCATGGAAGGAGTCCGAGTGTAGCCCCAATGAGCACGAGAATAAAAATAGTCACTGTACTGGAGAATAACGATGTTGCATCCCTCAGCGTCAATCCAACCCACATGACACTCAGTATGCCGAGCAGGGAGATCACTACCGTATACAGCAACTTCTCCCCCTGATTAGCGCTTAGACCTGAGATCATATGGTATCAGTTACTATTTTGATCGGTATATATATAATGGGAAAATGCTGGTTATGGTTAGTTATGCATGAAGAGTAATGCGTGTGATTTTGTGCTAATCTATGGCCTAAATCACATACTTCGGCGGTTGTACCGGCTAGATTAACTTAGATATTGTGGAACAAGAGCGGACACCGAGTAGCTGATGAAACTCGGTATTCGACTCAATCTGGCCGGACTATCTCTTCCGAATACTATTAAAGAACTTGATAAATCTGATACCGAACGATCACAAAAAGCCATGTGCTATTGGGTGAAGAGGGGTGATCTACAGCCAGCCGACGATGCCAGACCGAATCTTGTTGCGCTCTACGAAACAGTGATCCGAACCAATGGACCGCAGTACTGTTTGAATCCCATTGTCAATTTAGATACGAATAAAATCCTGGGTGTTCGGCTGTTTATAACCACTACAACCGTATTAACACAGCAGTTTCTACGGGTGGTTCAAGAGAAATACGGCGTCGGATACGTCGTGTTTCTCATCGGTTAGGCACAGTCCCTAGCAACAGCACACCGCCGGAAAGGGCTGCGATTGCACACAGTTCACGGTGGAAACCGGAGTGCTGTTGAACGTATCTTTAGAAAAATAAAATGACCTACTTCTTCGTCTAGTAATAGCTACAGCCATATTCAGTCGACAACGGTAGGTACATGACTGCAAGCCTTCACAGAGTCGACAACGGTAGGTACATGACTGCAAGCCTTCACAGAGTCGACAACGGTAGGAACATGACTGCAAGCCTTCACAGTCTGGTGGAATTTTCCAAAGTAAACACGATGTCCAAAGACGACCAAAGTTACAAATCCTTGGTCACAAACTAATGTTTATGGGTGTGAATGTCAATTCAACGGCGAACGTCGAGGAAGTGTTCCTTGAAGACGAGACTAAAGCTAACGGTAAGATCGACTTTGATATCGGGGGGCAGACTCGGGATTATCCACTCCACATTACGTTTTGTATTGATACTTCTGGGTCGATGAGCAGCGGTATAGGTGCCGATGGGTTGGTTGACACATTGACTGGTAGTGGCGACCAATCAAAAATGGATGTTGCAAAAAAAGGATTGAACCAGGCTATAGACCAGCTTTTATCTCGAGATACGTTTGGTGTCGTCTCTTTTAATAGCAGCGCACAAACCCAAGTCCAACCTACATCGGGAGATAGCACAAGCCAAGCAAAGTCCACGGTTAAACGCCTCAATTCAGGCGGTGGCACGGATATCAAAGGCGCGCTCTCGAGTTCACGCAGTCTTCTGAAGAAAATGCCCAATGAGGACGCAGTCGAGTGGATCGTTTTAATCTCCGATGGGAAAGGGAACGTACCATCGGATCGACAACTCGAGCGACGGTACAGTCAAGAGGGAATTGTTATTCAGGCAGCCGGTGTTGGGGGAGGGTACGATCGCCAACAAATGCTCAATCTGGCCCAGCGAACCCAGGGCGAGCTTGAAGATATTGACTCTGCAAGGGCACTCCGTGAGTTTTTCACTGAAGAAGTTAAGAACGCACGAAACGTTATCGCTCTGGACGCAGAGCTACAGATCGAACCTAGCGATATTATCTCGATAGATGAAGTTTATTATTCACTTGCCGAACAGACAAGCACGATCGATCCCGAGTGGCGACATGGTAACTGTGTTATCAATCTCGGTGACGTCAACAGGGAGAATCCTCCACAAGTCGTGTTCGATATGGATATTCAACCGAACGAAGTTGACCTGTCCGCAGAACTTGCACACGTAGTGCTCCAGACGGACGAAGATAGGGCTACCGATGACATCACTGTAGTGGTTGATGAACGACTGGGTATCGAACCCGGTGAAGATGGGGACAGTAAAAAAGACGAGTATGCACGGCCAGAGCCCACACCCGATCCAACGTTCATTCTGAAAAAGATATCGACGTTGGCGCAGGATGGAAAACTCGACGAGGCCCGCCAGTATCTCGAAGAGAACAAACAGCATCTCTCATCCGAGGATTACCGCGAGGCCGAACGACTAATCGACGAAGGAGACGTCTCAGGACTTGGAAAGCTCTGAGACACTATCGCTCGGAGGATTAAAGAACACGAACTGTTGTAGTATCCTGACTATCGGAGCCTTCTGTTGTTAAACTGACCGTGATACGGCGGTTACCCACCTGATTTTTCAGTGGTAGTTTAGCTTTCCCATTGCTGCCTGTCGTCCAACTCTCTCCAATCTGCTTGTCACAGGTGACTTCAGCACCGTTTACGGGATTGCCCGCTTCGTCGGTGACGAAAATCTCGATTGTGTCCCCCGGATCGGCGATACTTGGTGCTTGCTCAATCTCTATCTTCCGGGAGTACTCATCAATCTGTTCGATCCAATCATCCTTTCCATAGTCTACTTCGTCAGTCTCTTTTTGTGCGACGATCTTTATACTCCCTTTATTGTTGAGGAGAATCGTTGCTTCACCATCCTCGTTCGTCGTTTCGTCGTGATCCCAGTCGGTCGTGACCGACGCTCCTTCCAGTTCGTCATTATTTTCATCTACGACAGTAACCGTGAGCTCGGATTGGGCCATTCGTTTACCGTCGATCGAATCGATACGAAGGCCACGCTGACGCTTCTTTACCTGAATTTCCGTAGCTGCATCCGTGTACGTTCGATCATCTTTTTGTGGTTTACTTGCAGAAACTGTAACTTGCCCCAAATCATCGAGAGTCACCGGAGTCTTACCTTTCGCATTCGTTGTAGTTGAATTGTCTCCAACGGTAACGTCGACATTCTCAATCGGCCGTCCTGTTCCGGTCTCGTTGACGTGGATTGTGATTTCATTACCGATCTGGGGGTCCGATTCCTCAACAGTGACGTCCATATCAACTGTTTTGGGCGTGACTTCGACCGTGGTCTGGCAAGGCGTATACGTGTTGCGGTCGTCATCGGACTTCTCTCCAGTGACTGTGTACTCATCGACACTCCGAAACGTGTGTGCAACAACTCCATTCTGTCTGGTCTTCCCAAGCGTGGTAGAACCTGTCCCGACAGTTATACCTGGTTCAGCCGACCCTTCAGCCGTAACTCTGAACTCAACTTCTGTATCAATCTCCACTGTTTTCGGTGGTGAATCGAATCTAAGTGCGACTTCTCTTCTATCCACGGTGACCGCGTCAGTGCCATGGTCGTAAGCATCGGTAGTCGGTACTGTAAACTGGACCGCCCCCCACTTACTGAACGTAAATTCGGCCGTCCCATCTGGGTTCGTGTGTTTCGATGCCAGTTCGGTGCTGTCACGGCTTGCATTAACGAGTGTTTCTATTGGACCGTTAGTACCAGTGACTCGGATGCGAACTGGCGAATCAACTACTGGGTGATCAGTGAGGATTTCGACGCTTACTGGTTGATCGGCCACAGGAGGCTCATGGTTGTTTTCAATCTCTTTCCAGGCTTTCTGAATATTTTGTATCGCAGCATTTGCTTCTTTGAATTGATCGTTGTTGTCTGCTTGCCTTGCATCTCGCTTTTTCTTTCTATATTTTAAAAATATTTTTTCCTTTTGCTGTTCAATTGTATCGAGCGTATCCGTTTCGGTAACACCCAGAACTTCGTACGGGCTATCTCCCTCAAGCGGATCAGCGTCCGGCATTGTTATCGAACAAATAGTCGTCGACGTATTAAATCCACAGTATGATATCGCATTAGTTCCTTTAGTCGTGCCAAAACAGCATTTTCCCGACGAATCCGTATTTTTCCACCACTATTAAATCCCAATAATATTTATTAAGTTAATTATATTGATTGGATTAAGTAGTGTGGTATTGGTGCAAACGTTCGCGCGATGTGCCTCCGCTGAGCGGTTCTCCTTTGGAAGGATCTCTACAGGATCAGTGATTTTCTTCGATCCAGGTCCAGGCCTCACTGATACTCGTTATTGCTTCGTTTGCTTCCCTGAATTTCTGGTTGTTATCTGAAATTCTTGCATCACGTTTTTTTCTTCGCCAGTCTGTGAGGAGCTCGTCTTTTGTCTGTTCGATTGACTCAATCGTGCCGGTCTTAGAAACACCCAAGACTTCGTACGGTGAGGCCCCATGAAGTGGATCAGCGTCTCGCATCGGGTTTGTATATACTAGTATGATAAAAAAAACTTCTGCCATCACCGTTCACAATTCATTTCATATAATATCTAAATTATTTTTGATTCTGAAAAGAAGTTGCTATAAGGAGTTTTACAGTTACCTTTATGATGTTGCAGTGACGCTTATTCGTTGATGATAATTGGAATTGACCTCGGTACTACGAACAGTGTCGTCTCAGAGTTTACAGAGGACGGGGAAGCGGAGATTGTACAGAACTCAATGGGTAAAAAAAAGACCCCGTCGGTGGTGCTCTACGAGGAAGGCGATGATGAGGATGGTGTCGTTGTTGGAGGTGCAGCTGATAGGTCACGAGAACTCTACCCGGAACGGACACTCCATCGGACAAAACAGGACATCGACAAAGAAGATCTCGACACGTACGATGTCGGGGACATGGAAGTTAATGCAGTACAAGTTGCAGCAAATATTCTGAAGCACCTGAAAGAAGAGGCAGAAGAGAAGCTCGGGGGAGATGTTGAAGGTGCGGTTATAACTGTCCCGTACGATTTCACAGCCAAAGGGCGACAGCGTACGAAACAGGCCGGCGGTCTCGCCGGACTTGATGTCAAGGAAGTAATTAACGAACCGACCGCAGCGTGTCTCTCATACATTCAAGAAAACGATATCGATGGAAACCTCCTCGTCTACGACCTCGGAGGAGGGACCTTCGACGCCACACTAGTGAAAGCCGAAAACAATATAATCGATGTGATTGCCACCGAGGGCGACGGTCAACTGGGTGGAGAGGACTTCGACGACAAACTGTACGAACTGATCCAGGAAAAAGTAAAAGACACTGATGCCCCTGATCCTGAAGAAACAGACGCAAAAACACAGGCTTCAATTCGAGGGGATCTCAACGAATTAAAACATAATCTCTCCCAGAGAAATGAGGACTTTATCGCATATGAAGGGGAACAGATCACCGTTACCAGAGAAGAGTTCGAAGAGTCCATCGAGGACTACATTCAAACCACCTGTGACAAGCTAGAAGCACTTTTCCAAAAAGACAGTGTTGAAGAAGAAGGAATTAGTCGAGATGATATCGATCACATCCTTCTGGTCGGTGGGAGTACTCGAATTCCGCTTGTACAAGAGCGCATCGAGGAATTCTTCGGGCAGGAGCCTAATATGGACCTCGACCCAGATACGGCTGTTGCCGCTGGAGGTGCGATCCAGGCCGCCGAGTATAGAGACATAGACCCGGACCTGCTTCCCCGCTATTCGATCACTGACGTCCTCTCACACAGTCTCGGTGTCGAGCTCAATGACAACACATTCGATAAGTTACTTGAAGAGAGCGAAGCGGTGCCCTCAGAGGCAGATGACATGTATACAAACCCGAGCGACAACGTTACAGGAATTAAGATCCCGGTCTGGGAAAAGGGCGAACAAGATGAGGTCCTCGAGGATAATGAAGAGACACCAGAGGAGAAACTCGATGTTCTCAAACTAGATGGTCTTCCAGAGGCTAGCAAGGGAGAACTAGAGATAGAAGTTACATTTACAGCGAATCACGACGGCACGCTACGCGTTGAAGCATACGAACACGTAAATGACGAGGAGGTCGAGACGACGATTAATGTCGGGTTGGAACCAGATGAGCTGGAGGAAATCATCGGTGGGGAGGGAACAGGAATTACACGAGGGGATGTATCGGATGACCTGACGAGTCGAGTACAGAAAACTGACTGATTAGCTTTCCGACCACGTCTCGGGTTGCAGGTTACCCGATTTTAAATACTGTAGGAACGATAGGGCGTATATGTCAGATACACCGTATCGAGAGAAAATGCCTGTCGGAATCGACCTCGGCAACGAAATAACCAGTGTTGCAGTCGCCGCCGATGTTGAGTCATTGAAAATAGAGATAGAGGAGACCGTTCCAACTCGGGTTTCTGTAACCGACGAGGGCTTTGTCATTCCTGACAGAGACAGCGAACGACATGAGAGCGGGTTGTCGCCACTTTCACATATCGATGATACGTCTCCGCAATCGTCATCAAACGATCTTCCATTGCCGTTGTTTTTTCAATTGTTGTTTGATCGATTGACACCAATTAAAAGACAGTCAGACAGTTCCGAGACGGCTAACGAAGAGGAACCGTCTATCACGGGGGACTCTTCCGAGCGGTCCCAACAGATGGAGGATTCTGACACTGACGATGAATCGCAGTCTCAGTCAAACAACGGAGTGGATGGAGACGACGACTATCCAACGGAATCGAACGGTTTTGAGATATCACCGACCACAATTACAGTTCCCGGTGGGTATTCAGGAGCGGACATGGTAGCAGTAGAGCGGGCGGCGTCCGCTGCTGGATTTGAAAATGTTCAGGTTGTCCGAAGTCCGGTTACAGTGGCTGCTACTGAACTCCTCGAAACAGACACACAGCAGACGATAGCAGTCGCAGATATCGGGCGAACCCAGGCCTCGATTGCTATCGTCACTATCGATGACGAAGAACTCTCGGTTCGTTCTAGAACGACCCTTCCCGATTACGGCTGGTCATCTCTGAAAGACATCCTAGCCAGGTGGATCCTCACCAGAATCGAAACGGAGTGGGATGTTTCTTTAGACTGTGATCCTGATGCGATGGCTCGTCTCCGAACCGCTGCTGGCGACGCTCTCCATGTGATTGATCCTGATGGTGAAGCGACAGCAACGATTAATGTCGAACTCAGCGACGGTATTACTGTGACAGAGGGCGGAGTCTTCACTTCCAAGCCAATCACGTTTCAGTCTGAGGTAGACCTACAAACGGTTATTCAGGCACTCCACGATGAGCTTCAGAAGCTACAAGACACAATTTGGGACCTCCGTGCAGCAACTGACACTGAGGAGGTAGACTCGTTGTTGCTTGCCGGAAAAGGAGCGGAGGTTGCGGCTATCGTGATCGCTGTCGAAAATGCCTTTGAACAGCGATCACAGTTCCCACAGATTGGTGATGAGCAAACTTCGGCTGCTTTTGGAGCCGCTCTCCTGTCCTGTCGACGTAATCAAGAGTCACCAGTGGTTCAAAGAGAAACCTTTGCCTCTGAACTCGCACTTCGTGCTATCGGTGACGATAGTGTCGTCGATCGGTCAATTACGACCCCTGATGCTGGTGCCGGTGACGAGCTAACTGGTCGCCTCGATGTGCTTTCGGACGACCATCTTTCGGGGAGTTTCCAGGTCGTACGTCGTCATCGGATAACAGGGGCTACTAAACCGGAAGCGACGTTTACGTGCACTGGATTCCCCAGTAATATGGCAGAGTCGGAACTAGTCGTCACCGTCGCTGCCGACAACGTTCGAATATCAGAGGCGGTCATCGACGTCGATGTGGAATCATCCTTACACTCAGACCGTTCGGTATCACTCTCCGTTAATCGTAAAGAGGAAATTCTTGGACCATGGCTAGGACATGCCGATGCTGACCCAAAAGTCGAAACGGTCGATGAATGGGCTGGTGAAGGGTCGACACCCGACTTCGAGTTCATTTCAGACCGCGAAAAGGCCTTGCGTGATTTCGACGATGAAAGCGTCGCCAAAACGCTGTTGAAAATTCGAAATAAGCTCCGAAACAAGACGCATCGATACGAAGACTCGGTTCCGATAGATGATATCAAACTTCTGCTAGAAGAGTTTGATAAAAATCTCCAATTTGAAGATATTCAGATTATTCAACCAGAGGCTGGTTCTGAAGTCGATCCAGAAGAACAGAGTGTCATCGATACCGATGAAACGACCTCAGAACCCGAAGGAACCGTTCTCGAGGTTGTTTCGCTCGGAATTGCAATCGACGGAGTACTTATCGAACCTGCTGAAGTCATCGCAGCAAAATAATTATAACAACGCGTACGGACTAAAATAACCACCACTCTGTTGCTTCAGGGTATCGAACCAACTCTGTCTTCTATAATTGCGTGTTTATATTATTTCACTGTGTTTTTAGAGCGTGTGCAAAACTCCTCTAACCACTCTATCAGGATATCAAAACATTTGGCTCTGGTGAATCGCTAGAAGGCGTTTGATCTCACTGTTTCACGGCTCGCTTGATATTGTAGACCGCACACATCAGAACGATCTTACGAAATTCGCGGTACCACGCTCGGGCACGCACCGCGTGGCCGAGCGTCCGCTTGATCGTCGAGAAGACGGTCTCAGACAGTGCTCGTTGGCTGTATAGAGACCCATCGATGCGCGCGTTGTGCGCGCAGTCGATGGGTCGGAACTCACGGTGTTTGATCAGCGGTCTCACGCCCTTTTCGCGCAATTTCTCGCGTAATCGCTGCTAATCGTAGCCTTTGTCGGCCCCGAGGCTGGCAATCTCGCTCGCGTTGCGGCGGGCGAGTTGGCAGCCGATCTGCGTGTCGTGACGTTTCTCGGTCGTACAGTGAACCTCAAGCACAGCTTGCGTTTTTGTATCGACGAGCGCGGTCGTTTTCAGCGTTTGAACGCGATAGTTCGTCCGGCGGCAGTAGTGCTTGCTGGCGGTTTCGCGGTCAAAGAACGTTGCGTCCATCGCAGCGTGATCGGCGGTGTCGTGCAGCTGCGCCGACAGGCGCAGCAGCACTTGCCAGATCTCCATCTCGAACCTATCAAACGCCTTTATTAGCGTCGACTGGTGCGGGAGATTGCCCTCTTCGAGGCCGATCTCGCCCAAAATATGCGGCATCTCGCTCAAGAGATCAAGCGCTTCGCAGTAGGATTTTTCTAGGTAAATCCGAAGACAATGCAGCGAAACAACCGCATAGTCGGCGAATCCGCCGCCACCCTGCGGGGCGGCGGCGGATTCGCCTCGGCCACCAACAGCAATTTTAGCCAACGTCACCACTTTTCCAGTGAAGCGGGAAATTTTGGACATAGACCATCCGCCGTTTCCCGCTTCAACTTCCTAGTTGTAACGGATCAACTCGACGCTGTCTAGC
>LKMJ01007867.1_pt1 | contig 10034 bp, 8 predicted proteins | sample 643391 | NCBI WGS metagenome assembly LKMJ01 (sample SAMN04112250, study PRJNA286221) | soda lake metagenome | biome: soda lake; feature: Kulunda Steppe; material: water; isolation source: sample PL-Br10 brine of Picturesque Lake | place: Russia: Kulunda steppe | collected 2010-07
CGACGAGGAACGCCGCGTCGGCGCGGTCCTCCTGCTGGCGATTGATAACGTCCCCGAGGTTCCCCCGGAAGATGTTGTCCCCGAGCATGAGGACGAAGTCGTCGTCGACGTGGGGCTCGGCCTGGAGGATCGCGTGTGCGAGGCCCAGTTGCTCGCGCTGGTGGGCGTACGTGATCGGTGCGCCGCGATATTCGTCACCGTAGCGCTCGATGATCTTCTCCTTCATGTAGCCCACGACGACGATCAGTTCGGTGACGCCGATCTCGAGGAGGTTGTCGAAGACGTCCTCGATGAGCGGTTTGTCGTTGACCTCCACGAGGACCTTCGGCTTGTCTTCGGTGAGCGGGCGCAGCCGGGTGCCCTTGCCGGCGGCGAGAACGACAGCTTGCATGTCATAGACCGACCTCATGAGGTCACAAATACTTTCTGTTAGACACGTCAGCGGTAGCCGAGTGACTCGAGCCGCTCGAGGAGTTACCGATACCCGAGCGATTCGAGCCGGTCGAGGACCTCGTCTTCGTCCGCGTAGTCGACGTCGCGTTCGGTCCGATCGCTCGGTGGTCGATGTCGATCGAGCAACTCCTCGAGTTTCTCCCGCAGTTCGTCGGCCCGCTCCGGGTGCGTCTCGAGGAGGGTCTCCGTTTCCTGTGGGTCCGCCTCCAGATCGTAGAGCTGCTCGGCGTCGCCGTGGGTCGTTTCACAGTACCTGCACGTCGGATCCTCGACCGCGCGGATGTACTTCCAGCGGTCGGTTCGGACGCCACGGAATCGCTGGGTGTTCGCCTCCTCGAGCAACAGCGCTTCGCGGGAGGACCAGCCGTCGGCTCCCTCGAGTAGCGGACGGAGCGACTGCCCATCAGTCTCGAACGACGGTCCGTCGAGATACTCGAGAACCGTCGGTGCGACGTCGACGATACTCACGAGCTCCGCGGAGCGTGCCACCGTCTCTGCCGGCGGACGAACGATCAACGGGATCCTGACGGTCGGTTCGTAGAGTCCGTGATGCTCGAAATAGATCCCGTGTTCGCCCAGTGACTCCCCGTGATCCGCGAGGACGACGACGAGCGTCTCCTCGAGGCGATCACGGTCGCGAAGCGCCTCGATCAGCCCGGCGATCGTTCGATCCGCTTCCGTCGCCGCCGCGTCGTACTGAGCCCGTGTGAGGGCGGTCCCGACGCCGACCTCGTGATCTCGCCACCGTTCGTTGTCCCGGTTGACCACGCCGCCCGGCCTGAGGCTGTTGGCCGTGATCGATCCCGCCGGAAACTCGTCGGCAACCGCCGAAAGCGGCCTGTTCTCGTAGTCGAATCGCTCGAGATACGAGTCGACCAGCTCGTCGTCGACGTCGTACGGCGTGTGGGTGTCCATGAGGTGAACGAGCGAGTAGAACTGATCCCCCCCCGTCGAGAAACGCCTCGAACTCACCCACGACATCGTCCTCGTCGTCGCTCCCCGTCCGGCCGGTGATCGCGTTGTACGTCCTCGAGATCGTGTCGCCGATTGCAGGGTGAATCCCGTACAACAGCCCGCTAACCGTCTTCTCTGCTGACTTCACTTGCCAGTGGGAGTCCGAGAGTTCCGGATACCGATCGAAGCCGCGACGGTGCCAGCGCCCGAGCGGCCGGCCGAACGCCGCGTTCTCGTAGCCGGCGCCCCCAACTGCTTCCGGAAGCGTCGGGACGGACTCGACGGCTCGTTTCTCGTCGTCAGTGACGTGCGAGCCGTGGTTGAGGACGCCATGGCTGCGCGGGTATCGCCCCGTCTGCAGCGACGTCAGCGCAGGATCGGTCGCGTTGATCGTGCTGTACGCTCGTTCGAAGACGGTTCCCTCGCCGCCGATGTCGTCGATCGTCGGCGTGACGGGGCGCCCGCCGTAGCCACCGACACGATCGGTTCTGAGCGCGTCGACGAGGAGGAGGAGGATATTTGCAGTCATTCCTGAATACTCACTCTCCAGCAGTATAGCAACTACGGGATGGAACTCCAGCGACACTGTCCAGTTGCTTCTATTTACATTCCATCCGGTAGACCGACTCTTAACAAGTATGAATAGAAATAAGTGCGCAAGTGCGTTCAACAGCGCTAAGTCATGTTTCGGCGTCTTCGACGATCAATTTCGCTCCTCAAAAAAGAAGGCGTGAGGGGACTTCTCGAAGAGTTGTACGATTTTACCGGCTACGTATACTGGTCGGCAACGGGGTCAATTCTTCGACGAACGTCTGATCCCCGACCATTACTCTGGTCATTGATCCGGTTTCGGGCTATTTTTTCTGATGCCGGCTATACTGATGCGTACCCCTTCAAAATTCTCTGGGTCAACCCCATGGACATTGATCGGTTCGATTCGGACGTCCCGAAACAGTGGGGGCGGGTAATCGGAGGGGAGTGGGATCAGCATGGTGGATACTTTACTGAAAAGACGAGCTACCAATCACTACTCGCTCGGTATCAGGACGGAGTGGCATGGAAAAAAACTGAAAAGTACCAACAGTACCGCTCGAAACTCAGTAATCATCAGACCGTCAAAGGGTTCGGCTCAGTTGACGAACTGAACGCCTACTACGAAGGGATTGATGATCTGTACGAACAGATCGCCAAAGAGGGGTACAAAACACAGGAGAAATTACTTCAGGAACGACATACGTCGTCGTTCGAACGGAACAACGACGCAGTTCATCCCCTTCTCAACGAAATACGCGTCTCTATCGGACGAAACGGAGAGTTCCACAAAAAAGGGGCCGGAAATCATCGATTGACGATCGCTCGACTTCTCGAGATCGAGTTGATTCCGGTGCTCGTCTCAACCCGACACACCGAATGGCAAGCGATTCGCGACGAGGTAGCTGCAACCAAATCGTATTCGAAACTTTCCGAGAAAACGAAAACGCACCTACAGCATCCGGATCTACGAGATCTCACTCCAAGAGTGTGGCGAGAAAGAACAAACAATGACGAGTGAACCGTCTGCTTCAGGAATACAGCGTACAGCTCAGTCACTGGTTCAGATTAGATCGACGAGATCTGCCTGGATTGGTTCTTCAAGGGTTATTTCACCTGCTGCAATTTGCTCACGGTATTCCTGCCACTCCGTATGACGAACGACGACCCGAACGGGTATCGATTCCAGATCGAGGATTTTTGCGATCGAAAAACGATGGTTCCCGCCGCCACAAAAAATAAAGTCTCCTCGCCGTCCGATACTGACACAGATGTGGTCTAGGGACGTTGCTATTCGTGAATTTGGATCCTTCGAGACCTTTGAGCTGTCGTATCCATCCGTTTTCATACTTTCGTAAAGACGGTCGATCCGTTCGTATCGAAGCTTTAGATCTTCCACCGAGTAGCAGCCATCTGCTTCGCCGTATTGCTCAATTCGACTACACAGCACTGGATGAATGTCCGTGTTCTCCCAGCGCCGCCCCTCGACGAACCGTTGCTTCACCGAACGGTATTTTATCGACTGTTCGTACGGATCGGTCCGTTGGTCCCAGTCCCCGCTCCGAATCGCTCCCGCATCGAGATACTTATTAATATCGTCGTTTGCGACAGTGATAGCGTTCGGATCGACGTGTAATAACCGGAAGGGGTCGGCAACCGCTTCGTACCCACGGACGCGTCGATAGTACGCGAGACGGCAGGCCGCAAGCGTTCGGACGAGCGTCGGGTGGTGAGCGACAAACGAACGGGTTGCAGACGCAAGGCCACGAACGCCGCCGGATTCGAGAATCGCCCTGGCTCTCGCGATATGAGACATATCGAAACGTACGTAGACAGCTTCCGAAATATGATTCGGTTGAATTGGAGTCGATACTGCTTTCAGAACAGCTTCTGAATCGATTGACAATGTCGTTGAGACGCGCTCGGCGAAAGGTCCGAGAAATGGGGGCTTCGACGGTACTCCGGCGCGGCCTCCAACTCGGAATCGCACCTCGTCTCTTGACAGCCGCGTTGGTGACAGAATTTCGCCTCCCGTATTGTACCAGAACGGCTATTCGAGAACTCGACTGCTCGGAGTGCTTCGGTTTCGGTACTGATGAAACGGTTTCGATATCGGAAACTCAGGACAGCCCCACACAACTTTCCAGAGTCACTGGTACGTACGAACTGTCTCAACCATACGTTTGTGAACTCGAGAGTGCGCGACTGGTAGGGACTGACGCCTTATGCGCGGAACCGAACGGGTCAGTGCTTCTGGAAACGTCGCTCGGTCGACGAGACCAGCTCGAACGGTCGCTGATTCGGAACCCCCGATTAGCAGCCCGTGGCGTCACCCGTCCTCATACACTCGCAGACCCGAAACCTGAGGACCGGCAGTTGGATACGATCTGTTCGTTTGTCGACGGTTGTCTCGGCGGGTACTCTCATTGGATTTTGAAAGCACTTCCCCGATTGGAGGGCCTCGAACAGTGGGCAAGCTTGGTCGAGGATGATCCAACTATTTTGGTACCTGCTGATGCACCATCTTGGGCTATTGAATCGCTCAAATTTTTCGGGTATTCCGATTCACAAATAGAACAGTGGGATGGAACTCCAACCACTGTCAACCGGCTCATCGTCCCAACAGTCCGTTCTCCCGAGCAGCGACGTTCCGCATACGTATTACGGTTCACGTACGGTCTTTCTTACAAGTTGACATCACCAGGTGCTTGCCAGTGGCTTCGCGAGAGCGCAGAGAGCTCTCTTCGCACACGAACAGCGACCCGTGGTGGAGACCGCAAGATCTATATCTCCCGGAAAGACGCGGATCGGCGGCGGGTAATCAACCGAACGGAAGTACAGACGGTGCTAAACGAATTCGGATTCGAATCGTATACACTTTCTGAATTATCCTTCCGAGAACAGGTCCGTCTTTTTGTTGAGGCGGACGTTGTCGTCGCACCCCATGGGGCGGGGCTAGCTAACCTAGTGTTCGCTTCTGACTGTACAGTAATCGAACTGTTTGGGTCGAAAATCAAGCCAACGTACTGGATGCTCTCTCGTGCACTCGGTCACGAGTACGACTATCTCGAGTGTGACGGGATTGGTTCTGATCTTCGTGTCGATATAGACATCCTCACCGATGCCGTTGCAGAGTGGGTATGAAGTGAACTACCCCATCTCACGCACAGCGTCCGCAGTCACAAGGGCACGTAGCACCGAACCCCAATTAAAGATACCCCATACTTCGGAGATTCTCTTCAGTGTCGGCACTGATTGTTTCGCCTCCTGCAAGCGGAACGGCGTCCAAAGAGCGATAGTGAGCACGTAGTTGCTCCCGAAGGGCTTCGTTATCGGCCGCTGGCCCGTCGTACACGTCGTCCTCCGGATACCAGATCGTCTTTTTTTCGGATGATTTCCAGATAGCGTACTGACGGCGGGGTGGGAGTTGGTCACGTGTGACGTCGCACTCCTCCAAGATGCTTTCAATCTGGGTGTCCGAACAACGGTAGTAAACGTAAGCGGCGTCTCGCCGTTCGTTAGTCAGATCGACGCTTCTTGTTTCAGGCGGTTCGTGTCCGAGAAGCGACAGTAGCGTAGGATAGATATCGTTCAATTGGGCAAGTTCGTCGGTCCGTCCCGATTCGACCGTTCCCGTTGGATCCCGAATCAATAGCGGCACTCGAATGAGTCTGTCTGCGACCGAGAGCTGGTGGCTGGTCATGCCGTTCCAGCCGAGATGGTCCCCGTGGTCGCCAAAAAGAATGAGGATTGTATTATCATAGACACCTTCTGATTTGAGCTGGTCGACCAATCGCTTAACATGGAAATCGGCCTGCGATATACAGCCCTTGTAGAGATCAGTAGCAATTTCGACCTGATCGCGATCGGGTCTCTTCTCGCCCGCGTATACATAGCCCTGGTTCTCACGGATGTGCTTTTGATAACGGACGTTACGTCGTCGTGATATGAGTGAGTGATCGCCGAATTTATTGTGATAGGGCGCACTCGGGTTGTAGAGAATGTGAACGTCGTTCAGGTGCGTAAGATAACAGAATGGTTCGTCTGTTTGCGCTATTGCCTCCCGAGTCGCATCAACACCCAACGAGTCTTTCATCGTGTGCCGGAAAGCGAGACTACCAAGTTTTTCAAAACCGGCTCGAAGAAATCGTAGTGTTCCTTTCACCGTTTTTGGCAGGGACGAAGCTCGAAGCCCGTCGGTCATCGCCCCAAATCCGTTCCGAACGTGAGAGGGGTCGTGGAAGTAGTGGTGCTCGAATCCGCGGGTTATCTCTGCGGTGTTGAGCCAGCCGTTTCGGCCAAATGACTGGGTATCGTAACCATCAGCACGAAGAATTTCTGCGAACGTGGGGTGATCTCCTAGAACTTGGCCTTTATCGTAGAGCCCGTGTTCAGGTGGATAAAGCCCCGTAAAGATCGAGCCGTGGACCTGAAGAGTCCAAATCGACGGTGAAATCGCTCGTGTATAGACCCTCGAATCATCAGCTAATTCTTTGAGAAATGGGGTCGTTGGCTCCTCTCCAGAGAGGAACGAGCAGTAATCGGGACGGAGACTATCGATCGAAATAAGAAGGACATTCGGTCGATCGGGAGACATACATTAGCGCGACAGGTGATGCGACAAGTACTTTTCCATAACCAGATTTCATTGATATATACGTACTGGGGCTCGAGAAGCAGTACAAATAACACGCTATCCGACTGATGTCTTTATGAGAATCGGACAAACATCGTTCATTCAATTTATTGCGGAGATACTAGCGTCGGCGATCGGATTTCTGGCTACGATCTACTTCGCTCGAGTCCTCGGTGCCGAGATTCTGGGCTACTACGCAGTGGCGCTCGCAGTCGTCACGTGGTTGGCTATCGGTGGCAAAATCGGCATCAAAAACGCCATCGTCAAACGGATGAGCGAGGGGGAAACCCCGTTCGCCTACTTTTGGGCCGGCGCGAGCGTCATTGGCGGCATTTTTGTAGTCCTCGGATTCGGAGTGTTCGTCTTTCAAGAGCAGGTGAACGCGTACGTCGGTGCGGAGGTCCACTACCTGATCGTCTTCATGCTGTTGGCGTCGCTGTCGTATTCCCTGTTCAATGCCTCTCTGCAGGGAAGCCACCTCGTCCACGTCTACGCAGTACTCAAACCGCTCAAGATCGGCGGTCGCGCCGTCGTACAAATCGCACTCGTCTACCTGGGGTACGAGCTAACGGGAATGCTCGTGGGATACTCTACTGGCTGGCTCATGGCAGCGATCATCGCCGTTCTCGTCCTCACCCCCCGTTTCGAGATGCCATCGCGCCATCACTATCGCCGACTGGTGGATTTCGCCAAGTACGCCTGGCTCGGGAAAGTGCAGGGAAAGACGTTCAGCGAAATGGACATACTGGTTCTCGGCGCGCTCGTCTCGAGTGCGCTCGTCGGAATCTATTCCATCGCGTGGGCACTCTGTTCGTTCTTTCTCATTTTCTCCCAGGCGGTCAAGACGGCGATGTTTCCGGAAATCAGCAAGCTGGATGCCGAAGGAAAGACCGGACGCGTCGCCTCCCTGACGAACGATGCGCTCGCGTTCGGCGGGTTCGTCCTGATTCCCGGCATCGTCGGCGGGTTGCTGATCGGAGACAGGGTACTCGCTATCTACGGCGAGGAGTTCATCGAGGGCCATCTGGTCCTGGTCATTCTGCTATTCGGGTCGCTCCTGTTTTCGTACCTAAAACAGCTCTTGAACACGCTCAACGGGATCGACCGTCCCGACGTCGCATTCCGGGTCAACGGGTTATTTGTCGGTGCAAACGTCGTCGCTAACGTTTCGCTCGTCTACGCATTCGGGTGGGTCGGAGCCGCCATCGGGACGTCGTTGTCTGCGGGTGTCGGATTACTCGTCGCTGTTCTCTTTCTTCGCCCCTATCTCGACTTCGACGTGCCAACGGGCGAAATCGGTCGGCAAATCGGAGCAGCTGCGTTGATGGCAGGGGTCGTCTACCCCGCTGCGGAACTGGCTGGTCCTCCGTCGGAAAGTTTCGAATCAGCGGCGGTGACCGTCGGTATCGTCGCTGTAGGTGTCGCCATTTACACGATTACGCTACTGGTACTGTCTCCACGGTTCAGAGCCGTCGTACAGAACAACGTTCCCGTCGAAATTCCAGTCGCTATAGGGCGATAAGGGGGGTTACTCCACCACGGATCGGTAAATCTCGAGAATTCGATCCCCGATCCTGTCCCAGCTCACCTCTCGGACGGCCTCGCGTCCGTTCGAGCGACACTCCGTCCGGAGGACGCGGGTGAGCTGGTCGACGAGCTCGTCTTCGTCGGTGCCGATTCCCGAGGGTGAGACGCCGTCGAGTCGCGTTCGCACGTCGCCGACGGGCGTCGAGACGACGGGGACGGCACACGCCATCGCCTCCTTGACGGTGTTGGGTGAGCCCTCGTGACGCGAGGTGAGTAACACGACGTCGGCCGCGTTCATGTAGACGGGGACCATACTGTGGTCGACGGCGGAGATGGTTTCGAGCTGGATCGACTCCCCGAGTGCGGCCTCGGCCCGGTCGACAACCCGTCTGGCCAGCGGGTAGTTCTTCCGCTCGTAGTCGGGGGCGTACGGAAACAGGACGTACCGACCGTCGGTCTCCCAGCCGACTCGTTCCCTGGCCGCCGACCGGTCGATCGGCCGAAACGTCTCGAGGTCGACGCCGCTCGGGACGATGTGCGCCTCCCGTCCCAGCAGATCCCGCATCTCCTCGCTTCGGACCGTAATCGCGTCACACTGCCAGGCGCAGGCTTTGGTTACGAGTCCGTCGAAACCGACGACATCAGAACCCCACAGTGTGAGGACGACCGGTAACCTGAACTGCGAGATGGCGAATGGCGCGGTGAGCCCATAATTCGCGTGAATCAGGTCGTACTCGTTGCGTCGAAGCTCGCGTCGTACGTGGGGAAAAAACCGGAGGTAGGAACTCGGCCCGCGACCCGTCCCCATTGCGCCGTCGATCTGGTCGGCGTCCGGAACCACACAGACCGTACAGTCGACACCGTTCGCTTCGAGAGTCTCGATCTGGGCCTCGAAGAACACCTCTCGCGCCGTCGTCAGGTGGAGCACGTCGAGTTCGCTCATCTTTGGTCTCCGAGAGTACCCACCGAAACGGTGGATGACAGGCGTGCGGCACTCATGACTCGTCCTCGAGAAGCGACTGCTTCGACTGCATCAACCCGTACAGATATCCTAATCCGACTGCGGCGGTAAAGACGAGGATCGACACCAGTTGTTTTGATTTGGCCGCCGACGGTTGCCGGACCAACGCCTTCAGCCGAAGCGGCACGAATCCAAGCAACAACTGTTTCAAATACTCGTTCTTGTCCCCTTTCGCCTCGGGCAACAGCAGATCCATGATCCGCTTCGAGTATCCCTGCCAGAACGACCGAAAGACGAGCCACCTGAAATCCCCCCTGTAGTCGAACAGTTTGTGGTGGACCACGGCCTGTTTATTATAAATAACGCCCTTCCCATACCTGTTCGCGATCCGGATACACACCGGCGCTTCGTGGGCCTGGATGTGTCGATCGCCCTTTCGTCCGGTGTTTTCGTCGTAACCGCCGACGTTCAGGAAGACGTCCCGGCGATAGGAGATGTTCGAGCCGTACGTGTTGCGCAACTCCTCCATGTGCTCGCCCATGCCGCGTTCGTCACAGCCGACGAGCCAGTAGAACTCCTCGGGGAAGAAGTCGGGCTTTTCCGTGACCCAGTCGGGGGCCACGTGGCCGCCGACGGCCACGGCGTCGGTCTCCGCGTACACCCGCGCCAGCTCCGCCACCCAGTCGGGCTCCGCCACCGCATCGTCGTCGATGAACGCGACGACCTCGCCGCTCGCGAGTTCGGCGCCCTTCGTCCGGCTGAACGAAATGCCCTGGTTCTCGTCGTTACAGTGCACCAGGACCTCGTCTTCGTCGCCGAAATCCGCTTCGACGCGCTCGAGCACGTCGGGATTCCCGTCGACGACGAGCACGATCTCGAGGGGATCGTACGTCTGGTCGAGGACGCTCTCGACGCACTCGCTGAAGACGTCGTAGCGGTCCATCGAGTACGTACAGACGACGACGGAGACGA
>LKMJ01007868.1_pt1 | contig 10032 bp, 14 predicted proteins | sample 643391 | NCBI WGS metagenome assembly LKMJ01 (sample SAMN04112250, study PRJNA286221) | soda lake metagenome | biome: soda lake; feature: Kulunda Steppe; material: water; isolation source: sample PL-Br10 brine of Picturesque Lake | place: Russia: Kulunda steppe | collected 2010-07
CACACACACACACACACACACATACACACACAGAGTGTTACCTCCAGCCACGAACTGTGCTCCCTGCCTATGAAGTCATGCATGCGCTCTTGGGCAACTTCTTCATTGCGCGCTGGCGCGCGTGCACATTGCAGGAGAGCATGGGGGAGCTGCAGCAGGGGGCATGTGCCAGGCACTGCTGCGATGAGCCTTGGTGAAGCACCCAGCACGAGCAACGCCTTGTGCGCATGTGCAGTCGGAGACAATGGCACAGCCCCACTCTGGTCGTTCAGGCCTGACAAGGTGCCCGCTCTGGCGCAGCTTCCCTGCCCTTGTTGGCACGGCCTGTGGGTCAGGTTCTGTGCCAACTCAGGGCCCAGCTTTGCCATCAACTGTGCCAACTCAGGGCCCAGCTTGCCATCCAGCTACCGGCACAGCCAGGCCAGATACCACGCAGATTTTTGGCACAGCTCCCGGCACGGGCCAGCACCACTCAGCAGGGCCAGCTGGATGCTCTTCAGGTCTCACCTCACTGGGGGAGTAGGGCAGCGTGGGGCGGTTGTAGCTGGGGCGCGCCAGAAGCTCCCACGCAGAGAGGGGCGGCCGGGGGCTGAATGCAACACAGCAAAAGAGACCAGGGGGTGGGGGGCGTGCTGCTTTCATGGCCCAGCTGGGCAACCAAGCAGGTGTGTGTATAACATGATGTTTAACAACCAAGCAGGTGTGCACATGGGTGGGCAACTGAGCAGGCTTGCATGCACGCAGTCCGGCAACCAAGCAGGTGCGCAAGGCTTGAGGCAGCGCCTCTGGCTGCGTTCCTGCGAGCTGGCTTGGTGTGCAAAGCCTGCCCTTCAGGGTCGTCAAAGTGTGTACAAGGCACGCACAGAACTTCCCTCCGGGCATATGGGCAGCACAAGGGCACCTGCTCACCAGCAGCAAAAGAAGAGAAGATGCTGCACAAAGAAAACCTGATCCAACTATTCAACCAAGCTCCCCCCTTCTTGGTGGGCGCACGCAGCATATGCAGAGGGCACCTGCTCACCAGACCAGCAGCGGCGGCGAGTGTGTGCTGCCCTTAGTGCTCCTCCGCCTGACACTCAAATCCATCCAAGCATTCTGCAGCCTGCCTGACCAGCACATCAGCCCTGCTGCCTGCTGGTTGGCAACACAGCCAACTATCTGCGGCTCAGCACTCCAGCCCAGCTGCCAGCCTACCCAGCATTGCCGCATGCTGGTAGTCTGCGCACGGGTGGGCATGAGGCCGAGTGTTTGTTCGTGAATGTACGTCACATCTTCATGTGTGCCACACACACACACCTGGAGGGCGCCTGGAAGGTGCCAGGCAGCCCCAGCAGGCTGGGGCCCTGCCCGTTGTCCGCGCCCCCTGCCTGACTCATGACAACCTCCAGCTTCAGCTGCTCCATCTCAAGCGCGCGCTTGCGCTGCTCCTCCTCCTGCGCCGCGCGCGCCGCGGCGGCAGCTGCGGCCTGCGGCAGGCAGGTGAGCGCGGGGGCCTCTGCATCTCTGCAGCTGTGCCCAGCAGTGCACGTGGCGAGGCGCCCCTGCCCATGGCACGCTCACGCCATCACACACAGACAAAAACACATACTTGAATGCGCATCATATCACAGGCACCACCCAGAGCTGCAGGGTGGGCTGCAGGGTGGGCTGCAGGGTGGGAATGCGCATCTACATACGGACGCCCTCCACTCCTGACCCTAACGCCCACACACCTGCACTTGCGCCCACGCCCCCGCACCCAAAAGCTCGCTTCTGCCCGCACCTTCCAGCCACCTTCACGCCCCTGCCCATGTGCGCTCCCGCCCACGCACGCCCACCCCTGTCTGTCGCACAGCAACACACCTGGCGCGCACAGCAACACACCTGGCGCGCAGCAACACACCTGGCGCACAGCAACACACCTGGCGCGCACAGCAACACACCTGGCGCGCACAGCAACACACCTGGCGCACAGCAACACACCTGGCGCGCACAGCAACACACCTGGCGCGCCTCCAGCTCCGCCTGCTGCTGCCGCTGCTCCAGGCCAATCAGGATCTGCTGCCGCCGTGCAGGGGACATGGGGCGGGGTCCCACCACGCACTGCGCAGGTCCCACGCCTGCGAGGAGGGCAGAGGACCCGGGCGGACAGCGCGATCGACAGCGCGTGTGTGTGCCAAGGAGCGTCGGGGCCGCCAGCAAGCGGCGCACACAGAGACAAGTGAGGGGTGCACATAGAGACAAGTGAGGGGGAGCCGCGGGTACCCAAGGAACAGGCCCAGCGCGCGGTGCGCAGGTGCGTGGAGAGAGGGGTGGCAGGGGTTGTCGAGGAAGCGGGCAAGCAAGCAGTGTGTGGAGAACAAGGACTGGCAGATGGTGAGCTCCAAGGAGGGAGGCAAGGCTCAGAGCCCGCGCTCCTTCCTCTCAAAGGAAGACCCCAAGTTACGTAGTGTGCACGCACCTGATGCAAACATGTGACTGTGCACGCGCCTGACGCAAACATTTGACTGCGCACGTGCCTTATGCTAACATGCAACCGTGCATACGCCTGATGCAAACATTTGGTTGTGTACGTGCCTGATGCAAACATATGATTGTGCACGTGCCTGATATAGCGCCTGACGTTGCGCCTGACGTAAAACATGTGACTGTGCATGCACCTGACGCAAACATGTGATTGTGCACGCGCACCTGATGCGAACATGACAGTAGGCCCCACCTCCTCCTCAGGAAGCTCCCACCCGCCGCTGCCCCCATGAGGCACCATTGGCCACTGCCCCTGCCCGCCGCGCCGGGGGCTCGTGCGGGGGTTGCCGGCGCGGCGGACGGCACCTGTGCCCAGAGCGGAATGCGTGGGACGGAGTGAGCCCCGTCAAGCACAGGTCAGGTCAGAGCAGGGAACGTGAGTCTGAGAAAGCTCCGTCAAAGACAGGCCAGGTCAGAGCAGAGTGCGCGGGGCAGGGAAGCCCAGTCAAAGACAGGTCCGGTCAGAGTAGAGTGCGCGGGACAGGGGAGAGAAGTCGGACACAGGTCGGGTCAGAGCAGAGTGCGCAGGACGGAGCGAGCCCCTTCTAAGACAGGTTGGGTCTGAGCAAGGTGCGCGGGACTAAGGAAGCCCAGTTGAACACAGGTCAGAGCACGTGTGGCAAGGGCTGTGGCACGCGCACCCCACCACACAGGACACGCTGTCGTGCGTGCCGGGGCGCGCAACCCCAGCCATACTGTCGGGCGCGCCACACCCCCAGCCAAGCACACAACCTTGCGTGCCACGCTTTCATCCATACTGCTGTGCGTGCCAAACCCCCCCTGGCCTGGCAGGGCCCCTGATGCGACAGGCAGGTTATGGCACCGGCAGCGCGGAGCGGTAACCCAGCTGGGTGGCAGGGCACGGCAGGCATAGCAGGCGCACGGCACTCTTATCCCCCTTGGTTTTGCTGACACAGCCTGGCCCTCGTTGTGTTTGCGCCTTAATGCAGAGGCCCAGACTGGGGCGCTGCAGGCCTGGACTGGGGCCGTGCCTGCCCCTGTGGGCCCGATCAGCCCACATGCCAGCCTGCATGTGCGCACGCGTGCTTGAGCAAGAGCCAGGATGCGTGGCCCGTGCGCGGCCCTAGGCGTGGGAGCGCCCGTTTGTGCGTGCAGGTGTCCATGCGCGTGCGTGCACGGGGCGCTCCTGCGTCATTCATTGAGGCGTGTGGCACTGATGCGCAGCGTGCATGCATGCGAAAGCCGCGCGTGCGCGCACGCCCTGCAAAAGCCCTGCAGGCCCACCTGGGCTGGTGGCTCTGTCATTCCCCGGGGCCACCACAATCTGCCGTGGGGGCCCTGCGTTCATGCTGCTGCGCACGGACGGCGACGCGGGGCGGCTGGGCCGCTGCAGGGGCAACAGAGGCAGAGCGCACCCTGTTGAGAGCGTCAGGCATGGGTTGCTGTGCGTGCATGCGCATGTGTGCATAAGTCCGTTTGCATGTGCGCTCGTGTGTGTGTGTGTGTGTGTGTGTGCTCTGTGTGTGTGTGTGCTCTGTGTGTGTGTGTGTGTGCTGTGTGTATGAATGTGTGCGTGCTGTGTGTGCAAGTTTTTGTGCAACACACATCCTCATGTGGAAGCACACACATCCTCAAGCGGTACATGGCCAAGCCTTCGTGAGTTTGAGGCACCAGGTCCAAAACGCAATGGCCACCTGTGGGGATGAGAAGGAGCCCGGGCCACGCAGCGCTGGCATAGGAGCAGACGGGCAAGGACTGGGCGCTGAGCTCGTCATGTGCGGTGGTGGCAAGGATGCGCGGGGGCTGGCGGGGCGGAGCGTGCGGGGGCTCTGCGGGCGCGCCTGCGGTGCATGCGGCATGCACGCAGGTGTTGTGGGTGCTGCGCAAGCCTTTTGCGCGCAGGGACAGCGTGCACGCTGACAACCTGCATATGTGTGCTAGCACGTGTGCCGCATATCCACACATGCACGCTTGCGCACTCGACACACGCCCCCCCACCCCCCTCAGGCGCACACGCCATGGCAGAGCTTGGACAGACGTTGCAATTGCCTGGGGGTCAAGCACACACGCGCACATGCACAGCGCGAACACACACACACACACGCACACACACACACCTTGGCAGAGCTGGGGCGGGCGGGGCTGGCCGCCCTGCTGGAGTCGCGGCTGGGCGCTTTAGTGGGCACCTCCCCAGTGCAGATGTGGCGCAGGTGATTCAGCAGACCCCACGTGGCATCCTGGTCGCCCTGCGCAGGAGAAGTCGGAGGGGGGGGGGACGTGGGGGCGGGCGCACGTGGCTCCTGGACGCGAGGGCACCAGGCTGCCAGCAAATGGCTGCGCATGCGCTGCACGGCCCAGCAGCGGCGGCCACACAGGCACTCATGCACCAGCGGATGGCCGCGCATGCACCACGCGTACCCCAACAGTGTCCGCGCAGGCGCTAGACTGCCAGCAAATGGCTGCGCAAGCACCCATCTACACCAGAAAACGGCCGCGCAAGCGCCAGCCGTGCCCTTTATGTGTGAAAGGCTAGCCAGTGAACTTGCAAGGACACACAAGAGCCCAACATTGGCCATATGCAGCATTTGGCTGGCCCGGCCAACCATGTTCCGCGTAAGCAGCATGGTATGGTATGCGCCAGGCCGCGTCAGGCCGCAGCGTGCGGCGTTTGAGCGAGCATCGTTGCCTGGGTGTGGTGCTTGGGTTAGGCAGGAGGCAGGGGGTGGGTGCGTGCGCGATATCAGGTTAGGAGTGCGTGATATCAGGTAAGGAGTGCGTGATATCAGGTTAGGAGTGCGTGATATCAGGTTAGGAGTGCGTGATATCAGGTAAGGAGTGCGTGATCAGGTTAGGAGTGCGTGATATCAGGTTAGGAGTGCGTAATATCAGGTTAGGAGGGTGGAGCAGGCAGGGCCCTGGCAGCCTCAGGACGAGCATGCTTGCATGCATGTGCGTGCACAGGAGAAGTGGAGCGCATTTCCATGACTGCGCGCACTCCGGTCGTGCCCCGGGGACAGAACATCCTATCGTGCTCCGTACAATCCAACATGTATTTGACATACAGACACATGGTAAGGGATGTGTCTATCAGACATCCTAGGCATGCAAGTCACTGAGTCACTGAGTGCACAAAGCCCATGCCCAGTTACGAGTGTGCTTTGTTGGGAAGCCTCCCAGGCACGTGCACTGCTCCCTGCCCTAAAACCTTAGCCCTTAACTGTCAAAAGCTAAGCCCTGAATCCCAGACATGACGCATGCCTGCAACATAAACTGCGACCACCTGCCTCTGTCTCCAGCATCACCCGCAGAACGCACACCCGCAGAACGCGCACTGGTGCACCCGCAAAACGCGCACCTGCAGAATGCGCACCCACAGATTGCGCACCGGAGCACCCGCAGAACGCGCTCACAAGTGCACACGCATTCCCGACCACACTGCGCCCACCTGCAGGACCACCTCCACCTCCACCACCAGGCTCAAGTGCGCACGCACCTCCAGCCACACTGCGCCCACCTGCAGGACCTTTTCTATTTCCACCATTAGGCTCAAGTGCGTATGCACCTCCAGCCACACTGCGCCCACCTGCAGGACCTTTTCCACCTCCACCTCCACCATGAGGCTCAAGTGCGCATGCACCTCCAGCCACACTGCGCCCACCTGCAGGACCTTCTCCACCTCCACCATCAGGCTCATCCCAACCTTCAGCTGCTGCTCCTTCAGCTTTGTTGCGTAGCCGCGCGCGTACGAGTTGACATGCTTGCTCTTAGTGAGGGCCTGCGTATGCATTGAAGTGCTTGCTGTTAACGAGGGCCTGGGTAAGCGTTGATGTACTTGCTGTTAATGAGGGCCTGCATACGCCTTAATATGCTGGCTCTTATCGAGGGCCTGTGGGCCTTGACATCTGTAACAATTCCTGCACATCTGACTTGCAGAGAGGGGTGGTTGTGTCTTGCGCACTCTATTTGCAGGAAGTGCGACAGGGGTTACACTTGGAACATGCGCTGAATCACAACACGGCTCTGCCACAGCGCAAGCCCATGACGGCAGGGCTTCACACAATGCGGACGTGGCAGCAGCGCAACGGCTTGAGGGTGCACAAGGCCTTGTGTCATCATTCACTCTAAGGCCCTGTATCAGCCTTGTGGCAGGGCACTCATGAGGGGGCACAAGGCCCATAGGAAAGACGCACCTTTGCCTGCTCCGGGGACACCTTCGTCATCTTTTCCTGCAGGTGCAGAGCGGCACGCGTACAGGCATGCTCATGCGTGCGTGTGTGCACGTGTATGTGCGTGTGCATGGGTGTACTCTGCCTGCTCCGGGGACACCTTTGCCATCATTTCCTGCAGGTGCGAAGCGGAACGTGCACGAAAGGCCAGAGCAGGGTCACGGGCAAAACAGGGGCAGCATGGGGCAGGTGCATAGGGGCATGGTCATGTGTGTGTGCGTGTGTCTGTGCAGGTGCAGATGTGCACGTGCGTGCGGCCCACCAGCTGGGAGTCGTCAAACAGGTCCAGCAGGCCCAAATGGTCCAGTGCCAGCAAGATGTTGCCACGCGCCGCCTGCGTATCACACGGCTCTGATGTGGCCAGCGGCAACGGGACGCCAGTCACGGCGGCAGCCACGTCACACAGCAGCACGCCGTTCCTGCACGAGCGCGGGCGCGTGGGTGTCAATGTGTATGCGTGTGGGCGCGTATATGTGCGTGTGTAAGAAGGCATGTGTGCATGTGCACGCACGTATGCAGGAGCGTGACCCCATGTACAAGCTTGCGCACTTAAGGGCGCATCCGTATGGGTATCCATGCCATGAAACAGCGCACGGGGGGGGGGAAGATGGAATATTTGCCTGGCGCCGGTCTCTGTATTCTGGTCACCAGCCAAGGCATATGCACGCAGGCACACAGGAGTGCATGCAAAATTGCGCACACATATGCGCACACACACATGCCCATGCACACGCAATCATACGCCCACGCACGCACCGCAAGGGATTCTCCAGCATGGGGGCTGCCTCCTCTTCTGGCAGCAGGTCCAGGGACAAAGAGGACAGCCACTGCCGCGTGTCACGCTCCTGCCACTTGGGCGGGCGCAGCAGCACCACCTGCTCACACACACATACACACACATGTGCGTGCACGGGTACTGAGGACAGCCACTGCCGCGTGTCACGCTCCTGCCACTTGGGCGGGCGCAGCAGCACCAACTCCATGCGTACACACCCGTACGCGTGTGCAAGTGTGCATCAACAACAACAACAACAGCCACTGCCGGGCTCTAGCCACTTGGGCAAGCGGGCGCAGCAGTGCCACCCACCTGTTACAATGTGTGTGCATGTGTGAGTTCATGCGTGCCTTTGTGTGTGCGCATGTGTGTTTGTTGCAGGCACAAATGAGCTCAAGCGCACGCATCATGGCGCGCACCTGCTGCCCGTGCTCCACGCCATCCAAGATGCTGCCGCCAGCGCTTCCCGTCACCGTCGCCCCCTGCAGCAGCGACGCCGCCGGGCGTACGCTCGGCGCGCCGCCGCCGTTGCTGCTCCGTGGGGACGGCAGCCGTGCCGTGCGGGCGGGCGACGCCGCCGGCTGGGGCCGCTGCGGGGACGAGGGGGGGCCGCGCTCTGCAGACGCCGGCCGCTGTACAGTCTCATTGTTCCCCAGGTGGTACGCGCTGCTACCCCCCACACTCCCGTCAACCCGGCTGCTGCTGCCATGCCTCCCAGACTTGGGCCCAGGGGAGCTAGCAGCAGGGGGTGCTCTGAACTCTGCATCTGGCCTGAGCACACCCCCCTCCTTGCCAAACCCAGGTCCCGAGGATGCAAAATTAGCACCCGCCGTGTGCGGGGGCGCGTCGCCCCGCGCAGCGCTGCGCCAGACCTCCATTGCCGAGGGGCCAGACATCGTGATCTTGCCGCCGCGCGTGTCGTGGTAGTAGTCGCCGGCGGCGCCCGGGCCACAGTCCCGTACGGGCCTGCGTGGGCATTCCGGTTCATGCTCTGTTAGGTCGGTGGGGAGTAGGCTCAGAGATGGCGAGTCCGTGCGCATGGTATGCCCACCTTCTGCACAGGCATGCAACGAGCTCGCGTCTGTTTGCCTTTGAACGGCGTGGCGTGCCGTGTGCTGGGGGCGAGCGGAGGCATCGGGGGGGCTGCTCAGCGGCTGGGCATCACCCACTCAGCCCCCACCACGCACGCGTGCTGGCCCGCCAGGCCTCGCTCACCTCGCAGGGGACCCAGGCCCTCGCTGGCACTCCACTCAAGGCAGCTCCAGCCATGCATACATGCAGGTCATCCAGGCCTCACCCACCGTGCGCGGCGCTGCACCCGGCCAGCATCCCACGTTTGCGGGGAATAGACGGGGCTCACCCAACGCACGGGGCTTGGCACCCGGCCAACATGCCACATGTACAGGTCATCCAGGCCTCACCCACCGTGCGGGGCTCTGCACCCGGCCGGGCCGCGCCAGCGGGCGAGCAGCGCTGCCGTGCTGGCCAGAGGGCACACGCTTGCACGGGGCGCTGGGGGCACGGCGCTGCGCCGCCTCTGCCTTGGCGGCGCGCTCCCGCTCCAGTGCCACGCGCTGCCGCCGCTCCTGCAATTGCAAGATCGCCCAAACGCATTTGCTCACTACGGGAGCATGCGCGCCTGAGTGCGTGTGTTTGTATACCTATGGGCGTGTGTGTGTGCGCGCGTGACCGCGTGCGCGTGCTTATGCGCATGCACCTCCCTCCTGGCTTGAATGCAAACACCCTTCCACGGCCTCCTCCCACTGGGTTGCCTAGGCTTGACTCCCGCTAGGTCGCCTAGGCTTGACTCCCGCTGGGTCGCCTAGGCGTGACTCCCGCTGGGTCACCTAGGCGTGACTGCCACCGGGTTGCCTAGGCGTGACTCCTACATAAAACAGGGCTCACAGGGGCCAACACAGTCGTCCAATTGTCTATGGACTTTGTGAATACAACCTCAGCCAGAAATGGCCCGCCAAACAGCCTTTCAGAAAAGGTTTCAGCCAAACCTCCAGGCAGGTGACCGGCCCTGACCCTGTAGCCTTGCACCATGACTTCCACCAGACGCATCCATGCTCCTCTTACAAAAGTGACCAGTGAACCTTGCACGGCTGTCTTGCAAGTGAGCAGTGGTCCTTGCACTGCCACGTTGCAAAGGTGAGCAGTGGCAACCACACTGCCACCTTGTGAGGATTGCTAACGCTGTGCGGGATGTTCATTGGAGGTGATCAACAAGGTGCGCAAACGAACATCCATGGCCTGAGAGCTCGAGCCGGGAGGAAAACCCTCCTTCGCAGGCCTGGAATCCATGGGCTCAGGCGCTGCAAACAGGGCAGGCTCGCCTGGCAAGGCAGGAATGCACCCACGCCCCCATCCTCAGGGCAGGCCGACCTTGCCAGGCACATGTGCGTGACACAGGACAGGCGCGCATGACACAGGACAGGCGTGCGAGACATGGCACAGGCGTGCGAGACATGGGAAAGGCGTGCGTTATGAGGCCAGCGAGCGTATGCTGGGGTGGGGCACAGGTCACACACACACACACACACACACACACACGCGCGCGCG
>LKMJ01007869.1_pt1 | contig 10031 bp, 11 predicted proteins | sample 643391 | NCBI WGS metagenome assembly LKMJ01 (sample SAMN04112250, study PRJNA286221) | soda lake metagenome | biome: soda lake; feature: Kulunda Steppe; material: water; isolation source: sample PL-Br10 brine of Picturesque Lake | place: Russia: Kulunda steppe | collected 2010-07
GTGTGTGTGTGTGTGTGTGTGTGTGTGTGTGTGTGTGTGTGTGTGTGTGTGTTGTCCGTGTGTTATGTATGTGTGTATGTGTATGTGTGTTGTGTATGTTGTGTGCGCACGTGTGGGTGTGTGCGTACGTGAGAGTCCTGTGCCTTGGTGGCCCAGCCTGCAAGTGTATCTTTCTGGGCCTGTGTGGTTGTGTGGGCATGGCTATGGTCGAGCTGTTTGTAGACGGTAAGCAGTGGCCACTGCCCTGTCCGGCAGGGACGTGCTCTGCATCATGCAGCTGTTCCCTAGCCTGATGCAAAAGCCCAAGCTTGCGTCCATGTGCTCTTTACGCCTCAGGACCTCTTTCTCCTGCCTGGCTGACCTCTTTTGTGAATGCGCACGTCTGCCTGGTGCTCTCTGCAGACTCTTGCGCATCCTCCCCTCTCTTTCTCCCAGAGCTGCAAGCAGAGGCCGCACTCAGAGAAGGAAGGAGGAGAGAATGGACCCTTGCTGTGTGCTCTGAGGCTTAAAGCAGGCCTCTGCCACTGTGCTTGCTGCGCGCTGTTTATGCTCCAGTCTCCCCCCATGCTGATTCCTGTGCCGTGTTGTTGCCGGCGGTGTTTGTGTGTGTGCGTGTGTGCAGTCCATGGCAGCCCTTGGATGGAGGAGCCCTGAGGCCTGGCAGGTGGGTGCCGCTGTGAGGTGCGTGCGCATGCGCTCTCACATGCACACACGCACACAAATAGGGGGCAATGACGTCCGGAGGCCTACTGCGGATCGCAATTTGCGGTGGCAGGCGGGACGTGCTCGCTTATGGTATTGATGATCATGTAACTCCAGGCATGGCCTAGCACAGGAAATGCCCGCGGACCGTGGTGGAGTGTTGTGGAGTGTTGTGGAGTGTTGTGCAGCAGACCGTGGTGGAGTGTTGTGGAGCAGACCGTGGTGGAGTGTTGTGCTTGCACCCGTGTGTATGCATACATGTTTGGGCACACGATTGGGTGTGGGCGCACATGAAGAAGCATGGATAAATTGTATGCATGCTCATCAACCTGCGCTCACCTGCTACGCAAAAGGGGTTGTCAGGAGCTCTCACACCCGTGGTGTGGCATGGTTTATGCAGCGCATGGTTTGTGCGGCACCATGAACCACAGAAGGGAACACCACTGCAGCAGAGTCTAACCCTTCGACAACCACCAGTATTTTATTTTATCAGCGGCGCTGCAAAGCGCGCACACACGCACACGCACTCGTATGCACAGGCGTGCGCAACCATGTGTATGAGCCAGGGTGCACTCAGAACGCGTATGGGCTATCGCCAGCATCAAATGCTCCAGCGCTGCATGTGCCCTGCAGGCTTTGGGCGACCTGCTGCTGCCTGCAGCCCTGCTCACCGCCAACCCCGCAGCCGCTCATGCCTGCTCACCTACATGCCCACTCAGCACAAATAGCCACTCCTTCCAGACAACCAGGGCACAGTGGCAAGGGCCGCCCCCGCCACTAGCGCCGCAGCCACCGGGGGCAGCCGCGCCCACCGCACCCGCTGAATGTGGTGCCAGATGCCCCGTTCTGCGCCCATCCCACATCGCATCGCTGGCGTTTTACTTCGGGGGGGCGCTAGACCCGCAGCAGGAGGGCGCAGCCCTGAGAGGGCCTGTTTTGATGCCCATCGGGGGGCAGGGCCTGGGTGGGCCTCCCGTCTCTGCCTTGCGCCGCCTGCACGCGTGGGTGCACGGGTGCAGCAGGGAGGGGGCGCGGGCCGCGCAGCCAGCCAGTGCAGTAGGGGTGCGCTGTGTTGATGATGGCGGGGGGGGCTTTGACAATGATGGAGGGGGGCGATGTGCAAATGATGGAAGGGGGCGCGTTTCCAGGGGGGGCGTTGGTGCGTGGGAGCCAGGAGAGCCGCTGTGCGGGGGCGGCGGCAGGGCGATGCAAGCAGGGCCTGCAGCAACGCATGCAGCTGCGGCTGTGCTTGGTAACATGGCGGCGCAGGGGGGGCGCGCATCAGCAAACCGGGCCCCTGCAGGCGCCCAAGCTTTTGGTGGCAATGGCCCAGGCGCCCAATCAGGCACGCACGGCTGGCAGGGCTACCACCACCACGTGCCGCTGTTCCGGGCGCTTGCGGCGGCAGCGCTCGCACCTGCAGTGCACCCGCCACAGCCAGGGGCGCCGTGGTGCCACAGGGACGTGAGGTGCGCACGTGTGCATACGCAAGTGTGTATGTGCATGCGTGTGTGTGTGTTTTCGTGTGTGTACGTGAATGCATGTGCTTGTGCAGTTACTCGTGCGTTGGCTAGAGAGAGGCCAGGCCCCCTGGCCGAGTATGCATGCACTCGTGCGCCGGGGATGGATGCGATGGACCGGTTGAAGATCAAGCGGAGGTCATAACTTCCTGTCGTTCAATAACCGGAAGCCTGCCTGAAGCGGGTGCTCACAAGCTTTGCCATGGCAGCTCTCAGCAGAGCTGCCCACAGACACTGCATGCAGCTCAGCAGAGCTGCCCACAGACACTGCATGCAGCTCAGCAGAGCTGCCCACAGACACTGCATGCAGCTCAGCAGAGCTGCCCACAGACACTGCATGCAGCTCAGCAGAGTTGCCCACAGACACTGCATGCAGCTCAGCAGAGCTGCCCACAGACACTGCATGCAGCTCAGCAGAGTTGCCCACAGACACTGCATGCAGCTCAGCAGAGTTGCCTACAGACACTGCATGCAGCTCAGCAGAGCTGCCCACAGACACTGCATGCAGCTCAGCAGAGCTGCCCACAGACACTGCATGCAGCTCAGCAGAGTTGCCCACAGACACTGCATGCAGCTCAGCACAGCTGCCCACAGACACTGCATGCAGCTCAGCACAGCTGCCCACAGACACTGCATGCAGCTCAGCACAGCTGCCCACAGACACTGCATGCAGCTCAGCAGAGTTGCCCACAGACACTGCATGCAGCTCAGCAGAGTTGCCCACAGACACTGCATGCAGCTCAGCAGAGCTGCCCACAGACACTGCATGCAGCTCAGCACAGCTGCCCAGAGACACTGCATGCAGCTCAGCACAGCTGCCCACAGACACTGCATGCAGCTCAGCAGAGTTGCCCACAGACACTGCATGCAGCTCAGCACAGCTGCCCACGGACACTGCATGCAGCTCAGCACAGCTGCCCACAGACACTGCATGCAGCTCAGCACAGCAGCCCACAGACACTGCATGCAGCTCAGCAGAGCTGCCCACAGACACTGCATGCAGATCCATACCGGTGCCTGCCTGCTAGGTTTGCAAGAGGAACTTGGCTGCTGGCGCTGGTACTTGCAAGGACGCAGACTGGTCAGACAGTCGACTGTATTGCCGCGTCTGCCGCAATACATATGCACACACACACATGTACCTACATGCGCGCCGACACACAGAGTACATTGCCTTTCACTCATTTGCCTGACTACCTTAGGCATGCACCCCTTCACACGCGCTCACAGACACAGGGCATGCCTTATCATTTTTGTCCAACCACCATCTGCCTTGGCGGGATCTTGGGGCCCATGGCCCCAAGTGTCCTGTGTCTGGACGCCCTGGCTTGAGTTGCGCATGCATGTGAATGGATGCATGGCCACACCCAGGCTAGAGCTGCTGCTTGTGTGCTGGCGCTGCAGCTGCTTGTGTGCTGACATTGCTTTGTGCCTTTGGCGCCTGTGCAGCGGTCGCACGGCGCTGGAGTGCATGGGCCTGGGGGGCGTGTCGAAACTGCTGTCGGGCTTCACGGCGGTGGCGCACTATGACACCACCCTTTGGGCTGCAGCAGTGGGCGATGCGAGCACGTGGATGGGCGCCCATGTAGGTGTGCCAGGGTGTGTTTATGGGCGTGTTTACTTATGTGTGCGTGCGTATATTTGTGTGTGCGCGTGTGTGTATGTGTGAATGCATGCGCGCGCGTGCATGGATGCGTGTGTGCACGTGTGTGCTTTTGTTATTGAAACATACGTGTTGGCATTTCGACTTTGGCCAGCTTGTTCTGTTTGGCTCGCGTATGAGTCCTTCCTCAGCCTGTTTTTGTTTGTTGGGGCATGGCTGTGGTTGTGTGTTTGCTTGTCTGGACATGGGCATGCTTGTTTGTCTGTGTGCTTGCGTGTTTGTTAAGCCCTGGTCTTGCAAACCCATGAACTGCACAGGCACACCTGTTCAGTGTTGCTTGCGCGATGCCCCCCCCTCACACTTTTTAACACACGATTGCAAACACATACTTGCAAACATACACTTGCACTGCATGCTCGCACAATCCTCGCCCCCCATGTACTTGAACACACACAAGCACACACACACACACACATACACACAAACCTACATAAACACATGCTGGACTGACCTGCCTGCAGGTGCAATCAACGTTACCCCTGTTCACTTGCATGCTCCACCCTTGGTGACCCCCAACAAACCCATTCACAAACGCCTCAGGCGCCCCCGCCTGCAGGCGCAGTCAACGCTGTCCCTGCCGGCCCAAGCAGTGCGCCAACTAGCGCGCATGCATGCTTGCACGAAAACATCATGCAACAACACAAACACACCTCATGGCCGCACCTCGCCTGCAGGCGCAGTCAACGCTGTCCCTGCTGGCCCAAGCTGTGCGCCGCGCCGCCTCAGGGACCCCCCAAGCTGACGCCACCCTGCCCTCCAGCCCTCACCACTCCGCCTCCTCCTCCTCTCCCCAGCACCTCTCCTACCCCCCTCGCATGGCGCACCCCTATCCATCCTATGGTAACGGCCCAGGCGTGGCAGAGGCCCCTGCTCTGCTGCTGCCTGACCTCGCGCGCTTGGCTGCCGCTATCGTGGACAGTGGTCACCTGGAGGCGGCGCCCAATGCCGCACGGTGTGTGAGCACATGCACATTTTTGTGTGCGTGCGTGTGTGTGCGTGTGTGTGCGCGTGTGCATTTGCGTGGCTGAAACGGGTGTGCGCATGTGTGCGCGTGTGTAATTATGTGTGTGCAGTTGTTCGTGTATGTGCGTGCCCTCGAGTATGTGTGTTTGTTTTTAAAAATCACTGTGTGCAAGTGTGTGTGTGTGTGTGTGTGTGTGTGTGCACATGTGCTATTGTTTGTGTGCACTTGCAATCATGCTTGCATGCTCATGCATGAGCTTGTTACCGCTTGCGCACCACATCAGTGATTTGGGAGATGACCCCTGCCTCTATTTTTCTTCATGGCTTGATGCCATAGCTATGTGGAACACGGCTGCTGTTGGCAACAGAGGGCATTCAGGATGAGTTTATTGTTGCAATCAGGAAGGCAAAGTTATGGTATGTGCAAGTTGGCAGTTTGCTCTGCCAGCTATGCTTACGAGATACCCCTGCGCCCTGCCCCCTAAACCCTGCGCGAGAACATTCCCTTGGAGACTCTGACCTGGTTGTGTGAAACTGCTTTTGACCTGAAAACAGCTCTAGAATGGGATCCAGGGATCCAGCTCAGAACCGCGGACTCTCCTCTTCTGCAGCCCTTGGATGCATATGGCTGCAGCAACACCCCTCACCCGTCCCGTTTGCTTTTGCAGTATGCTGACAAGGCCCCCCCCAGGTCCATGCCTGTAATCAGATCCGAAGGGGCATCAACACTGCCCATGAGTCTGAAATCAATGCCTAAGAAGCATCAATGCTGCCCATGAGTCTGAAATCAATGCCGACAAAGCTCACCCCAGGGCCCATGGATCTCTGTATTCTGGTGGGAGAGCGCCTGGGTCTGTCTTGTCATACTGCTACTGTTCAGGCCGCTGCTGACAGCCATCGCGCGCGAAGCAGCGAGGCAGGGCTTGGCGGCCCTACCCCCCCCTGGCAATGAGATGCAAGCACCCGCTCCTGCTACACACCACACAAGCAGTAGCAGCGGCGGAGGTGGCGGCGGCAGCGGTGGCGGCAGTATGGTGGGCCTACCCAGTCTGGTTTCTGTGGTTCCAGGTTCGCAAGGCCAGTGCTACCCTGGGTGCTGCCTTTCCTTCAATGACTGGGAGCACAGCGGCAGCGACGGTAGCGGCGGCGGCGGCGGTGATGGCAGCACCAGGCGTAGTTGGGGGGGTGAGGGCAGCTGCCGCACAGAAGCAGCGGCAGCAGCAGCAGCAGATGCAGTAGCGCTTGCCGCGCACAGCCTTGTGCGGCTGCTGTCTGCACTGTCCAGGGCAGGGGCCTGCGGAGTGCTGCTGCTGGACACAGGGGCGGCCCTGCTAGCGCCATACCTGGCTGCGCTGCGCCCGGAGGTAGGTTTGGGTGCGCTTGCTCAAGCGTGTGTGCTGCTAGGGGGGGCTGCACAGAGAGGCGCACTACGCTCAAGCCACACAGGCAGAGGCACTGCACAAGGGCTGCAGAGGCACTGCACAAAAGGGCTGCAGAGGCAGAGCAGCAGCTTTTGTGGGTCCATATGCTGTGAGCCCGCGCAGAAAGGAGCACACGGTTTCCCTTCTTTTCAATTAAAGGGTGTTAGCCTTATGAACTAAAGGGTTTCGGCTGGACGTGCTGGGGAGCAGCTAGTGCTGGTTGCAGGGCCTGCAGTGCATGATCCACCTGTTTGCGCACACACTTTCACACGCACACACGCACAGACACACACACATACATGCACACACGCACACACATGCACACACGCAACTACGTGCACACACACACACACACACACACACACGTGCACACGTATGGGCCCATTTGCCCGTGTGTGTGAATCTGTGTCCTGCACGCAAGTTCAGCTGGCCCTGCGGGTCTTTGCACCCTTTGCGCATCACATCACATCATGTGCCTCCACATCACAGCATGTGCCTCCGCACCACATCATGTGCCTCCACATTGCATCATGTTCCTCCACATCACACAACGCAGGCCCAGCTAACCCTGCTGCGGGTCTATGCACCCTATGCGCATCACATCCATTCCGGAAGTACCGACCCCAAGTCTCCCAGCACCCCCACCCTCACCCCACCCGCGCCATCCCTGATCAGGCAGGGGCCTTACCAAACATCACATCTCCAATTCAGTGGCAGCGGCAGCTTCAGCAGCGGCGTCGCCGCGCAGCGGCGGCGCTCGCTGCAGCAGCAGGCTCAAGCGCACGCGCTGCAGGTGTGGGGTGCGGCATGTGCTTCTGGGGAAGGATCGCGGTCTACCTGCCAAAAGCTCTGGTGGCATGCAATGCTGAAAACCCTACCCTACCCCTATGCCGGATACAGATGTATGTTTGTCTAGTGTGTGGATGTGAGTGTACATGCACGTGCATGGGTGCTTGTCAAGTGTGTGTGTGTGTGCGCGCGCATGGACGTGCGTGTGTGTATGTACGTGTGTGCATGTGTGTGCATGGGTGTGTGTGCTTCTGTGTCAGCAGCATGCACACCAATTCTTGCGTCAAAAGTGTTCAGCAGTGAATGGGGGGCCTTGATGGGTGCGTTATCGTGGACATCACTGCCCAGATCACTGGTGCCATCCCGCCAAAGCCACCAAATGTGTCAAACATTGCACACCACTGTGGCATGCGCGGGGGCTCATGTACCACATGCGCTCAGCGGCAGTTGTTGAGGGCCCTGACACTGATGACCGAGATGCAGTGGGCTCACGCCCAAGTAAGCCCCAGGTTCAGGGTTGCAGTGGACCCTCGCCTGCCCACGCACGCCCTAGGTGGAGGGATGCAGGGGACCCACGCCCTTGCACGCCCCAGGTTGAGGGATGCAGGGGATTTGCACCCACGCACGCCCCAGGTGGAGGGATGCAGGGAACCCACGCCCTTGCACGCCCCAGGTGGAGGGATGCAGGGGATTTGCACCCACGCACGCCCCAGGTGGAGGGATGCAGGGACCCACGCCCACGCACGCCCCAGCTTAAGGGATACCTTGGACTCACGCCCACGCACGCCCCAGATTAAGGGATGCAGTGGACCCTTGCCCACGCATGCCCCAGGTTCAGGGTTGCAGGGAACTCATGCCCTCGCGCATGGCCTGCCACTCTTTGCTTCGCGCAGGTCGCTGGCGTGGGGCAGCGCCAGGGTGTGGTGGCGGCCCTGTTGGGGGGGCCACTAGCCGCGGCTGCTGCTGTGCGGCAGCTGTCTCCTGAATGTCTGGTGGAAGCCACAGGTAGAGCGCGGGCCCAATGTGCGGTAATGAAGGCAGGAGACAAAGCAAGCTGCTGGCTTGCGGGCTTCAGTGCTCTCTCGCCCCTTGGCTGGTACACGATGTGTGGAGGCGCTGGCTGGTGTTCATAGTGTTCAAGCCAATGGGGGGTCTTCCTCACTGGGAAAGGGAAAGAGAGATCACACCCAAGGCTGGTGCTGGTGCTGAGCCACCCAAGGCTGCTGGTGCTCAGCCGGGGGGCTGGGGGTGTGGTGACCTAGAGTTGGATGATGGGCCGCGGCGTTCACGGCTTCAAGTGTGAGTTTATGTGTATGGTTTTATGTGTGCATATGTGTGTGTGCGTGTGTGAGTGTGTTGGTGTGTGGGGATGTGCGCGTGCATGTGAGCTTGTATGGATGCGCATGTGCAAAATTGAGTGTGTGTGCGCATGCGTGTGGGTTTGTGTGTGCGCATGGGCTGTGTTGTTGGGTGCCAGTCACCTGGCACAGCGGCACTGCAACCCCACCATACCAGCATGGCACGCGCACACACACACACACGCACGCACACACACATTATCTTTTGTACCAAACTCCAGTCTCGCATCCTGGTATGCGCACCACACTGAGCAAAATGCGCTTGTGCTGTGCGCATGCCTTACCTCTAGGGCGCCAAGCAAGGTGCGCCCCACAGTCCACGCTGCCCAGGCTGGTCCTACTCTCCTGTAGGTTTGTCCTATGCTTCCTCCCTGTGCTTCACTTTAGTGCATGTGAATGTGTGTATGTGTGTATGTGTCATAACGCTTGTGTGCGTATGTTAAGCCGCCCTGCGCTTACTTCTCACCATAAGCCTCGCCTTAGGGCATATGCTTGTGTTCAAGTTTGTGTGTGTCTGCGTGCGCAGGCCGTGCTTGCGCTGCCGCGATGGCCACCCCCGCGCCCCCAGCCTGGCCGTGGCCTTTCTCGCCCTCCGTCTCCCCTGCCTGCTGCCCTCCTCACAGCAGCCCCTCTGGCAGAGCCTCCAGCAACAACAGTGGCAGGATGCTGATGCGGGACAGCAGAGGCAGCAGCGACAGCAGGGGCATGGCTACTGTGGAGCTACATGTAGGGTGCCACAAGCTGATGGCGGCAGCAGGGGACGCGCTGGTGCACGTGCTGCGGGAGTGGGGGGGTGAGGGAGGGGGCGGCGCTGCCCCTCCCTCGGCTGACTTGGATGTTCAACGTGGCTGCACAGGTGGCGCTGCACATGGGATGGGGGTTGGTCAGGGAGATGCGGCTGCAGAGTACCAGAGGCATGGTGGAGCTGCTGAGTACCAGAGGCATGGTGGGGCTGCTGAGTACCAGAGGCATGGTTGGGCCGGGGTTGCCTGCGACAGCCTTCCGGCTGCCGCCGCGGCAGGCTGCCAGATGGTGGTGAGCATGGCGGCTGTGGCCCACTACCACGCCCCCCTGCTGACTCAGCTTGCGCGCACCCTGCAGGGCTTGTCTCTGCCTTGCAGCCGCGGCAGCGGGCACTGCGGGGTGGGGCCGCAAGCAGTGGATGGCGGCATGACCAGCCAAGGTGACAGAGCCCCCAGCTGGTGCTGGTATGATAGTGGCAAAGGCTCAGGAGCGCCCGGCGGCAGTGCGGGCGCGCTGCTGCTGCCGCTGATTGGGGATGCGGCCCTGGCGCATACAGCAGCAGCATACGTGCGCCTGGGGGCGGATGACGCGGGCTCGGTGTGCTGGCTCGTCTTGCAGGTGTGTGTTGTGTGTGCAAAGGGGGGAGGGGGTTGAAAGTTCGTGTAACGAGTGTTTGTGTAGTTTGTGTGCATGCGCATGCATGCGCGCGCACCTGTGCACCCGCTGGTAAATGCAGACCCACGCACACGTACGCCAATTTGCCTGCGTGCGCACACACACATGCACGCACACACACACGCACGCGCGCGCACACACACACACACACACACACACACACACACACACACACACACACACACACACACACACA
>LKMJ01007870.1_pt1 | contig 10030 bp, 10 predicted proteins | sample 643391 | NCBI WGS metagenome assembly LKMJ01 (sample SAMN04112250, study PRJNA286221) | soda lake metagenome | biome: soda lake; feature: Kulunda Steppe; material: water; isolation source: sample PL-Br10 brine of Picturesque Lake | place: Russia: Kulunda steppe | collected 2010-07
CCGTCCCGCCGCCCTCGCCGAAGGGGACGATCCACCGGACGGTGTCGGACGGGTAGTCGCCCGCGTCGTCGTCGCCGAGACAGCCGGCGAGACCGACGACCGAAGCTGCCGATACCGCGCCTGCACCTTTCAGGTAGCTACGTCGTAGCATGGCTCGAAACTCGAGGGCGTCAATATATAAGACTTTCCGACGGCCCGTGGTGACGGCCCCGACAGCGGCACTTCTTCGCCGGGTTTCGTAAAATAAATCCCAAATATCGGCCGATATCGTTCGATATTCGTTCGGAAGTGACGAATGGAGAACGTAGTGTCGATATCGTCGATCGACGCACCAACGCGTTGAACCACTCCGGGAGACGCGTTGTAACACGTCGGGAGACGCGTTGTAACACGTCGGGAGACGCGTGGAGCGAGTCGAGGGATGCGTGGAGTGAGCTGAAACCTCTCCTCACGAGGCCACTACCGGGGCGTGAAACGGGGCTCGCTGTCACGGACCGTCTTCGTCCGTGGTCTGCTCGAGACCGTCACGAGGTGTTTCGGTTCGTAGACAACACTTATCCCCGACGATCCCTCCAGAACGGACGATGAGTGGCCCCGACTGGGACGAGGACGACCCGTTCGCCGAGCAACGGGAGAGCGTCGACGGACCGATGCGTCGGCTGCTCGGCGAGTACGGTCGGCCCTACTGGCCGGCGGTCACCGTGGGGATCGTCGCCAGCGTCTTCGCGCGCGCCCTCGACTTGCTGCCGGCGCTGTTGCTCGGCGCGGCGATCGACACGATCTTCGCCGAGGCCACCGGCCGTGACGCCCTGGCGAGTCAGATCCCGTTTACGATCGTCCCCGAGCGGTGGATCCCCGCGACCGAGCTCGATCAGTTCCTGTTGATCGTCGCGCTCATCGCCCTCTCGTTTGCGATCGGGGCGATCTTCCACTGGCTGCGCAACTGGGGGTTCAACGCCTTCGCCCAGGACGTCCAACACGACGTCCGGACGGCGACCTACGACCGGATGCAACGGCTCGATATGGGGTTTTTCGCGGACAAACAGACCGGCGAGATGATGTCGGTGCTCTCGAACGACGTCAACCAGCTCGAACGCTTCCTGAACGACGGGCTCAACTCCGCGTTCCGGATGGTCGTGATGGTCGTCGGCATCGCCGCGTTGCTGGTCTGGCTCAACCCCCAGCTCGCGCTGGTGGCGATGGCGCCCGTACCGCTTATCGCCGCGTTCACCTACCTCTTCGTCAAGCGGATCCAGCCGAAGTACGCCGCGGTCCGGTCGTCGGTCGGGAAGGTGAACTCCAGACTCGAGAACAACCTCGGGGGGATCCAGGTGATCAAGTCCTCGAACACCGAACGGTTCGAGTCCGGCCGCGTCGAGGACGTCTCCCGGAACTACTTCGAGACGAACTGGGGGGCGATCCGGATCCGGATCCGGTTTTTCCCCGCCCTGCAGCTGCTCTCCGGGACCGGCTTCGTGTTGACCTTCCTCGTCGGGGGGTACTGGGTGTTCACCGGAACCGCCCCCGGCCCGTTCACCGGCGCGTTGAGCGTCGGCGCGTTCGTCACGTTCATCCTCTACACCCAGCAACTCGTCTGGCCGATGGCCCAGTTCGGCCAGATAATCAACATGTACCAGCGGGCGAACGCCTCCGCCGAGCGGATCTTCGGGCTGATGGACGAGACGGGTCGGATCGACGCCGACGACGCCGTCGACCCGCTCGTCGTCGAGGAGGGCCGCGTCGAGTACGACGACGTGACGTTCGCCTACGAGGACGGCGAGACGGTCCTCGAGGACGTCTCCCTGACCGTCGACGGCGGGGAGACCCTCGCGCTGGTCGGCCCCACCGGAGCCGGGAAGTCGACCGTGCTCAAACTCCTGTTGCGGCTGTACGACGTCGACGAGGGGGCGATCCGGATCGACGGCCAGGACGTCCGGGACGTCTCCCTGCGGAGCCTCCGTGAGTCGATGGGCTACGTCGGCCAGGAGTCGTACCTGTTCTACGGCACCGTCGAGGAGAACGTCACCTACGGGACGTTCGACGCGAGCCACGAGGAGGTCATCGAGGCCGCGAAAGCCGCCGAGGCCCACGAGTTCATCGAGAACCTCCCGGAGGGCTACGAAACGATGGTCGGGGAACGCGGCGTGAAGCTCTCGGGCGGACAGCGCCAGCGGCTCTGTATCGCCCGGGCGATCCTCGCCGATCCGGAGATCCTGATCCTCGACGAGGCCACGAGTGACGTCGACACCGAGACGGAGATGCTCATCCAGCGGTCGCTCGACCGGCTCACCGAGGGGCGGACCACGTTCGCCATCGCCCACCGCCTCTCGACGATCAAAGACGCCGACACGATCGTCGTCCTCGAGGGGGGTCGTATCGTCGAACGCGGGAGCCACGAGGAGCTCATCGGCAACGACGGCCTCTACGCTCACCTCTGGGGCGTCCAGGCCGGCGAGATCGACGAGCTCCCCCGGGAGTTCGTCGAGCGCGCACAGCGGCGGGTCGCACGGACCGAGCCGAGCGACGACTGATGCTCCGACGGCCGTAACCACAGGGGGCGTCGTCGTGTGGGTACGTGGCCAGTTCAGGACGGGGCCGTATGCCCCTCGAGCAGCTCCGAGATGGCCCGCCGTTTCACGGCCACGAAGCCGAGGACGATGACGCCGAAGCCGGCGATCGTCGCGGGCTCGATCGTCTCGCCGAGGACGACGACGCCGACGACAGTCGCGACGACGGGAACGGCGTACTGGATGAGCGTGACCTCGAATGCGCCGTGTCTCGCGAGGATCGTAAAGTAGATCAGGAAGGCGATCGCCGTCGAGAAGATGCCGAGGTAGACCACGGCGGCGACGGCCGTCGGGGCCGTCGCTTCGGCTCCCGGGGTCTCCCCCACCCCGGAGCTGAGGAGGTGCAAGACGAGCGCGCCGAGGACCATAGACCAGGCGGTCAGCGGCACCGTTCCGAGCGATGGACGAGCACGCTGGACCAGCACGCCGCCGAGGGCGACGCTCACCACCTGACCGACGATCAGCAGCCGACCGACCGTATCGCCCGCGAGCAGGCTCTCCGGATCGGGCTGGACGACCAGTCCGGTCCCGACGAGCGCGAGGACCACCCCGACGAGCGCCAGCGGCGACCGGCGTTCGCCGACGAGCACGAACGCCCACAGGACCGTCACCAGCGGGATCAGCGAGGTGATGATCGCGGCGGCGCCGCTCGGGACGGTCCGCTGGCCCAGAAAGAGCAGTCCGTTGCCGGCGACGAGAAAGAGCCCGCCCGCGACGACGGCGAGGAAGTCGTCCCGACCGCGCGGCAGCCGCCCGTCGACCCGGATCGCCGTGTACGCGAGCAACACGACCGCCGCGACGTCGTATCTGAGCGCCGCGAACAGGAGTGGGGGGAGATAGTCGAGCCCGACCTCTATCACCGGGAACGAGAGCCCCCAGAGGAGCGTGAGTCCCACGAACAGCGCCACGTCGGTTCGCCGAGTCACGCCGAACGATCCGTCCGAGCCGGTGAAGTTCCTGTCGATTCGACCGAACACGCACACCGGTGTCGAGCCGACGACTGCGAGGCTGCGATATTCGGCCCGACTACCGGGGGGCCACGTGTTCGACCGTCAAGCTCGACGAACGGGAACGCGTAGCGATGATAACCGTTTCGGGCCCGTGTACCGCCAGTGTCGCGTCCCGACACCGATAGATGGCCAGGTCCCCACCCCGTGGCATGGCTTCCGACACGGCAACGGCGACCGAGATCGACACCGGGACCGGACTCGCCCCCTGGCAGGCGGGGCTCATCGGCGGGATCGGCGGCTCGATCCTCTTCGGTGTCCTGATGACGATGATGGAGCCGGCCATGCTGGAAACGATGATCCCCGGAATGTACGGCCTCGAGGGCGGTCTCGCCGGCTGGATCGTCCACATCTCCCACGGAGCGGTTCTCGGGGTCGTCTTCGCCGGCCTGCTCGTCGTCTCCGGTCGCCGGGATGTCGCTATCGGACCGAGCGTCGCCGCGGGGATCGTCTACGGCGTACTCGTCTGGCTGGGCCTCGCCGTCGTGGTGATGCCGATCTGGCTCGGGATGCCGGAGATGGTCCCGAACTTCGACGTCGGCAGCCTCGTCGGCCACGTCATCTACGGTGCCGTCCTCGGGGTCGCGTTCTCCGTACTCTCGCGGTAGTCGGCCCCTTCCGAACGGTCTTCACAGTCGCCCGTTCCGACTGACCAGCGCGAACGCGACGGCGGAGACGAACACGACTGCGGAGACGATCAGCGCGACCGCGTGTCCGGAAGCCGAGAAGTACGGCAGGAAGCCGAGCCAGGCGGTCACGCTGAACGCCGCCGCCACCGCGCCCAGCCCGAGCCAGTACTCGTTCCAGGAGAGCGCACGGTCGGGAACCACCTCGAGATAGACGTCGAACGCCCCCGCGGTGGACGTCAACGAGACTGTCCCGCGCGCCCGGTCGTAGTCGACGATGCCGTCGCGGTCCAGCGCCGGCAGGTGTGACTGGTACAGCGACGTGTACACCCGCTTTCGCTGTTTGTAGCTCACGGCCGCCGCCGGCACGTCGTTTTCCTCGGCGGCGATCCACTCCGAGAGGTCCCGAATCCGCACCTCCTCCCCACGATGGTGCCCCAGATACCGGAGCGCGAGGCGCCGACGCGGGTTCGACAGCGTCTGAAAGACGGTGTCCCTCGACAGCTCGTCGGTCGTCGACGGCTCGGATTCTCCCTCCCGTTCCCCGGCCCCTTCGCTGACAGTCCGCGATCTGCCCCCCATGAGAACTGATAAGACTTACGATAATATAAGTTCTTCTATAATTAATTTCAGCGTGGTATCAGTATCCAGGACGGATTTTACGCGTGTTTGACGCACTCGCCACGACAGAAATATTCGATATATAACTTGTTTGGACGCTGGAGACGCTCCCCGGAGCCACGTCTCTGCGGGTCGTCGGCGGACGCGAAACGCGGACGAAACGACGCGTTCAGAACGACAGCGGCGTCGGCGCGTGAGGGCTCCCGAGCGGGGTCGGATCCCGGTCGCTGTAGCCCACGCGACCGATTGCCTTCTGGCTCACCGCCGAGTAGACCGCAAACCGCGCCTCCTCCGGGCTCTCGAACGTCTCGGTGTCCAACCGCTCTAAGACCTCCGCGACCGTCTCCGTCCCGTTCTGGAGTTCTAGACGTCGCTCGCCGTAGGCCTCGATCAACTCCTCGGTCGTCGCCGGGTACTCGTGTGCGTCGATCAGCTCGCCGGTGCCGTTGAGTATCATCGACCGACACGTGGTGAACGATAATTATAAACATTTTCCACATACGTTCTCTAGGAGTCCAAGTTACCCTAGGGCCCTAGAATGGGAATCGTACGCAGACCACGGCCGCCTCCAAGTGGTCCGTCGCCCGTCCGCCGAGGAGGCCTATCCTCGACCATCGAGGAAGTCCGTCCGTCGACCATCGAGGAAGTCCGTCCGTCGACCATCGAGGACGGTCACGTCTCACCCGACGAGGAAACGCCTTTGGCTCCACCGCCACTCCGGACGGCTATGCCACACGCGGATCTCCACGTCCACACGACCCGATCCGACGGTGCCCTCGAGCTCGACGCGGTGCCCGCGGCCGCCCGCCGGGCCGGCGTCGCCGTCGTCGGGCTCACCGACCACGAGCGTCTCCAGCCGCTGTCAGCGCCCGTCGTCGAGCGCGACGGGATCGTCCTCGTCGCCGGGATCGAACTCCGCGTGGAACTCGACTCCGGGAGCCGGATCGACCTGCTCGGTTACGGCGTCTCCCCCACCGCCGAGCTCGAGGAGCTGGTCGAAGACGTCCAGGAGAACCGGATCGCACGCGGGCAGGCGATCGTCGACTGCGTGGAGGATCGGCTCGGTATCGACCTCGCCGCCGAGGTCGGGGTGGGATTCGGCAGGCCACACGTCGCCCGGGCGATCGCCGACCATCCCGACACCGACTACGACTACGAGGGCGCGTTCGAACACCTGATCGGTGCCAGGTGTCCCTGCTACGTCCCGCGGGAGGTACCCACCGCCCGGCGGGGACGGGACACCCTCTCGGCGGCCTGTTCGCTGGTCTCGCTCGCTCACCCACTGCGGTACGCCGATCCCGAGGAGCCACTTACGTTCGCCGCGGCTCTCGACGCCGTCGAGCGGGCGTACCCCTACGGTCGGGAGGTCGACGACGGGCCGGTCGCCCGGGCGATAGCCCGCCACGGGCTGCTCGTCACCGGCGGGAGCGACGCCCACGACGACCGACTCGGCCTCGCGGGCCTCTCACGGGAGGAGTACGACGCCCTCCCCCTGCCCGCGCCGTAGGCCCGGAGGGTTCAAATCGGTCGAGGGCTTACCACCACCATGCGCTGTCACTACTGTGACCGGGAGGCCGCCTTCGCCGCCGAATCGGAGGGGCTCACGGTCGGTCTCTGTGAGGAACACTTTCGCGAGCGACTGCAGGAGCTGGCCGACGCCGACGGGCTCGACGCCCTGAAAGAACACGTCGACGTCGACCGTGCGGAGTGATCAGGCCGTCCGGCCCGCGTCGACGTCGATCGCGTCGACGGGGCAGACGTCGACACACAGCATACAGTCGATACACTGGGCCTCTTTCGTCGGCTCCGCTTTCTTCTCGCTTTCCGGGTGGCCGGGGGTGTCGACCCAGGTAAAGACGTCGACCGGGCAGTCCTCGAGACAGGCGCCGTCGGCGATACAGAGGTCGTAGTCGACCGCGACGTGTGTGCCACGGATACCGAGCGTTTCGGGCTCGTCGACGGGTCCCCAGACCGCGACCCCGTTTTCCTCGCCGACTTTCTCCCGGTTCTCGTGGAACTGCGGATCTATGGCCATTGGTATCACGCATACGTGTGTGACCAGGGGTTAAAAGCGTGACTCCCCGAACGGACCCCCGCCCGCCGTGGCGCTTTTCGGCGACCGACCCCTCACCCCGGTATGGACGAGCACCCGCCGCGTCTGGTGTACGACGACGACTGTGGTTTCTGTGGCTGGTGTGCGGACTACGCGGCTGCCCGCGGGACGTTCGAACTAGTGGGCTTCTCCGAGCTCACGCCCGACCAGCTGGCCAGACTGCCACCCGACTACGAGGAGTGTGTCCACCTGCTGACCGACCGGGAAGTCTACTCGTGTGGGGCGGCGGTCGAGGAGATCGGCCGTCGGCTCGAGGGGACGGAGCGGTACGGGGCACTCGCCTTCCGGGCACTGCCGGGCAGCGAGCGACTCCGCGAGCCGCTGTATCGGTTCGTGGCCGCCAGGCGGGCGGTTCTCGGTCGCGTCCGCCGTCGGTGACCGCTACCGACGGAGCCACTCGAGGGGTCTGAGCGCCAGCGGCCGGTACTCCTCGTGTGGGTCGTAGGCCGCGAACAGCAAGCTGTTCGTCATCACGCTCACGCTCGAGGTCGCCATCGCCAGGCCGGCGAGTGCGGGGTTGAGCAACCCCAGCGAGGCGATCGGGATCAGCGTCGCGTTGTAGACGAACGCCCAGAAGAGGTTCTGGCGGACCTTCGAGATCGTCGCCTCGGAGATCCGGACGGCCTTGAGCACGTCAGCGGGGTCGTCGCGCATCAGGGTGACGTCGGCGGACTCGATGGCGACGTCGGTGCCCGAGCCGATCGCGACGCCGACCTGTGCGGCCGTGAGCGCCGGCGCGTCGTTGACGCCGTCGCCGACCATCATCACGCGGCTCCCGTCTTCTTGTAACGTATCGACCTGGTCGGCTTTGTCCTCGGGAAGCACTTCCGCGCGGACGTTCGCGGGATCGATGCCGACCGCCTCGGCGACGGCCCGGGCCGTCCGCTCGTTGTCGCCGGTGAGCATCACGACCTCGATGCCACGCTCACGAAGGGCCCCGACCGTCTCCCGGGCGCTCTCGCGGACCTCGTCGGCCACCGCGAGCACCCCGAGGAGCCGGCCGTCGACGGCGACGGTGATCGCCGTCTTGCCCTCGGACTCGAGCCGCGCGAGCGTCGCTTCGGCGGGTTCGGGGTCGATTCCCGCGTCCTCGAGCAGCTTCCGTCGGCCGATCAGCACCGTCCCGCGGTCGGTCTCGGCCCGGACGCCGTGGCCGGGGACGTTCTCGAACTCGCGCACGTCGCCGAGATCCACCCCGCGCTCTCTGGCTCCGTCGACGATCGCCTTCGCGATCGGGTGTTCGGAGCCGGATTCGGCCGACGCCGCCGCACCGAGGACGAACGACTCGAGGTCCTCCTCGTCCGAGGTGGGGTCCTCGAGGACGCCACCGTCGGGCGTGGCGTCGGTCCCGCCGTCAGGGGCCGCTCGCTCGCCGACGAGTTCGACGTCCGTCAGCACCATCTCGCCGTGGGTCAGCGTCCCGGTCTTGTCGAAGACGATCGTGTCGATGCCACGAACCTGCTCGAGTACGTCGCCGCCCTTGAACAGGACGCCGTTGGTCGCGCTGAGCGTCGAGCCGACCATCGTCGCCGCGGGCGTCGCGAGCCCGAGCGCACAGGGACAGGCGATCAGCAGCGCCGAGGCGAGCACGACCACGGCGAACTCGAGGACGGGGACGCCGCCGGCTGCCGCCGCCACGGGACCGCCGCCGACGGGCTCGAGGACGGGAATCACCGAGCCGAGCCACGAGGAGACGCCGAACAGCAGCTCCGGAGCGAGCAGCCAGATCGTCGCCCAGAGGACGGCGTTGACGATCACCGCGGGGACGAAGTACGCGCTTACGGTGTCGACCAGCCGCTGGATCTCGGGCTGGCGCGACTGGGCCTCCTTGACGCGGTCGACGATCTGCTGGATGGCCGTCTCCGATCCTACTTTCGTCGCCTCGACGAGCAAGACGCCGTTCTCGTTGATCGTCGCGCCGACGACCTCGTCGCCGGCGCCTTTCTCGACGGGAATCGACTCGCCGGTCAGCATCGACTCGTCGACGGCGCTCTGGCCCTCGCGGACGATTCCGTCGGTCGGGATCTTCTCTCCCGGCCGAACCTTCAGGAGGTCGCCGGGTTCGACCGTCTCGAGAGGGACCTGGACTTCCTCGCCGTCGCGGACGACCGTCGCCTCGTCGGCCTCCATCTGCAGGAGTTCGCGCAGGGCGTTGCCCGCCCGGGCCTTCGAGCGCACCTCGAGCCAGTTGCCGAGCGTGATGAACCAGAGGATGAACGCGACGGCCTCGAAGTAGAGCCCGCCGACGAGCACCCCGCCGAGGACGGCCACGCTGTAGACGTAGCCGGCGCTCGTGCCGACCGCCACGAGCGTGTCCATGTTCGCCCGCCGATCGTGGGAGAACGCCCGGTAGGCCCCCACGGCGAACTCCTTGCCGAGCGTGGCCATCAGGACCGTCGCGAGGACGAACTCGAGCCAGCCCGGCGGGTGAGCGATCGCCATCGGGATCGGCGACGCGACGCCCCCCAGCTCGAACAGCATCTCGACCATCATCGGGACGAACGGCAGGGTGAGCAGGCCGCCGCCGATCACGAGCCGGCGCTGGCGACGGAGATCGCCCTCGATGGCCCGCTCGCGGTCGTCGCCGTCGTCCTCGCGAACCGGCTCGTACCCCGCGTCTTCGATCGCGTCGTACACCGATGGAAGCGCGGTGTCGACCGGGTTGTACCTGATCCGTGCCTCGTCGGCGGCGAAGTTCACCTCCGCGTCGATCACGCCCGGCAGCTCCGATACGGCGTCGGCCACCGCCGTCGAACAGGTCGAACACGACATCCCGAGGACGGTGATCGTCCGGGACTCCACGGCCGCCTCGAACCCCGCGTCCTCGATCGCTCCGTAGAGCTCCCCGAGGGAGGTCGCCTCGGGGTCGTACTCGATGGTGCCTTCGTCGGTCGCGAAGTTGGCGCTGGCCGCGACCACCCCGTCGACTCCCTCCAGGGCGTCCTCGACGGTCCCCGAGCACGTCGAACAGGACATACCCGTGATCTCGACGTGCGCCCGTCTGGTGTTCATGGGTAACCTAGGCGCTCCGGGTTAATGCGGGTTTTCCCTCGAGACCCTCGATTTATTCTCTCGGTGACTTCGAAATAAAGGCCA
>LKMJ01007872.1_pt1 | contig 10028 bp, 12 predicted proteins | sample 643391 | NCBI WGS metagenome assembly LKMJ01 (sample SAMN04112250, study PRJNA286221) | soda lake metagenome | biome: soda lake; feature: Kulunda Steppe; material: water; isolation source: sample PL-Br10 brine of Picturesque Lake | place: Russia: Kulunda steppe | collected 2010-07
TGATAAAGTAGTTGTGTTTAAAGATATCAACCCCAAAGAACCCGTACATTTGTTAATTGTTCCCAAAACTCATCGTGAAAGTATAATGGATTTAAAAAAAGAAGATACGGAGCTGATCTCACATATTGTTTTTGTTTCTCAAGAATTAGCCAAAATGTACGAGGTTGATGAGAAGGAAAAAGGTTTTAATCTTTTAAATAATTATGGCAAAGAAGGTGGACAAGAGATAGATCATCTACATGTTCATTTTTTTGCAAAAAGCTAGCCTTCATCAGATGATTAAAAATATTACTGTAGGTGATTTTAGTTATCGATGTTATGGAGGGAGGGAAATTTATGGCGAAAGTTAATGTAAAGAAAAATGAAACACTGGAAAGTGCATTGCGAAGATTTAATAAAAAATGTTCCAAAAGTGGTATTAAAAGTGAAATGAAAAAAAGAGAGTATTATGAAAAACCAAGTGTAAAGCGTAAAAAAAGAGATGAGAAAAGGAAAAAACAAAAGAAGTAATTTTATTTATCTGGAGGATAGATGAATGAACTTAAAAGATCTCCTTAAAGAAGATATGAAAAAGGCCATGAGAGACAAAAATAAAACAACACTTACTGCAATTAGGATGTTACGTTCCCACATACAGAACCAGGAGATAAGTAAAGGTGATCAATTAACTGATGATGAAATAAATGATCTGATTTTTAAAGAAATTAAAAAGTTAAAAGAATCCCGGGAGGAATATAACAAATATAATAGGGAGGATATAGTAGAATCACTAGATAAAGAAATATCAATTTTAGAAGGATATTTACCGGAACAATTGACTGAAGAAGAAATAAGACAAATAATTAATGAGGCGATAGAAAAAACAGGTGCAAAATCTAAAAATGATATTGGTAAGGTGATGAAGGAAGTAATGCCCAGAGTAAAAGGAAGGGCAGATGGAAAATATGTAAACAAGCTTGTTATAGACCAGCTTTAGATGGAGAAAAAAGACCTTGGAGACAAGGTCTTTTTTTTTTGTAATTAACTATTTTAAGGTTTCATAATTTTTAATATGGAGAGGAGCGCATTTCGATGACTAAATATAGTAAGACTTATAAAGCAAAAAAAATGTTTTCAGAGTTTTTTGAATTACCCAAGGATGTTCTTTTAGACCTTCCAAGGATTAGTATGATAGGTAATATTCAATTTTGTGTGGAGAATCACAGGGGGATAATTGAGTATACCGACAAAATTATAAGAATTGGGATTAGAAGTGGGGAGCTGGTTATAAGTGGAAATGGGCTGGGGATAAAGAATATATATTCTCATGAAATACTTGTGGAAGGTACTATAGAAGAAATAACTTTTAGGCATTAAATTGCAAACAAGGAGGTCTTACTATGCATTATTTTAATTTATTGTATTATATTTTTGGTTATGTTAAAATTGACCTTCATGGAGCAGCAGTAGAAAAATTTTTAAATATGGCAATTAAAAATGGGGTTAATTTTTGGGACCTTGAAATAAAAGAAGACAAAATTAAATTAAAAACTTCACTAAAAGACTTTCACAAATTAAAAAAAATTGCCAGAAAAACCGGTTGTACATTTAAAATAGCTGCTAGAAAAGGAATCCCATTTTATTTAAGAAAAATAAATAAAAGAAAAGGTTTTGTTCTAGGTTGTATTATTTTTGTAACTGCTATTTACTACTTTTCTTTTTTTGTCTGGTTTATTCAAGTTGAAGGGAATGAAAAACTTTCAGGGGAAGAGGTATTGAATATTGCCGAGAAGCATGGCTTAAATCCAGGCATAAGAAAAGATGATATTAATGTTTCAAAGCTCGCTGAAATTATGACATCGGAAGATGATCGACTGGTATGGGTGGGAATCGAAATAAAAGGAGCGAGGGCTCTTCTTGAAGTAGTGGAAAGGGAAGAAGAGCATGAAGAAGATAAATATCATGGGTATGGTGATATTGTAGCCGTTGAAAGAGGAAATATAGAAAAAATAATAACTTTGTCAGGCTTTCCCCTTGTTAGTAAAGGGGATGAAGTTAATAAGGACGAGATTTTAATTGCAGGGAGAATAGTACCTACAAAAATAGAAGAACAGACAGGGGACATTGAATGGGAAGATTTGGCAGGGCACTCCAGAGTTGCGGCAAAAGGCTTTATTTATGGTACAATGTGGTTTAAAGAGAAGGCTGAAGTTTTACTTGAGAGACAGGTAGAAAAAAGAACAACAAATAAATTTGTTAGACGTGGGATACAAATAGGAGATAAAATATTCTACTTGGACTTGAAAAGTGTTCCTTTTATAGAGTATGATGTAGAAAAAATAGAAACAACAAGGTTAAGTGATGGTTTTAAGACTCCTTTTCGTATGTTCAAAAAGAAATACTATGAAACTAAAGAAGTAAAAGAGAAGTTATCTGAAAGTGAAGGGAAAGAAAAAGCAAGAAAACTGTTAATTGAAAAAATAAGTAAACAAATACCTCCAAATTCAAAAGTAGTAAGTAAAGAGTTTGAATATCAGGGGATAGAAAATGGCAGGTTAATTAAAAAGCTTGAAATGGAAGTTGAAGGCAATATGGGTAAATTAAAAAGTTTTTAAAATATAGGAGGGGTGTGATTTTGTCGCAATCATTTCAATCGGAGAACACCTCAAAATTTTGTTTAGATGACAATGAACAAGCTCATCAAATTTTAGGTGAGTTTGATGAGAATTTGGATTTGATTGAGAGTTATTTTTCTGTTCAATTGATTCCCAGAGGTCAGGAAATCATTGTTAAAGGTGAGAAAGAAAAAGTTGAACAGGCTATTTTTTTATTGGAACAATTGTCATCTCAGGTTAAAAAAGGTAAGAGGCTATCAGATTTTGATATTAAATATGCAGCGAGGATGGTTAAGGAAGGAAAAGAGAAACAGATGGAAAATTTGTTTGATGAAATAATATATACTACTGTTAGGGGAAAAAGGATAAAGCCTAAAACTGTCGGCCAGAAAGAATATATAAAAGCAATAGGAAAAAATGATATAGTTTTCTGTATTGGGCCTGCAGGCACGGGTAAAACATTTCTTGCCATGGCAATGGCTATGGCAAGCTTAAAAGAACAAAATGTAAATCGTATAATCTTAACCAGGCCAGCGGTGGAAGCTGGAGAAAAACTGGGATTTTTACCGGGTAGTTTTCAAGAAAAAGTTGATCCCTATTTAAGACCTCTTTATGATGCGCTTTTTGACTTGTTGGGGGTCGAAAAAGTAGAAAAATATATGGAAAAAGGGATAATTGAGATTGCTCCCCTCGCTTATATGAGGGGTAGAACTCTGGATGATTCCTTTGTAATTCTTGATGAAGCCCAAAATACGACTTCTGAACAGATGAAAATGTTTTTAACTCGTCTGGGTTTTGATTCTAAGGCTGTAGTTACGGGTGATATCACCCAGATTGATCTTCCTTCTGGCAAACACTCAGGTTTAATCGAAGTTACTGACATTTTGAAAGATGTAAAAGGTTTGTCTTTTGTTTATTTAAGTGATTCAGATGTGGTAAGGCATGAATTAGTACAAAGAATAATACTCGCCTATGAAAAACATATAAAGGACAAAGGTAAAATGAGAGATAGATAGGAAAGGGCTTTCCTTTTGGGAGGGGACTATAATGGCAGTAAAGAAAACACAGAAGAGAAATCTTTTTAAAAATATTATTGATAGAATAAACTTTTTTAATAATAGTATTATGTGGAAAAAAACAGGGATAGTTGGATTAATCTTTTTAAGCGTTGTCCTTGTTATGAGCATTGGGTTTTTCCCCGAGACCTTTGAAAGGGGTCAGGTCAGTCCTAGTACTATATTTGCTCATAGGGATGTTATTGATGTTTATACGACTGAAATTTTACAGCAAGATGAGCTTGAAAATGTTTCAGATGTGTACAAGCACAGTGAAAATGTAGATGAGTCTATAATGGAAAGAATAGACATCGTGTTTGCTACATTTATTGAAGCAAAAGAACTTGAGGCTGAGGATGTTAATGAACTTAAAGAGCATAATATGGAAGAATATGAATTAGAGTATATTGTGGAGACCATAGAAGACGAGACAGGTATAAGTGTTAACTCAGAAGTTATAGAGGATGTTTGGCACTTGGATCAGGATAGGCTCTTGAACATGAACTCCGAATTTAAGGATATTATTTCTGAAGCTTTAGAGGGTGGGATTAAGGAAGATAATTTAGATGATAGACTTGAGGAATTGAACAATGAAATTAATGTCTTACCTTTTAATGAGAATGAACAAATATTCTTAAGCTGGTTAGCAGCTGAAATATTGGAACCAAATATGATTTTTGATGAAGAAGCTACTGAAGAAGAAAAAGAAGCTGCCATTGATAGTGTCGAACCTGTAGAGATATTAGAAGGTGAAGTTATAGTTAGAGAAGGTGAAAGGATATCTGAGAAGCAGGCTGCGGTACTTGAGGAGTTAGACCTTATGGGAGCTGATAGGAGCTTGTGGATGTTTGGCGGGCTTATTTTGTTGATCGCTCTTATTTTTACATTAATAGGATTATTCATATATCATTTCAGGGAAGATGTGTTTTTTGATGAAAGGCTACTTATTCTTGCAGGTTCTATACTTGTGGCTATTCTTTTGATTGCCAGGGGGGTTAGTGTTTTTTCAGAGTTTCTCATCCCTGTGGCTATGGCTTCTATCCTGTATACAGTCCTGTTTGGTGCTAGAACCTCTGTCATGTTTGTTGGGATGATAGCAATTTTGGTTGGGGTAATAACTGACTTTAGCTTTGAAGCAATTGTTGTAGCCATGCTCGGGGGGCTTGTAGGGACATTTTCTGTTACAAAATTACAGGAAAGAGGGGACCTCACCAGGGCAGGTATATATGTGGCAGTTGTAAATGTGATTGCTATTATGGCAATTGTGCTTATAAGTGGTGGTGTAAAGCTCGAGGATCAGCTTTTGAAAGCTGCCTATGGAATTACAAACGGTTTTTTCTCAGGAATTTTAGCTATTGGGATATTACCCTATTTGGAGAGTGGTTTTGGACTTACTACTCCGGTGAGGCTTTTGGAGCTTTCTAATCCGAATCATCCACTACTCAGGAAGTTAATGATGGAAGCTCCAGGGACGTATCATCATAGCATAATTGTTGGTAACCTGGCTGAAACTGCGGCGGAAAATGTTAATGCAAATGCTATTCTTGTTAGGGTTGGTTCTTATTATCATGATATTGGTAAGATAAACCGTCCTTATTTTTTTATTGAAAATCAGTTTGCCAAAGATAATCCACATGACAAAATATCACCAAGTTTGAGTTCGCTAATAATTGTTTCCCACGTAAAAGAAGGAGTTGAACTTGCCCAGGAGTATAGACTGCCTGAAATTATACAGGATATAATAAGACAGCATCACGGTACGAATTTTGTTGGATACTTTTTTTATCAATTTCAAGAAGATACGGATAGTAAAGATAAAATCATAGAGGAAGACTTTAAATACAAAGGTCCAAAGCCTCAGACAAAAGAAGCTGCTATAGTAATGCTGGCTGATTCTGTAGAAGCTGCTGTTAGGGCGATGTCAAACCCTACATCTAATAAGATTGAAGCCCTGGTTCATAAAATTGTTAAAAAACATTTGGACGAAAGACAGCTAGACGAATGTCACCTTACTTTCAAAGATTTAAATGAAATATCCAAATCTTTTGTTCAAATACTACTAGGGATATATCATAATCGGGTAAAATATCCTGAAGAACTGGTGCAAAGGAGTAAATTAGATGGAACTTATTATAAAGCTACCTCAAAAAAAGAAACTGAAGAAAACGGAGCACAAAATAATAGAAAAGATAACGGAAATGGTAATAAAGAAGGAGAACATAAGTGATCAATTGGAAATTAGTCTCTGGCTAGTAGATGATGAAACTGAAATGGCTGAAATCAATAAAAAATACAGGGGCGTAAATGACTCGACTGATGTCTTGTCTTTCCCGCAGTATGATAAAGAAGAATTAAATGACTTGATCGAAGAACTTTCTGAAGGAAATACAAAAAACATGGAGAATATACCCTTGGGGGATATAATAATATCCCTTATTAAAGTTGAAGAACAGGCTAGGGAATACAACCACTCTGTTGAAAGAGAGATGGGTTTTCTGTACCTGCATGGATTACTACATCTTTTGGGATATGACCATGGCGATGAATCAAGTGAAGAAGAAATGCTCCAAAAGCAAGAAAAAATTCTGGCAGAAATAGGACTTAAAAGATGAGTGGAGGTTTAAAGGTGGGACAAAATCCTATATACGTTAGTATTTACATCGCGATTAAGGGGCTTATTTATGCCGTGAAATTGGAAAGAAGCATGCGTTATCACCTGTTTTTTGGGGTAGTGGCATGTTTAATTGGGTTTTGGCTTAAAATTGACCGGATCGAGTGGATGTTTGTTGTTATCTCAATTTTTATGGTGATCACTGCAGAAGTTATAAATACTGCAATTGAGGAGTCAATAGATATTTTTGTTAAAGGCTATTCAAAAAAAGCTGCCATGGCCAAGGATTTGTCTGCAGGGGCTGTATGTGTTGCAGCCCTTAATGCCTTAATAATAGGAGCAATAATATTTTTGCCAAAGATATTCTAGAATGTTTGTTTTAAACTAGGAGGTTATTATGGATAATGACAGTATAAAATTTGTTATTGAATCAGCAGTAAATGCTAAAGATAGCGCTTACGCTCCTTATTCAGGCTTTAGAGTTGGAGCTGCAATACAGACGGAACAGGGTGAAGTTTATAACGGTTCTAACGTAGAGAATGTTTCTTATGGGCTTAGTATATGTGCTGAAAGAGTGGCTCTTTTTAAGGCCGTAAGTGAAGGGTACAAAAGATTTGTGCGTCTGGGGGTAAGTACGGACAAAAGCTTTTTTATAACTCCATGTGGGGCATGTCTTCAGGTCTTAAGAGAATTTTGTGAGGATTTGGATATAATTTTGATAAATCATATAGGAGATTATAAAACTAGAAAGCTTGAGGAGCTCTTGCCGGAGGCATTTGATAATAAGATGCTTTAAGAAGGTATACTTAAAGAAAGAGGAAAAGAGGGAAGTTAATGTTTAGATCAGGCTTTGTTTCTTTGCTTGGCCGTCCAAATGTAGGTAAATCTACTCTTGTAAACATGTTAATCGGAGAAAAAGTAGTAATAACAAGTGATAAACCTCAGACTACCAGAAACAAAATTCACTGCATATTAAACCGTGAAAATTCTCAATTGATTTTTATTGATACTCCGGGAATGCATAAACCTAAGCATAAGCTGGGCGAAAGCATGGTAAGAACTGCTAAAAGGACCCAAAAAGAAGTCGATGCGATTTTACTGTTAATGGATGCTTCTTCGTATTATGGCCCCGGAGACAAACATATTTTAGATATTATTAGTGAAATTGAAACCCCTACAATTTTAGTTATAAATAAAATTGACCTGGTTTCTTTTGATAAAGCTAAAGAATTGGGAGATATTGTTTCTAGGGAATACTCTTTCGATGAGATATTTTATGTATCAGCACTTAAAGGAGGAAATTTAACTGAATTGGTTGATTACCTCATAACTTTAATGCCAAAAGGACCTAAATACTATCCCGATGATATGATTACAGACCAGCCAGAAAGGATAGTTGTGGCGGAGTTGATTAGAGAAAAGCTTTTACAATTGACGGAGGAGGAAGTTCCCCATTCAATTGCTGTAGAAGTTGAAAAAATGGCCGCGAGAGAAAATAAAGATATAATCGATATTAATGCCCTCATATATGTGGAGAGGAAGTCTCAGAAAGGCATTGTTATTGGGAAAGGTGGTAATCTCTTAAAAAAAGTAGGAGAGCTTTCTAGAAGAGATATAGAATCTTTACTCGGTTCATCGGTATTTTTAGAACTCTGGGTAAAAGAAAAGAAAAACTGGAAGAATAAAGCAGGGTTTTTACAAAACTTGGGGTATGAATAAAAAATGTCAAACAGATTATATACGACAGAAGGGTTAGTTTTAAAGACTAATGATTATAAAGAAAATGCAAGGCTTGTTACACTGTTAACACCCGGTCATGGTAAATTATCAACTATTGCAAAAGGTGTTAACCAGAAAAATAGTAAAATGAGAAGTATAATCCAATCTTATGTTTACGGCGAATTTCAGCTTTATCGCGGTAAAAACTTACATACTATTACACAGGGTAAGGTGTTTAATTATTTTTCCCGGCTTAGAGAAGACTTAGAAAAGATGTATACAGGGGCCTATATTTTAGAGGTCTTGGAAAAAATAACTATTGAGGCAAAAGATGAAAATGTATTTTTCTTGGGATTATCTTCCTTGTACTTGCTTAATAGGATAAAAAATAATAAAGATAATAAAGTGATTCTCCTTTTTTTCCAGGTAAAAGTATTAGAAAATCTCGGCCTATCACCTTATTTAGACGGATGTATATACGGACATGAAATTGGGAACAAAATAGGCTTTAGCTTGTTAGAGGGTGGTACCATGTGTGAAAGATGCATGGCTAGCAATGATAAAACTTACCAAATTCAAAAAGGAAACTATAAAATTTTAGTATTTTTACAAAAGGCTTCTTTAAAAGAGTTAACCAGGCTAAAAATTTCAGCATCCCAATCTTTGGAGTTATGGAAATTATTGAATGATTTTATTGAGGAACAAACTAATATTGAATTAAAATCTAAAAGGTTCTTGTTGGAATGATTGTTTACTTGAATGATTTGACAAAACTTATTTATATTTGCTATATTTGCAAGGTAAACCTTAAAGGAGGTTAAGGGATTGTATTTTCAAGATCTGATATTCAAACTACAGAATTTTTGGACAGAAAAAGATTGTTTGTTGTGGCAGCCATATGATGTGGAAAAAGGAGCGGGAACTATGAATCCGGCTACTTTTCTTCGAACTTTGGGGCCAGAGCCCTGGAATGTAGTCTATGTTGAGCCTTCAAGGCGTCCAACCGACGGGCGTTACGGGGAAAATCCAAATAGATTATATCAACATCTTCAAATGCAGGTGATTTTAAAGCCAACTCCTGAAGATGTGCAAGATACATATATAGAAAGCCTAGAAGCCCTGGGTATTGAACAGCTAAAGCACGACATTAGATTTGTGGAAGATAACTGGGAATCACCGACTTTAGGAGCTTTTGGCTTGGGCTGGGAGGTCTGGTTGGACGGGATGGAAATTACTCAGTTTACATATTTTCAACAAGTTGGAAGTTTGGAAGTTGAGAGCGTTTCAGTGGAGTTAACTTATGGACTAGAGCGAATTGCTATGTTTATCCAGGGCGTGGATAATGTTTTTGATGTAGAGTGGAAAAAAGGAATTACCTATGGTGAGGTTTTTAAAAGAGCTGAATATGAAAATTCCTCTTATACTTTTGACTATTCAGATCCAAAGACTTTGTTTAAAGAGTTTGATATTTATGAAAAAGAAGCTAAAAGACTTTTGCATAAACAAATGGTGCTTCCCGGGTATGATTATGTTCTAAAGTGTTCTCACGTATTCAACTTATTAGATGCAAGAGGTGCTATTAGCGTGACTGAACGTACTGGCTACATAGGTAGAGTCAGAAACCTGGCAAGGCTTTGTGCGAAAGAGCACTTGAAAGTTAGGGAAGAACTGGGGTATCCCCTGATGAAAGAAGGAGAGAAATCAAATGTCTAATAACAAAAAAGAATTGCTTTTTGAAATTGGCACTGAAGAGATACCTGCGCGTATGATGTCGGGCATTCTGGACCAGTTGAAAACAAATGCCAAGAAAAAGTTTAAAGAAAATCGTCTTGATTTTGAAGAAGTATGGGTTTATGGTACCCCCAGAAGACTTGTCCTGATAACAACTGGTTTAGAAGAAACCCAGCAGGATTTAGAAGAATATATAAGGGGTCCAAGTGTGGATGTTGCTTATGATGAAACTGGTTCACCTTCAAAAGCGGCTCAGGGATTTGCTAAAAGCTGCAAAGTTGATGTGAATTGCCTTGAAGTTAAGGATGTCAAAGGGAA